>Ga0066903_100004079_pt1 | contig 12209 bp, 8 predicted proteins | sample PanSoiMetaGPlot1_FD_67491 | JGI IMG/M metagenome (GOLD analysis project Ga0066903, IMG submission 67491) | Tropical forest soil microbial communities from Panama analyzed to predict greenhouse gas emissions - Panama Soil - Plot 1 (version 2) | ecosystem: Environmental > Terrestrial > Soil >...
CCGCCCGCAGCCCCGGTCAGCGTCGCCAGCCACTACACGCCGCAGGCGCTGAGTGCCATGGGCCAGCGCGGCACGGCGCTCGTGGGCCATTTGCCCGGACCGCATGATTCCGGCACCACGCCGGGTGGGCGACACACTTACGCCTCGAACGGGACGCGCGCGGCTCATCCGACCGCGCAGGCGAGCGCGGGTTCCGGCTTCGCGTGGGGCGACGCGGGCATCGGCGCGGCCAGCATGCTGCTCTTGCTCGGCGCCGCAGGCGTGTCCACCGTGCTGGTCCGTCGTTCGCGAGGTCACCACCCAGCCGCCGCTTGACGGCCAGCCGCCACCGAGCGGCGAACGAGTGCCGCGCGCCGCTGTGCGCGCGGCACTCGTTGGAGTTCGGAGGAAGGCATCGTTCCAAGCTCCTGGCCGCGAAGGCTCGCTCCTCGTGTCACTCAGTCCCGAGCACCTCGGCACGACGCACTCGCTTTGCAGGGGACGTCGGGAGCGAGGGGCGTGCAGATTCTGGACCGTCACGAGTCGCGCCAACCGGCGCGGACACGCTCGCTCGCTGAGGCCCGGCGAGGCGTCCTCGGTGTGTCGATCGCGAGTGTGATGCTTGCGATCACGCCGCCGATTCCGGCGGGGAGAGCAATCGTTGTTCGTGTTCGCTGTCGACGATCTCCGGCAGGTTGTCGGGACCGCCGACGACGTGCCAGTGGTCCAGCGTGGCGGGCGTCCCCGCCGTGATCGGTGTCTGTGCGCGGCCGTCGATGCCGAACGAAAACACGTCGGGGCGAGCGTAGTGCCCGGCAGAGTCGGCGAAGAATTTCGCATACGGGATCATCCCCAGGTCGATCTCGCCGTAGAGGATCGCCTCGTCGTCGCGGTGCGGCCCGGCGACGTAGGTCGCGTTCGGCGCCACGATCGCGGACAACCCGCCGCCCTCACGGATCTTTTCCGGCTGCCCGATAAGGCCGATCTTCTCGATGGCCCCCGCGTCGACGCGGCTCTGCGCGCAGACCACAAACGCCTGCGCGGCCATCGCGTGGTACTTGATTGCCGTCTCAGTCATGTTGTCGAAGTTGCCCGAGTTGGGATCGGACGTGACCGCAGAGATCGCCGGCCAAGCCGCGACGTGGACCTGCTGTCCGAGGGCGATCAGTGAGTAGCGGTTGAGGTCCATGCTGTGCTCGAAGCAGATCAGCCCACCGAGGCGGCCGATCGGTGTGTCGAGCACGAACACGTCGCGCCCGTCCCCGCGACCCCAGATCGTGCGCTCGACGTTCGTCGGCTGCAGCTTGCGATGGCGCGCGACGAGGCGCCCATCGTCGTCGAACCAGGCGAGAGTGTTGTAGAGCGTCCCGCCCTCGCGCTCGTTGAGACCCATGCAGACCCACATTCGTGCCCCGCGCGCCGCCTGCCCTATCCGCCGCGTCGCCTCGCTCGGCAGTTCGACCGACTGCTGGAAGAGCTCGGCGAACAGCGGCGCGCTCTGCGCGGGCGTGTGCGACCAGATCCAGAACGGATAACCGGGGAGAAAGGTCTCGGGAAACACGATGAGCTGAGCCCCCGCGGCGCCCGCCTCGTCGATCAGCCGGCAGGCCTTCTCGACGCTTGCGTCCAGATTGAGGTACTCGGATGCAGCATGAGCGGCGGCGACTTTCACAGTCGGAGGTTTCGTACCGAGTTCACCCATCGCCGTTCGCCCCCCATCATGATCTCATCGCGGTCGAGCGCGGAGTATGCCGCGACCGCGTCGTCACCACGAGATCGGGAAGTCGGCTACACCGCGGCGTGGTGCCGCGTGCGCGGCGGTCGTCAAGCACGGGCTCGATCGCATCACGAACCATCAAGCGTGCCTCGTCGAGATCTGCGCCCTGGGTGTGAACCTCCGGCAGCTCCGGGACGTGTGGTTCTCTAACGCCGACCTACGGACCGGCGTCGGCTTGGAGCGTCGGCGTCGTCATGGTTGCTCGAAGAACCGCGTCGGATTCACGATCATCATCTCGTCGATCACCGCCTGCTCGATGCCGGCGCGCAGCAGCGCAGGCAGGACTGTGTGGTCGATGAACAGGTAGTCGCCTTCGAGGCCCATCTGCCCGACCTGGGGGTCGCCGGCGGTGAAATCGAGGAAGCAGGCGCCGTCATGGGAGAGGTGGATCCGGTCCGCATAGCCGAGCTCGAGCAGTTCGATGAGCGTGTCGAGGCGCTCCTGCAGGGGCAGGATGTGCTCGCCCGGGAAGCGGTCGAAGCCCAGCGATGCGCCCAGCTCCAGCATCGCCCGAAGATAGGTCATGTCGCTGCTATCGCCGGCGTGGGCGACGACGACACGGCGCGGGTCGACGCCGTAGGCGCTGAGCGCCTCGAGCGCCGGCAGGCCTGTGTTCGCTTCAGCGTTGGTGTGGACCATCACCGGCGCCGCGGTCTCCCGATGAGCGAGCGCGATCGCCTCGAGGATCTTCGGCACGTCCCCGACGACGCCGGGCTCCTCGACGGCGCACTTGAGAAAGGCCGCCTTCACTCCCGTTCCGTCGATGCCCTCGCGGATATCGCGCACGAAGAACGCGGCCACGTCCTCGGCAGAGCGCAGCCGGAAGAACAGCGGGAGCTCGTAGAACGCGAAGTAGCCGGTCGCGACGATGATGTTGATGTCGACCTCGGCGTTGACGCGCTCGATGTTCGGCACGTGACGCCCGATCCCGAGCACCGTCGGGTCGACGATCGTCTCGATTCCCGCTTCTCGCACGCGGCGCAGAGCCGCGACCGCCTTCGCGATCTCCCGCTCCGCGTTCCAGTAACTCTCGCCCCAGGTGTGTTGGTAGGCGCGGAGCGCCCCCGGGTCGAGCACAAAAATGTGCTCGTGCATCAGCGTGCGGCCGAGGCGCGCGATCTCGACCGGTCCGCGGATCGTCTCAACCGTCACGGTGAGGTCCTCGCTTTGGGGGGTGCTGGCAACTCTACGTTTGGGTTGCGCTCAGTCGCGCAAGCCTGTCCCAACCTGTCCACACTAGGCGATGCTTCAGCGCTAGACCTCCAACGCTCGGGTTCCGTCCTCCCAAGTGAACCGGGCCGCTGCTGGTTTGCCCGATACGCGCGGGCACGTCTAACTGGTCGGGTCCAGGAAGGGGCGCTCGGCGAGGGCGGCGGCGCTCGCCCGGTCCAGGAGCGTTCGACGCCGAACTCGCCCTGCTGCTGACGCCACCCAGCTGAGATGCGCTGGCGAGTTTCGGCTTCGAACTCCCGCGTCAGCGCACGACCGCGAGTTGGGTGGTGAAGCTCTGTCCCGCTCCGATCGTGGCGGTCACGCGGAACAGCGAGTACGGCTCGCCCGTGTCGGGCCGCGCGAGGTGCAGTGTGACTGTTCCGTTCGCGCTCACGCGCAACTTGGTCGTGGTGCGCGTGCCTGAGCACACGCCGATCCGTACGAGGGTTGCGAACCGTGGACGGCTGCGCTTGGAGACGTTGAGCCTGATGGTCACGGACACGCCCGTGCGCTTGGTGACCTGGAGGCGGCGGGCGTAGCGGAACTGGCCCGTGCTGTGCCCGTCGATTGTTGCCTCGTAGGTCGCCGTCCGTGCCTGGGCCTTGGTGGGTGCCGACACCGTGGCCGAGAACGAGCCGTTCGGCGCGATCTTGGCGGTCCCGACTGTGTGGCCGGAGCGCAGGATGGTCACGGACCGGCCGGCGTCGGCGGCGTGCACAATCCCGGTGACGCGAACCTTCGAGCCGGTCGGGACGATGTCGAGGAGGACGATCGTGCTGCCGCACTCGGCGGGCAGCGCAGGTGGCGGCGGAGGCGCTGGCTGGACGACCGGGGCGGGGCCGACGGTGACGGACTGCGTTGCCGCGTCGCACGCTGTCGTGACCGGGCCGTTGTCGGCGTCGCCGCTGTAGCTGACGCGCCAACGGTAGGTCCCAGCGCTTGTCGGTGTGAAGCCGTCGGAGGTGACGGTGCCACCGGCGGTCGGGTAGGCGACCGCGCCAGAGGTGAATACGGGCGTGCCGCTGCATGTTGCGTCGTCGGGGCCATACAGCGTGAACGTGATCGTCGCGCCGGGCTGCGGCGAGAAGCGGTCATCGACGCTCGCCGCATCGGTGACCGTGCCTCCGACGGTGACGCTCGACGATGCGGTCGCGGTGACGGTCGGGGCCGCATGGATAGTGATGTGGACAGTGGCCTCGGTGGCGGTGCCGCCGTCGTTGCTCGAATCGAACGTGAAGCTCTCGGTGCCCGAGTAGCCAGCGTCCGGGGTATAGGTGGCGGCGCCGGTGGCGGAGTCGAAGCCGCTCAACTTCCCGTGCGACGGGCCACCCGTGACGGCGAATACCTGGGACGCGCCGGTGCAATCCAGCGTAACCGGCAGACTGCCGGCGCTGCCCATCTCGGCCGCGACGTCGGTGCAGACCGGCGGCTGGTTGGTCACGGTGACGGACTGGCCGGCCGCGCCACACGCCGTCGTCACGGCGGCGTTGTCGGCGTCGCCGCTGTACGTCGCCCGCCAGCGGTACGTGCCAAGCGCAGTGGCGGTGTACCCGCCCGAGGTCACCTGTCCACCGGCGACGGGGTAGGCGATCGCGCTCGACGTGAAGACCGGCGGGTTGGCGCACGTCGTGTCACCGGGGCCGTACAGCGCGAAGGTGACGGTTGCGCCGGGGTGCGGCGAGAACCGTCCGGTGACGGTGGCCGAGTCCGTCACCGTCCCACCCGTGTTCACGTCGCCCGAGGCGCTGGCCGTCACAGTCGGCGCCGCGTCGACGGTGATGTGAACGGTCGCGTCGGTCGCGGTGCCACCGTCATTGCTCGAATCGAACGTGAAGCTGTCGGTGCCCGAGAAGCCGGCGTTCGGCGTGTACGTGACGGTGCCGGCGGCGGCGTTGAAGCTGCTCAGCGTTCCGTGTGACGGCCCACCGGTGACTGCAAACGTCTGGGACGCGCCGGTGCAGCCGAGGGTGACCGGCAGCGTGCCGGCGCTGCCCATCTCGAGCGACGCGTCGCTGCACGTCGGCGGCGGGTCGAGGATCGTCAAAGTGCCGTTGCCGGCTCCGCCGGAGGAGGCGGCGGTGGTGCCCGGAACGGCGTTGCTCGAGGCCGAGATCGTGTACGTGCCGGCGGCGGTCCCGCCGGGGACCGTGAAGCTCGCGCTCGCGGTTGTCGCGCTGATCGTGGCGCTCGGCGTTGTCGGCAAGCCGGCCACGGCGAACGTCACGGAGCCCGGCGACGTCGTGCCGCGCTTGGGTCCGACGGTCGCCGCGAGGGTCACGTTGCGGTCCGTCGCCGAGTACGCGATCGTCGGGCTGGACGTGACCGAGATCGAGCCGGTTTGCGTCTCGACCGCGCCGGCATCCGTCGGCGCCGACCGTGAGAACCCGCGCTGATCGGTGAGGATGGCGTCAACCGGGATCGTGTCGATCGCGGGACTGCCGGGCATGAGCGCCAGCGTCTTTGTCGGCCCGCCGTAGTCGCCGAGCGTGGCGAGCTGCGCAGTGGAGTTGCCGATGAACGTCGCCTGGGTGACCACCTGGGTCGCCACAGCCTGGTTGGTCGCCCCGTCGGCGACCTTCACCGGGCCGACGGTGGTGGGGGCGTCGTCGGAGATCGAATGGACCAGCGACGTGGACGCCGTGAGAGCGGCAGCCGCGTCGTACCCGACGGTCGTGATCGAGCCGCTCGTCGTCCCGTTGGTGACGCCGGTTCCCGCGGTCGCGGTGTTCCCCGCGACGGTCACGTGCGTAAGGGTGAGCTGGCCGTTGAGGTTGAAGATCGCGGCGCCCATCGCCGATCCGCCGTTGCCGGCCATGGCAGACCCGCCGATGAACGCACTGCTGCTCGATCCCCCCGTCGTCGCGTTGCCGCTGAACGTGCTGTTGGTCGCGGTGACGGTGCCGCCGTCGTTGAAAATCGCGCCGCCCATGCCGGCCCCGCCGCCGCCCACCGTGACCTGGCCTGAGCTCCCGACGACCGCGGACCCGCCTCCGAACCCGCCGACCGCAGGGCCGACAGCCGCGTTGCGGTAATCCGTGCCGGCAGCCCCGCCACCGAACCCGCCGTTGCCGCCGTCAAGGTTGCTCCACCCACCGCCGCCGCCGAACCCGCCGCCTCCGCCACCGGCACCAGGTGCGGCCCCGCTGCCGCCGCCGCCCACACCTCCTCCTCCGCCTCCGCCGCCGTTCTGGCCGCTGGCCTGCGCCGGAAAACCGCCACCGCTACCGAAGTCACCGCCCGCGCCGCCGGCCAGGGAGCCCGACACCGCCGTCCCGCCCGCGCCCGTACCGCCACCACCGAGCGTCCCAGCGCTACTCGCCCCGCCGAGGCCATCGTGCGCGCCTCCGCCGTGGCCACCGCCCGGATTGGTGCCGGCAGCGCCGTCATCGGTCGCGCCGTAGCCGCCACCACCACCGCCACCACCGGCCGGCGCAGCAGCGGCCGCGCCACCGGAGCCGGCCGACGCGCCGGTCAGCGTGCCCCCGAAGCCGCCACCGCCTCCACTTGTCTGAGCGTCCTGCCCCATCCCGCCACCACTCGTGGAGTTCACGCTCGCCGCGGTGCCCCCGGCCGCCTGGTTGCCGGAGAACGTGACACCGTTGAGCACCAGCGTCCCGCGGTTGAACACCGCGCCGCCCATGCCGGCGCCACCCCCGCCGAACGAGGAATTGCCGCCGGCCGCGTGTCCGTTACTGAGAGTGACGTCGGTGAGACGCAGCGTCCCGGCCGTCAGGCCCGAGGTCGCATCTGCGACGTAGAACAGCCGCAGCCGGGGCGCGACGTTGGCCTGGATCACCGCGCCCGTCGCCGGGTCACCCGTGATCGTGATGTCCGACGTGATCGGCGGCAGCGCGTTGGGCCCGTACCAGAAGTTGTTGGCAGCGGTGAACGTGTACGTGCCCGACACGTCGAGCGTGTCGGCTGCCGCGGTCGAGTTCGCCGTCGTGATCGCGGTGACCAGCGCGCTCGTGTCGCCCGCAGGCACCGTGACGACCGCGGCCTGCGCACCCGGCGCCCCACCCGCCGCCAAGGCCGACACGCACAGCGTCGTGGCCACCATCAAGACAACAGCGCGCGTTCTGCAAATGCTGGACATGCAAGCCTCCGGTTCGGGACGCTGCTGACCAGCGACGCGCGCAATCTACCGGGATACGGTGTCCGAGGTGCCGGACGTGGGGGGCACTCGCAATCCGCTGTGACTGTGCCGCGCGACACAGCGGGCGACGGATCGTCCGAGACCACGGCGTCAGTTTGTGTTGACAAGGGTCCTGTTGTCAATCTAGACTGACAGCTATGAACGCCGGAGACATCGCCTCCGCGATCGCGTCCAACGACCCGTCGCTGGGCCTCCGCGCCGCGCTGGCCCTGCGCCGGCTCGCGGAACGGGTCGAGGCGGACCACGTCGCGACCGCCCGCGAACAGGGGTGGTCTTGGCAGCAGATCGGTGACGCGCTCGGCGTTACCCGCCAATCAGTCCACGCCAAATACGGAAAGCGACTCCCATGACCAAGCAGTCGAAACCAGCCGGCGCGTACAACCCCTGGAGAACGTACATCGACGCTCGCGAGGAAGCACGGCGGCGCGGTGACCGCAAGGTCGGCACCGAGCACCTCCTGCTTGGGCTGCTCAGCGAGCCGGTCCTGGCGCAGGCCGTCGGATGCGACCTACAGACAGCCCGCGACACGCTCGACGCCATGGATCACGATGCGCTCGCCGCAGTCGGCATCGGCGCGGCGTTCAACGCACCACCGATACCGATCGACGAGCCGATCACACGTCCGTCGAAGCCGACGCTCAAAGCCGTCTTGCGGGACCGTTTGCCACTGACACCCGCAGCCAAGAAGGCGCTCGAGGATTCATGGAAGGAGCGACGCCATCGTCGCTACATCCCCCTGCAACAGGTGCTCCTAACCGTGCTCGAGCTCGACCCGCCAGATCCCGCCGCCGAGCTGATCACCGCGCTAGGCGTCGATCGCGCGGCCGCGCGGCAACGTCTCGGCGTGGGACGCGCCGCAGCGTAGGCAGACCAGCACCGTGCAGGGCGCTGCTCGACTGCATCGCAGATCACCCGTCCGCACTGACCGCCTCGCCGCGCACGATGACCCGTCGGACCCGCAGGTCGTCGTCAAGCAGGACGAGATTTGCGTCGCGGCCCGGTGCGATCACGCCGGCCCTGTCGTCGGCGCGCGCGTAGCGCGCGGGATAGATCGTGGCCATGCGGATTGCCTCGGCCTTGGGGATCCCGGCTTCGACCACGCAGTTGCGCATCGCCGAGGCGAGGGCGACCGACGATCCGGCGATCACACCGTCGGCAGTCGTGCAAAGGCCGTCGACGACGCGGACCGCCTGATCACCGACCGGGAACGCATCGTGGTGTGGGGCTCCAACGACCGGCAGCGCATCGCTCACCAGGTACAGCAGACCCACGGGGCGGGCGCGGTGGACGAACCGCACGACGTCGTAGTGGACGTGTGCTCCGTCGACGAGAAGCGAGCACGCCGCCGTGTCGCTGGCTAACAGCACCCCGACCGGTCCGGGCTCGCGGGTTTCCAGCGGTCGCATCGCGTTCAACAGGTGCGTGCCGCCGTCGAGGCCCTCGGCGAACGCCGCGTGCATCTGCGCGCCGTTGGCGTCCGTGTGGCCCGCACTCACCCGGATGCCGCGCGCGACCGCCTGGGCGATGACACCGTCGTCGGCCACCTCCGGAGCAACGGTCATCAGGACGACTCCACGCCGGATATTTGGCACGCTCGCAAGCTCGCCGGCCGTCAGGCGTCGCATGTGGCGACCCGGATGTACGCCGGCTCGTCGGGGGTTCAGGAACGGGCCCTCGAGGTGAATGCCGAGGACGCCGGGCACGTCGGCGTCGAGGCACGCCTGCACCGCCTCGACGGCCGGAGCGAGCGCTGTCGGGACGTCTGTGATCAGCGTCGGGAGCAAATCGGTTGTCCCGAGGCGGCGGTGGGCGGAAGCGATGAGCGCAATCGTCGCGGGCGTCGGCGCGTCGTTGAACATCACCCCGCCGCCGCCGTTGACGTGCAGGTCGACGAATCCCGGCGCGAGCGTCCCACCGTGCTGATCCTCGATGACGGCGCCGGGCGGTATGGCACCCCGGGGCACCACGTCGGCGATCCGTCGTCCGTCGAGCAGAACGGCGTGCTCGTGGAGCACCGCATCGCCGGTGTGGATCTCGCAGTTCGTCAACGCACGCATGAGCGGCCATGAGCCTATGAGACGCTTCACCGGCATGAGCGGCGACCGAATGGCACTCGAGATGGCCGAGCAGCCAGGCCGGCTGGAGCGGTTGATCGGACGTTTTGATGAGATCGTCGAACTGTCGCGGGCGGCGGCGCCGGCGCCGCTGAACGGCGTCGCGATGGTTGCCCGAGGGTCTTCCGACCACGCCGCCATCTACGGGCGCTATCTGCTGGAGGCAGCGATCGGAAAGCCAGTGTCGCTGGCGGCTCCCAGCCTCCACACGCTCTACGGGATCGACGTCGATTACCGGCAGCAACTCGTGATCGCGGTCAGTCAGTCGGGCGCAACGCCCGAGATCGTCTCGACGTTGCAGCGCTTGCAGGATTCAGGCGGACGCGGCCTGGCGGTCACCAACGAGCCGCACAGCCCGCTCGCCGAGACCGCATCCGAAGTACTCGACCTCGACATGGGGCACGAGCAGGCGGTGCCTGCGACAAAGACCGTCACCGGGCAGTTCACGGCCTTCGCGATGATCGCGTGCGCCCTCGGACGCGCGCCGTTCAGCCGCGCCGAACTGGAAGCGGTGCCCGAGTCGGTCCAGGCGGTGCTCGATGACCCGGACCCTGTCGCCGCCGCGGCCGAACGGCTCGTCGGCACGTCGCAGGTGGTCGTTGTCGCGCGCGGTTACCTCTACGCAGCCGCGCTCGAGACGGCACTCAAGGTTAAGGAGACGTGCGCCGTGACGGCCGACGCCTACTCGGCCGCCGACCTCCGCCACGGTCCGATTGCGGCGGTCACCCGGGGTCTTCCGGTCGTTGCGCTGTGCGGCGCAGGTCCGGCTCTGCCGGACGTCGCGTCGTTGGTCGAAGACCTGCGGGCCCGCGGGGTGAGCGTGCTCCTGGTCGGGAGCGGCGCGGCGACGGATGTCGCGCTGCCCGACGGGGTCCCGGAGCCGCTGGCGCCGATCGTCGCCGTCGTGCGCGGTCAGCAGCTCGCGTATGCGCTTGCGCTCCAGCTTGGCCATGACCCGGACAGTCCCGGGGGCCTGAGCAAGGTCACCGTCACCTGACGACCTCCCCGCTGACCACGCCTGCGACCTCGGCATCGAGTTCTACGCGCGCTCGGGCGCCCGCATGCGCATCGGCTCCAAGCGAATCCAGCCCGAGTAGGACGGCGCCGACGATCGGTTCACTCGGTGAAACCAGCACTTGCGCGTCCGCTGCTACCTCCTGGATGCCGTGAGCAATCCTCTCGACGATGCCCGCCGAGACAGACCGCAGGACGCCCCCGCCCAGGACGACGTCGGGATCGGTCGCCGTCAGGTCAAGGCGACGGAGTGCGGCTCCGGCGAGCGCGATCACCTCGTCGGCCAGACGGTGGACGATTCGTGTGGCGACGGGATCCTCATCGCAGAGCGCAAGCACAAGTGGAGCGAGCTCGCCCAGCCGTGAGACCGGCATCTGCTGGTGGTGCAACGCCCGAGCGACATCGATTGGCTCCCGGAGCTCGAAATGAGCCGGCACAGCAGTCTCCAGGACCGTTCGTGGTCCCCGCCCGTCGGCGCTACGCGCAGCCGCGGCCAGCGCCGCCAGGCCGATCTCGACGCCACCGCCCCAGTCGCCGGAGATCTCTCCGAGCGACGGGAACCGGGCCTCACGTCCGTCGGGTGCGCGCCCGAGGCAGTTGATCCCGGCACCGCAGACGACCGCCACTCCCCATCCCCGGTCGGTGCCGGCGCGCAACAGCGCGACGGTGTCGTTGTCGACCACGTGGCGCCTGGCCCACCCGAGCTGCTCCAGGCGCGCCCGCAGACTGGCGGACTCCTCGGGCAGGTCGGCACCGGCGATCAGGAAACAGGCAATCGATGCGAACGGCCGGTCGAGCGGGCGCCCGCCCGCTCGCGCGATGGCCCGTTCAAGCAGCGTCTCGAGTACCTCGACGCAGCCCTCCACTCCCAGGTAGTGGGCTTGGCTGCCTCCTCCTCGGGCGAAGGCGACCAGGTTGCCACGGGACCCCACCAGCGCGAGATCGGTCTTCACTCCACCGCCATCGACGGCGAGCACCGCTGCGTCCAAGCTCATGACACTGTCGTCGCCGACGGCTGGCCTTCGTTCGACAGGAGTCGCTCAAGCAGGCTGTCCGCCAGCTCGAATTCGCGCACGAGCGGATTGGTCATCAGTGCCAGGCGTGCGACGTCTCGGTTGCCGGTGGCCGCCGCCGAGGCAGTAAGCCGCTCGTAGGCGGCGACATGCTGAACCAGACCGAGCAGTTCGGGCGCCAGGGGCGACTGCGGCAGCGGCACCGCGCCAGCGGCCCGGATCCGTGCTGGGGCCTCGACGACGTCGTCCTCCGCGAGGCCCCCGAGCGTTCCCTGGTTGCGGACGTCGACGACTTGAACGTCGCCTGTATCGGCAGTGAGCGAGGCGATGAGTTGGATGGCGGCCTCGCTGTAGAACGCCCCTCCGCGTTGATCGAGCAGGGCCGGCTTCTCGGTCAGAGACGGGTCACGGTACAGCTCGAGTAGCCGGCGCTCGAGGTCGGCGACGACCGCCGCGCGCGGCGGCGCGCTGCGCTGCTCGTTCAGGACCTCGCGCTCGGCGTAGAAGTAGCGCAGGTAGTAGGAGGGGATCGCCCCGAGCGCGTCGAGCACCTGGCGCGGAATCTCGATCTCCGATGCGAGCGTGTCGCCGAACGCGCTCAGCACGTCGGACAAGACGTCGTTGCCGTCGAGCCACACCGCCCGGATCCAGGTCAGGTGGTTGAGCCCGACCTGATCGACTGCCAGTCGGTCGGGCGCGACCCCGAGATGCCGGGCGATCTGGCGTTGGAACGTGATCGCGACGTTGCACAGGCCGATGGCGCGATGGCCGGCGTCGAGCAGCGCCCGGGTCACAATGCCAACCGGATTGGTGAAGTCGATGATCCACGCATCGCGGGCCGCGAGTTCGCGCGCTCGCTGCGCGACTTCAAGTACCACTGGCACGGTTCGCATCGCCTTGGCGAACCCCCCGGCGCCGGTCGTCTCCTGGCCGACGCAGCTACA
>Ga0066903_100004080_pt1 | contig 12209 bp, 11 predicted proteins | sample PanSoiMetaGPlot1_FD_67491 | JGI IMG/M metagenome (GOLD analysis project Ga0066903, IMG submission 67491) | Tropical forest soil microbial communities from Panama analyzed to predict greenhouse gas emissions - Panama Soil - Plot 1 (version 2) | ecosystem: Environmental > Terrestrial > Soil >...
TGGCGATCCGCGCGTCGATCGGCGCGAGCCGGGCGCGCATCGTCCGCACACTGCTCACCGAGTCCGTGCTCGTCGCCGCGCTCGGCGGTGCCGCCGGCGTCGCGGCCACGCTGCTGCTCCGCGCGTGGGTCGTCAGCCGCGGCGGCGGGGCGGGCGACGATCAGTTCATCGACGTCTCGATCAATCCCGCCGTCTTCGTCCAGGCGGCGCTCATCACGATCGTCACCGGCGTGATCGCCGGCGTCGCACCGGCCATGTATGAGACGCGCCGCCTGCACGCCAACCCGCTGCGCACGCTCGCAACCTCCGATCGCGTCCGCCAGCGCTGGCGCCACGCGTTGGTCATCGGCGAGATCACCATCACGGTCGCGCTGTTCGTCGTCACCGCCGCCATGATCGACGGGTACCTGCGCCTGCGCGGCGCGGAGCTCGGGTTCGCGATCCAGCCGCTCGCCAGCGCGTCGATCGAGAATCCCGGCGGCGTGGCGATCGGCCCGACGCTGGATGCGCTCAGCCACGTCCCGGGCGTCGCGTCGGTCGCGGCGGCGACGGCGATGCCGTTTCGCCGATCGGGCATCGGAGGCACGACGCGCATCGCCGCTGATGCCGCGGGCGCGAACGCGCTGGCCGCCGAACGCGCGGCGATCACGCCGACGTTCTTCGCCACGCTCGGCGTGGTCATGCGCGAAGGGCGCGCGTTCGCGGCGTCCGACACGGCCGCCTCACGCATCGTGATCCTGAACGAGACCGCCGCACGGCGCGTCTTCGGCGACGCGCCCGCCGCCGGCCGTCGCGTGTGGATCGGCGACGTCCCGTACGACGTCGTCGGCGTCGTCGCCGACTACGCCGTCAACCCGATGCAGGCGTTCGCGTCGTCTCCGAAGCTGTTCGTCCCGCTGCCGAACGACGGCAGAACGCTTCACCGCGTCAATGTATTGATCCGCGCGGAGGGGGATCCGGGTCCGCTGATCCCGCCATCACGCCGCGCGGCGGAAGCGGCGACCGCCGGCACGCATTTCGAGAGCGGCTACACCTTCGAGGATCTGCTGACGGTCGGGGCGCAGGAAATGCTGGTCGGGACCGCGCCGCTCGTTCCGCTGAACGCGATCGGCACGCTGCTGTCGACGACGGGGATTTACGGAGTCCTGGCGTTTGCCATCGCGCGGCGCTCGCGGGAACTGGCGGTCCGGATGGCGATCGGCGCGTCGCCGGCCGACATCGTGCGCCTCGTGCTCACGCAGACGATGCGCCTCGCGGGGACGGGGACGGCGCTCGGGATCGGTGCGACGTTCCTGCTCGGGCGCGTGGTCCGCGCCTCGGGCGGCGCGGGCACCATCTACGATCCCGGGTTCACGGCATTCGCGTGGCCGCTCGCCGCGATCGTCGTACTCGCCGCGATCGCGACGTGGATCCCGTCGCGCCGCGCCGTCCGGATCGATCCCTCGGCGGTCCTGCGGACTAGTTAGTTACAGCAGTTTCAGCCCGTACGTCGTACGCCGTCGTGATGCCTCAGACGCACGTGCCGGTCTGTAGGGCCGCACCACATCACGCCATACGGCAAGGATGGATCTGGAAAGTGCCGATCGATTCCAGCGTTGCGTCGGACGCCGTCAAGTACTCCGGTGACCGTGTTCTGGACGGGTCAGAAAAGCCTAATCCAGCGCCCAGAACGGACCCGTCAGTCCCGCCTCGGCCAGCACCGCTGCGGCCACCTGAGCGTCGGGCCGTTCCCAGTCCCGTTCCAGGCGGTGCTCGTACCACTGGCGCGCGAGCGTCCACATCTGTTCGAGGCTGACGGTTTCGCCGCGGGGCGTGTGACTGCGCGCGCACCAGCGATCGACGTGGTCCTCGTGGCCGAACAGCAGCGTCGTCGCGCACGTGCGGCCGATGTCGTCCCACCAGTGCCGCATCGGCACGCTGAAATGGACGACGCCGCGGGTCTCGGTGAGCACGCCGCGCGCGATCTTGCGCTCGAGCGCGCCGCCGCAGTCGGCGCAGGTGGTGAAGATCCGCGCGTCGGCGCGCAGGACGGCGGCGACGCCGAACGCGTCCGACGCGCAGTTGGCGTAGTACGCGCGGCCGCCGGAGATCACCGTGAACGGCGTCTGCACGTTCGAGAACGGCATCGCCATCCAGATCTGCGGCGAGCCCGGCCGGAGCACGAGGAGCCGCGCGTCGGCCAGCGCGCGGAACGCGGCTTCCGCGTCGGCCACGCTGCACGAGAGCGCCGCCGCGACATCGGCGGCCGACGGCGCCGACGCGGTCTCGATCAGTTGATCGTAGATGTAGAGCCGGATGTCGTGGACGAGCCCGCTCACGGAGGCACATTCTAGTCCGCCGTCGGGCTTCGCTCCACTTCACGGCCAGCGGCGGCGGCCAGCCGCGTCAGTGCTCCGGGGTCGGGAGGATGCGATAACGGCCGAGGCGGGCGAGGAGCGTCGCCTTGAGGTCGGCCTCGGACGTGGCGGCCGTGAGATCGACGTCGGCGTCGGCGACCGCATCGAGCAGTGCACGGATGAGTTGTGCGCGGCTGATGGCCGCGCCACTCTGGGCGCGAATGTTCGCGGCCAGCCGGTCGAGAAACACGATTTGCCGATTGAAGAGGACGACGGTGACCTTGGTCCACGCCTCGTCGTGGACGGGCGGCCGCCCGGGGCGCCGGCCCGGCTGGGGGCGCCCTGCCGCCCGAGTGGGGGCAAAGATGTCCTGACTCGCTTTTCCGGGTTTCCGCTTACGGGCTCGCGCCATGGGTCACCTGATCCCGCCAACGTCGACGGCGTTCGTGCCGTCCTTAATCCTACATCAGCATTCGCAGTTGAGTTGGCCCGTATTCAACACGAAAAGCGGCAGTTAGTTCAAGTCTTACGTTTTTTGCACGCGACGATCTTGAAATTTTTCCATCCTTAAATGTCACGGCCGCTCGTGGCGCGTCGCGGTGAGCCGCTGGAGCACTTCGCCGGCGAGCCGCTTGAAGTCGTCGGTCGCCGCCGGCAGACGGCCAGCGCCGGGAGCGGCCGCGAGCGCCGCCGTCCACCGCAATTCGGTGTGAAAGACCTGCTCACGATATGCCGCGCGCAGCCGCTCGGAGGTGTCGCGCGTCACGGCCCGCCGTGGATCGATCTGCGTGAGGAGGATGCCGGCGAGACGTCCGGACGCGTGCATCCGGACGCGCACGCGATCGATCGACTGCAGCGTCGCCTCGAGCGCGTCGGCCGCCATCGGTTCCGCGACGACCGGGACGATCACGCCGTCAGCCGCGAGGATCGCGTTCACACCGAGGAGCGAAAGACCAGGCGGGCAGTCGAGGATGACGACTTCGTAGTGCGGCAGCACGCGCTCCAGCAGGCGGCGCAGCGCGACTTCGCGGCCGCGCACCGAGGCGAGCGCGAGATCGGCGTTCGCCAGCTCCAGCGATCCCGTCAGCAGGTCGAGATGCAGCGTGGACGTGTGGCGGACCGCCTTCAGAATGGGATATTTTTCGAAGAGCACGGAGGCCGCCGACGGGCGCAGCTGGTTGCGCGACACGCCGCACCACAGCGACGCGCACGCCTGGCTGTCCAGATCGACGAGCAGGACGCGACGGCGCGGCGCCGCAAGCGCCGCCGCGAGGCCGACGGCCGTGGCGGTCTTGCCGACGCCCCCCTTGCTGTTGACAACGGCGATGACCACGGAATTGGTCCGGCATTCTATCCAATAATGGGACTCTTCGACTGGTTCAGACGGAACGGCTCGTCGCCGCGCGCGGCGCGCGACTGGCGCGCGGCCTGCGAACAGGCGATCGCGGCGCTCGATCGCGAGGCGCCGGCGCGCCTCGAGGCGTGGCTGGCGCGCGACGCGGCGCTCGCCGACGATCGCGAGATCGAGGAAGAGATGCTCGACGCGCTGCGCGAGGCGCTCGCGCTCGAGCGCGATCTCGCGGCAGCGGCGCTCCCCGCGATCGAGACGGCGCACCGCGCGGCCGCCGGTGAGCCCTGCTACTACAGCGCGCCGGTCTCGATGCCCGACGATCCCGCGCAGCCGACGGGCCGTCTGCTCCTCACGTCGGGGCGCGCCGCCTTTGCCGGCGGGAGGCGCACGCCGTCGATCCCGTGGCACGCCGCGCGCGACGTCGTCCGGGCGGGGCGCGACCTGATCTTCGTGCGCGCGGGCGCCGACGACGGCCTCCGCTTCCGGTGCAACACGTACTCCGACGCCGTCCGCGGCGCGGCGATCGCGCGCCATCTCACGCGCGCCGTGAGGAAGCCAGTATGATCTCGGAGCCCATGTCTGTCCGCACCGGTCTCGAGCGCCTGCTCGACGGCCCCGATCGCCGGCTCCTCGAGGGGCGGCGCATCGGCCTGGTCAGCAATCCCGCCTCTGTCGACAGTCAACTCGTACACGCCTCCGATCGCCTGTTCGGAACCGGCGACTGGACGCTGGCGGCGCTGTTCGGGCCGCAGCACGGCTTCCACTCGGATCTGCAGGAGAACATGATCGAATCGCCGCACGCGCGCGACGCGAAGCGGCGGCTTCCGGTCTATTCCCTCTACAGCGAAACGCGGGAGCCGACGGCCGAGATGCTCGCCGGCCTCGACATGCTCGTCGTGGATCTGCAGGACGTCGGCACGCGGATCTACACTTACATCTACACGCTCGCCAACTGCCTGCGCGCGGCGCGGGCGCACGGCATCCGCGTCGTGGTGTGCGATCGGCCGAACCCGATCGACGGCGTCCGCGTCGAGGGAGCGGCGCTCGACCCGGCGTACGCGTCGTTTGTCGGGCAGTTCCCGATCCCGATGCGGCACGGGCTCACGATCGGCGAGGCGGCGCGGCTCTTCAACGCGCACTTCGGCCTCAACGCCGCGCTCGACGTCGTCCCGATGGAGGGCTGGCAGCGGTCGATGTACTTCGACGGGACGGGACTCCCGTGGGTGCTGCCGTCGCCGAACATCCCGACGCTCGACACGGCAATTGTCTACCCGGGATCGGTGCTGTTCGAGGGCACGCTGCTGTCGGAGGCGCGCGGCACGACGAAACCGTTCGAGCTGCTGGGCGCGCCGTGGATCGACGGCGATCGCTTCGCCGACGCGATGAACGCGCGCGGGCTCCCCGGCGTGCGGTTTCGATCGGCGAGCTTCGAGCCGACGTTCCACAAGCACGCGAAGACCTTCTGCGGCGGCTGCCAGATCCACGTGACCGACCGCGCGGCGTTCGAGCCGTACCGAACCGGCGTCGAGCTGATCGCGGAGTTCCGCCGCGAGTCGCCGGCGGCGCCGATCTGGCGCGACCCGCCGTACGAGTACGAGCACACCCGTCCGCCGATCGACATCCTCTACGGCTCGGATCGGCTGCGGCGCGCCATCGACGCGGGGCAGGACGCCTCGTCGGTCACGCGCGACTGGGCGCGCGACGAAGACGCGTTCCGCGAGCTGCGGCGGCCGTACCTGCTCTACTAGACTCTGGTCTTCGCGATTTCCGGCGCGCGGTCGTCTTCGGGCGCGACGACGAGGTGGTACGTCATGAGGTGCGCGCGCAGCTGCTCGAACGCCTCGTCGGGCGTGTCCACCCACTTCAGCAGATCGAGATCGCCCGGCCCGATCGCGCCCCATTCGGCGAGCGGCTCGAGATCCAGGACCTCGTCCCAGTACTCACGCCCGTACATGAAGACGCCGATCTGCTTCGACAGCTTCTGCGTCTGCGCGAGCGTGACGATCTCGAACGCCTCGTCGAGCGTGCCGAATCCCCCCGGGAAGATCATCAGCGCCTTCGCGAGATAGGCGAACCAGAACTTCCGCATGAAGAAATAGTGGAACTCGAAATGCAGCCCATCGGTGATGTAGCGGTTCGCGCCCTGCTCGAACGGCAGGCGGATGTTGAAGCCGACGCTCTTCGCGCCCGCCTCGTGCGCGCCGCGGTTGGCCGCCTCCATGATGCCCGGGCCGCCGCCCGAGGTGACGACGAAACGGTGGCGCGGCGACTCGAGCGACAGGCTCCAGCGCGCGAGCCGGTTGGCGATCGCGCGCGCGTCCTCGTAGTAGCGCGACCATTCGAGCGCCTTACGGCTGCGCTTGAGCGCGGCCGAGTACTCGGGGCCTCGCCGGTGGGGGCGATGCTGCACGCGCGCGACCGCGCGCGACGCAGACTGCCGGCTGTGCACGCGTGCCGACCCGAAGAACACCACCGTGTCCTGAATGTTCTGCTCCTTGAGCCGGCGCAGCGGCTCGAGGTACTCGGCGAGAATCCGGATGGGCCGCGCCTCATCGGACTCCAAGAACGAGGGTTCCATGTAGGCGAGCGGCTGTTCGGGGGTCACTCGAAAAACTGTATCATTGGCTCATGCACACGCGTTTGAGCCTCTTTGCGACTGCCGGCCTGATCTTCGCCGCGAGCCTGGCGATGAGCGCGCGGCAGGATCCGGCGCCGCGTCCCGGCGGATGGACGCTGCCGGCGAACGCCGCGGACGAGAAGAACCCGTTTGCCGGCGATCCGAAAGCCATCGAAGCCGGCAAGACGCTCTTCAAGAAGAAATGCGAGCGCTGCCACGGCCCCGGCGGCAAGGGCGATGGTCCCGATGCCGACCCCGACATCCAGGAAGACATGGATTTGACCGTCGCGAAACGCGCGGCGCGCAATCCTGACGGCGTCATCTTCTACAAGGCGTGGAACGGCCGGTCGAAGCCGAAGATGCCCGCGGTCAAGGACGATCTCACGAAGGAACAGCTCTGGCAGATCGTCAGCTTCGTGCAGACGCTCCGCGCGAAGTCATAGCACCCGCGGCAGCAGATCGCCGATCACGTACCCCACGGCCGCGACGCCGAAGCCCACGAGGAACATGTCGCGGCCGCTCACCCAGATCCCGCGGCCGGTGAACAGGCTGCGCGCGGCGCCGATGCCGAAATGCGCCGCCATGCTGATCGTGAGCGACACCCAGACGGCCGGGCCGTGCGGCATGACGAGGAACGGCACGATCGGAATGAACGCGCCGACGGCTGTCGCGACGCCGGTGACGATGCCGTCCTTCAACGGCGCGAGCTCGGCGGGATGGATGTTCAGCTCCTCGCGCACCTGCGTCTCGAGCGCGCGCGCCGGATCCTGCATGACCGTCCGCGCGGTTTCGCGCGCGCGATCCTTCGACAGGCCCTTCGCCTCGTAGATCAGCGCGAGCTCCTCTTCCTCGAGATCCGGCATCAGGCGCATCTCCTGCCGTTCCATCTCGATCTGGTGCGCCTGCACTTCCGCTTCGCTTTTCGCGGCGAGATAGCCGCTCGACCCCATCGACAAGGCGTCGGCGATGGCGCCCGCGACGCCCGTCACGATGACGGCGTGCGGCGTCAGGCTCGCGCCGATCACGCCGGCGACGAGCCCGAAGTTCGCCGTCAGCCCGTCGTTGAACCCGTAGACGATGCTGCGGAGCATCCCTCCGGCGCCGCCCACGTGCCACGGCTCCCCCTCGCGGCCCATCACTTCCGACAGTTCGCGCGCGTGGACGGCGGACTCGGCGGCGATGTCGATCGCCGCCCGGTGCGTGGGCTGATGCGTCGCCTGCCGCGCGAGCCCGAGATACGCCTGCACCTCGCGTCCTTCTTCGGCGAGGATGAGCGGCAGCACCGTCGAGGGACCGAACGTGCGCGCGATCGACGCGAGCAGCCGGGTGCGCCGCGAGACCGCATACGCCGGCAGGGGCCGTCCGGCGTCCCGGAAGAGCTCCACCCACTTCGCCGTGTGGCGATCCTCGACGGCCGCGAGACGCTCGAACAGCGCCGCGCGCTCGCGATCGCGATCGACGCGCGCCAGCTCGCGATACAGCCAGGCCGCGTCCTGTTCGTCCGCGTAGTGTTCGTCCCACGAGGCGTCCGCCTGAACGGGGGTCTGCTCCATCGGCGTCGAGTGTACTGCGATAGCATGTGCGGCGCATGGCCGCGCCCGACCCCTCGCCAGAATTCGAGCACGCCCTGCTCATCAATGCCGCCCCCACGCGCGTCCTCGCCGCGTTCTTCGATCCCCAGGCGTTGGCCACGTGGTGGCAGGTCGCCCGCTCGGTGACGACGCCGCGCCCGATGGGCGTCTACGCGGTCGAGTGGCCGCCGACCAACGACGCCGACGACGTGCTCGGCCGGCTGGGCGGCGTGTTCTCCGGCCGCGTCATGGAATACAAGAGCGGCCGCGAACTGTTCGTCGCCGACGCGTGGTGGCTCCCGCCCGACGGCGATCCGATCGGGCCGATGGCGCTCGAGGTCACGTGCCGCCTGTCGGGCCCGGTCTGCCGTCTCCAGGTGAAGCAGCACGGCTTCGAGGACACGCCGCGATGGCGCCGCTACTACGCGGTGATCGACGGCGGCTGGCGATCCTCGCTCGCGGCTCTGAAAGAGTACGTCGAGCACCACGAATGACGACGTTCATCAAGGCGATGCGGCTGCGCGACGTCGTGCTGATGAACGTCGTCGCGGTGGTCGGACTGCGATGGATCGCGCGCGGCGCGCGGACGGGGCCGGCGTCGGTCACGCTCTGGGTGCTCGCGTGGATCGCGTTCTTCGTGCCGCTCGCGATTGCGGTGTCGCGACTCGCGCGGCACTATCCGGACCAGGGCGGCGTGTACGTGTGGGTACGCCGCGCCTTCGGTCCGGCGCACGGGTTCGTGTGCGGCTGGTGCCTGTGGGTCAACAATCTCTTCTACTTCCCGTCGCTGCTGCTGTTCGCCGCGGCCAACCTGGCGGCGATCGGCGGTCCCGGCTGGCAGGCGATCGGCGAAACGCGCTGGTATGCCGTCGTCGTGGTCCTCACGGGCATCTGGATCGCGGCCGGGATCAACATCATCGGCCTGCGCCAGGGCAAGTGGCTGCAGAACGCCGGCAGTTTCGGGGTCTGGATCCCGGTCGGGCTGCTCATCGCCTGCGGCGCCGTCGCGCTCGCGCGTTTCGGATCGGCGACGCCGTTCACGCCGGCGTCGATGGTGCCGCGCGGCGACCTGATGGACACGATCGGCCTCTGGTCGGCGATGTGCTTCGCGTTCTCGGGATTCGAGATCACGTCGCTCATCGGGCAGGAGATCGAGAACCCGGAGACGACGATTCCGCGGGGCGTCTTCATCGCGGGCGGCATCGTGACCGTCGTCTACATCCTCGGCTCCGCCTCGGTGCTGTTTGCGATTCCCGTGTCCAACCTGAAGGAATTGAGCGGCATCACCGATGCCGTGCAGCTCGTGGCGGGCCGCGTCGGGCTCGGCGGCCTCGGCACGCTGACCGGGGCGCTGCTCGTGCTGAACGCGCTCGCCGGCACGGCGTCGTGGACGGCCGGGGCGGCACGCGTACCCTTTGCGGCCGGCGTGGACGCCGCCATGCCGCGCGCCTTCGCGAAGCTGCACCCGACGTATCGCACGCCGCACGTGGCGCTGATCGTCCAGTCGATCGCGGCGTCGGCGATTTTCCTGGCGAGCGTGTTCGTGACGATCGCGGGCCGCTCGACGTCGATCCAGGAGGCGTACGACATCCTGGTGAACCTGACGATCCTGATCTACTTCGTGCCGTATCTGTATCTGTTCGCCGCGCAGGTGCGACTGCTGCCGGACGCGCCGAAGGCGATCGCGTGGATGGGATTCGGCGCGACGGCGGTGTCGCTCGCGCTCACGTTCGTGCCGCCGCCCGGCGCCAACACGCTGACGTTCGAGGTGAACCTCATCGTCCAAGCCGCCCTCATGCTGGGGATTGGCGTCGCGTTCTACGCCTGGAGCCGGCGACGGCCAGCGGCCCCGCCACCACGCTGAGCAGCGCGCCCATCTTCGCCTGATCGAGGATCGGTCCCGGTGGAAAGGCCGCCGTCGCGAAGAAGAGCGCGACGGTGAATCCGATCGCCGCCGCGAGACCGACGAGCGCCACGTCCGCGCAGGTCATGCCGACGGGCCGCTTGAGCCCCGCGGCCGTCGCGCCGAGCGTGGTCAGGACGATTCCCGCGGGTTTGCCGACAAGCAGCGCTCCGAGGACGAGCCAGGTCGGCGCGCCGACGCTCGCGAGCGGCACACCAGCGTTGGCCAGGCCGAACAGGAACAGGATGACCTGGACGGGCACGCGCCACTGCGCCGCAAAGACGTTGAGCGTGTCGGCCGCGCGCGGCGACGGCTCGTCGAGCGGCTCGTGATAGTGGGGCTCCAGGGGCATGAAGGGAATCACAGGGACGAGCGCGAGCGCGGGATGGACGCCGCCGAAGTAGAACCCGCCCCAGGCCAGCGAGCCGGCACCCACGACGTACGGCCAGTAGCTGACCGTCTGGCGGCGGCGCAGCCACCACGCCAGCAGCAGCGCCGGACCGACACCCGCGACGATCGACACAGGCGAGAGCGCGTGCGTCGGATAGACGACCGCGAGGACGACGAGCCCCAGCGCGTCGTCGGCGACGGCGAGCAGGAGCAGGAACGGCATCGCGGGATGACGCGGCGGGAAGATCAGCCGCGCGACGAGGTACGAAAACGCGATGTCGGTCGCGCTGGGAATCGCCCAGCCGCGCACGAGATCGGGCCGGCCCAGGACGGCGGCGCCGGCGACGTACAGCGCGGCGGGCACGATCATCCCCGCCGCCGCGCCGAGTAGCGGAACGGCGGCTTCACGCGGCGACGCCAGCGGTCCGCCTTCCCGCGTGGCCTCGACGATTTCCTTGGCCGCCAGCGCGAAGAAGAACACCATCGCGACGTCGTTGACCGCGAAATGGAGTGCGTGCGCCGCGCGCGCGTACGAGGCCGGCGCCGCGTTGGCCCAGACGAGCGCCGTCACCGTCCCGGCGACGAGCAGCAGCGACGTGTCGATGACGAAGACGACAAACCGCCGCCACGCGCCCATCCGTGATCAGTCGGCGAGCTGCTGGACGTTGAGGAAGTTGGCGTCGGGGCGGCTCAGATCGGGGGTGATGTTGATGAAGACGACGACCGCGTGCGCCGACAGATCGAGCGCCTTCCGGATCGGCGCTTCGAGCGCGCGGAGATCCTGGAACTCGCACACGATCGGACGCACGCCCCAGTACAGCTTCAGGCGGCGCGCGACCGCGTCGGACGGCGTGACCGCGAGAATGCTCGCGCGCGGCCGGAGCGAGGACAGCAGCTGCGCGGTCTTGCCGAACCGGGTGAGGGCCACGATCGCTTCCGCCTGGCCGGACGTCGCGAGCGTGACGGCGGCTTCGCACATCGCGCGGCCGTGCCGCGCGCGCGACGCCTCGAAGCCGTCCAGCCGCAGCGTCTGATCGATCCCGTCGAGCGCCGCCTCAGCCGCCAGGAAGGCGCCCGGCTGCGCGATGGTCTCGGCGTCACGGATGATGCAGCGGAGCGTCTCGACGGCCTGCACCGGATACTGACCGGCCGCGGTCTCGCCCGACAGCATGATCGCGTCCGCGCCCTGATCCACCGCGGTCGCGGCGTCGCTCACCTCGGCGCGCGTCGGGCGCGGCTCGGTGCGCATCGACTCCAGCACCTGCGTGGCGACGATGACGGGGCGACCGAGCGCGCGGGCGCGCGCGACGATCATCTTCTGGATCCGCGGCACCTGCTCGAGCGGGCACTCGAGCCCGAGATCGCCGCGCGCGACCATGACGCCGTCCACCGCCGCGAGGATCGCGTCGAGCTGGTCGAGCGCCTGGGGCCGCTCGATTTTCGCGACGATCGGCACCTCGTTTCCCGCCGCGTGCATGACGCGCCGCGCGGCATGACAGTCCTCCGGTGTCTGGACGAAGCTGAGCGCGACGAGATCGACGCCCAGCTCGAGGCCGAACCTGAGATCGACCTCGTCTTTCGGCGTGACCGCGTTGGCCGGCAGCGTCACGCCCGGCGCGCTGATGCCCTTGTGCTCGCCGAGACTGCCTCCGTTCACGACGGTCGTAACGAGCTCTCCGCCGTCCCGCGCCGTCACGTTCAGCTCGATCTTGCCGTCGTCCAGCAGCAGACGATCGCCTGGCTTCGCCGAGGCGACCAGCGGCGCGTACGGCGTGAAGACGCGGCCCGGTCCGCCTTCCGTGTCGCCGGCGGCGAGACGGAGCTCGTCGCCGTCGTTCAACATCAGCGGCGCACCGTCCTTCAAGCGGCCGGTCCGGATCTTCGGTCCGCTGAGATCCTGCAGGATCGCGACGTGCCGGCGGGCGCGCGCGGCCGCGTCGCGGACGGCCGTGAAGGCGGCGCGCTGCGAGTCGTGTGTGCCGTGCGAGAAGTTCAGCCGGAAGACGTCGACGCCCGCGGCGATCAGCTTGTCGATGACGGC
>Ga0066903_100004081_pt1 | contig 12206 bp, 7 predicted proteins | sample PanSoiMetaGPlot1_FD_67491 | JGI IMG/M metagenome (GOLD analysis project Ga0066903, IMG submission 67491) | Tropical forest soil microbial communities from Panama analyzed to predict greenhouse gas emissions - Panama Soil - Plot 1 (version 2) | ecosystem: Environmental > Terrestrial > Soil >...
GAGAGAGGAAACCAGCATGAGCAAGTTGACCCGACGGGGTTTTCTCGCCACGACGGCAGCGTCCACGGCCCTGGTCGCAATGCCCTATGTCCGGGGCTCGTATGCGGCCGGCAAGCTATCGATTGGGTTCTGGGACCATTGGGTCCCTGGTGCCAACGACACCAGCAAGGTGCTGGTGGAGGAATGGGCCGCGAAGGAAAGGGTCGAAGTCCAGCTCGACTACATCACATCGCAGGGCAACAAGCTCCTTCTTACGACCGCCGCCGAGTCCCAGGCGCGGTCGGGTCACGACATCCTGGCCATGGCGACTTGGCTTCCCCAAGACAATGCCAAGAATCTCGAGCCTGTCGACGACATCATGGCGCCGCTGATCGCGCAGAACGGCGCGGTCAATGCCACTGTCGAATACCTCGGTAAGGCTGATAACCACTGGATCGTGGTGCCGGCGACGATCGGTAGCCAAATGAAGGGGCCATGCTCGCGCATCGATTTGCTAAAGCAGCATGCCGGCATTGATGTGCAGGCCTTGTATCCCGCAGGCGCCCCGGCCAAGGCCGAGAACTGGACGTATGACACCTTGCTGAAGGCCGCCGAGGCCTGCCGCAACGCGGGATATCCGTTCGGCATCGGGCTCGGAGTGACGGCGGATTCGGTCGACACCGCGGGCGCGATCTTCCACGGCTTTGGCGCTGAACTGGTCGACGCCAAGGGCAACGTCACGGTCAAAACAGATGAGGTACGCCAGGCGCTTGAATACTACGCCAAGTTAGCAAAGTTCTTTCCACCCGACGCGCCATCCTGGGACGACGCTTCCAACAACAAGTGGCTCATCTCGGGTCGGGGTGCCCTGATCATGAATCCACCGAGCGCCTGGGCGGTGGCCAAGCGTGATGCCCCGCAAGTCGCGGAGCAGTGCTGGACTCACGGCATGCCAGCGGGCCCGAAAGGACGGTTTGGTCCGTTCCTGCCATTCTTTTGGGGGATCTGGGCGTTCAGCAAGAACAAATCAGCGGCCAAAAGCCTGCTGACCCACCTGTCTCAGCCGTCCTCGGTGGAAAGGCTGGTCGAGGCCAGCGGTGGCTTCGATCTACCGTCCTTCACCAACTTGACGAACTTCAAGATTTGGGCCGAGGCGGGACCCCCGAAAGGCACGCTCTATCATTACCCCAACCGCGACAACCACCAGATCCTATCGATCGCCGCAGCACCGGCGCCGCCGAAGATAGCCGTGCAGATCTACACCCAAGGCCTGATGACCAAGATGGCCGTCCGCCACATGCAGGGCGAGCCAATGGAGAAGACACTGGCTTGGGCCGAAAGCGAGGCCGAGGGTTTCATGCGCACCTGACACCGGCGGTGTTCGCGCTGAGGGAGTGCCGAGGTGCAATCGGGGAGCACTCAGCACGAGCAGTGAGCTTGAACAGACCATCGAGCGCCAACCGCCTTTTTTGGTGCGCGATAAGTCTCCAGAAATGACCTAAGGTGGACGTCACGGCGTCGCCGTGGGATAGGACAATGGTCGTCGCATTGGTTCGAGACGTCGAAGCAAGACCCGAGAAGCGCAAGCGCTCTGGCCTGCACCGCACAATGCAGCGCAAGTCGATGATCGCCTTCTTGATGACGTTACCTCTCATCTTGTTGGTCGGGATCTTCGTGCTCTATCCGGCGTTCTATTCGCTGCACCTTGCCACCCTCAACAGATCGATGGAGCGTTTTGTCGGTCTCGGCAACTTCGAGTTCCTGTTCCGTCGAGAGACATTCTGGATGGTGGTGAAGCAGTCCTGCATCTTCGCCATCACGGCCGTGGTGTTCAAGGCGATCTTCGGCTTCGTTGTCGCTCATTTCGTCCACAACATCCCGAGCAAGGGGCAGCGTAAGTGGCGCGGCATGCTGCTGGTGCCGTGGGTGATGCCGACGGCCATGAGCTGCCTCGCCTGGCTGTGGCTCTTCGATCCGTCCTACAGCGCGTTCAACTGGCTGCTCGCCAGGGTCGGCATTGATCCAGTCCCGTGGACCGGCCACGTCATCTGGGCGCGCTTCTCGATTATTCTGGTGAATATCTGGATCGGTGCGCCTTTCTTCATGATCATGTACCTGGCGGCCCTCAAATCGGTCCCCGAGCAGCTCTACGAGGCGGCGGCCGTGGACGGCGCCAGCTGGTGGCAGCGCATCTGGTACGTGACGCTGCCGATGATGCGAAATATCATCGCCATCACGGTGCTGTTCTCGCTGATCGTCACGTTCGCCAATTTCGATATCGTGCGCATCCTCACGGCTGGCGGCCCGATCGACCAGACGCATATCTTCGCCACGTGGGCGTTCCGTGTTGGCCTCGAGGCAGGCGACATCCCGCTTGGCGCCAGTGTTTCACTCTTCATGGTGCCGATCCTCGCCATCGCGGCGATCTTTATTCTGCGCGATATCAATAGGCGGGGGAACGAGGCATGACGGCCGTGGCCACCGCCCCGATCACGCGCGACGCGCAACCAGCGCGCCGGCGCAAACGCGGCAGCATGCGGCGCGAGCGCGCCTGGGCGTTGCGCTGGTCCTATTTCTTCCTGGTTCTGTTCGCCGTCATCTGCCTGACCCCACCGGTCTACATGCTGATCACGTCGCTGAAGACCAGCGCCGAGATCTCGGCTGCCACCAACCCGTGGTGGGTCTACAATCCGACCCTCGGAAACTATGTGGCACTTCTATCCTCGACGGAGTTTCTCACCTTCTTCCGCAACTCTGCGGTCGTCTCCGTGCTCGTCGTCAGCATCACGATGCTGATCAGCGTGCCGGCCGCCTTCGCCCTGTCGCGCATGCGGTTCTGGGGGTCGGCCACGATCGCGACCGGCATCTTTCTCACCTACCTCATTCCCGACAGCCTGCTGTTCATTCCCCTGTTCAACATGTTTGCGGTGTTCCACGAGTGGACCGGTATCGAACTGATCAATCACTGGTATGTGCTGCTCCTCGTCTATCCAACGCTGACGGTCCCGTTTTGCACCTGGGTGATGATCGGCTATTTTGCCTCCATTCCCCGCGAACTTGACGAAGCCGCCCTGATCGATGGGGCCAACTATCGCCAGGTCCTAACTCGGATCTTCATTCCTGTGGCGTTGCCCGGCCTCATCGCGGCGACGATCTTCGCCTTCACGGTCAGCTGGGCGCAGTTTCTCTATCCGCTCGCGTTTACCACCTCGACTGACCAGCTTGTGCTCCCGGTGGGCATCATCTCGTCCCTGATCAAGGGTGACGTCTTCAATTGGGGGCAGATCATGACAGGCGCGCTGCTCACCGCGGCGCCGCCGCTGATCATCTACGCGTTTCTGATGGACTATTACATTGCTGGGCTGACGGCTGGAGCCACGAAGGGCTAGTGCGATTTCCTCGCAATAGGCCGGCGGGATCGCCGGTCGCTCATAAACCTCGAAAATCCATCGCCCGGGACGGCATCGTTGGCCGGCTGGTGACAAACTCACGAACGGTCGTCAGCGCACCATGGTCGTCAACATCGAGATGCCCGCCCTTGGGAAGCCACGGTTCGCGCGAATAAATCTGCGAGGGAACGGGATGCAACGTCTGCTTCGAACGGGACGTCCGGTGGATAACGTTTGCGCCAGATTCTCTCCATCGCTCCTCGATGCGCTCGCTAGCCGTCTTCCTCGTGCCCTCGCGTGGTAAAAGCGCAGCAGGGCAATAGCGGTTGCCGGCAATTGTAATCGACCCCGCCGCCGCCTTCCGGCCTTAATATCAATCAATTGCCAGCCGTGGGAACTGGGAACGTCAACGAACCATCGGACTGGGCGACTCGCCGCCATGAACGATGTTGCTGCGAGCGCGCCACACAATCTTAAGGGCAAACGGCCGCTCAGCGACGCAGCGCGACCACATTGGCCCCCCTGTGTTCTGCCCGAGCATTCTCGTTATCGTTTCGGGCGTGGCTCAATCCTCCCGTTGGCTTGCAAATGCAGCGACACCCTAGACCGCGATGAGAACAACGAGTTGACTGAGGTCAATGTCCCATCCCGAAAGGTCGGCTCGCAGCCCGGTATGGCGGCACAGGATCGCAAGAACAGACGCGACTTAGCCCTGTGGCTGTCCTCGTGCGGAAACATGCGAAGCTATTTGGTCGACAATTCTCGTGTAAACGTCTCCGTGGATCGCGCATCGGTAAGTCAACAGGTCCACCCTGTCACGGGTGGGATGAGGTTCACTTGTGGCGATCTCTAAGGCTCTCGAGCATGTGGGGCACAGTGGCGCAGGTGTCGGGTCCTCCATGACGGCCTCCATGCCTCCCAGCGGTTGGATAATGCCCGGCCACGAGACGGCCGCTTTGACCCGTGTCAATGTTTGGGCGGCCCCCGGGGAGTAGCGCGTTAACCTTGCGGCACTTGTGGGCGCCTCACCTTTCCGGTCATTGGCCCCTGTCGGGTGCGTGGCGACCTCGTCACCAAACGCCGAGGTCGAGGAGCGCAGCGTCAGCACTCTCTCGGCGGAAGCCGCGAGCGAATAGGCCACGGCTCGGTGGGAACAACGCGCCGACTGACAATCAACCTGGGCTCGAGGGAGTATCAGTAGATCGGACGTGTTGGCCCGTTGCGGATGCTCCGTCAAGACGCAGTCTGACAACACTCACGCCCGGGTCCTCCCGAACAGAGCTGACCATAAAGCCAAGTTCCGCGCACATGGTGAGCATGGTTTTGTTATGGCTGAGCACCTGTCCTTCAACTTCTCGCAGCCCGAGCCACCGGGCGTATTGGATCATGGTGTGCATCAAATGCCAGCCGAGGCCCCGCCCCTTGATGTCTGAACGAACGAGGACCGCGTATTCGCCCTTGTCGTAGTTCGGATCGGCGAGGATGTGAACCACACCAAGCATTTCGCCATCAGCCGGACTGATTGCGCAGAGTGCGATAGCACGTGCGTAGTCCAACTGGGTGAGGCGGGCGATGAAGGTATGACTGAATTCGCGGACCGGAGCAAAGAACCGCAATCTTAGGTCGTCCATCGTGATCTGCTTGAAAAATCGGTGAAACATCGCTTCGTCCTCGGGCCGTGCAGGACGTATGAGCAAAGTCGTGCCGTCGTCGAGCGTAAGGGCTCTCTCCCACTCCTTCGGATAGGGTCTCACTGCGAAGCGGGGATGCCCACGGCCGCTTAATGTCGCCTCGACCGGCGCAACGGCTATTCGCGCGTCGAGGGCGAGGACGCCGGATTCGTCCGCGAGCAGGGGATTGATATCGACCTCGCGCACCTCCGGCAGGTCGGCCGCGAGCTGGGAGAGCTTGACCAGAAGCAACGCAATGTCTGGCTCGTTCGCGGCTGGCACGTTGCGGTAGGCCTTGAGGCGGCGCGAAATCCTCGTGCGGGCAATGAGGTCGCGCGCGAGCTTCATATCGAGCGGCGGCAGCGCGAGGGCCTTGTCGTCGATAACCTCGACCGCCGTTCCGCCGCGCCCAAAGACGATGACCGGCCCAAAGGTCGGATCATCGGCGAACCCGGCAATGAGCGCGCGCGCCTGCGGTCGCACGATCATGGGCTGGACAACAACGCCGGCGATGCGGGCATCGGGCCGAATGGTTCGCGCCCGGTCGAGAATCTCCGCGGCGGCATTGCGGACTGCGGGCGCGCTCGCGAGGTTCAGCCGCACACCGCCCACGTCGGATTTGTGCTGAATGTCGGGCGACAGGATCTTGAGCACAACCGGTAGCCCGGCCGCCAGAAACGCCGCGGCACTGCTTGCCGCCGCATCGGCGTTCGCGGCGGGAACCGAACGGACCATCGGGATGCCGTACGCCTCAAACAACGCGTGAATTTCAATCGGGTCGAGCCAACCGCGCCGATCCGCAAGCGCGGCATTGATGACCCTGCGGGCGGCGTCGAAGTCGGATGAGAATTGCTCGGGCAGACTTGGCGGGGTCTGCATGAGCACGTCGCGCGCCTCGCTCCAGCGCACGACATGCATGAATCCTCGCGCCGCCTCGGTTTCGGTGGTGTAGTGAGGGATGCCCGCAGACTCAAATGCGCGCGCCGCGAGGTCGTCCGCGCCGACGCAGACGCTCAGGACTGGCTTGCGGCTCACCTTGTTTTCACGATGCGCGCGCGTGACCTCAACGACCCGGGCCGCGATCGCCGTCGACGAGGCGAGTGCGGTCGGAACGTTTATCACCAGAACGGCGTCATTTTCGGGATCGGCGAGGAGGGCATCGAGTGCGCAAGCATACCGTTCCGCGTCTGCGTCCCCGATGATATCAACCGGATTCCCCTTGGACCACGTCGGTGGCAAAACCGCATCCAATCGCGCCCGTGTGTCGGCCGAGAGCTCGGCGACCACACCGCCGAGATCGACCAGCCGATCGATCGCAAGCACGCCGACGCCCCCGCCATTTGTCAGGACGGCGAGCCTCTTGCCGGAATATGGTCGCAGCCGCCCGAGCGTCTCCGCCGCCTCGAACAGCTCCTCAAGATCGCCGACCCGGAGCACACCCGCGCGGCGAAACGCGGCCGCGTAAACCGCGTCGGAACCGGCAAGCGCGCCGGTGTGGGTTGCGGCGGCTTTAGCCGCCTGCGCGTGGCGGCCTGATTTGACGATGATGACCGGCTTGGCACGTGCGGCAGCACGTGCGGCCGACATGAACTTGCGGGCATCCTTCACGGCCTCGACATAGAGGAGAATCGTGCGTGTCGCGGCATCGAGCGCAAAGAAATCGAGCAGATCGCCGACATCGACGTCGATCTGATCGCCGATCGAAACAAGTGCCGAGAAGCCGATTGCGTGGCGGACGCTCCATTCCGCCATGCCGGCAACGATGGCGCCCGATTGAGAAACGAGTGCCAGATCGCCGGCTCGCGGCATATGGGCCGCAAAGCTGGCGTTGAACCTCGCGGAAGGGACCATCACACCAACGCAATTGGGGCCGACGAGCCGCATGCCATGGGCCCGCGCGCTCCTCTCCGCGGCCTCGGCGAGCGAACCTGCGCCATGCCCCAGCCCCGCCGTAATGATAATGGCCACCGATGCACCCTTTGCGCCCGCCGCGGCGACGACCTCCGGGACGGCCGCTGGCGGCGTGACGATAACGACCACGTCCAGCGCGCCGGCAATCGCTTCGAGGGAGCCAACCGTGGGTAGGCCCTCAATCTCGCCGTAGTGGGGATTGACGACGTGAACAGGGCTCTCGAATGCGCCATCGCGAAGGCAGCGGATGATTGAGCGACCCAGTGACTGGTCGCGCGGACTGGCGCCCACGACCGCAACGGAACGAGGGCGGAACAGCATTTCGAGTCGATACGTGGACATTGGCACTCCTGCGGACCGTCAGCGATAAGAATACTTCGATGAGGATTTTGCCGGGCAGTTCGATGGTGCGTCGGAGCTCAATGGGCGCACCCGACATCAGCCGCGCCGGCGATAGGGTTGAGATCGAGGCAGGCAAAGAGCGGGACATCCGCGGCCGCAATCCGCTCACGCGAACTGGCGCCCATGTCGCGAGGACGCGCAAGCGCGATCATGGATGCCGCCTGTAAAGTTCGTGGCCACCTCGATGAGACGCTGGGCCGCGGTGAGGGGTTCATATTGCCGTCCCAGATCGCCGGGTCATGCCCGGCATCCGCATATCTGTGATCGTGCCGCCAGGCTCCGATATGTTTCCAAGAGCGTCTGAGCCGCTCGATGCGCCCCCGAGCTTTGCCATGCCAAGCGGAAACAACAGGCCCTCCCGAGGCGTCGTCGTTGACATGGATCGTTCCGCTAGATTGCGTCCACCGTGTCCTCGCTGCGAGCCGCCCGAAGGGTGAAGCGGAAGATCGTTCCGCCGGCCGGATTCGGCTCGATCCAAATCCGCCCGCCATGAGCCTCGATAATAGTACGCGAGATCGATAAGCCGACGCCCATTCCGTGCCGCTTGGTCGTGATGAATGGCTGGAATAGTTGCGGTGCCACCTCCGACGCGATCCCGGTTCCGGTATCGGACACACTGATCTGGACGATCTCGTTATCAACCGAATCGGCCTGGATCATGAGTTCACGCCGAGGTGATTGGTCCATCGCTTCCATGGCGTTGCGGAGCAAATTGAGCAGCACTTGCTGAACTTGGATCTTGTCGGCGAGCACGAGATCTGCCCTCGGATCGAGCTGGAAACGAACTCGGACATTGTGCTCCTTCGCCCCGACAAGGGTCATGGCGCCCGCTTCCTCAACGAGTTTGGCGACGCTCTCGATCCGCAATTCGGTCTCTCCGCGCGCAACGAAGTCGCGCAGTCGCCGGATGATTTGGCCTGCGCGGAACGCTTGGTCGCTTGCCTTGTCGAGGACGTTGTACAGACGGCCTGACAATTCGTCCAACCTTCCGTCGAGCAGTCGCTTGGACCCCTTCAGATAGTTGGCGATCGCCGAGAGCGGCTGATTGAGCTCATGAGCCAAGGTCGATGCCATTTCACCCATGGCGGTCAGGCGCGATATGTGGAAGAGTTCTGACTGCAATTCCTGGAGTCGCGCCTCAGTCTGCCGGTGCTCGGTGAGATCCCGAATGAAGCCAGTGAAAAACGGTCGATTGTTCGAGTTCATCTCGCCAACGGAAAGCTCCATCGGGAAAGTCGAGCCGTCCTTGCGCTCTCCGACGACCACACGTCCGATCCCGATGATCTGCCTCTCACCGGTCGTGTGATATCGTTGCAAGTAACCATCGTGGTTCTCGCGGTAGGGCGAAGGCATCAAAATCTTAACGTTCTGGCCGATCGCCTCTGCCGCGGTATAGCCAAAGAGCCGTTCCGCCGCCGAGCTGAAAGAGCGCATGATTCCGGTTTCGTCGATCACCACCATCGCGTCGGGAACCGTGTCGAGGATCGAAGTTAGATGGGCTTCGCGGGCGAGCAGATCGTCCCTGCTGGCGGCGGCTTGTTTGCGAGAACGGTAGAGATGCTCGCCCATGATCGAGACGCCCAGGCCGATCGCCGCGAAGGCTGCTGCACTGACAAAATCAGCTTCTGAGAAATTCGGAAGGTGATGGAAGAAACCAATCCCGAGCATCAGGCTCAAGATTGTCGCCACCGTGCCCGGCCCGAAGCCGGCCACGGCGCCAGCGACAAGAACCGCGGGGGTGAAGAACAGGAAGGCCGATTGTCCCGCGAGGGTGGTCGAGAGGAGCAGTCGCACACCGAACGCCATCGCGACGCAGCAGACAGATAGACTGTACCCAAAAGCTCCCCGCCACATGGTCGCTCCGATACCGCGCCCCCATGACCCGGCGGAATCCTCAAATCCGCTTCCGTGACGTGCGAGCAGTTGCGTTCGGCCCAAATTGAACATGGGTCTTGTCGGCGCTCAGCCTTCGAGCCGTCCCTTTGGATGGCACCTCCAAATCTTAGTGGCCCCGATTGGCGTATGACCTCACGAGGTGGAGCACAACCGTCCGAACAGAGCCGGTGCACCGGGCAACGAACTTGGCGGCGCGAGGGACCCTCGGAGGCGGCCCGTCCACAGTATCGGCCAGGCAGCCCGACCCCATGTTGATGCACATCAAAGTGGGACCAAAACGACCGTATGGGGCGCCGGCAACTATCGCGATGAAAAGCCGCGGGCGTTATCATCCCCAAGTGCTCTCGGGTGAGCCCGGTGCATCGATTCTAGAGGCGATGCGTTGATACGACAGAGATAGAGGACACCCGACCGATGGCGTCGCATGTCGTTGCAGACCAAAACGCGATCTTCTCGTTTCTAGCCGACCCCGCCACCCACCGTATACGTGGACCCGTAAAGCGCATCGACACCCATGGGGCCGCCGTTTTCCTCGCCGGTCCCGACGTCTACAAGGTCAAGCGGGCTGTGCGCTTTGCCTATATGGACTTTTCGACATTGGACAAACGAGAGGCGGCTTGCAAGGCAGAGATCGCAGCGAACCGCGACAATGCGCCCGGGCTCTATCTCGGCGTTGTCCCCATTACTCGCGATGGCGGCAATCTGCATCTGGGTGGTGCCGGCAAAGTGGTTGAATGGGTCGTGCATTTGCGGCGCTTCGATGAAGACGCCACCCTTGATCGGCTCGCCGAAACAGGTCCGCTGGGATGGGCGGTGATACACCCACTGGCGCAGGCGATTGTTGCGGCGCATCGACGCGCACCGATCCGGGACGGTCGCGCGGCGACCGAATCGCTTCGCGGCGTCCTGACCGAGACGGTAGACGAGCTTGCCGCTGCCCCTGACATCTTCCCGCCCTTTGCAATTGACCCGCTGCGTTCAAGCCTCACAGGGGCTTTCGAGCGCTCCGAGGCGCTGCTTCTCCGTCGCGGGTCGCAGGGTAAAGTCCGCCGCTGTCACGGCGACCTTCATTTGCGTAACATCGTACTGGTCAACGGTGACCCCGTGCTGTTCGACGCGATCGAATTCGACGAGGCCATTGCCACCTCAGACATTCTCTACGATCTCGCCTTCCTAGTCATGGACCTGTGCGAGCGCAAATTGAGCGCCGATGCAAATCGATTATTAAACGAGTACCTCTGGTCTTGTGATGACGCACTTCAAGAGATCGAGGGCCTCGCCTTGCTCCCCTTGTTTCTGAGCCTGCGTGCGGCGATCCGAGCGAAGGTAACTGCGGCGCAACTCAAGCTCGATGCGGACGACACGAGGATGCGACAGCAGGCGCAAACCTATCTGGAAACTGCGCAACGTTTTCTGGACCCTGTACCCGCACGGCTCATTGCCATCGGGGGACTCTCTGGAACCGGCAAAAGCACTCTGGCGGCTGCCATTGCGCCGCCGCTCGGACTCGCCCCGGGCGCGCTCCACGTGCGCAGTGATATCGAACGAAAGCGAGTCTCCACGGTGGCGGCAACGCAGCACCTGCCGGCGGAGGGCTACCGTCCAGAGGTCTCGGTGCAGGTCTATGCAAGGCTGCGTGTCCTTGGAGAGGTTGGTTTGCGCGCAGGCCGGTGCGTCATCCTCGACGCCACATACCGCGACCAGCGAGAGCGCGAGGAAGTTGAGGGCTGGGCCACGCGCTTGCGCGTCGGCTTCCTTGGCCTATGGCTCGAGGCACCGACCGACATCCTGACGCAGCGTGTGGCGATGAGGCAGGGTGACGTGTCGGATGCGACGGCCGCAGTCGTCTCCGCCCAAGCCAAGCAAGATGCCGGTCGAATGACCTGGGAGCGGCTCAATGCCGGGGTTCCGCTCGAGCGGCTGAAGGAGGCCGCCCTGGAACTGATCGCGCCCGCGCTCTGTTAGACCAGCGCAGAGCTGGGGTGATACCATCGAGCTCGAGTTGAAAGGGAGCCAGAGGTCGAGGCTGGTCATTGGATATTCGTTCGCGCGTTGGGCTGAGCGTGTTAACGCCCGCGGTCGGCAGTCTTCGACCTTGCCGGCGAGCGATGAAGCCGAGTACCGAGGCGTTATGTCATACCGCTAGAGCTGAAACTCCGCGGTGGTAACCCCGGCACGTGATCCGGCCGCTGACGTCGCACCCGGCCCGCGTCTCACCACGTGCACCGGCTATCTTCGTCGGCCGCAACGCAGATAGCCCCCGCATGTCGCATAGGCATGCGACGGACCAGTGACGGCCTTGTAAGCTTTTGGGGGGCGCAGCCGTTTGGCGACCGCGCACGCGGAGGTGACTGATGCATCAGGTGCAGCTGCCGCACTTGATGAGGCTTTCGGCAAGGCCGCCACCGAGCTGGTACTTTGAACATCTGAGGCGATGTGAGATCCTTCGAATCGAGCCATCGATTTCTCACGGGCCAGTCGATCTTTGGTTCAAGGCACGCACCGGCCACCATTCATAGTCAGCGTCGAACCCGCAACGCAGCCTCCGTCGTCAGGTCGCAAAATGAAGTCTCACAATTTCGTAGTCACACACCGGCCGCGACTCGCGGACATCACCGAGCACCCGAAAATGGAATTCGCCGACTACGAGCGGCGACTGACATCGTTGCAGGGGGCGCTTCAGCTCGTCCAACAGGCGTATCTCGGCAGCCCGGAGCGCGCACTCCTGGTGCTTGAGGGCTGGGACACCGCCGGCAAGGGAGGCGTCATTCGCCGCCTTGGCTGGGCCCTCGACCCGCGCAGTTTCAAGGTCTACCCGATCGCGGCACCGGACGAGCACGAGCGCGCCCAACACTACCTAGAACGTTTCTGGCAACGTTTGCCCGAGAAGGGCCAGATCGTCGCGTTTGATCGGTCCTGGTACGGCCGGGTGCTGGTGGAGCGCGTCGAAGGGTTCGCC
>Ga0066903_100004083_pt1 | contig 12205 bp, 11 predicted proteins | sample PanSoiMetaGPlot1_FD_67491 | JGI IMG/M metagenome (GOLD analysis project Ga0066903, IMG submission 67491) | Tropical forest soil microbial communities from Panama analyzed to predict greenhouse gas emissions - Panama Soil - Plot 1 (version 2) | ecosystem: Environmental > Terrestrial > Soil >...
CGCGCTGCCCTCAGGCCAGCGCGGCGATCCCGTCGGCGACGAAGAGCGCGCCGAAGGCGAGCAGGGCCATGCTCGTGAGGCGCGCCTGGTTGGCCGTCAGCCACGCTTTGGAGTCGACGACCCATTCGTCGGCCCGGGAGCCGGCGATCAGGTACACCGCCACCGGCAGCAGGACGAGCGCGCAGGCCACGCTGACATAGGCCGCGCCGAGCTTGATCGCGTCGGCGTGGCCCACGTCTGCGATGGCGATCGTCGACGCGGCCAGGACCGTCACGACCAGCCGCTTCACGCCGATGCCGAGCGGGAACCCGACCGTGAAGGCCGTCCGGGGCGTGAGGCCGGCGAGCCGGGCCATGAACGCGGAAGTCCGGGATCCGCCCAGCTCCCGCTGGGTTTCCTCGCGCCCGCGCCTCCTGAGCCCGATCGCGATCAGCAGCACGCCGGCGCCGAGCTCGAAGGACGCCAGCACGGTGCTGTCTCCCCGGTCTCCGATCGTGATCGATCCGAGCAGGAGCGTGACGACCAGCGCGAGCGTCTGCCCGAGCAGGAACCCGATCCCGAACGTCGTGCCGTTCGCCCGCGCGCGATCCGTGGCGAGGACGGCGAGCGTGGCGAGAAGGGCCACCGGGCTCAGCGCCGCGATGAGCCCGTAGACGATCACCTGGCCGACCTCACCCATCAAGCGAACAATCGCGCCTGCGGCGCTCTCGTGCGCCGTCTACCGGGTGACCGCTACGAGTTGACGACGCGAAGCGCGGCTTCGCGCTTGCCGAGCTCGCCCTGCGCCCGGGCGATGTACGTCTTGAGCTCGCCTTCCTTCTTGCGCAGGCGGGCCTCGCGGGCCTTCAGATCCTGCTCCAGCTGCTCGAGGCGCTCGGCCTCGAGCTCGATGTCCACCTCGACCTTGGCACGGTGCGTGAGGATCTCCGACTCCCTCTCGTACAGAACCGCTTCCCGCTCGTCGACCTCAACGGCGCGGCTCTCCAGGTCGGCGTCGCGGGCCTTCAGCCGGGCTGCGCGCTTCTCGACGCGCTCGCGCTCGGCATCAAGCTTGTCTTCCTTTCCGGAGATCTCGTCCTCGCGCTTCTTCACGTCCTGCTCGCGGGCGTCGAGATCCTCGGCCAGGCTGTCGAGATTGCGGCCGCGGACGCACTCGGCGGCGAGCTGATCAAGCTCGGCAGAGCGCCGCTCGAGCTCGCTCTCCAGCTTCTCCAGCTCACGGCCGCGAAGCACGCGCTCCTCCGCGATCCTGATCTCGGCCTCCTTGTCGTCGAGCGCGGCGTCGCGCCGGTCGAGCTCGAGTGCCTGCTCGGACAGCGCTGCCGTGCGCTCGGTGAGTTCATGGCGCTCCTGGGCGACCTGTGCCGCGTCGGCCTCGAGCCTGGTGCGCTCCGCCTGGAGCTCGTCGCGCTCCGCGACGATTGCCTCGGCCTCGGGGCCGAGGCGCTCGCGCTCCGCGGCGACGCTCTGCCGCTCGGCGTCAACCGCAGCCTCGAGCTCCCGCTTCTGGCCCGCGAGCTCGTCGTCGAGCGCACGCTTGTGCTCGGCCAGCTCCTCGTCGAGTTCGCGCTTGCGGTTCGCCAGCTCCTTATCGAGCTCACGCTTGAGAGATGTCGCTTCTTCGTCCAGCTCGCGCTTACGGCTCGCTGCCTCCTGCTCGAGCTCGCGCCGCGCCTTTGTCAGCTCGCGCTCCGCCTCGCGGTTGCGGCGCTCGAGCTCGCGCTCGAGGTCGCGCTCACGGCGGGAGAGCTCCCGCTCCAGCTCGGTGACGCGGCGGTCGCGCTCCTTGAGCTCGCCGTCGAGCTGCCGCTCGTACTCCGACCGGTCCTTCTTTCGCGCCTCGAGGCTCTCCTCGAGCTTCAGAAGCTGGAGCTCTCTCCGCTCCAGCTCGGCGGCCTGGTGGTCGATCTCCGCGACGCGGTCGCGCAGCTCGTCGTTCTGACGCTCGACCTCTGCGGTCTGCTCTGCGAGTGCTGCAGCTTGCGCCTCGACCTCGGCGCGATGCGTGTCGAGAGTCTTCTCGTCCACGAGGAGCTGGGCCCCCCGCGCCTCGTAGTCGGCCTGAAGCTGCTCCAGCTCGACGCTGCGCTGCTCCTGGACGGCCGCGAGCTCGTCGATCTCTGCGCTGCGCCGCGCGATCTCGTGAACCTTCGCCTTGTCGATGTCGGCGTCGAGCTTGTCGTTCGCGGCCTTCGCTGCCCGCGCGGCCTTGGTGCGCGCTGCAGTCTCTGCGGCCTCGGAGCGCTTGGTCTTCGCGGGGGCCTTGCGCTCCAGTTGGGCGCGCAAACCGCTGCCGAACCCCTTTTCGAGATCCTCGTCGGGGCTCTGGCTGTCGGCGGCTGGTTTGGCGGTCTGCGGGCTCACGCGCGGCTCGTGTCGAATCGCTCAGGAGAGGGATCGGCGCGGAGACGGGGGGTGACCTATCCCTCGACAGAGGGTGAGAGAACGCCGTCCGAAGCTGTTTCGGCCACGGCTACCAGCGTCATTCCCCGCCGGAGGAGCCGTGGCCCCACCGACGGCGGGAAGAGCGCGAGCAGCGCGCCCGGAGTGAGCAGTCTGAGCCCGAGCCCCTCGTCGCGCCCGAGGCGCCGGTAGACGGCGTCGCGGCGATCGTCGGACAGCCAGTGCGCGAGCGGGACGAGCGTGTGCGTGTCCAGCGGAAATTGCCGGTTCGGGGTGGTCAGGAAGACACGCCGCGACACCCGGCAGAGCTCCCCGACGAAGGCGCGCTGGGACACGAGATCCGGGAGGTGCTCCACGACGGCGTTCGAGAAGCCGATGTCGAAGCTGTCGTCCGGGAAGGGCAGCGCACGGCCGTCGGCGCGAACGGCCTCGACCTTCGGAAACGCCTGCTGGAAGACGGTCAGGTACTGGGTCGAGACCGCGACGATGCGCTCCGGCCACGGGTAGAGCGCCTCGAAGAAGTTGGCGGTGCCGAGAGCGTCGGCGCCGTAGCCTCCGTCGCTGACGCCGACGTCGACAACGGTCGTCTCCGCGTTCGGCCGCATCGCCTCGAGGAAGAGCCCGAGCTTGCGCCGGCGGCTCCTCGCCGACACGCGCGCCGCGAGACGGCGGATCATCTCCCCGAGGTTAGGGGACGACGACGATCGTGGCGGTGCGGTACAGCCGGTTGCCGTTCTTGTCGTTGATGTTGATGCTGACCGTGTAAGTCGTCGTCGTCGGCTTCTTCAGCGGCACGACGAAGGCCGCGTAGCCGTCGGTCGCGATCGTCGAGGTCGGCTGTGACACGGCGATGTTGCGGCGCTTGTAGTACGTCCTCACGGTGGCGCCGAGGAGAGTGCCGACGGGATCGGTGTTGAGCAGCTCCCAGACGGGAACGCGGACGACCGGATTCGACGTCTTCGTCCTCACGTAGACGATCGGGCTGCGGAAGTCGAGCGTGCGCGCCTTCGCGGTGAACGTGGCGAACGCCGGCTTGCGGGTGTTGTCGATGTTCTCGAGCCCGCTCTGCCACGTGCTGGTCGGGTCGTCACGGAAGATGAACCAGATGAACATGAAGATGTAGGGGCTTCGGGCGACGATCGACAGCGCCTGCTTGGTGTACGCGGCCTGCTGTCCCGTCGTCACGCCCTTGGGCTCCCCGGGCTTCGTCTCGAAGCCGTACTCGGTCACCCAGATGTGCACGAACTTGCGCTTGAACCACTGCTGGAGCTTCTTCTCGAAGGTCGGTATCAGCGCGAGGTTCACGTTCGGGAACGCCACCTTCGCCATTGGCCCCTGGCCGAGCCCGGAGTACGGGTGGTGAGCCCAGGCGTCGAACCGGAGGTTCGGCTGCGCCTTCGCGACGAGCTGGGCGAAGAGGCCGGGCGCGATCGTGTCCTGCGTGGAGCTGGAGCCGATCGGCCGCTGGCGTCCACGCGGGGACGTCTCGCCGATGCCGACCTTGGCTTTCGCATCTCCCGCCCTGATCCCGGCGATGAACGCCTTGGCCATTGCAGCGTAGACGGCGGGCGCGGCGGGCTTGCCGCCGGGGCCGTACTGCGGTGCGAGGAACTCAGCCAGGTTGGGCTCGTTCCAGAGCGAGTAGAAGCCGACGTGGGGGAAGCCGGGGAAGCGGCCCGAGTACCGAGCCGCGAGCGCCTGAGAGAACGCCTGTAGGTCGGACATGCTCGAGGGCGCGTGGTTCTCACCCCGGTTGTTGTTCGCCCACCCGGGGGTACCCCAGATCGTCAGCAGGACCGTCATCCCACGGGACGAGGCGTTCCGGACGAGCTCGTCGATGTCCTCGAAGTGGTAGGCGGGGTCGAACGGGTCGGTCGCGGTCGTCGGGCGCGTCGGCGCCACGCGCGACCAGTAGGCGGTCGTGCGGATGATCGTCGCGCCCGTGGCGGCCGCGCTGTTGAGGTTCGTCAGCCGATCCTCGCGCCAGCGGAAGGAGGGGTCGTCCTGAAAGCCGACCGGCATGCGAGGGGCTGCGGACGCGGCGGGTGCCGCGGCGGCGAGCACGAGCAGGCAGCCGAGGACGAGACGGGCACGGGTCATATGTGGCGCGACTCCACGGGCGAGCCGTTCCACCCTATCGCGGCCGCCAGACGGGCGAGCGACTACTAACAGAGACCTAACGCCAGCTTTACTCGTCTGTCCCCGGGCGCCGCAGGCGCTTGACCTCGCTCCGCCTTCGCTTCGCGGCGAGGCGTTGCTCGACTGCCTCGCGGTGGGGGCGCGTCGGCCGGCGTGGGCGTTGCACGCGCAGCGCCCCGCGCAGCGCGGCGACGAGTCGCTCGAGGGCGAGTTCGCGGTTGCGGGACTGGCTGCGCTCGTCCTCGGCGACCGCCTTGATGGTCGGCCCCGTGCGGGCGATCACGCGACGCTTCTGCGCCTCCGTGAGGGACGGGGAGGCCTCGACGTCGAACAGGGCCTCGACCCGAGTCTCCGACTTCTGCGCGTGCTGGCCGCCGGGGCCGCTCGACCTGGACGTACGGAAACGGATCTCCGCGCGCCCGATCGAGATGCTGCGCGTGACCTGGATCCGGTTGCCACTAGACTCGCCCGCGATGGCGTCAATTCTGCTCGCAGGGGCTGCTGGTTCATGCGCGTCGGCGTCGACCTGATCGAGATCGACCGCGTGCGGAGGACACTCGCGCGCTACACCGATTTCCGCGCGCGCTGCTTCACGGAGGCCGAACGCGCCTACTGCGACTCGCGGCCGAACCCCGCCCAGCACTATGCGGCCCGGTTCGCCGGAAAGGAAGCGGTCGGCAAGGCGCTCGGCTTCGGCGTCGCCGTCCACTTCGCCTGGCGGGAGGTCGAGATCGCCGGACGGCCGAAGCCGTCGGTGCGGCTGTCCGGGCGCCTGCGGGAACGCGCCGAGCGGCTCGGCGTGGGGGAGGTCGAGTTGTCGATGACGCACTCGAAGGAACTCGCCGCCGCGGTCGCCGTCGTCGCCGATGTTTGAGTCGCTGTACACGGCCGAGGAGATGCGCGCGGCCGAGGAGGGGCACGACGTCGCCGTCCTGATGGACCGCGCCGGGAAGGCGGTGGCTGACGTAGTCGTCGATTCCCTCGCCGGGGCGAAGCCGATCACGGTCGTCTGCGGCGGGGGCTCCAACGGCGGCGACGGGCGCGTCGCCGCCCGTTATCTCGAGGACGCAGGCCATGAGGTGCGCATCGTCGACGCGAAGGCAGGTGAAACACATCTCGGCGACCCCGGGGTGATCATCGATGCGCTCTTCGGCACCGGCTTTTCGGGCGAGCCACGGCCGGAAGCAGCGAGGCTGATCGAGGCGATCAACGAATCCGAGGCGACGGTTCTCTCCGTCGACCTGCCGTCGGGCGTCGACGCGTCCACGGGCGAGATCGCCGGGTCCGCGGTCCACGCCGAGATCGTCGTGACGTTCCACGCCCGGAAGGTCGGGCTGGCGGTTGGGCCCGGCTCCTTTTCCTTCATCGAGTCCAGGGTTGCCTCGATCGGGCTCGGGGCTGTCGAGACCCGGAACGTGCGAGTCGAGGGGCCCGAGATCCTCAGGCTCGTTCCGAGGCGCGGAGCACGGGACAACAAGTACAGCGCCGGCTCGGTTCTCGTCGTCGGCGGCTCGCGCGGGATGACCGGCGCTGCGGCGCTGGCGGCCAGGGCCGCGTTCCGCGCCGACGCGGGCTACGTGGCGATTGCCACCCACGACGAGGCGATCCCGGTGCTGGAGACGCTCGTTCTCGAGGCGGTGAAGCGGCCGCTGGAGGACGTCTTCGACGCCGCTGGCCGTGCAAGCGCGCTCGCGCTCGGACCCGGCCTCGGACGCGGCGACGGGCAGAGGGCGCTCGTACGCCGGTTGCTCGAGGAGGTCGACCTGCCGGTGGTCGTCGACGCCGACGCGCTCCACGACCTCGAGCCGTTCTCGCGCTCCGCCCCGACCGTGCTCACACCACACTCGGGTGAGCTTGCCCGCCTGCTCGGCGTCGACTCGGCCTGGGTCGACGCGCACCGTCTCGCCGCGCTCGACCGGGCAGTGGAGAAGTTCGGCTGCGTCGTGCTGCTCAAGGGTTTCGACACGCTCGTGGGCGCCCCGGGCCACGGGGTAGTCGTCTGCACGGGCCGGCCGGCGCTCGCGACGGCAGGAACGGGAGACGTCCTCACCGGGATCGTCGCCGCTTTCCTCTCGAAGGGACTCGACCCGCGAATGGCTGCCGCCGCCGGAGCGACCGCTCACTCCGAGGCTGCGATGGCGGTCGAGCATGCCGACGGTCTCGTGGCGAGCGACGTGATCGAGGCGCTCCCACGCGTGCTGCATGCTTCGCTCTGAGTTCACGATCGATCTCGGCGCCGTGCGGCAGAACGCCCGGCGCTTCCGAAGCCTGCTCGGGGAGGCGGAGCTGTGGGCGGTCGCCAAGGCCGACGGCTACGGGCACGGGGCGGCCGACGTGGGCAGGGCAGCGACTGAGGCGGGCGCCACGGCCGTGTGCGTCGGGACCGTGGCCGAGGGACTGTCCCTCAGACGTGTCCTGCCGGAACAGCGGATCATCGTGCTCGGGCCGACCGATCAGGCGCGCGAGGCGCGCGAGGCGAGGCTCGAGCTCGTCGTCGGCGACGGGCCCATCCCGACGGGCGTGCCCGTGCACGTCAAGGTCGACACGGGGATGGGCCGCTACGGGTTTCGCAAGGTCCGCGCTCTTCCAGAAAACGTCGTCGGGCTGATGACCCACCTGGCCACGGCCGACTCGGATCCAGCCTTCGCCGACCGGCAGCTCGCACGCTTCCGCGAGGCGACCGCAGGCTCGAGCCTCACGCTGCACGCCGCCAACAGCGCCGCCGCGCTGCGGATCCCGTCCTCGCGCTTCGACGCGGCACGGGTCGGGATCGGGCTCTACGGGCTGTCGCCCTTCGGCGGCGATCCCGGAGACGACGGGCTCGAGCCGGTGCTCTCGTGGCGGAGCGGGCTCGCACAGGTCAAGCAGCTCCAGCCGGGCGAGAGCACGGGCTACGGGCGGACGTTCGTCGCCGAGCGGCCCACGTGGATCGGGATCGTCCCGGTTGGATACGCCGACGGCTTCCGCCGTGACCTCACCGGGACGGAGATCCTCGTGGACGGCGAGCGCCGCAACGTCGTCGGCACCGTGTCGATGGACTCGTTCGCGGTCGAGCTCCCCGGCGCGCTGCCGGCGGGCACGGCGGTAACGCTGATCGGCGACGGTCTGCTCGCAGAGGAGCATGCGCGCCACGACGGCACGATCACGTACGAGCTCGTCACCGGCCTGAACGCAAATCCCGACCGCGCAGTCCGCAGGGTGCTCGATGCTTGAGGCGGCCGTCGAGCTGCTCGCGGGCGAGGAGGCGTACGTGGTCGGCGGCACCGTGCGCGACGAGCTGCTCGGCCGCGAGATCCTGGACCTCGACATCGCCTGCCGCGAGCCGGAGCGAGCCGCGAGGGCATACGCGGACCGGGGCGGGGGCGCACCCTTTCCGCTCTCGGCAACCCACGGCGGCTGGAGGGTCGCGCTCGAGGCCGGCCGGACGGTCGACTTCACGCCGCTCCGGGGCTCGATCGAGGACGACCTCGCGACCCGCGACTTCACGATCAACGCGGTCGCGCGGCCGCTCCACGGCGGGGGGCACGTCGATCCCTTCGACGGACGCGGAGACCTGGATCGGAAGCTCGTGCGCGCCGTCGACGCCGGCGTGTTCGAGCGCGACCCGCTGCGGCTCCTGCGCGCGGTGCGATTCGAGGACGAGCTCGGCTTCGCGATGGAGCGTCGCACCGAGCGGCTGGTCCGCGAGCAGGCCGGGCTCGTGTCGCGGCCTGCCGGCGAGCGGGTGCTGGACGTTGTCCTGCGGCTGAGCGTGGAGGGCTGGCGGCGGCTGGACGACCTCGGCCTCCTGGAACCGCTGGGAGGCTCGCTCGACCTCGTCGCGCGTGCTGGCGCCGTCGATTCGGGCAAGTACCGGCTCGTCGTCTTCCTGCAGGACTCGCTCGGCCTTCTGCCAGTGTCCCGCGACCTGCGCCGCTACGCCGTCGCGCTCCTACGCAGCTCGCCCCCGGCCGGGTCGTCGTCGCGCGACCTCCACCGCTTCCGGCGCCGGACGGAGCCCTGGGCTCTCGACGCGCTGGCCTTCCACGAGCGCTCCGACCTCGCCGACGCGCTCGCTCGGTCACGCGCTGCCGACGCCGCGGAGCCGCTGCTCCGAGGCGACGAGCTCGGCCTCCCGGCCGGCCCGCAGATCGGGGATCTGCTAGAGCTGATCGCCGAGGAGCGGGCAGCAGGCACCATTTCGACCAGGGAGGAGGCGCTCGAGCTTGTCCGACGACACACACGCTGAGCGGGTCCGCGAGCGTTTCGCGCGCACGTCCGCGCAGATGGTCGAGCGCGAGATCAAACGCCGGGAGGACCTCCGGGAGCACCTCAGGCGGTTCGTGCCGCTGGTGGGCAACGAGCGCGTGCTCGACTCGGGCGCCGGGACGGGTGCGCTCGCGCTCGCCTTCGGCCCGCTCGTCGCACGGGTCGTCGCCATCGACCTCGTCCCCGAGCTCCTCGTCCTCGGGCGGCAGCAGGCGGCCGCCGCGGGCCTCGATCAGGTCGTGTTCGTCGAGGGCGACGCGACGGCCCTTCCGTTCGAACGCGATGCCTTCGACCTGACCGCCTGTCACCGGACGCTCCACCACGTCGCGCGGCCCGAGCTCGTGATCTCGGAGCTGGCCCGGGTGACCAGGATCGGCGGACGCGTGCTCGTGATCGACCAGATCGCGCCGGTCGACCCGCTCGCCGCGATCGAGCTCGACGGGTTCGAGCGCGCTCGCGACCCCTCGCACACGCGGCTGCTCCCGGACACCGACATCCGGTCGATGCTCGACGCGAACGGGCTCGTCCTGCGCGCCTCGCGCCAGGAGCAGGAGGTGAGGGAGCTCGACAGCTACCTCGATCTCGCCGGCTGCGACGGAGACGATCGGGAGACTGCGGCGTCCATCGCGCCCTCACAGCTCGTCGCGACCATCGGCTGGTACCTGGCGGCCAAGCCGCTGCCGTGATGCGTAAGCTAGCGCGGTGAACGAGGCGGATCTCTCCCGGCTCGCGGACCTCGCCGTCGTCGTCGGCGCAAACGTGCAGCCGGGGCAGATCGTCGGCGTCACCGCCGAGCTCGGCCACGAGGAGATCGCCCGCGCGATCGCCGCAAGCGCGTACGAGCGCGGCGCGAAGTTCGTCGACGTCTGGTACATCGACCCGCTTCTGAAACGGGCCCGGATCGAGTTCGCGCCCAGCGACACGCTCGAGTACGTCCCGCCCTGGTACGGCAAGCGGATCCTTTCCCTGGGCGACCAGCGCGGAGCGAACATCGTCACCCGGGGGCTGACGGTGCCGAACGCGCTCGAGGGCCTCGATCCGCAGCGGGCCGGCCGCGACCAGCTGCCGCGCGTGAAGGAGACGAGCGTGATCGTCAACGAGCGGACGGTCAACTGGACGATCGTCGCCTACCCGACCGTGCCCTGGGCGCGCCTCTGCTACCCCGGCCTGGAAGTCGATGCCGCACTCGCTCGTCTGTGGGAAGAGGTGAAGCACGTCAGCCGCCTCGACGAGCCGGACCCGCTCGAGGCCTGGGAGCAGCGGATCGACCAGCTCGAGCGCGCCGCCAGCGCACTGAACGACGCCGATCTGGACGCCGTCCACTTCGAGGGCGAGGGGACGGACCTGACCATCGGCCTCCTGCCGACGTCGATCTGGCGGATGGCGCGCTGGGAGACCGCCGACGGCGTCCGGCATCTGCCCAACGTCCCGACCGAGGAGGTGTTCACCTCGCCCGATCCCGAGCGGGCCGAGGGCCGGGTGCGCTCGACGAAGCCGCTCGTCCTCTCTGACGGGACGATGGTCACCGGCCTCGAGGTGCGGTTCGAGGGCGGCCGCGCCGTCGAGATCACGGCAGACGAGGGCGCCGAGGTTCTACGCGGGCGCACAGAGATCGACGACGGCGGCGCACGGCTCGGCGAGGTCGCGCTCGTCGACGGCGAGAGCCGGATCGGGCAGCTCGGCACCGTCTTCTACGAGACGCTCCTGGACGAGAACGCGGCGAGCCATATCGCCCTCGGCGCGGGCTTCACGTTCTCCGTCGAGAGCGCCGAGGACCGCGCCCGTACCAACCAGAGCGCGACGCACATCGACTTCATGATCGGCGACAACGACGTCGACGTCACCGGCCTGCGGCGCGACGGCGAGCGCGTGCCGCTGCTTCGCGGCGGCGTCTGGCAGATCGCCGCGGTCCCTGCCGCTTGACGCCCCCCGCGCTGACCGAGCAACTCGCCGAGCTCGCCGTGGGGATCGGCGCGAACGTGCAGCCGGGCCAGATCGTCTCCATCTCGGCGGAGATCGACCTCCAGGAGGTCGTCCGCGAGGTCGCCGCCCGCGCCTACCGCCGCGGCGCGAAGTTCGTGGACGTCACCTACTACGACCCCGGGGTGAAGCGCGCGCGCATCCAGCACGCCTCGCCCGACACGCTCGAATTCGTCCCGCCCTGGTACGGGCGGCGCGTGTTCGAGCTCGGCGAGAGCCACTCGGCGCGGGTCGTCATCACCGCCCCGCCCGACCCGCAGGCCTTCGACGGCCTCGACCCGGACCGCCTCGGCCGCGACCAGCTCCCTGCGCTCTCCGAGTGGATGGAGGTGCTCTCCGACCGCACCGTGAACTGGACGATCATCCCCTATCCCACCGTGCCCTGGGCGAGGCTCGTCCATCCGGAGCTCGACGAGGACGACGCGTTCGACCGGCTCTGCCGCGACATCGTGCACGTCTGCCGGCTCGACGAGCCCGACCCCACCTCCGCCTGGCGGCAGCGGTCGGCCGAGCTGGCCGACGTCGGGAACCGCCTGAACGCGCTCGATCTCGACGCGATCCACTTCGAGGGGCCCGGCACCGACCTCCGGATCGGCCTTCTGCCCAGCTCGAGCTGGATCGGCGCGGTCTCGTGGACGGTCGACGGCCTCGAGCACCTGCCGAACGTGCCCACGGAAGAGGTGTTCACGACGCCAGACCCGGAGCGCGCCGACGGCCGGGTGCGATCGACGAAGCCGCTCGTGCTCGTCGACGGATCGCTCGTCCGTGGGCTCGAGGTTCGTTTCGAGGGCGGGCGCGCCGTCGAGATCGACGCCGAGCAGGGCGCCGAGGTGCTCAGGGCGCGGGTGGCGCGCGACGGGGGCGCGTCGCGGCTCGGCGAGGTGGCGCTCGTCGACCGCGAGAGCCGGATCGGGCAGCTCGGCACCGTGTTCTACGAGACGCTCCTGGACGAGAACGCGACCAGCCATGTCGCCTTTGGCTCGGCGTACGAGGAAGCCGTGTCCGAGGAGGACGTGCCGCGCGTCAACAAGAGCGGCACGCACATCGACTTCATGGTCGGCGGCGACGACGTCGACGTGACCGGGATCACCCGCGGCGGGGAGCGAGTCCCGCTCCTGCGCGACGGCGCCTGGCAGGTCTGAGGCGGCCCGGGAGGGGTGCTCGTCCCCGGCCGCCGCGTGCTCAGCTGGGTGGCGCGGGTCATTTCACGACTCCTTCGGATTCGGTGAGTGCCTCGGAGACGCGCTCGAACGGAAGGGCCGCTCTCCGGCCGACCGCGCGGACGACGTCGGCCGAGACGGCCTCGTAGAGGAAGAAGCAGGTTTCGTCTTCTGGCACGAAAATCGAGTGCAGGAACGTGACCGGAGTTCCTTCTCTGGTCAGCGCCTCGGCGGCGGTGCGCGCCTGCGCCGACCGGCGCACGAGCGCGTCACCC
>Ga0066903_100004084_pt1 | contig 12204 bp, 9 predicted proteins | sample PanSoiMetaGPlot1_FD_67491 | JGI IMG/M metagenome (GOLD analysis project Ga0066903, IMG submission 67491) | Tropical forest soil microbial communities from Panama analyzed to predict greenhouse gas emissions - Panama Soil - Plot 1 (version 2) | ecosystem: Environmental > Terrestrial > Soil >...
GGCCGACAGCACACCAATTTCCAGATTGCTCATCCCCGACAGGCTCTTGATCAATGTCGGCAACCAGAGGCTGACGCCATAGGACACTGTATTTAGTCCGAAGTACACGAGAGATAAAACGAGAATCGGAAACAGGCTCACGGCATTGCCTTGCGGGGCCGATTCCATCTCAGTGTTCTCGTTTTGCAATGTGTCCTGAAGCCAAGATTTCTGGTCCGATGTCAGCCAGGATGCTCCGCGCGGACTGTCCACCAGATACATCCATGCGATCATCCCCAGCAGAATCGCGGGGACTCCCTCAATCAGGAACATCCACTGCCATCCGGCAAACCCCGACTTGCCTTCCATTCCGAGCAGCGCTCCTGAGAGTGGACCACCGAGTACACCGGAAAGGGGCGCAGCGGTCATGAATCGGGCAACCGTTCGTGCACGGGCGCGGGCAGGGAACCATGTTTTCAAGTAGTAGATCACGCCGGGGAAAAACCCGGCTTCAGCTGCACCCAGCAAAAAACGCAGCGTGTAAAAACTACGCTCGCCCGACACCATGCACATGCAAGAGGAGATGATGCCCCACGTCACCATCAAAACGGCAATCCAGAGCCGGGCCCCGACCCTCATCAGAACGAGATTGCTTGGAACTTGAAAGAGGAAATACCCGACGAAGAAAATCCCCGCACCCAAGCCATACACGGAATCTGTGAATCCGAGCTGCCTTTGCATTTGCAGCGCGGCAAAACCCAGATTGATGCGGTCGAGATAGGCAACGATATAGAGCAAAAAAAGAAAGGGGACCAGCCGCCAGGTCACCTCGCGCAACGTGGTTTTTTCGAGATCCGGATTCTCCGAGGGCGCACCGCGAAAGCCCGTAGAGGTCAATCGTTGATCCTGGTGCAGAGCGAAACTTTCTCGAATTTTGTGCACGATTTCTTGCGGCGCCAATCCTGCGTCCTCGACCACAGCATCCGCAGGTTCTTCGAGGGTGGCCAATTGGCTTTCCAGCATTGACTGCTTCATATAATGATTGCGACGCAGGAGCAGTCTCTCTGCCAGCAGGTCCGGCGTCCCCTTTAGATAAACGAAATGAACATCCTCGCTGATTCGCAGTTGATTCCGATACGTCTGCCGGAGCGCTGAACACGCCAGTACGGCATCTTTTCCTGAGTCGAGCCACGCGCCGATGCGCGCGCGCAAGCTTTGTAACCATGGAATACGATCAACATCCGTCAATGGGACGCCCAGACTCATTTTCTCTACGTTTTCCCGCGAGTGATAATCGTCCGCGTCAGCGAATTCCCAGCCCAGACTGGTCGCCAGTAGAGACCCCACGGTCGTCTTCCCCGATCCCGACACTCCCATCACGACGATGACCAAGTCTCCCTCTTTAACTCTTTAGGATGTCGGCAAGATTAGCGCATTCGATGTTGCCGGAGGCTACGGATCGGAATGGGCTTTACCTCCAAGCAGTGCGACGATGACTTGAAGCCAATACGCTGTGCAAACTGCACCGATGTTCAATTACCGGAGCCGGTCGATGCCTCCTCCGCTTTCCAGAAGTCGATTCCAACCGCCTGCTCCGGGACGTCGACCGTTGCGACAGTCTTCAGGGAATGGAGATCGATTACTTCCACGGTACCAGGCTCCGAACCAATGCCTTCGACGGCCACGAACGCGAAAAGGCTGTCAGGGCTGATGACAACGCCGTCGGGGATTTTCCGCTTCGTGGGCAGGCGAGCCAATTCGCGTCCCGAGCTGAGGTCAAATACCGAAACAGATTGGGCCCGCTTATTGGTGGCTAGCAATTTCCCATCTTTCGAAATAGCCAAATTGTAGACGCCAGTTCCCGCCGGCAAGCGACGCTTGAGGGACCAACTGTCCACTACAACCTCGACAATCTCATCGGACTTGTTGCAAGCAACGTACACTGATTTACCGTCGGGGGAAGGTTGAGCCCAAGTCGGGCTGCACGAAGCGTTTGCCGTTGCATGCTGATCCTTGGGCGGCGGACCCTGAGCCCCAGCTTCCTTCCCTTTGCTTAGCAAGAAATGACGGGAGACCCGAAACTTACCCGTATCGATCTCGACAAGCATGTCATCCATCATGCAAGCGGAGTACTGCTTGGATCCGTCGGGATTCAGACGCGAACCATGTGGCATGACGCATGTGGGAATACGCGCGGCTTCAACCATCTCATCCGTGGCGACCACTGAGACGGAGGAGGGAATCATGTCACCATGCAGATTGAAATTGACTTCGTAAATGAAATTGCCGTCCGGAGTGATATCCACCGTTGCCGGGAAGTAACCGAGCGTCACCTGCCCGACCACGGCATCATCCTTGGTCCGGTACTTGAGCGCCTGTCCAAACGGCCGACCGTGGGCGAGAGTGACGTAGTAGAACTGCCGATCTGGTGACACGACAATGCCGTGGGGGCCGCTGAGGTCGGCGCCCGGCATCCGGCCGGTGCGAAGGGTGTGATCCAGGGTTGCACCATTGGGTCCGTACTTTACGACCGCAATCTTGTCAGCGCCTTCGCACACGACATACACGAAATAGGTTTTGTGTGGCGTGGGTTCCTGCGCCATCAATGGCAGCGCAACCACGCAAACACCCACGAGAAAATAACCGCACCAGCCGAGGATCCGGGCCGTCATGGAAGACCCGGTGCCGTTGTCGAGCCTTTGAATGTAGGCTTGCCCAACTTCACGATCCACAGTCCGGAGTTGATATCGTTGAAGTAAATCAAGCCGTTATGCGGCTGTGCTCCCCACGCAAAGGGGAGATTCGTGCGGTAACCGGCGTTGTCTCCTGTCCAGAGCCGGGCGATCTCTCGTCCTTGACGATACAAATCGCCACGCAACTCGCCTGACACGTCGAGGATTCTACCGCCGCCGTTGTAGTAACCCATATAAAGGATGTCATCCGCCACCCAAATGTTATGGGCGCCCGCCTCGGGCACGGAATAATGCGCAACGATGCGCGGGTGCTCGATATCACGTACATCCACGACCTGGACGATTCCTCGTACGGGAATTCGCAGATGCGCCTCCAGGTCGAACTCCGCGGGGTAGACCTCGTCCCCGATATAAACGTAATTCTTGTATCGAAATACCGTATGCGTTCCGGCCAGCCATCCGTCACCATAAAGCTCGTTGTGATTGATCCTGAGCTGGCTCACCAGTTGGGGATGCTCCGGGCTACCGTGCTTGATGCCGTTCCCGACGTCAAGGATCACGAGACCATCTCGCCAATAGGCGAGATACGCCAGGCCGTCCACCACCTGGAGATCATGGAGGTAGCGTCCTGCGGACATGGGACCGAAGTGGCCTTCGATCGTCGTTGCCAGCGGAGCGTCGACCTCCCACCGCGCAACTTCTTTGGGTGCCTTAACGTCAGCAAAGTCGATGACTCGCATCGACCCAGTGGCATCATCGGTCAGATACACATAATGACCATTCACATAGGCGCTGTGCACTCCCCCCGTCACCGTGGCTGTGTAATCTGAAATCACACGCACGTGACTCGGGTCGGATGTATCGAGAAAGACGATTCCATTTTTGCGCGTCGAGGCTCCTTCCCGCGTGATGACTCCAATCTTGCCGTCGGGAGTCGTGCTGACGTCGTTGATCAGCCTCGCATCCACCGTGAGAGTATCGAGCAGTTTCGGCGATGATGGCTCAGAGACGTCGTACACCCAGAGCTTGTCGCTTACGGAAGAAAGATACGCATGGTTGCCGATGATCCATTGTTCGGAGACCTGAGTGTCCTTTGGCATGACGTGCGCGATGATATCCAATTGGCGCTCGGCATTTCGGGGGGTGACCACCACCGAGCTCGTGGCTTCCTTTCCGCCACTCGCAGCCTTCACCACATAGGTCCCCGGCTCTTCAGCGACAAAGGCACCGTCGGGATAGATCGTCGCTCCCGTACCAATCGCCTGCCACGAAACGTGGGGATCTTTGACCGTGTGGCCCTGAGGGTCTTTCGCGGTCAGAGTGAAACGAACAACATCCCCCGTGTGAGCTTCCGTGGTTGCGGGTTGCACGTCCAACGTCGCGACTGGATTTTTGGCGACGTTCAACGTTAAGGCACCACTCGCCTTCCCCGAACTGGCTCGAATTTTTGCTTGCCCCGGACGAAGTCCGGTGACCACGCCTGCTTTGTCAACCATCACGATGGAGGAAGTTTCCGATGTCCAAGTGATGGGAGCATTCAGTTGCGGATCGCCACGCGAATTTCTGGCGGTGGCTACAAGTATTTCGGAGGCTCCGACGACCAGAGATTTCGGTGCCGTGATTTCTACGGTTGCGGGGACAGCGGGCGAAACGATGATTTTGGCGTATCCGGTCTTGCCGTTGATCACTGCACCTACTCGAATCTCGCCGGGCTGATAGACGGTGACGACGCCCTTCTCGGCTCCCGCGAGATCGAAGGGCGCCGTAAACCACAGCGATGGAGTGCCCGGGATCACTTCGCCGGCCGCATTCTTCGCAACTGCCTTGAATGTCAACTTCTGGCCTACCTCAGCCTTCGCCTCCTTCGGTGTGATTTCGACGGTCCGCGGCACTTCAGAAGTGGAAGGCTCTTGCGCCATGGCCGTGATTCCACATACCGCCAGAAGAAATGACGCGACAAAGCGTTGCACATTGGCCATTGCCCTTTTATCTCCTCTCCCCAACACACCCGGTTCTGTTCCAACAGAAGCGCTCATGATATTCGAAAAAGGGAAAGCGTCAATGTTTTGCTCGGCGCACACACACGTCCCGCTGTCTGGACTTGCACGAACGAGCACACGAATCCTTCGCTCAGGCAACCAGATGAAAAAGTGGGATAGGGGGTACGACTGCGAAAAAGAGGCTAGGAGGGTTTTCTGCGAGAGCGGGAGGTGAGGTGAGACGCAAGCTCGAGCAATCTGCTCGCAACACGGTCCGAAAAACGAAAATGCCGTTTCGCTTTGGAATAGAAATTCACTGCCCGGGTATCGAGGCGAATGAGTGCTGACTTGAGCCAGCCATCTTGGGGACGCGCGCGGTAAGTCGTGGCCTGGACCACCGGCCTCGTTTCAGGACTCGACGTGTAGTAGTAGAGGGCTAGGCTTCGGCGCGATACGTTTTCCGGACAGCGGATCGCATCAGGAAAACCGTGCAGAGACTGGCTATCGGTGTTGAAAATGACTGCGTGATTCAAGCGGGGAAAGTATTGAGACGCGCGCTCCTTCATACGCGGATCCCAGAATTCGAGAGCGCCGCCCCATTCGTCGCGCCAGTCCGGCGTGAGATATAAAATCAGGTTCACGCGACGTTGCCAGTTCGAGCGATAGTGATGGACGGAAAAGTCTGTATGCACGTTGAGAAAGCCACCGCGTTGCACTTGATGAAGCCCTCCACCGTCCAGAGAAGGGTCAGCAATAAGATTTGGCATCCCGGTCAATTCGGAAAGCCACGCCAAAAATGGAGGAGAATTGAGTTCATCGACCACCGCTCGAATGGATGGCGGAAAGAGCATACGTTGATTAAGACCCAGCTTGTTTTCGTTTCCATGTTTGTACCGAATCCACTCCGCTGACTGGGCTTCCGGAAAATCCGCGGCCATGACGTGCGCAACGTCTGGCTCCAGAAATGGTGCCAAATGTAGGTGAGGAAATGGGCTCGCTGCGCGGTATTGCCTGGCAAGATGGCGAACCAATGGCCCCCACTTGGCGTAGGGGAAAATCGAAGGTGTGCCGGCAGTCTGTCGAGCAGCAGACATACAATTTATTGAGGGATTTTTTGGGAAAGGGTTGTAGGGAAGTCGAGACGGCAAACTGCCACAGTGGGATTCTCGTAGGGACACGCAAGCCCGGCAATTGGGGGTCGCTGCAAAATGACCCAGTTGATCCCATATTCCGCATGCAATCGACGGAAGTCCTCAGCTTGAAAATTCTGCCACCCTTTTTGAGCGTCGACCTGCCGTAGCCATTCCTCCGCCAATTCCGGAAACATCGAGACCGCCCCGCTGTCTTTTACCGCGTCAGCAAGCATGCTGCGCTCAGCAATTGCGCGGAAACCATTCGTATCCTCACCAGCGATTTTCATGTGAAATGGATCCAGCGCGAAGCGCGCGTCCTGTGGGGTATTGTCACGAGACCACTGGAACGCTCGCACCCATGGATTACGTGACTGAACACCGGGTAACTCGATGTGAGCGCTGTTGGGAAAGAGCATTCGTTGCGTCACAAACATTCCTGCGCACAAGGGTAAGAACGCGGCAACCCATCGAACTACATGAACCTGCAACACATACTCGCCCAGCAGAGATCCCAGGAAGACGATCAGCAATATGTAAATAAGATAAAAGCTGCGCAGCGGTTGAATCCGGGCCAACACCTCGAGACGAGCCGGGATCGCGAGCAGTAGTCCTGCCAAAAGGCTTAAAACGCCAAAAACAATGGCCGCTCGGCACATTTTGAAATGTTGGAGCCTTTGGTGGTTGGCCGCAAACCGGGAGACCAGCCAGAAAATAACGAGCGGGCCGATGGCGCCGAGCACCTCATACCATTGCCAATGCAGCAAATAGTGATATGGATGCGACAAGGCAACCTGGTGATATGCGGGCGTAGGAGCGGGATACAGGAATCCGACGGGCGCGAAGCCAGCCGCTGTAGCGCTCCAAAACCACTCTCGCTCCATCAGCATCAGCAGTACACAAAACCCGAATGAAAAAAAAGACATGAACGGGTGAAGCGAAAACCCCAAAATCAGGAAGAAAAGCGCCGGCACGTGCTTTTTTTCCGCCATCATCACAATCGCCATAACTGCCGTGAATGCAGCGAGGTTTCTCGGATTGACGTATTGATCCAGAATGTAAAGGGCTGTGCCGGCTATGGGCAGTGTGAGCAAAGCAGCCACGAGGCAAACGGCTGCCCATCGACCCGCAGTGCTTTCCGTGCACAGACTGGCAAGACGAAAACAGGCCCATAACAGAAGGAAGATGGAAAGCAGCTGCCACAAAAGCAGCATCGGATACAGCGAAGCGTGCGTGAGTTGCACCGACAGAGCCATCAACCGCGGGAAAAGAGTAAATTGGGCATGCGACACAAAAAACTGCTGATTAAAAGGAAAAAGACCGGGGTTGAGCTGCTGTTCAACCCCAGGCAGATAGATTGCGGCATCTTCGGCATTCGGATGATATCCGTGCACCAGCACACTTGCGACCGTCAGCGCAATGAGCAAGGCAAGGTCTGTCCGCTTTAGAGTCACTCGATTTCCTCAAGCGTATCGCTTCTGTCTGGACCATATCGACGAAGCAAGCCGGTCTAAGGTAAGCCCACAAAAATCTGACAGCACCAGATCGGCTCCAGCAGCGTACAGATTACGGTCCTTATCTTCGATCGCGATCCCGACACACTGTAGTCCAGCCGCTTTGGCCGCACGCACTCCAGAGTACGCGTCTTCAAAGGCTACAGCTCGGTGAGGAAGCACGGAAAGCCGATGGCAAGCCAGCTGATATATCGCGGGATCTGGCTTGCTGGCGACCACGTCATTGGCCGTAACAATCTCGCAGAAATATTTTCGCAACTCGAGTTGCTCTAGAGTCGAATGAGTACGCCTGGCACTTCCCGAAGTCGCAATTGCCATGGGTATCTTGGCATCTCGAAGCTGTCCTAAAAAGTCCACCAGACCGGGCATCGGTTTTACCTGACAGATCTGCTTTCTGAAGAACGCATCCTTTTGTTGGCCATATTGATGCAGTTGCTCACAGGAAAGCTCCCCAAGAAAATGCCTCAGAATGTCTTCCCGCTTCCTCCCGTCCAGGATGTAATCGAGCTCGTGATCGCAGACATCCCGGTTCAGTGTCCGCAAGAAACCGTGCCATGCCTCCCGATGTGCGGGATGACTGTCAATCACGACGCCGTCCATATCGAAAACGACGCCCAAACAACCCCCTGGCCCTGTTATCGAGTTCAGACCCGCCTGACTCAGTTGTGCCATGTCCTCTGTGCCGTCCGGTAGTTTTCGTGCGTACCAATGTCAAGCACGTAGCTGCGTATGGGGTACGCGCGCATGTGCGTTGCATGTCGTGGCAGCAGATCGAAGCCGATGTCAACCGGTGTTTGTGGAGGAATAGCGTCGAGCAATGATTGCGTGCCAATCATCAATCCCGAGAAGGCTATATTTCCTTCGGGATTCGCCGGCTTTTCGACGAATTTCTCAATGTGTCCGCCCGCTCCCACCGTCACAATTCCGCATCGTGAAGGATCGGGCACTTCGTACACGCCCAGCGTTGCCATCGGAGCTTTGGACACATGAAAACGAAGCATTTCCGCGAGATCTACGTCAGCCAGCACGTCGGCATAAAAAATCCAGAAGAACTCATCCTTTCCAATCCAGTTGCGATTAGCGCGCAATGTTCCTGCGCTCCCGAGCAGAACCCGCTCCTCCACCAGATTCACCTCCAGTTTGCGATCGTGCCTGCTTGAGAGATAGTTCTTCACTTGCAAGGCGTGCGCATGCAAGTTCAGCAGTACTTCTTGAATCCCAAACCGCTCGCAAAGTCGCAACCAGATTTCGAGCAAGGGAGTCCCCCGAATTGGCAAAAGACACTTCGGGGTGGTATCGGTAAGCGGCCGAAGTCGCGTGCCGTGGCCTGCTGCGAGCAAGAAGGCTTTCACTGGATCGAATTCACTCGAGAGCAAACCTCTTGAGGTGAATGAACAACGCAAGCTATATCAGACACGGGAGGAGACTGGCACAAATGTCCAGCGCGAACCGGTCGCTTCGTCCGAATCAATGAAGGGATCGTTCGCGATGATCTGGGCTCCATGAGCATCAAACGCGAAGGTCATCTCTCGTATACCCTCGGCGGTCAAGGCACGACGAACATCGCTCTGCCGTTCTTGTTCACAACACAACAGCAGGAATCCTCCGCCACCTGCACCAGTGATCTTGCCTCCCAAAGCGCCGTGCTCTCGCGCAACACGATACATATGATCGATGCGTGAGGTTGAGATTTTGGATGACACCTGCTTTTTCGCTTGCCACGCTTGATCCAGCAGAGCGCCAAACCTTTGCAGATCCGACTTCATGAGCGCGTCGTGCATCTTGGGCACAAAACTCTCAGTGCGTTTGAGCGCTCTCACCGGTGTGCTGCCCAAGGTCCGGGTGGACTGCTCCTGCTCTTCCAATATGGTCCACGAGTGATGCGCCGATCCGGTAAAAAACAGCATTAGACTGGCTTCAAAAACGCGCGCAAACTCTGGTGGCAATGTGACTGGATTCACCTCCGTCCCGCCATCACGGTGAAAGACAATCCAGTTCAATCCCCCATAAGCCGCGGCATATTCGTCCTGCTTGCCAACATGGCGCTTGAGTCCCTCCCGGGCGATTCGAAACGCACGTTCCGCCAAGTCGTATCTCGATAGTGGGATTTGCAGGTAGGTCGTAAGGGTCTTCAAAATGTTGACACACACACTTGCGGAAGAGCCCAAGCCAGTTCCAGGCGGAATCTCTGATGCCAAAAAGAGATCCAGGGACATGTCGCGGCCAAGATCCTTCATGACGGCGAGTGGAATCTCGAGTCCGCTACCTCTTTCATCCATGGTGGCAATGTCGCGCCAGGTTTCGAAAATCCTCAGATCGGAGGAGATCACCTGGATTCGGCCGTCCGAGCGCTTGCCAAGGATCGTATAAAAGTACTTATTAATTGCTGCACTGAGTACGCTTCCCCCAAACTGCTCATAAAAGGCCGGCAGATCGGTGCCGCCACCGGCAAAACTAATTCGCACCGGACTGCGCACGATCAGCACGCGACTGGACCTCCTCGTTGGTAGGCGGGATAGCACTTCGATGAATCGGGTTGGATTTGCGCATCTCGATTACATTCGCTGCGGCTCTCCTTCGCCGAGTTGCGAGCGTAAATGCCGTCTGGAGCAGAATGGAGAGGTCCGTCGCGAGCGAGGGATTCAGCAGGTATTGCAGGTCAAGCCTTGCTTTGGCTTCAGAGGAATGTTGTTCACGCAGACCTCTAACCTGTGCCAACCCCGTCATGCCAGGTCGAACACTGAGCCGATGCTCTTCCCACGACGTGTAGCGCCGCGTCCGCGAGGGCGGTTCGGGTCGCGGACCGACCAGACTCATGTCTCCAAGCAAAACATTCCATAGCTGGGGGAGTTCCGTGATGCTGAACAGCTCGAGCATATGCTCGAATCGCGTCTCATGAATTGCATCGCGGCGCACATTGAGGCGCAGCATCCGGAATTGCGTAAAATCTTTTCCACAGCGAATTTCCCATTGAAATGCGCGGCCGCGCAAGATGAGGAGCGCGAGGGCACTGGGCAAAACAATGATCGCGGACAAAGCAAGAAAGACGCCGCCGAGAAGGATGTCGATTGCACGCTTGGCGCTCACGAACGCTTGGGAAACGGACGGTTCACAAAGCTTCAGAATCGGCAGGCCATCCAGATCGAGCAGCTTCGGGCGGGACAAGTACAAGTCGTATGGCTGCGGTACCAGGCTTACTCCGATTCCACGCTGTTGACATTGCGTCGCGAGACGAATCAGTTCCGTAGTGGCCGGTTGCGGCAAAGCCACGATGAGTTCGTCGACCTCGTGGAGATCGAGCAGATCCGTGACTTGCAGCGTGGAAACATCGCGTGCTGCCGCATGACTCTCAACCGTAAGGAAGCTGTGGTCCACGCGGTCTTCCGGAAACAGGAATCCGACGATCTGACAGAGCATCTCCGGATGGTGTGAGAGCTTCGATGCAATTTCTCGAGCGACGTTGTCGGATCCTGCAATTACGACCTTGCACACCTGCCCTTTAATGTGCTTTCCGCGTAGGGCTCTCCGCGCGAGCTGACGAACCATCAAAAATCCCGGGAGTAGGAAAATGGCGAAGTAGGTCAGTGCGAGACGAGATACATACTGTCGTGTCAGGTAGGCGGCTGCCAAAAGCAGAATCATCTCGCACGCCACCGCAAGCAACAGTCCCGACGCGACAGAGGGCAGCCACCAGCCTCCGTGGAATCCGTCGAGTTTGAAGCGATAAAAGAGGACAATCCACAGAAAGCAGCTGCCCACAAGGAAGGGTACAAGCGCCAAGGTTGCGCGAGCACTTTCGCTGCTCCCGTCGAAGCCATACCGCAGAATACCTGCAATACCGAAAGCTAGGATCGTCCAAGCGAGGTCTCCGAGCAGAATCCAGCGAGCGATCTGGTTGGTTTCGGTGATCGAGGACTGCGCCCCGGTTTGCCCCCTCTTCATGCGCATCGTACGCCGCGTTCCCTTTCCTCTAGTTTTCGGCGCACACAAGTGAAGAGGGCATGCGAGATACACAGGTGCAAGTCCTCAATCATTTGCATATTGTCGGAGGGCACAACCAGGCAACGGTCGCACAGTCCCTTCATTCGCCCACCTTTAAAACCACCCAATCCGATTGTGATTGCACCGGCACGGTGGGCGATCTGGAGGGCCTTGAGCACGTTCGGAGAATTTCCGCTGCCGCTGATGGCAAACGCGACGTCACCAGGCTGAACGTGGTTCTCCAGTTGCTGCGCAAAGATGTCTTCGTAATGAACATCGTTGGCCCAGGCTGTCATCATGGGTACGTTGTCCGTGAGGGATAGAACCCGGAATCGCTTTCCCGATCCATTCACTGTGCCCTTCCCCAGGTCGCAAGCGAGATGGGACGCAAGCGCAGCACTGCCACCATTGCCGAATAGAAAGATCATCCGACCATGGTCGTAAGCGTCCATCAACACGTCTGTGATGCCGTCAATGTCAACGAACGGCAGTTGCTCGATGGTTTCCGACAGGCGGCTAAAGTAAGACCTGCAGTCAGGAATTTGTCTCATGGCACTACGTCTTTCCGGTCAGATGGAGCGAAGCTGGCAACGACCGGGTCTCGAGATTCTTGACCAACCCGTTGCCCACGGGATCGCAATGAAAACTCCCATGCGGTACGTACGATATGGTCCAGATGCGAATGGCGTGGCACCCAGCCCAGCATTCGTTGCAACTTTGCAGAACTTGCGCAGAGCACTGGCGGGTCGCCAGGTCGGCGGTCGGTGAAGGCAACGGAGATCTTCCTACCACAGACCTTTTGTGCAGCATCCAGCACCTGCTTCACCGAGTGGCTGTTGCCGGTGCCGATGTTGAATACCGTCATTCCGGGGTTATCGAGAAGAGTCAGCGTCCGAATGTGCGCATCGGCGATATCGAGTACGTGGAC
>Ga0066903_100004085_pt1 | contig 12202 bp, 10 predicted proteins | sample PanSoiMetaGPlot1_FD_67491 | JGI IMG/M metagenome (GOLD analysis project Ga0066903, IMG submission 67491) | Tropical forest soil microbial communities from Panama analyzed to predict greenhouse gas emissions - Panama Soil - Plot 1 (version 2) | ecosystem: Environmental > Terrestrial > Soil >...
CCGCGACTTTTCCATGCAGCCACCGACCAAGCCGGCGGATGAGTTCGTGCTTAAGTTTCAGAAGCCGCAGTGAGACATGGATGCTGTGCCGTAGGGTGGGTTAGGCGCCTCACGCGCACGCACTTTCGTCTTGCACGCGGCATCGCGCCGTAACCCACCAAAATCGCGGCACATGCCATCGGTGGGTTACGCGCCTCCGGCGGGGGAAGGACAGGGAGGGGGCGGCCGCGGAACGAAGCGTTGTTGTTTGCTGCTCGCGCCGGATACGGCATTTGCAGAACGTCGCAAAGTTTCTTGCGCTAAGATGCATGCGATAAACGGTGAGCGCTGAGTTTGCCGCCCACCCCCCTCCCTGTCCCTCCCCCGCAACGGCGGAGGGGACCCCTAAAACACGGACTGAGCCAGAGGCCGCAAGAACAGGAGCACCCATTGTCCCCGGAGAAGACCCTCGACCTTCACGCGCTCAACCAACTCGTCATCGCCGGCTGGACCGGCCGCAACGTCGAGGCGCTCGAGGCGCATATTCGCGAGCTCGAGGCGATCGGCGTGAAGCGGCCGAAGAGCACGCCGATATTCTATCGCGCGGCCGTGTCCCTGCTCACGTTCGCGGAGCAGATCGAAGTCGTCGGCCCGCACTCGAGCGGAGAGGTCGAGTATGTGCTGTTCGCGCTCGACGATGGCGTGTTCGTGGGCGTTGGTTCCGATCATACCGACCGAAAGCTCGAGACCGTCGGCGTGTCGACCTCGAAGCAGATCTGTGCAAAGCCCATCGGACGGTATCTGTGGCGCTTCGACGACGTCGCCACGCACTGGGACCGGCTGATGCTGCGCGCGTACGCGACGATCGACGGTGAGCGCCGGCTCTACCAGGAGGGCTCGGTGGCGACCATGCGTCCGCCGGCGGAGCTGATCCAGCTTTACACGCGTGGGCCGACGCTGACGCCGGGCACGGCCATGTTCTGCGGCACGCTCGCCGTGCACGGCGGCATTGCCGCCGGCGGATCGTTCGAAATGGAGCTCGAGGATCCCGTGCTTGGCCGCAAGCTCGGTCACCACTACTCCGTGGTGTGCCTGCCCGATGAAGGATGATGAGCATTCGATGAAAAGGCGCGTCGAATTCCGGGTAAGCAAGTCGGCATTCGGCAACCGCAAGGCAGTATTGCGCGGCTTCGTGATGGAACTCCACGATGTCCTCCCTTTTTTAAGTTTTGTTGCAGATAACGGGTGACAAACGCTTCGCCGGAGGTAGCTTGAGGATGGATCTGCCGGCAGAATTGGGGACGCACTCGACACGCACACGATCTGATTAAAATTGGCACTCGCGTGAGGAACGTGTTTTGAAACAAGATCTTAAGACGACGGATCGACTTGCGAGCAGCAACCTCCGCAGCATGAGCACGACGATCCGCGTGTCGGGCGGCTTGCTTGGTCTTGCCGCAGCGATGCTGCTCCTGGCGCCAGGCGGCGCCGAGGCCAGCCACCACAAGGCGAAGCACCCCGAAGAGGCGAAGAAAGAGCAGCAGACGCCCAAGGGCCCGCTCATTATCTCTGTCTCGATCGCCAGTCAGCATCTCACCGTCTTTGATGGTGGTTCCGCCGTGGCGCATGCGCCGGTCTCCACGGGGATGGCTGGACATCCGACCCCCATGGGGGTGTTCAGCGTCATTCAGAAGCAGCGCTGGCACCAGTCCAACATTTATAGCGGTGCCCCGATGCCGTTCATGCAGCGCGTGACCTGGTCGGGTGTCGCCATGCACGCGGGTGTCCTGCCGGGATACCCGGCCTCTCACGGCTGTATCCGGATGCCGCATGAGTTCGCCGTGCGTCTCTACGGGATGACAAAAATGGGGGTGCGCGTTTTCATCACGCGCAACGACGTCACGCCGGTGGCGTTCGCCGATGCGCATCTGTTCACGCCCACGCCGCAGGCCGACGCCCAATTGTCGGCCCCCGCACAGTCACAAGACCTCGCGGTGAAGGTGTCGGCGAAGACCGACGTCGTGGTTGCCGATGCCGGGACGCGATCCAATGACGCGGGGGGCGCCGAGCCGGCCGCGAAAGCTGATCCGGCAAAGACCGGGGAGGACGCGGACAAGGCCGGTCATGACGCATCGGCAAGTGAGCCGGTGAGCGAGGAGAAGCCTGCTGCCGACGCGTCCAGAGCGCAGCCGTCCGCACCCGATGCAGGCACAGCAACAAAAGCCGGCGATGCGGTATCGGTGAGCGATGCAACGCAGGCCGATGACGCCGCTGACGTCCCGCTTCCGCGGGCTCGGCCGCAGCTGCCGCCGCTCAAGCCCGCACCGGTTTCTGTCTTCATCAGCAAGAAGCTGGGCAAGCTGTTCGTGCGCAAGGGGTTTGAAGCGGTCTTCGACTCCGCTGTGACGATCGCCAATCCCGAGCGCCCGCTCGGGACCCACGTGTTCACAGCCGCCGACTATACCGATGACCACGCGGCCATGCGCTGGCTCCTGGTCTCGCTGCCCCCCGAGGCGAAGAAGGAAGAGCGGCGCGCTGAGGCAACCTCGCACAAGCGGCACAAGGGGGACGAGGCGAAAGCGCCGGTCGATGTTCCGCCGCCGGAGACCGCCGCGGGCGCTCTCGCGCGGATCGAGATTCCAGAGGAAGCGCGCGAGCGCATCGGAGAATTGCTGACACCGGGGTCGTCGCTCATCATCTCGGACAAAGACCTTGGCCCGGAAACCGGCGAGAGCGGCGAGACGGATTTCATCGTGCTGACGCGGTAGCCGCAAGACGCTGCATCAAGACGCTGCATCAACACGTCGGGCCCGTTCCCTTCGGGCTCGACCACGCAGGCCAAACATATATTGCGGTGCGCCCCGATCCGGGTCTATTCCACTCCACTGTTGCTTTAAGGACGGAGTCGCTGGCCTCGTCGGGGGCCGACGGTTCCTTTCATTGATCCACGTCAAGGTCCACGACGTGGCAACCTGGCCATGGTTCGCCGAGGGGTGGAAGAGGGGAGGCCCGCGTTGACCGAATTGTGGTGCGCGGCCAGCCTGCTGATCATTGCGGTTGGAGGTATCGCCCTCGGCCGCTCGCCGCGAGGCACACCGATCGTCTACACGGCAAGTCTCGCCGTTTGCGTGTTGGCGTGCGCGACCGCGCTGACGCGTCTGCTTGCAGGTGCTTCGCCGGCGACGCTGGCGTTGCCCGTCGGGGTCCCCTGGATCGGGGCCCATTTCCGCGTTGACGCGCTGGCGGCGTTCTTCCTCATCGTCGTCAATCTCGGCGGGGCGATCACCAGCCTCTACGCGCTTGGATACGGGCGGCATGAGACATCGCCACTGCGCGTGCTTCCGTTCTACCCGGCGTTCCTTGCGGCGATGAATCTCGTGGTCTGCGCCGACGACGCGTTCACGTTCCTGCTGTCGTGGGAGCTGATGTCGCTGGTCTCATGGGCGATCGTCATGGCTCACCATCGCGAGCCCGCCAATCTGCGGGCCGGCTACATCTATCTCGTCATGGCGAGCTTCGGCACCCTTTGTTTGCTGTTGGCGTTCGGGCTGCTGGCGGGTGCGCACGGCGACTACGCGTTTGCAACCATTCGCGCCACGCGACCGTCAACGATCGTCGCAGCGTTCGCGGTCGTCCTGGCGCTGCTCGGCGCAGGATCGAAAGCGGGCCTCGTACCACTCCACGTCTGGCTGCCGCTCGCGCATCCGGCGGCGCCAAGTCACGTCTCCGCGCTGCTCAGTGGCGTCATGACCAAAGTCGGCATCTATGGGTTCATTCGCATCGTGTTCGATCTCATCGGAGACCCCACCCCGTGGTCGGGGCTCGTCGTGCTGGCGCTCGGGGGTGTGACGGCCGTGCTCGGCGTGCTCTATGCGCTGATGCAGCACGACCTGAAACGGCTGCTCGCCTACCACACCGTCGAAAACATCGGCATCATTTTCATCGGCCTCGGGCTCGCCCTCGCGTTCCGCGCCAACGGGATGAATTGGGCGGCTGCGCTGGCGCTGATCGCCGGCCTCTTTCACGTCTTCAATCATTCGGTGTTCAAGAGCTTGCTGTTCTTCGGCGCCGGGGCCGTCCTGGTGGCGACCGGGGAGCGCGACATGGAGCGGCTCGGCGGCCTCATTCATCGCATGCCGAAGACGGCGGTCGCGTTCCTGATCGGCTGCATCGCGATCTCGGCGCTGCCGCCGTTGAACGGTTTCGTATCGGAGTGGCTGACCTTTCAGGCCATTCTGATCAGTCCGCAATTGCCGCAACTGGGGCTCAAGCTGATGGTGCCGGCGGTCGGGGCGCTGCTCGCGCTCTCGGCGGCGTTGGCGGCCGCCTGCTTCGTCAAGGCGTACGGCGTCACGTTTCTCGGACGTCCACGGACGGATGCCGCGACGTCCGCGCACGAGGTCGACAACTGGTCGCTCACGGCGATGTTCGTCCTCGCTGCGCTCTGTGTGCTGGCCGGCGTGCTGCCCGGCTTCGTCATCGACGCGTTGGCGCCGGTGGCGAAGGATCTCGTCGCCGACGTCATGCCGAGGCAGGCCGGCGTGCCCTGGCTCTCGATCGTGCCGATCGCCGAGAGCCGCAGCTCCTACAACGGCCTGATCATCCTTGCGTTCATGATCAGCTCGGCCAGCCTGACCGCGGGCGTCATTCATCGTTTCGCGACGCGTGCCACGCGCCGCAGCGATATCTGGGACTGTGGCTTTCCCCTCGCCAGCCCGCACACCCAATATACCAGCTCGAGCTTTGCCATGCCGATCCGCCGGGTCTTTGCGACGACCGTTTTCGGGATGCACGAGATCGTCGACATGCCCGCACCCGGCGACATGCGCGCGGGGCATTTTCAAGTTCGGGTGTTCGATCCGGCCTGGCGTTTCGCCTACGGTCCTCTGGCACGCTTCGTCGGCGGCGCCGCGACCCGCCTGAACCGGCTGCAGTTTCTGACCATTCGCCGCTATCTGACGCTGGTGTTCTGCGCCCTCATTGTCTTGCTTCTCGTGGTGGCGGCATGGCGCTAATCACAGATCTCGGTCTGCAGGCCCTGCAGATGTTCCTGGTCGTCGTCATCGCACCGTTTGTGCTCGGCGTGACGCGCAAGGTGAAAGCGCGTCTTTTGCGGCGGGTCGGACCGCCGCTGCTGCAGCCCTATCGCGATCTGTGGAAGCTCATGCACAAGGAGGCCGTCATCGCAAGGAATGCCTCCTGGCTATATCGAGTCGTGCCATATGTGGTGTTTGCGGTAACCTGGGTCGCCGCGGCGCTGGTGCCGACCTACGCCACCGGCCTGCTGTTCTCCTGGTCGGCTGATCTCATCGCCCTGGTGGCGCTGCTCGGGACCGCGCGCTTCGCGCTCGCACTCGCCGGGCTCGATGTCGGCACCTCATTTGGAGGAATCGGTTCGTCGCGCGAGATGATGATCGCCTCGCTCGCCGAGCCGGCGATGCTGCTCATCGTGTTCACGGTGGCCCTGATTGCCGGCACCACGCAGCTCTCGAGCATCGCCAGCATCTTCGTATCGGCGCCGCCGGGCCTGCGCGTCTCGCTGGGGCTTGCGCTGTTCGCGCTAATGTTTGTCGGCATCGCCGAAAATGCGCGCATCCCTATCGACAATCCGGCAACGCATTTGGAACTGACGATGGTGCATGAGGCCATGGTGCTGGAATATTCCGGCCGCCACCTCGCCATGATCGAAGCGGCGGCGGCGCTCAAACTGATGGCGTATTTCTCGCTGATCGCCTGTCTCTTTCTGCCCTACGGCATGGCGATGACCGACAAGAGCCAGACGGCGATCGCGATCGGCATCGCAAGCTATCTGGCCAAGATCCTCATGCTGGCGATCCTGCTTCCGATCGGTGAGACCAGCGTCGCCAAGATGCGCGTATTTCGCTACCCGATTTTTCTCGGCGGGGCATTCGCAGCGGCGGCGCTTGCGGTCTTCTTGCTGTTCGTGTCGCGAGGATTTTGATGCCGTCGCTCTCCTTTGACATCGCGCATCTCCTCGCCGGCGGCATGCTGGTGCTGAGCTTCGTGCTGCTGTATCAGGACCGCATTATTGCGGTGCTGAATGTCTTCGCCTGGCAAGCGATTGTGCTTTCGCTCTCGGTCGCCTGGCAGGCCGTGGCGCAAGACGCACCGCATCTCCTGGTGACGGCGGCCGTCGCCTTGGTGGTCAAGGGCTTCATCATCCCAACGGCGCTGCACCGCATCGTCCGCCGCCTCGAGATCCATCGCGAAATCGAGCAGGTGATCGGTGGCGGCCCCACCATGCTCACCGGCCTCGGGCTGGTTGCGCTGTCGATCATGCTGGTCGCGCCCGTGAAGGAGGGGGTGAGCATCATAACGCGCGAGGATCTGGCGTTCGCGCTCGCGGTCATCCTCCTCGGTCTGCTCATGATGATCACGCGGCGCAACGCGGTCACCCAGATCGTCGGTTTCATGTCGCTGGAGAATGGGCTCGTGCTCGCGGCGACCGGCGCCAAGGGCATGCCGCTGGTCGTGGAGTTCTCGGTCGCGTTCTCGATCCTGATCGCGTTCATCGTCTTTGGCGTCTTCGTTTTCCGCATTCGCGAGCGCTTCGATACCGTTGATGTCGGCGCGCTCGATCGGTTCCGCGGCGAGAGGAGGGATCACCCGTGATCTCCTCGCTCGATCTGGTCCTGATGGCGCCCGCAATCGCGATACCGGTACTGGCGCTCATCTCGAATTATCGGCTCGGGGCCGCATTGAATGTGCTGGCTTCCGCAATCACCATGGTTGCCGGCATTTCCCTGCTCTTCGCTCCGCGCGCGCGCACCGATCTGTTTGTCGTCGATGATTTCAACATCTATCTCGTCACCCTGACCACCTTTGTAGGCTTCACCACCAGCGTTTTCAGCGCGAGTTACATCGCCCACGAAATCGAGATCGGTCGGCTGACCCCGGTCTATCTGCGATTTTATCACGCGCTGTATCAGGCCATGATGGCGGCCATGAACGTCGCGCTGCTCGCCAACAATGTCGGCTTGATGTGGGTCGGCGTCGAGGTTGCGACGCTCTCGACGGTGATGATGGTCGGCATCTATCGCACCCCGGAGGCGATCGAGGCGGCGTGGAAATATTTCATCCTCGGCAGTGTCGGCATTGGTCTGGCGTTCTTCGGCACCATTCTCGTCTACCTCGTTGGTCAGGAGGTGCTCGGCGAGGGCCTGTCGGCCATGTCCTGGGATCTGCTGCTTGCCAGCTCACCCAAACTGGATTCGAGGTTGCTGTCGCTGGCGTTCGTCTTCCTGCTTGTCGGCTATGGCACCAAGGTCGGGTTGGCGCCCTTCCACGCCTGGCTGCCGGATGCGCATGCGGAAGGGCCGACGCCGATTTCGGCGGTGCTGTCCGGGCTTCTCCTCAATGTCGCGCTTTACGCACTGTTGCGGTTCAAGATGGTGCTGGCCGCCAATCCGGCAACGCTCAATGTTGGAGCGATCATGGTGGCGCTCGGCCTGGTCAGCCTGTTGTTCGCGGCGTTCATGCTCTACCGGCGTCGGGACATCAAAAGGCTGTTCGCCTATTCCTCGATCGAGCACATGGGGATTGCGACGTTTGCCTTCGGCATCGGCGGGCCGCTCGCAAACTTCGCAGGACTTTTGCACATGACCATGCATTCCCTGACCAAGTCGGCGATATTCTTTGCCGTCGGGCACGTCGCGCAGGTCAAGGGAACGCAACGTATCGCCGACATCGGCGGACTGTCGGTGACCCACCCGGTTCTCGCCGTTGGCTTTGCGCTGGGTGCGCTCGCGATCGTCGGATTGCCCCCATTCGGCGTTTTCACCAGCGAGTTCATGCTGGTCTCTTCGACCTTTCCGCAGCATCCGCTGCTGACCGTGTTGCTGGTGTGCGGACTTTTGATTGCTTTCGCAGCCATTGTTCTTCGCCTGCAGGAGATCGTGTTTGGCGAGCCGCGGGGAGGGCAGGATCCGGTCAAGGCGTCGTATGTGCCTTTGTTCATCCACATCGGTCTCGTCCTCGCCGCGGGTCTCTGGCTGCCGGAGCCGATCGTGCGCTGGTTCCGGCTGGTTGCAACACAACTCGGGTAACGCCGATGCAGGACGTCACCATCGCCTCCTTGCTTTCGCGCTTCTCTCCTCTGGCGCACCACAAGCCGTGGCCGCGCTACGAGGTGGATGCTGAGACCTGGGTAAGGATCGGTAAGGCGCTGGCGGCAGGCGAGGGCGACCTGCTTGCGTTGTGGGGCGAACCCAAGGCGGTCCACATGGCGCTGCGCGTGGCGTCGGCGAAGCCGTGCGTGATTTCTCTCGCGGTCGCGAAGAGACAATTTCCATCGATTGGAATCCATCACCTTCCGGCCATACGCCTGGAGCGTACGATCCGCGACCTCTACGGCTTGCGGCCGACCGGCGCGCAGGATGAGCGGCCGTGGCTGGATCACGGCGTCTGGGGCGTCAGCGCTCCGCTCGGGCCGCGCACCCGAACGGAGCCTGCGGTTGCAACCGGCTACGCGTTTCGACCGGTGCATGGCGAGGGCTTGCACCAGATTCCCGTCGGTCCGGTCCATGCCGGGATCATCGAACCCGGGCATTTCCGCTTCACCGCGAATGGCGAGACGGTGGCCCGCTTGGAGGAACGGCTCGGCTACGTTCACAAAGGTGCCGAGAGCCTCCTTTCCGGCGCGGCCATCGAGAAGGCCGGCCGTATCGTCGCCCGTCTCTCCGGAGATTCGACGGTCGCCCTGAGCTTTGCTTTCGCGCGTGCGGTGGAGGCGGCGCTCGACATCGTCGTGCCGACGCGGGCGCAGGTTTTGCGCGGGGTGATGGCCGAGCTCGAGCGCATCGCCAATCATTTCGGTGACGTCGGCGCGATCTGCAACGATGCGGCCTTTGCGCTGATCCACGCCCATTGTGGAATCTTCCGTGAAAGTGTGCTCGCGGCGACGGATCAGGCCTTCGGCCATCGTCTGATGATGGATGTGATTGTCCCTGGCGGGGTCGCGCGCGATATCGAAGCTGATGGCGCCGGGGCCTTGATCGCCATGCTGGACAATGTTGCGCCAGGGTTTTCCGAGATCGTGCGCCTCTACGACGACACGCCCTCCTTGCAAGATCGGACGTGTGCGACGGGCGTGGTATCGCGCGAGTTGGTGCGGAAGTGGGCTGCCGGCGGACACGTCGGGCGCGCGTCGGGGCGCAATTTCGATTCTCGCCGGGATCTCGCCTACGCACCTTACGACGGCGTCGCCTTCGACGTTCCGGTATTCGAGGCGGGCGATGTCGACGCGCGGGTCTGGGTCCGCATTCGCGAGGTCGAGGCCAGCATGCGGATGCTGCGGACGTGGCTTGCGGCGTTACCGGGGGGACCGCTGCGGACCGAGATGCCGACCGCGACCGACACCCATGAGGGCATCGCCGTCGTCGAAGCCTTCCGAGGCGATGTGCTGGTCTGGATCCGCCTTGCCGCCGACGGGACGGTGGCGCGCTGTCACGTCCGCGACCCCTCGTGGTTTCAATGGCCGCTGCTGGAGGCAGCGATCGAGAACAATATCGTGGCCGATTTTCCGCTGTGCAACAAATCGTTCAACTGCTCCTATTCGGGGCACGATCTCTAGAATGCGCACACTCTTGCTCAAATCCCTGTTTGCGAGGCCGGTGACGATCAAGCGCCTGGCGCCGGACGAGATTGCGCTCGAAGAGGTCGGTCGCGCGCTCGAGGCGCGGACGCGTCGGTTGTTTGGCCGTTCGATCACCATTCGCGAGGTCGATGCGGGCTCCTGCAACGGCTGCGAGCTAGAGATCCACGCCCTCAACAATGCGATCTATGATGTGGAGCGCTTTGGAATCAGGTTCGCCGCGTCTCCGCGCCACGCCGACGTGCTGCTCGTCACCGGGCCGGTCACCCGCAACATGAAGATCGCGCTCGAGCGCACCTACGCGGCGACGCCGGATCCGAAATGGGTTGTCGCGGTGGGCGATTGCGGTTGTGGGTGCGGCGTGTTCGAAGGCAGCTACGCCGTGATCGGCGCGGTCGACAAGGTCATTCCGGTCGACCTCCACATTCGCGGCTGCCCGCCGCGGCCGATCGATCTCCTGCGCGGGCTTGTGGCGTTGATGGACGGGGCGACCAGGCGGGCGCACAATCCGCGATAGCGGCAGGGTGGCGCCGCGTCTGTAAGGCAGCTGCGCGGGCCTTGGGGGTAGCTTAATGGCGTCTGACAGCGGCGACGATAGCCGGAGGACTTGGTCGGGCGTGTTTCGTGACGCCGTCTGGCTATTGCTGATGCTCTCAGGCCTTGTCGTGACCGCGTATTCCTCGGTCACCGGGACGGTCGGGCCAATCACGACGCTGATGTTGGTGTGTGCGGGGTACATCTTCGGCCTCATCATTGGCCTCGTCGTGCATGAGGCCGGCCATCTGTTGTGTGCCTTGGCTATGCTGGTTCCTGTGCGGCTATTGTCGATCGGAACCGGGCCGCTGCTGTTTAGTCTGCGCGTTGGCGAAACGTCGCTTCAATTGCGTCAGAAAATCTGGAATGGAGGCTTCGTCTCTCCTTATCCACCTCTTGTTATCCAAAAATATCGAACGTTGCTTATATTGATCGGCGGCCTCCTCGGCGAGGGAGTGCTTGTCGCGCTGCTGATTTGGTCGAAGAATGCATACGCGCTGCCGGTCAACGTTAATCTGATCGTAACCGGCGCGGTGCTCGGGCAGGTGCTTGCGATCTGCATGAGCTGGTCACCTGGCAAGACGCCGGGCACCGACAAGTGGCAATTTTGGCAAACGCTCCGCGGTCCGCGTTCGGGACCAACTCAAGCGGGCAAGTTGTTTGCAGCGATGCTGCGGCCCTATGGGGGCGGAGAGGCGCCATCGGTGTCAGCGGCGGCGCCGCGCCTATATTATCATTTGCGCAGGGAGCGTTGGATCGATGAACAGGTGCGTCGCGAGGTTGAGGCCGCGCTTCAGCGCGAGTTGAAGCGGGACGGTCTGACGAGGGAAGAGCAATTGCTGGTGCTCGATGCGCTCGCAACCGATGCCTTGCTGTTCGGCGATCCGGATTTGCGGGCGCGGCTCGACAAGTGGTCGCTACGGGCGCTGGCGCTCGGACCGACGATCAGAACCATACGGGGCACCAGGGGCAGCGCGTTGGTCGAGCTTGGGCGCTACGCTGAAGCAAAACTCCTCCTGGAGCCACTGACCTCGGCGGAGGAGACATCGCTCGACCGCATTCTTAGCCACGCTTCGCTCGCGCGCGCCGAGCAAGCGCTGGGTGCTCATGTCGCGGCGAGGCGCCACGTTTCGGAGGCTCGTAGGATGTGCAGCGCAAGGGAGCGGTCGCGTACGCCGGGAACCGTGGCGATGTCCAAAACGATCGCGTCATTTGTCGAACGCATTGCCGTGGACGTGGGTGTCGACGAACAACAAGCAGAATCGGACCGCGCTCAGAATTCCGCAATCTGACCTACGGCGCCTGATCGAGCCTGGTCGCAAACGCTGCTACCGTCTTCGAATAGACTTCGCTCTTGTTCCACTCTTTAAGCACGTCGAAATTGGCTGAGCCCGGCGTCCACGGCTGTCCCGCTTTCCAGCCGTAGCCCTTGAGGTAATTCGCGGTCGACGCGAGCACGTCGGGCGCGCTGTGCACAAGATCACGCTTGCCGTTGCCGTCGAAGTCGACGGCGTACTTGAGATAGGACGACGGCAGGAACTGGGTTTGCCCGATTTCGCCCGCCCATGCGCCGCGCATGTCGCTCGGCGCCAAGTCGCCACGCTCGACGATCCGCAGCGCGTCCATCAGCTCGGCGGAAAATTTTTCCGATCTGCGGCAGTCATAGGCCAGCGTGGCCAGCGAGCGAATGGTCGCGTATTTCCCGATATTGACCCCGAAGTCCGTCTCCAAACCCCAGATCGCGACCAGCACTGCTCCCGGCACGCCGAATTGCTGCTCGACGCGGACAAAGGTCCCGGCATATTGCTTGAGCAGATTGGCGCCCTTGCGCATCCGGTCGGCGGAAATCATGCGGCCGGAAAACTCCTCGAAGCTCTGCTGAAACACGCGTTGCCCACGATCGTGGTTGATGACGCTCTGATCGTAGGTCAACCCATTCAGCGCCGTCGCCAGGGTCCGCTGCGAAATGCCTTGCGCTGCCGCGTCGCGCTTGAAGGCTTCGAGCCAGGTTTCGAAACTGCCGCCGGATTGGCAGGGTACCTCCCCAAGCGCGGGAGCCGTCCAGACGAGGGCGAG
>Ga0066903_100004086_pt1 | contig 12202 bp, 12 predicted proteins | sample PanSoiMetaGPlot1_FD_67491 | JGI IMG/M metagenome (GOLD analysis project Ga0066903, IMG submission 67491) | Tropical forest soil microbial communities from Panama analyzed to predict greenhouse gas emissions - Panama Soil - Plot 1 (version 2) | ecosystem: Environmental > Terrestrial > Soil >...
CGCCGGGCCGGCACGAACCGGTAGAGCAAGAGCACCACGACCGTGGACAGCAGGAGCGGGACGCCGTGCTTCAGCGCCAGCTCGGTGAGCCCGCTGACCGCTCCGGAAGTCGCACTTGCGATTCCGCGGCGGATGAAGTCTCCCAGCACGCTCAACCCGGCGACCACGAGCACGAGCACCGCAGTTCCGACGACCAGGATCAGGTCGACCAGCTTCCCGCGAACCGCAGGACGGCCGCGTGTGACCCCGAGCGCGTTCTCGAGTCCGAGGCGGATCGCGGCCATCATCCCGGTTGCAGCCCACACGAACACGAACAGGCTGACGAACCCGATCGCGCTCGCCGGGGTCGCGATGGCGACGATCGCGTTCTCGACGTTCTGTGCGCCCGACGCGGAGAAGGGGAGATGGTCGACGATCAAGTCGATCACGTCGTTCCGGACCGCTTCGTTCTGGAGGATGAGGCCGAATACCGAGACGAGCACGATCGCGAGCGGCGCCAGCGAGAAGAGGATCCGGTACGCGATTCCGGCAGCAAACTGCGACGAGCGATGACGGAAGAAGCTGTCGATCGCGAGGGGAATCACCGCGGTCAGCTTGCGCAGCAGCGCGAGCGGCCACCGAGCTGCGCGGGAGAGCGTTCCCGTCAAGCCACGGAGGCCGGCTCGGCCGCTCTCTCCTGCAAGGCGCTGCGCCAGCCGGAGAGGAGTGCGTGCACCGCCTCGGCGCCGACGATCGGCTCGGGGGGCACCTCCAGGTTGACGGGGTGCAAGATGAACGGCCGCGTCTGGGGCCCTCCCATCCCGCCGTGGAAGGAGATCAGCTCTTCGAACGCACAGCCTTCGTCGAGCTGCGAGTCGTAGAAGCTGTTGACCATGAGGTCCGCGACGTGCGCGAAGCCGTCGGTGCGCCGCAGGTGGCGCGCGGCCGTCGGGGAGAACGCCGCGAGCGGGTCTTCGCCCTCGACGCGTCCGTCGTCCAGGTGGTGGACGCCGGCGCGCCCGAGCGCGAGCGCGCCGTGGTCTTGCGACCGCACGAGCAGGAAGCCGACGTGCGGATGCTCGCGAAGCGCCGGGATGAGATCGGGGTGGCGCTCCTCGATCTCCTCGAGCGTCAGCCTCCGCTTCTCGTCCATCAGGTACACGAGTCCGAGGTTTCCCGACCCGAGCACGACCGTGCTCTCGCCGCTGACGTCCTTCTTGTCCTTCTTCGGCTGCTTCGGCGCCTGCCCGGTCGCCTCGCCGAACGCCCGCCCCACGGTCGTGTCGTTCTCGTCCCCGCCCTCGACCTTCGACACGCTTCCGTTCGACAGCGAGCGCTCGACTAGCTCGGCGAGCGTGTACCCGTTGCGCTGCTTGAACGTTGCTCCTTGCGTCTGCCCGTGGTCGGACAGCACGACGATCTCGTACGGTCGCGCGGCGAACGCACGAGCGCCGTCGATCCGGCCGAACTGCTCGTCGAGCTTGCGCAGCGCCTCCAGCGTGTCCGCGCGCTCGAGCCCCGAGTGGTGCGCGACCTCGTCGTAGCTCGAGAACGTCGCGTACACGGCGGGACGCCCGTACATCATGTCCGTGATCACGCCGTACACGATCAGGTCGCGGACGAAGACGCACATCACGGCTCGCAGCAGCGGGTAGATCCCGCCGCGGTGCCCCCGCGGCTGCACGTCGCGCCGGATCGCGCGGCCGGCGGCGACCACCTCCAGGATCACCTCCCAGAAGATGAGGACGAGCACGCGAGTGACGTTGAACCCGTTCGCGAGAAATGCGCGGTAGCCGGGATTCGCCTTCTTCTCGACCTCCATGCGGCTGACGGTGAGGATCATCTCTTCTGCCTCGCCAGAGAGGAGGTTGCCGCGGCTCGCGCCGCCGTCGACGAGGAGTCCCGCCCCGTCGGCGTGACGGCGCTCGATCTCGGCGCAGTCGTCGGGGGCAGAGCACGTCATGATGCGTCCGGTCTCCTTCTCGACCCAGCGGAAGGCCGGAATGTCGTCGTTCGAGCCGAGCAGGATTCCGGCCTGGCTGGCCCCGGTCTGCGAGGAGAAGTCCGTCTCCCATTCGCTCAACCTGTGCGTGCCACTCGCGAGCCAGCGGGCCATGGTAGGCGCGTTCCCGTCGCGCATGGCACGCCGCAAGACGGGCAAGGCAAGCCCGTCGATCTCGAGGAAGAGGATCCCCGGCACATCGGTTCGGACACGGCCCTTCGACCTTCCGGCAACGCGCTGGATGACCTGGATCGTGTACGTGTCGTCGTCGTTCGTGCCGAAGACGATCTCGAGCACGATCGACGCGGCGGACGCGACGAGCGCGGTGACCAGCGCCCACCCGAACGAGTCGACGTGGATCCACTCAGGGCGCCGGTCGGAGACCAGCAGAAGCATCCCAGCGTCGATGAAGAGCACGAGCAGGAAGCCCACGACGAGCGTGAATGGGAGCCGGAGCGCAGCCACGATCGGCGGCAGCAGTGCGTTCAGGACGGCAACGACCAGCGCGACGAGGAGCGCTCCGCCGAAGCCCTCGACGGACACGTGCGGGACGAGCGAGGCGGCGACCAGCAACGCCCCAGCTGCCACGAGCCACGACAGCAGAAGGCGGAACGGCTTCAGCCGGATGCGGGCCGGGGTCCAGGCCGGGCGACCACCGTCCTGTGGCGACTCATCCGTCATCGGTGCGCTACCGGCCGAGCCGGTCGCTCGCGGCCGCCCACACGCCGAACGCGACTGGGAACGCCGCCATGCACCCGACGATCCCCAGGATGATGTGACCGGTGGCGAAGAACACCACGCCGACGACGAATCCGGCGACGACGGTCAGCAAGGCGAGCAGGATGGGCACCGCGGGACCTCCTCGAGTGGTGGGCGGCACAACCCTAGTCCATTCGAAGCGCGCCATCCGCCGCCGCCCCGATCATCTAGGGGCAGCGCGTCATCCGCGAGAAAGGGAGCAGGCCATGAACCAGACGGCATCGCGGGCGGGCAGGGGCTGGATCCTCTTCGCTGGCATCATGCTCGTCATCGTCGGGACGATGAACATCCTCGACGGCGTGTGGGCGATCCGCGCTCAGGACACGGCGCTCGACACCATCTTCTTCAAGAACAACCTGGACGCGTGGGGCTGGTTCTGGCTGATCATCGGCATCGTCATCTTCGCCGCCGGAATCGGCGTCCTCGGGCGCTCACGCTGGGCCGTCGCCGTCGGTATCGCAGTTGCTGCGATCGGCGCGGTGCTGAACATGTTCTGGATCTTCCAGTACCCCGTCGAGACCCTCGTTCTCGTCGGTCTGCAGGTACTCGTGCTCTACGGCCTGATCATGTACGGGGAGGACAGACCCGCAGGCTGGTAGTCCACAGGGGAACCACCAGGCTCCCCCGCGTTCTCAGGACGCGAGCGCTTTCGGGCGGTGGCGCTTCCACGTCGCGCCGGCGAGGGCGCCGATGAGGAGGGTCGGAACCATCGTCATGAAGCGGTAGATCAGAACGGCGGCGACGACCTCCGCGTGATTCCCGCCGAACCTGACGAGCGCGGCCGTGAGCCCGAGCTCCACGATCCCGAGCCCTCCGGGTGTGAGCGGGATCGACCCGAGTAGCCGCACGAGCGCCCAGGCGGCGAAGGCTTCGATCGTGCTCACCTCTGCGCTCGACACGTTGAGGACGCGCATGCACGCAAGCAGGACGAGGAAGACCGTGAGCTGCCCGGCGAGCGTCGCCAGCGTGAGCACGTGCCAGCGTCGTTTCAGCAGCGTGTTCGTCTGAGCCCGGAAGCGGACGAACGACTCTCCCGTCCATGTCACCGGCCCTCGCCGGATCAGACGTTTTCCCCACGACACGACTCGTGCGGCGATGTCGCCGACGCGGCGTGCCAGCGAGGCGCTGCTCAGGCCCGCTGCGAAGCCAGCCACGACGACGACGAACACGGCCAGGCCGATCAGCGAGACCGTCTGGAGCGTTCGATCGCCTTCGCCCGTCAACGTGAGCAACGCGAGGGCGACGATCGGAAAGCCGAGCATCGCAAGCTGATTCCAGACACCGGTCACCGCGACCGCGAGACTCACGGCTGCGGACTTGAAGCCCCACGCCCGCAACATGGCGAACGACGCCGCCATACCGACGGCGGCTCCGCCCGGTGCGACGTACGTCGAGGCGGTCGATGCCTGTGTGACGACGAACGCCTGGCGGAAGCGAAGGCCCGGGAGGGCCGCCATCCACGGTGGCGCGAACGTCGCCAGGTTGAGCACGGTTGCGCCGAGGACGATCGCGATGTCGCTCCACGACATCGTCTTCACGACCGCCCACACGTCCCCGTAGTTCGCGATCTTCGGCAGGACGAAGGCGAAGGTGACGGCGACGATCGCGATCCCGACGCCGGTGCCGACGAGGCGCTTCGTCTGTGGCTTCCTCCAGCCCGTGGGCGCCTTCTGCCCGGCTGCGGGGGTCGTCTTCGGCTCGGTCACGGCGAGACCGCCGGAGTCATCGCTCGCGGCGTCTCACGGCTCCGCTGAAGCGTGTGACGATCAGCGCCAGCACCGTGACGATGTAGAGCTGCCCGAGGAGCGCCTCGGTGACGGCGAGCGTGCGTCCGAGGTCGCTCGCCGCCGTGAAGTCTCCGTAGCCGGTGGTCGTCATCGTGACGAAGCTGAAGTAGAGGAACTCGTTGCTGGTTCCCGTCACCCCGCTTGCGAAGAAGCTTCCCGAGGCGATCGCCCCGATCGCCCCGTACAGCACGGCAAAGAACAAGCCGAGCAGGATGTAGATGCAGATTGCCCCGAAGACCGACTGCGAGCTCACGGTGGGCTGGTCCTTGACGCCGATCACGATCACGACCGGCATCACGCTGATGAGGAGCGCGGCCAGGATCGCCGACGTACCAGTGCTCGCGTCGGTCGGCGCGCTGAGCGCGGCGAGGCTCGATATCAGCGCCGCGACGACGAATATGCGGGCCGTCAGCACCACGCGTGCATGGATCTGCGGCGTCGTCGACAGCGTCAGCAGCAACGTCATGCCTGTCAGGGCGACCCGGACGGGATCGGTCCAGCTCTCGTGCGGCGCAGCCGCGAGGAAGCAGAACGTGATCATCAGCATGACGAGGACGGCGCCGTAGTGCGGGCCGTTTCGGGTCCACCAGATGTCCACGACCGCTTCGTTCGCGGTGCGCAGGGGTGCACCTGCCCCAGAGCCTCATGCCGGCGCGAGCTCGAGGGACTCGCCCGGCTGGAGGACATGCGCGTCGACGTCTGGTGCGAGCTCGGCTGCGTGGCGCACGAATTCGCCCGGTGGACTCGCGTCCAGGCGCGGTCTGGGCTGTCGCCACGTCATGGCCGAGTACGTGCCCCAGTGGATCGGCACGGCGACGCGCGGACGGAGCAGCCGCAGCGCCTCGGCCGCACGGCGCGCGTCGAGGTGACCTGCGGGTAAGCGCGGCCCCCAGCCCGCGACCGGGAGCAGCGCCAGATCGAGAGGTGCGAGCGAGCTCATCTCGTCGAACAGGTCGGTGTCACCGGCGAAGTACGTGCGCGTCGAGCCGGAGACGACGTAGCCGAGCGACGGCGTCGCGTCTCCGAACGGCAGACGATTGCCGTGGTGGTCCGCATGTGTGGCGGTGACCGTCAACCCCGACAACGCGAGCTCCTCGCCTTCGTCGATCTCGAACACCTTGGCGGCACCTGAACGGCCGAGATGCTTCGCGACGCCGCGGGGAACGACGACGACGGACCCGCTGCTCACGACCTGCCGCAGCGACGGCAGGTCGAGGTGATCCCAGTGGGCGTGCGAGACGAGGACGACGTCGATCTCACCGAGCGTGTCGACGTTCGCCGTCTCATGTCGCCGCAGATGGAGCACGCGGGGCCGCAGGAGTGGGTCGGTCAGCAGACGTACGCCGTCGACCTCGAGCAGGACGGTTGCGTGGCCGACGTATGTCACGCGAGTCGGCCGTCCGGGAGCCTGGACGATCACGACTCGAGGGCGCTAGAAGCCGGCCGGGCGAGCCTGCAGTACTTCGGGGAACTCCTGCGTGACCTGCCGGCGCAGCACATGCACGCCGAGGAAGCCGAACCCGAACAGGATGACCAGTGGCACCAGGCGCTGGGCGTCGGTCGGTCCCAGGAGCACCACGAGCAGGAATGCGAGGACGACCAGCCCGTACACGACGAGCGGGTGATGTACGAGCGTCGGCGCGATCCACCGGCGCAGCGTGTGAGCGATCCGCGACGGACCGGCCAGCAGCCCTGCCAAGAGGATCGCGATCCCGTAGATCACCACGTTGACGCCGATGTTCCGCAGCAGATGTGTCCCGATCGACCAGGCAGCATGCGCCGGTGGCTTGATGTCCGGGGCGTTCTTGGCGAGCGCGTCGACGACGTAGGTGCCCAGGTAGCGGCGTGCCGCAAGTATCAGCAGTCCGGAAAGGATCGCGCCCACACCCACGCCGAGCACGAGGTGGCGACGGTTCGGTGCCAACCACACGGCGAGCGCGAACAACGCGAACACGATCAGAGTGAGCACGATGCTCAACGCCTTGACGACTCGCACCCCGGTCTGGGCAGCCTTGAGCTGGTCGGACTTCATGATCACGATCCGGCCGGCCTCCGGCGGCAGCTTCGCGACCACCCTCGCTCCGACGGAGCTCTGTCCGAGCTTGGCGAGGATCGGGCTCAGGTCGAGAACCACCTCGCCGTTCGACGTCTGCAGGTGGTCGCCGCCTTCGATTACCTTCAGGAACTGCGAGTGGGCGGCGCGATTCGCCTCCCGCCAGAGCCGCTGCACCGCGGGCCGGGCGAGCAGCGCCTCGGTGGCACGGAGCGAGAAGTTCTGAAGCGCTGCCGCCAGCGGCGCCGCGAGCGGCTTCGCCCGCGGCGGCAGATCCTTCTCCAGCACGGCGGGCACGTCGACGCGGCTGTAGAGCTGGTCGACGAGGTAGACGGCGATCGCGTCCCGGATCTGCTGGTTCTCGAGCAGCTGACTGCTCGTCGTCTCCCAGTTGTTCGTGTCGAGCAGCTGGCGCTTGGCCCAGACCGTGAGCGCTCCGACGATCAGCAGCACGCAAGCGAGGACGACGAGGACCCAGGGCACGATCCGCCGCCAGCGCGGCGGCTTGGCCGCTGTCGGCTTGGGCGTGGCGGGCACGGTCGTCATGACGGCTCGCGCCTAGCCTTCGTGCTCGATGTCCTGCCGTACGTGGCTCTCATAGGGTGCGGCGCCTCCTGGTGCGCCGCCGGACGATATCTCGCTCCCGCGTCGGTTGCCAGTGGAGCGTTGTCGCGCGGTCAAGTGCGTCGTAGTGTTCTGTACGCTGCGCTCGTCGTATGCGCTGCGATCAAGTCTCGGGAGGAGAGGAGAAACAATGGAGGAGATCGGCCCGGTCGACTACGCGATCATCGCGTTTCCGGGAAACCAGTTCAAAGGCGATGTTGCTCCGGCCCTCGCTGACCTCGTGGAGGCAGGGACGATTCGCATCATCGACATCACGTTCGTCGGCAAGGACGAGGACGGTACCGTCGTCGCCGCCGAGCTGACAGAGCTCGATCCCGAGGTCCAGGCGGGCCTCGAGAACCTGGGCGTGGAAGTTGGGGGCCTCTTCAACGAGGACGACCTCCAGGCCGTGGCGGAGGATCTGGAGCCGAACTCGTCGGCCGCGCTGATCGTGTGGGAGAACGTCTGGGCCCGCCAGGTCGCGCAGGCGCTTCGAGACGCGGGCGGTGAGCTCGTCGAGTTCGCCCGCTTGCCGCACGACGTCGTCCAAGCTGCGCGCGAGTACGCCGCGGCGAACGCGTGACGCGACACTAGGAGGTAGCGAGATGTTCGGCAGAAGAGGCCCAGGGCTCGTCCGTGCTGCCGCCACGACCGCGGTGGTCGCCGGTACCGCCGGAGCGGTGCGGCACCACCAGGATCAGAAATACGCCGCACAGGAGCAGCAGCAGTACGAGCAGCAGCAGTACGAGCAGCAGCAGTACGCGCAGCAGCAGTACGCACAGCAGGCCGCGGCTCCGGCGGAGCCGGACTACGCCGCCGAGCTGGAGCAGCTCGCCCAGCTGAAGAACCAGGGGATCCTCACCGACGAGGAGTTCGAGGCGAAGAAGAAGCAGATCCTCGGGATCTGAACTCCTCGCACCAAGCGGTGTGCACGCCGCGCCCGCACGTGTCGGGCGCGGCGAGGCGCCCGCCGACAGTCGCGCAGCCTCCGTGTTTTAGGCGCTGTTTCGGCGGCCGCGCTGCCCCGCCGCGGCGGCCTCTTCTACTCGACGAGCGTCGGTCGCACCACGAACATGAACTGGCCGGGGTAGCGGCTGTACGAGCTGAGCGACGTGATCAGCTCAGGCGCCTCCTTCCGCCCGTTCGAGCCCCACTGTGCAGTGTTGACGTCGCCTGCCTTGATGCACTCGATCACGTGGCGCTGGTTCGTGAAGTGTGCGAGGTCGCCGACGCGGAACGGCGGGCCCACCTTGGGCCAGTCGTCCTCCGAGAGGTCGGTGCTGCCGAAGCCTGTCCAGTTCTGCTTGGCAGGGTCGGGGACGTTGAGACCGGTCTTCGTCCGGGCGTACCGATGCGCCTGGAAGATCATCCCCGAGCAGTCGGAGTTCCCTCCGGCTGCAGGATCGACGTCCACGGGCAGCGGCCGGGCCTGACTGTACTGCCACCGCTCGTTGTTGGCGATCGCGATCGTCCAGAACTCGGTGATGAACTGCTGCACGAGCGCTTCCTCGTCGGACGCCGAGGTGTGCTGGGCCTCGTCCTGCACGAGCGTCTGTGCCACCACGTCGAGTGCGAGCTCGCCCGCGTGCGGCTGGCCGGCGGGAATGACGGCGGCGCGGAGCTTCACCCACGTCCCCTTCCCGTACTGACCGGATGCGGGGTGGATACCGACGGAGTCCTGCCACTCCATCAGCCCCGTCTCGAGCAGCTCGTCGAACACCTGGTCGAAGTCCGTCCAGCCGAGGAGCCCAAGTCGGCTGACGGCTCGCTTGAGAGCGACGACTGTGGGGCTCTGGGTGGGCGTCTGTCCGCTCGAGGGCCCGTGGCACGGGCCGGTGAAGGGGAACTGACGCTCGGTGAGTGGAGTCGGCGCTGCCTTCACGGTTTTGCTCTTGGTCTTCGGCTTGACGGGCTGAGGCGGCAACTGTTCCTCCTGTCTGTGGAGCCTTGGCCATTCCTCCACCGGTGTGTTCTCGCCCAGGTAGACGGTGCGCGGGCCGTGCCACGTTGCGTAGTCGTCGTAAGGCCTCGGAAAGGTCCCGTACGTGCCGAACGTGAGGTTCAGCAGTCCCCTCGGGACGATCCCGCCGGTCGCCAGGTTGCCGATGCAGGCGCCGACGGTGAGCCCGGGATGCTCGTTCCCGTAGACCTGCGGCATCACGGCTGCCCCGATCTCGACCCAGGCGGCGTAGTCGAAGTCGCGCGGGAACTCGGCGGTGTCACTGGAGAGGCAGCTGAGCGCGAGCGGCTTCGCACAACCGGTCTTCTTCCAAGCGCTGACGAACCTGCTCGAGCGGTCTCGGAGCTCGCGCTCGGCCCATGCCTCGCCGTTCGCGATCCAGCCGTCCAGGCCGAGCGCGGTTACGAGATCGGCTGCAGCCTGGGCGTCGTTCTCGGGCGTGTCGGCCTGTGCGAACGTCCCCCAGCCGCAGAGTGACCATCCCTCCGCCCGGAACGTCTCGGCGTGAGCAGTGAGCTCCTGCCGGTTGGGTTCGGCAGCGGGGTCGTGGAGCAGGATCGGCGCGAGCCACGAGAACCCCTGTGCCCGGGCTGCCTCGCGCAGCTCGCCGTGGAAGGCCGACAGACCGACGCAGAACACGCCGTCGAGCTGCCAGAGGGCCGCGGGTCGCGGATCGCCCATCGCCGTCAGAGGCTGCGGTGACCGGCAGCGACGGGGCGAGTGTTGGCCATGAGGCATCGTACGACCGCTCGACCCTCAGACAACAGGCACAGCGCGGCACGTGAGTCGCCACCGTCGTGTACGTGCTCGGAAACGATGTACGCTCGCGCCGAGCAAACAAGCGGTTTCTGGCGTTAGAAAGGAGCTTCGATGCCGGTAGCAACCCTGGGCGACTTCCTCTGGTCGCTCCTGGTGATCTTCTTCATGATCGTCTACTTCATGATGCTGTTCTGGGTCATCGTGGATGTCTTCCGCCGCCAGGATGCCTCGGGCGGCAAGAAGGCCCTTTGGCTGCTCTTCCTGCTCTTCTTCCCGCTGGTCGGCATCCTGGCGTACATGATCACGAACTCGCAGTCGATGGCTGAGCGCAACGCCCGCGAGGCGCAGCAGTCGAAGCAGCAGTTCGACGACTACGTGCGCAGCACGGCGGGAGGCGGGTCAGCTGCGGAGATCGAGAAGGCAAAGGGTCTCCTCGACAGCGGTGCGATCACTCAGGCCGAGTACGACCAGATCAAGGCGAAGGCACTGGCGACGTAGGGCGCCTCACGTGCACGTTGCGACGGCGGGCTGCACCACTGGGCTCGCCGTCTCGCGTTCCGGTCAGATCAGACCGGCGGCCTCCGGCGGCGTCTCCACCGGCCCTGACTCGGTCGTCCCTTCTCTTCGCTCGGCGACGCGTACCGATGAGAGATCCGCGCTGATGTGGATGGCCGCGGCGGTGAGCGGAGCCGCGAGCACCATGCCGGTCATCCCGAAGAGCGCGCCGGCACCGACCGTGACGACCAGGATCAGTAGCGGGTTCATCCGCAGCGTGGCGCCCATCGCGATGGGCGAGACGATGTTCTGCAACGCACCGTTCGCGAGGATCACGATCACGAGCATGGCGAGCGCAACAGCGGTGCCCTGGGCGCCGAGCGCGAGCAGGACGGCGAAGGCGCCGGCGACGAACGCACCGATGAAAGGGATGTAGGCGAGGACGAAGGTAACCACGGCGATCGTCCCCGCGAGCGGGACGCCCAGGATCAGCGCACCGACCCCGACGACGACCGCGTTGAATGCGCCGACGATGGTGACGCCCAGGAAGTAGCGGCGCATCGAGCTGATCACGCCGCCCGTGATCGTCTGTGCGATCGGTGCCGGTGCCCCCATGTGCCGTTCGATGAACGCCCGCAGCTTCGGGCCGTCCTTGAGCAGGAAGAAGATGCTGAAGATCGAGAACGAGACGGCGAAGGCGAGCGAGGTGAGACCCTGGATCCCTTTCGCCACTCCGTTCACGAGCGTGGAGAGGATGTCCGGCACGGCCTGCGAGACGTTGTCGTTGGCACTGGACGCCCCCGAGGAGTCGACGCCGACGTCCTGAACCCAACCCTGGATCCTGTCGACGGCGCTGTTGACTGCCGCGGAGATCTCGTCCTTCTGCGAGACCAGCCCGCCGAGGACGAGCAGCAGGATCACGATGCCGACCGCGAGGATCAGCAGGAGCACGATCGCCGCGCCGGCCGGGCGGGGCACGTGGTGCCGCGCCAGCCAGGAGACGCCCGGCGTGCAGACGGTGGCCAGGACAAGCCCGATCAAGACGGGCCCGACGATCGTGTCCATGATGCCGAGCAGCCAGACGAGTCCGAAGAGCAGGACTCCGACGCCGGCGATCAGCCAGGATGCGACGCCCAGGTCGCGCAGCCAGCGCGGCGCCGCGAACATCGCGGACATCTCGCGCAACTGATCCTCGTCGAACTGGACGACCTGCGGCGCAGGCGGGGCATCCGCCACTGTCGTGGAGGGGCGACGATGCAGGATGTTCTGGAACTTCATGGTCGCGCGGATACTACGAGGGTGCAGTTCGATCTGCGGTGGGGCCATGTTCCGTGCGCCCGCCGGGTTCTCCTGCCCGTGAGCCTCCGCCTCGCGGCGATGGGCTAGAATCCCCGGGCCTGCGTCGCCCACTGCGGCGGCCGCGGAGGCCCAGGGCGGTTAGCTCAGTTGGGAGAGCACCAGCTCGACAAGCTGGGGGTCACTGGTTCGAGCCCAGTACCGCCCATCGCCACAATCCCGCATGAACATTGGGATCGTGGCGCTTGCCCCGGACTCCGTGGACCCAGATTGGACCCGACGGGCTCATCTAGGGTTTCTCAGGTGTCGAGTCCCCCTGCGACCGGACTAGTAGACGGTCGCGGGGCGGGCTCGGCAAGCGCGCGCCGGAGCCCCTGCGGAGCTCGCGCCGCGATGGCCCGCTCCACCCGTGCCGCGCGGCTGCCCACGTCGTAGACGCGATCAAGGAGCTCCCCGGAGTCGGCGTGGCCGAGCCTCGCTGCCGCGTCGTCGCGGGTGAAGCCCGCGTC
>Ga0066903_100004087_pt1 | contig 12199 bp, 6 predicted proteins | sample PanSoiMetaGPlot1_FD_67491 | JGI IMG/M metagenome (GOLD analysis project Ga0066903, IMG submission 67491) | Tropical forest soil microbial communities from Panama analyzed to predict greenhouse gas emissions - Panama Soil - Plot 1 (version 2) | ecosystem: Environmental > Terrestrial > Soil >...
GTAGTCGAAATCAATATCGATCTGACGAGTACCTGGAGGGACCTCGAAGCTGTCTTCGATGGTACGGCCGCGGTCTGCAGGCGTCACGACGCCCGTGCGATCAATCTGAACGGGAAAAGGTGGCGCGTCAGCGGATGGCGCGACTATAGGAGGCGACAAAATCGCCGCCGCGATTACAAGAGCAAGATAAACGCGGAAGGGAACCTTGAACGTCCGAGGCAGACTCGGCATCCGTTCTGAGGATGCATTCAGAACATGTACCGTGTATGTCGCTCGGAAATCAGCGGCGTAAATTCAAAAATTTACGTCGGTTGGGGTCAGCTCACACCGACGCCTGACAGCGTCTTGGGACGGTCAGGTTCATCGTTTCTTTCATTATCCTCGCGAGTCATGGGGTCCGGCTGCTTGGTCGCCGCAGCAATCCCGAATCTTCAACGTGGCCGATGGTGTAACGGTCGTGTAACGCCTCAGTTGCCAGCGGAGGATGCTCTTGAATATCGTGAAGACGCGACCTTGGCGACCGATTCCGATTCACCCACACTAGTTCGCGCCGCACCCACGAAAAACCCTCCCAAACCGACGAGGTTGGTTGCGGTTCTGGACATGGGCGCCAGCGCCATCCGGCTCGTTATCGCCGAGATTGGCGGCGACGGAACGATTCGCGTGATCGAAGAAGCGTCACGCGGCATCTTGCTCGGACGCGACACCTTTTCCTCGGGCGTGATCCCCGCACGCACGATCGACGCGACGCTCGCCGCGCTCGAAGGCTTCCATCATCTGATCGACAGTTACGGTGTCAACGACGTACGCGCCGTGGCCACCAGTGCCGTCCGCGAAGCCCAGAATGGCGATGTCCTGCTCGATCGCATTCAAGGCCGCACCGGCATCTCGTTCGAGATGATCAACGAGGCGGAAGAAAGCCGGTTGTTGTACCTGGCCGTGCACCGCGAGCTCGGGGCGACGCCGGAGTTTCGCGGTCCGTGGACGATGCTCGCCGAAGTCGGTGGCGGCAGCACGAGCCTGACGCTTCTGCGCAAGGGCCGGCCGAATCGATCGGGCGTCTATGCGCTCGGCGCCGTTCGCCTGCGGCAACGGATGGATTTGCGAGGGTTGTCGCACGACTTGCAGTTGTCGCTGGAGAGACGGTCGATTGCGAACCTGATCGCCGAAATTCGCCTGGAAGTGCCGCTGCAGCGGGTGACCCATCTCATCGCCATTGGTGGTGACGTGCGATTCGCGGCGTCACAGATTCTGGAAGAGGAGCCCAACGGCGAACCCAAGCCCATTCCTCGCGCGGCCTTTCTCGAATTTTGTGAGCGGATCGCGCCGATGGACGAAGACGAGCTCTCCACACGTTTCCGGCTGCCCGCGTCGGACGCGGAGACGCTGATTCCTGCGCTGCTTATCTACTACGCGCTGGTGTGCGAGTCTTCGGCAGAGCACATTGTTGTCTCGGATGCCTCGCTTCGCCGCGGGCTGTTGCTCGATATGGCCTCTCCCGGCGGCCGCTTTGGTGCCCGCGACTTCGAGCAACAGGTACTGGCCAGCGCCGAAGCGGTCGGCCATCGCTATCGCTTCGATCGCGCGCATGGACGGCATGTGGCGGATCTGGCGGTGCGGCTCTTTGACGAATGTCACGACGAGCACATGCTGTCGGAGCGTGATCGACTGCTGCTCAAAGTGGCGGCGCTGCTCCACGACATCGGTGTGTACGTCAGCCTCCGCGCCCACCACAAGCACTCGCTGTATCTGTTGCAATACTCGCAGATCTTCGGGCTCACCAATGACGAGATGACGATCGTGGCCAACATTGCCCGGTACCATCGTGGCCAGATGCCGCAACGCAGCCATCAGACGTATATGGCACTCGAGCGGCGCGATCGCCTGATCGTCAGCAAGCTGGCCGCCTTCCTGCGCCTCGCCAATGCGCTCGACGCGGAGCACTTGCAGAAGGTCACTGACGTCAAAGTGGCGCGTCACGGCCGCGGATGGGTGCTGACCATTTCCGGTCGCGGCGATCTGACGATGGAACGGCTTTCGGCATCGGCGCGTGCGGATTTGCTGCGCGACGCGTTTGGGCGCGACGTCACCCTCCAGCAGGCAGTGGTTCAGGCATGACCGCGAAACCGATCAGCGGTCCGGACGCCTTCATCAATCGGGAGCTGTCCTGGCTGACGTTCAACGAGCGCGTGGTCGAGGAAGCCGCCGATCCAACGAACCCGCTGCTGGAACGCGTGAAATTCGTGGCCATCGCGGTCTCGAACCTGGACGAATTCTTCATGGTGCGTGTCGCCGGTCTGGTCCACGCCGTGGTGGACGGCGACAAGACCACGGACGCGGCCGGCTTGACCCCGGCGCGTCAGCTCGAAGCAGTTCAGATCCGGGCGCACGAGATGATCGCGAGAATCTACGAGCTGACGAATCGCGACCTGCTGCCGGCCCTCAGGAGGGCCGGCATTCGAGTGCTGGCATGGCGCGAGCTGCCCCTCTCCACGCAGCAGGCGCTGTCGGCGTATTTTCGCGATGAAGTCCTGCCGGTGCTCACGCCGCTCGCAATCGACATGTCGCGGCCGTTTCCGCTGTTGACGTCGCTCAGTCTGAATCTGGCACTCCGCCTGCCGCCATCGGCTTCCGAGACCGACCCGCGCATCGCCATCGTGCAGGTCCCGCAAGGATTGACCCGATTGGTGCCGGTAGCCGCATCCGATCGCTGCGAGTTCATCCTGCTCGAAGACATCATCAAGGAGCACCTGTCGGACCTCTTTCCGGGGCAGACGATCGTCGAGAGCGCACTGATTCGCCTCGCGCGCGATGCCGAGCTCGAGCTCGATGATGAGGGCGGGCGCACGCAGCTCGAGGCGGTCGAGCGCGAACTGCGCCGGCGGCGCAAGAGCGACGTCGTGCGCCTTGAAGTCACATCCGACATTTCATCGGAGCTGCTGGCGCTCATCAGCGAACGGCTGGACGTCGGCCCCGAGGACGTCTACCAAATCAACGGACCGCTGGATCTTCGGGTGTTCATGCAACTCGTGGAACTGCCCGGATTCGACACCTTGCGTGATGAGCCGCATCGGCCGGTGGCGACCCTCGAATCCGAGCATCGGACGAATCTGTTCTCCGTGATCGACGAGGACGATCTTCTCATTCATCATCCGTACGAATCCTACGATCCGGTTCTCGCCCTGATCGATCAGGCGGCCAGCGATCCGGCGGTGGTGGCGATCCGCCAGACGTTGTATCGCACGAGCGCCGGCTCCCCGATCATTGCAAGCCTGCAGCGCGCGGCGGAGGCGAACAAACAGGTCACGGTCCTCGTCGAGTTGACGGCGCGCTTCGACGAAGAGCGGAATATCACGTGGGCTCGCGCCCTCGAGGAAGCGGGCGCTCACGTGATTTACGGCGTTCGTGGCTACAAGACACATGCGAAGCTGTGTCTGATTGTCCGAAGGACGCCCCGAGGTCTCCGGCGCTACGTTCACCTCGGAACCGGCAATTACAACGAGCGCACGGCTCGTCTGTACACCGACTTCAGTCTGCTGACCTCCTCGCAGGTATTTGCCGAAGATGCCACGGCAGTGTTCACCGCGCTCACCGGGTATTCGGATCCACCGCGGTTGAAGCGCCTGGTCATGGCGCCGACCGCGCTCCGGGTTCGGTTCCTCAAACTCATTGACCGTGAACGGCGCCGTGCGGAAGCCGGTCAGCCTGCGGAAATCGCGGCGAAGATGAATTCGCTGACCGACGAGGAAATCATTGCCGCGCTGTATCGCGCCGCCGAGAGCGGTGTTTCGATTCGCCTGAACGTGCGCGGGATGTGCTCGTTGCGGCCCGGTGTTCCTGGATTGAGTGAGCGAATCGAGGTGGTGTCGATCGTCGATCGCTTTCTGGAACACTCCCGGATCTACACTTTCCTGAACGGCGGCGACCAGGAGGTGTATCTCGCGAGTGCAGATTGGATGAACCGCAATCTCGACAAACGCGTCGAATTGATGTTTCCAATTGAATCCGCCGAGCACAAGGCGAAGGTGCTGGCCGCGCTCCATGCGATGTTCGCTGACAACGTCAAAGCGCGGTCGCTGGCGCCTGACGGCACCTACCATCGGAAGCAGCCTGCGGAAGGCGAGCGCCCGGTTCGTGCGCAAGTGCTCCTGCAGGAGCAGGTACAGAGCCGACAAGCGCGCGCCGCCGATCCGGCTGGCGTGATTCTCATGCCCCAACAGCGCCGGTTCGAACAGTAGTGCGGGCCTTCAGGCCCGCCTGACGCGGCGGACCTCAAGGTCCGCATTACTCAGAAATCGTCGGGGTCGCCCGACGAGGCGCGATGCACGAACGCGCTGCGCACGGCCGGTGGCACGATGGCGTCCGGCCCCTTGATCGATCGCCAGAGGATTTCGTTCAACTCACGCTCTGGTGCCATATCCGCGTCGGCGAGATTCATCCGCAGCGACGCGTCGGCGCCGTAGGCGAGTTCGTCGTTCTTTTCGTCAATCGAAGTCCGCGCGGCCAGCTGCACGAAAGGCCGCAGGTCTTGAGTCATTTGCAATGCCGCATACATCGGCGTTGCCGAGGCGTCGTACTGGCTCATCGGCGCCAGACCGAGAATCAGCTCCATCGTGCGCAACACGGAAGTGGTCGAGTACATCGTGCTGTCGACCGTATGGCGCCGCGAGAACGGACTGATGACCAGCGCGGGCGAGCGATGTGCGTCGATGTGATCTGGGCCCGCCTGCGCATCATCCTCGAGAATGAAAATCGCCGAGTCTTTCCAGATCGAGCTGTGAGAGATCACATCCACCAGGCGCCCCACGGCGAGATCGTTTTCCGCCACCATCGCACGAGGAGTCGGGGTGCCCGGCCTGGTGCCATTGGTATGGTCGTTGCCCAGCCGAACGATTGAAAGCGCTGGGACGCGATCTGCCGCGACCTCCGATCTAAATTCTTTCTCCCATACGTCGAGACGACGGTTGTCAGGGATCAGCAGGTCCCAGGGCGGATAGTTTTCGTTGATGTGACCAACCAGCCCCGGGACTGAGGCAATGGCCTTCACATGGCCCGCTTCCCGGTCGGCTTCCGTTCCAGTGCCCCAGTGTGCGAATTCTCCGTAGCTCCGGTACGACACCTTCGCGCGGGCCGCAGCATCCCAAAGATAGCCGTTCGCCGGCGCGGCGATATTGCCGTAGGCGTTCCGCATTTGTCCGGTGCCTTCACTCAAATAGGCGGCACCTCGAGACGCGTAGTTGGTCGGCCAGAATTTCTCAACCAGGTCGGTTGCGTACGCGCCCAGTGAAAACGCGTGGCCGTCATAGCTGACTTCCGCGTCGACATAGAAGTTGTCCAGGGTGCCGAATTCACGAGCCAGTGCATGTGCGTTCGGTGTCACGTCTTGGCCAAACAATGTGAGCGTCGGATCGCCATTACCCCGGTCAAGGTCGCCGAACACCTGGTCGTAGGTCCGGTTCTCGCGGATCACATAGAACACATGCCGAATCGGCGAGGGATCGCCGACGCGCTTCGGAATCGGCGACGCGCCAGCCGGGCTGACAGGGCTCAAGCGGTGTTCGTCGGTGTACCGTGTGACCGAGCGCGCCGTTGTGGTCAAGGAGCCTAAGAGCGCGGCGTCTGGATTCGGCAGAACTGACAACGTGCCCGTCAACATCGCCCCCACGTACGTCATGTCGCCGCCGGGGATCGAACGGGGCATATAGCGCGGGTTCGGCGACGAGGTCAGGCCTTTACCGCTCAGGACGAACAATTCCGTGTTATCTCGGCTGACGAGCGCGGCTGTCGGATACCACCCAGTAGGGATAAAGCCTTGCACTTCGCTCCGCCCGGGGTCGCTGATGTCCACGACTGCCACTGTGTTGTTATCAGCGTTGGCGACAACCAGCCGTTTTTCGTCAGGAGACAGGCTGACCGAATTAGGGGTCGAGCCGTGAGGAGCGTCGGGATAGATCGACACTTTGACCTGCTCGGTCGCGTGCCGCTGCGCGACGTCGACCACCCAGACTGCGTTGGTGTTCGCGCACGCCACGAACAAACGTCTCCCGTCGCGGGTCAAGGCCATCGCATTGGGATGTTCGCCGACGACGATCTCGCCTTTCGGTTCGAGTGACCAGGCGTCGAACATCAATACCTTGGCGCCACCCCAAAGAGACACGAACAACGTGGCGCCGTCTGTCGACACAACGCAGGTGTAAGGTTCGGCGGGGAGGCTGATGCTGCGAAGGACGTGGCCGGTCTTGAGATCGACCGCGCTGACCAACTGTCCCAATACGTGAACCGCGAACAGTCGCGACCCGTCGGGCGAAACGGCGATGCCGCCGATGAAACTCTGGGGTACCGGCTCAGGGCGATTGGCACCAGGAGTGGGAATGGGTATCGGACGACCCAGCACCAGATCGTCACCACGCCGAAGCGTCATTCCGAAGACAGGTGGCGCCTTGATTGGTGAAGGTGTCACGTCTTCTTCAGGAGCGGGTTCCGGAAGCTGACGACGCTCCCAGCGCAATTCATGGACGGTCGTGTTGCCGGCGCCGGACGCGAACAACCGCTTGCCGTCCGGGTGCCAGGCCAGCCCGAGCCAGCCATGATCGAGCACGAGCGTATCGATGACCCGTCGCGCCTTGATGTCGACGACGGTGACCGACGGCTTCAGATACCCGCTATTCGCGATGAAGAGAAAACGGCCGTCCGGTGACTCAACCATGGCGAGCGGAAAGCTGCCGACCTGCAGGTGCTGGCCGGCCGGCGCGATCTTCCAGCCATTCGGAAGCAACGTGATGCCGCCGCCAAGTGTTCCAGGCCACGTCGGTGGCATATCGCCGAACGTCGTCAGCGGAAGTGTGGCCAGGACACCGAGAACACACAGGGTGGCGACAAACGATCGTCCACGCATAGTTGCTTCCTCCTTCGGACCGAGCCTGCTGGCTGATGGGTGGCCTATGGCGCGGAGGATACGAGCAGAACGCGACGCAGGTATGACGCCGAGCTTTACAAGCTCGTCAAATTCGTAAAATTTGGGAAGTACTTCATACTGAATGGGGTTTCCTACGGAACCTCGGCATTGAATACGACCGCGCGCTAAGACCGATGACGACCCAACCGACTGGAACAGACTCCGCACTGGATCATCTCGTTGAATGGCTCGATCGCATGCAACGGCTGAACAACCGTTATCGAGCCGGCGCGGTCCGCGTGCAGGTTCCGGACGCGTTCAGCGATCGAAACCAGGCGCTCGATAAGCTGGTCGAGCAACAGTTGCCGGCCTCGCATGCGGCTTTTGCAGCCGCCTCCCGCAATCTGTTCTTCTCGCTGCCGGTCGCCTTCAACCCCGAGGAATCCGTCGGTCCCTACCTGGGCATTCTTGACCGTGATGCTGCAGGCGAACCGTACCGATTTCTCGATATGGGCTCACTGATTGCCACGCAGGCATTTGGTGAGAACGATCCGAGACTGGTCGCGGCGCTCCTCGAGTCGTTTCCTTTCGTGGTCTCCCGCTACGCACACTCCGAGTACCAGACAGTGCTGTCCTTGCGCCTCAAAGCTGAACTGAACCGCATCGCGCCGGTTGGGACGCCGCGCCATTTTGTCGTGAACACCGGCGCGGAGTCGGTCGAAAACGCCATCAAGGCCGCGCTCATGAACCGCGTCATGACCTCGGACGATCGCGAGGGCGGATTTGTGGTGTCGTTCGAGGGCGCGTTCCACGGCCGGACGCTCGGCAGCCTCGCCGTCACACATCGCAAGAAGGCCCGCTTGGGGTTTCCGACGTTCGACTGGCCGCATGTGTCGTTTCCCGTCGAGGAACCGACGTCGCCGAAGGAAACGCTGCGGCGCGAAGACCGCAGCCTGAAACAGGTGTGGGATCTACTCGTGTCTGGACGGCTGCCGCACGCGGACAAGAGCAAGGATGCGTATCGGCGCGAAATTGACGCGCTTGACGCATTCGTGCGCGAGGCGACGCCCTGGGATCCGGAACGGGTCAACGCGTTTATTGAATCGCAGCGTGCGCAACTGGCCGCTGATGTCATCCGGCGCGCCCGCCGCGTGGCGGCGGTTCTCGTAGAGCCGATTCAGGGCGAGGGCGGTGTCCGGATTGCCAGCGCACGGTTCATGCGAGTACTGCGTCTGCTGACCAGCATCTACGACGTCCCGCTCATCTTCGATGAAGTGCAAACCGGCTGGGGCATGACAGGAAAGCTGTGGGCACATGAATGGTTCGATCTGCCATCTCCACCCGATCTGGTGACGTGGGCGAAGAAGGCGCAGAACGGTGTGCTGTTCGTCAGCGATCGATTCGCGACGTTTTTCCAGGAGGAAAAAAAGTTCAACACCACCTGGGAAGGCGACTCTGTCGGCATGGTGCGGCTCATCGAACTGCTCGACCGGCTCGACCTCGATCAGGTGCGCCGGACGGGAGCGCAGGCACAGAGCGGTCTCGAAGAACTGGCCCGCGCCTTTCCTGAAATCGTGAAGAACGTGCGCGGCAGAGGCGTGATGCTCGCCTTTGATCTCCAGCGTGCCGACCTGCGCGACGCATTGCTCGATCGCACGTTCCGCCGCGGCCTGGTGCTGCTGGCTGCGGGCGAACGGGCGGTTCGCTTCTATCCGCGGTACGACACCGAACCGTCCGCGATCGATGAAGCGCTCTCGATTCTGCGGTCCGCGGTTGAAGACCTGGTCGGGGCCGGAACCTCCGTCGAATCCTCGCCGGCGCCGAAGGTCCGCCCGGGTTCGCTCGAAATCCCGATCGATACGGTCGAACTGATCGATCTGTCACCGGCGACGTTCGAGACCTACAAGATGCAGATCGACGAAGTGGAGCAGGACCGCTACGGTGACGGCGTTCGCTATCCGGCCGATGTGCTCCGGTCCGGTGAACGGCCGCTGCTTCGATTACCGATCGAGACACTTCAAGCGACAGTCGACAACGCCGGCGCGATTGGAGTCGCTGCGCGGGATCGCGTCTCAGGCAAGTTCGTTGGGTATCTCCTGGGCAGCGCGCTCGAAAACTACGATGAGGAAGGCGTGGCGTCCGATCCGCGCTACGGCGAGAACAACACCTTCTATCTCATGGCGATGGCGATGCTGCCGACCGTGGAAAACGCCGCTGACCTGGAGAACCACCTTCTGGACGCGTTGCGGGATCGCGCTGTAGCCGCCGGCTTCGAATTCATTTCCACGCTGATCGAAGAGCGTCTCCTCGAAACGGGCCCGGAGTGGCTGCGGCAGGCCAGCGTCATCAGCCGAGTGGACAATTACTTGCGCAGCGGGATCCGCTTCGCCTACCTGCAGGCGGCGCTGCAGCGCATGCCGCAACCGCAGCCGCCGGTGCCTGCGACGACACCCTAGAAACCTCCCTTACCGAACTCGTTCGGTCTTGCGTAGCTTGTCGGCGGTAGCCCTGGCGGACTGTCGCCGCTTTGCGGCCACGCCTTGCCAGATGCCGGCTGCGTGACGCAAACCGCCACTCACGACATCTTCATCGTCGAGTAACCGGAAGCGAGACGTTGGACGCAGGGCCGGATAGTCGTCGACTGACGATTCGCCTCGGGATCGTCCGGAACTGCGAATGAACCGCTCAGGGTGAGGTTGAATCATGTGAACGCCCCTCAGGGAGGCTACGAAAGCGGTGTGACGGGCGTGTGACCTTTTGTTGTTCAGCTTGGGGTCCGGCTAAGCCGGGACCCTACGACAGCAAACGCTTGTCACGAAACGCTTCACCACGGAGGACACGGAGAAATTACCGAGGTCCACTGAACCGAAGCCCAAAAGCTTCAAAACCAACAGTTTGCGGTGGCTCTCCGTTTGTGTCCGTTATCTCCGTGTTTGCGCATTTGGGTCTGGTCTGTTGAAGCTCGACGGTACGCCTACGGCGCGTAGCGGTCCGAAATACTGTTCCCACCCGACTGTGCCGTTTCGCTGTTTCCCGTACGGTAATGAGCAGGAGTCGTTTGATGGATCAGACCCTGCTCCTTTGGGGCGGTTTCGTTGCGTTCGTCGTTGCGATGCTTGCGCTTGACATCAGTGTCTTTCACCGGAGGCCGCATGTCGTCGGCATGCGCGAAGCCCTCACCTGGACGGGTATCTGGATTGCGCTCGCGTTGGTCTTTAACGCCGGCGTCTGGTACTGGCTCGGCACCAACGCGGCGCTGGAGTTCTTTACCGGCTACCTCGTGGAGAAGTCGCTCAGTATCGACAACGTCTTCGTGTTCGTCCTTCTGTTCAGCTATTTCGATACACCGGCGGCCTATCACCACAAGGTGCTGTTTCTCGGAATCCTCGGTGCCATTGTCGCGCGCACGGTCTTCATCGTCGGCGGCCTGGCGCTGCTCGCTTCGTTTCACTGGACGATGTACGTGTTCGGTGCGTTTCTTGTGGCGACGGGCATCTCGATGGTCTGGAAAAATCAGGACTACACGCCAGATCGGAATCCCATCATCCGAATCGCACGGCGCTGGCTCCCTGTCTCAGAAGGGTACGAGAACGGTCACTTGCTCGTATCCCGCAATGGTCGCTGGATGGCGACTCCACTCCTCATTGTCCTTCTCGCGGTGGAGTCGACCGACATCCTCTTTGCGGTTGACTCCATCCCTGCCATTTTTGCGATCACGCGCGACCCGTTCATCGTGTTCAGCTCGAACATCTTCGCGCTGCTGGGCCTGAGGGCGTTGTACTTCGCGGTTGCCGGGTTCCTGAGATCCTTTCACTACTTGCACTACGGCTTCGCGTCGATCATCGCGATCCTCGGCGTCAAGATGTTGTTGAGCGACGTGTACAGGGTGCCGATCGTTGTTTCGCTCGCGCTGATCGTCGTCATTCTGACCGCTGCGGTGATTGCCTCGCTGCTGCGGCCGCGCTACGAGGATCTCAAACGGATTCTGGAGCGCTCTGAGCGGCGCGGCCTGTTTTCGTTTCGCCGCCTGCTGGTGTTCGAAAAGGTGTTCGACCTGGGCAGCGAACCCGTTGCCCGCGTGATGTGCCCGCGGCGCGACGCCCAGGTGCTCCGGCTCGACACTGATTGGTCGGATAACCGTCAGACGATCGTGCGCTCACGATTGTCGCGGTTTCCGCTGGTCAGCGGCGTGGACCAGCAGCCGCATGGCTTCGTCCACGTAAAGGATTTGCTCTATCGGGAATCGCCGCCGCGAACCGCTGACGAGTGGTTGCGTCTGTCCAGACCGTTTCGTCGGGTGCGTGAAGACACCACGTTGGAAGCGTTGCTCGTCGACTTGCAGCGTCATCGCCAGCAGATGGCGCTCGTCTTCGACGACAAGGGTACCTGGATTGGTCTCGTAACGCTTGAAGATGTCATCGAAGCCATCGTCGGCGACGTTGGAGATGAATTCGGCACGCCGTCGCCCGAACTTCCAGCGTTAACCGCCGATCGCGTGACGATGTCGCTTCAGGCGGAGTCGTTGGAAGGAGCGGTTGCGGAACTGGCCGGCCGTTCGGTCGTTTCGATCGGTCCGCTTCACGTCGATCGCGGCGCGGCAGTCGTGGCAGCCACACGCTCGCCGGTGCGCCGCCCCGCGCTGGCACTCGGCCGCTCAGAACCCGGCATTCCGTTGCCGGGACGCGATGACCGGATACACTTGCTGTTTACGCTGCTCCTGCCTGGCGAGGCCGTGAACATTCAAGAGGGCTTCGCCGCGACAATTGCGGCCTCGATTGAAAGCGACTACGTGCGCGAGCGGTTGATGGCCGCCAGCGATCCTGACGAGATCGTCGAGGTCTTTCGTGACGGATTGTGCGTGGCAGCGTAAATGAACACCATTTCACGTCATGCACGCAGTCCCGCTTCTTATCAACATCGCCGTCGCGCTGGCCTATGCCCTGGCCGGCGGCGTTGTTGCGCGCCGGCTGGGGCTCCCGACGATCGTCGGGTATCTCCTGGCCGGCGTTGCGCTCGGTCCATTCACACCTGGCTTTAGAGGCGACATCGAATCGATCAATCAGCTGGCTGAACTGGGCGTCATCCTGTTGATGTTCGGGATTGGCCTTCATTTCTCGCTTCAGGATCTCTGGCTCGTTCGTAACATCGCGATTCCCGGCGCGCTGATTCAAATGGGCATCGCTACCGCGGTTGGCTACTGGCTGGCCGTCGGTTGGGGCTGGTCGCCGAGCGCCGCGATCGTGCTGGGACTCTCGATCTCCGTGGCCAGCACCGTCGTACTGCTGCGCGGGTTGATGGATGTGG
>Ga0066903_100004088_pt1 | contig 12198 bp, 7 predicted proteins | sample PanSoiMetaGPlot1_FD_67491 | JGI IMG/M metagenome (GOLD analysis project Ga0066903, IMG submission 67491) | Tropical forest soil microbial communities from Panama analyzed to predict greenhouse gas emissions - Panama Soil - Plot 1 (version 2) | ecosystem: Environmental > Terrestrial > Soil >...
CTGCGGATGGGCCTCGCCGTCGACCCGCCGCTCGGATCCATGGGCGTGCTGGCGAGCGTCGACGTGGAGAAGACCCGGGGTGTGTCGCCGCGTCTCCATCTCGGGGTCGAGTTCGAGCCGCATCCCTTGCTCGCGCTCCGCGCCGGGCTCGATCAGGGCGCGCTCACCGCCGGAACCGGCGTGCGCTTCCACGATGCGGAGCTGGTCTATGCCTTCGAGGATGCGTCGATCGGGCCGACGCACCGCGCCGGGCTCACGCTGCGCTTCGGCGTCGCCACCGACGACGCGCGCGCGAAGAGCGAGCACGAGAACGAGGAGCGCTTCGCCGCGCGGCTCGCGGAGAGCGAGCGACGTCGCGATGCCGAGCGGCTCGACGATCTCCTCGCGCAGGCCGAGGCGGCGCGCGGACGCGGAGACCTCGACGAGGCGACGTCGCTCACCGTCACGGCGCGCGCGCTCGATCCCGGCGACGCGCGCGGGCCGGCGCTCGAGGCCCGCATCCTGGGCGACAAGGGCCGCGCGCTCGAAGCGGCCGGAGATCCGGCCAGCGCGGCGGTCGCGTACGCGCAGGGATTGGCGCTCGCGCCCGGCGACACCGCTCTGGCCGCGGCGCGCGACAAGAGCCGCGCCGCCAGCGACGCCAAGGCGCTCCGCTCCGCCGAGGTGCGGCGACAGTTCGCGGCGGCGCTCGACGCGTTCGCCGCGGATCAGCTCGTCGCCGCGCGCGCCGGCTTCGCCGCCATCCTCGCCGTGAATCCCGGCGACGCCGAGAGCCGCACGATGCTGTCGCGGGTCGAGCGCGCGCTCGCGGTCCGCGCCCAGGATCTGCTGCGTCGCGCCGATCTGCTCGCGCGCGCCGGGATGCTCGACGACGCCGCGGCGACGCTCGGACACGCGCGCGATCTCGACCCGCGCACGCCGGGCCTGGCGGCGGCCGAGGCCGACCTCGATCGCCGTCGCGCCGCGTTGCACGCACCGGTGCCCATCGCGCCGGCGCCGCGCCCTGCGCCCACCCTCGCGCCGCTGACGCCGCAACAGGAGAAGGAGATCGCCGGTCTCTATCGGCGCGGCGTGGCGGCCTTCGAGGGCGGTCGATCCGACGAAGCGCTGCGCTACTGGGAGCTGGTGTGGTCGATCCGCCCCGGCTACCAGCGGGTCGACGAGTACCTCGAGCGCGAGTACCTGACGCGCGGGCTCGACCACTTCGCCGCCGGACGACTCGAAGACGCGGTGGCGATGTGGGAGCGTGCGCTCCAGGTCGATCCGAAGGATCCCAGGGCGCTCGCGTACCTGGCGCGGGCGCGCGAGCAGCTCGAGCGGGCGCGCGCGATCGGCGGGGGCAAGCCGTGAAGCCGCGGCGCGTGGTCTCGATCCGCGTGGTGGTGATCGCCACCACCACCGCGCTCATCACCGCGGCGGTGCTCAGTGCGGGCGCCTTGTCCGAGCGCAACGCGCGGCGCGCGCTCTCGCACGAGATCGAGACCGGACTGGTGCTCGAGGCGCGCAATCTGGCGCTGACGAGCGCCGACGCGCTGCTGAGCTCGTTCCCCGAGCTCACGCTCACCCCGCTGGTGAAGAAGATGATGGCGGAGCGGCCGGAGCTGGCGTTCGTGGTGGTGGTGAACCATCGCGGCCAGATCGAAGGCCACCCCGACCCGCGCCGGCTCGGCGAGCCCTTCAAGCTCCCGGGCGATCTGATGGCGGTCGAGAGCAGCATGCGCCTCCAGCCCGGCGAGCGGCTGCTCCAGAACCGCGCGCTCCTGATCGTGGAGGCTCCGGTCACGCATCCGACCGAGCCGAACCTCGGCATGGCGGTGGTGGCGGTCGAGCGCGCCTACGTCGACGCGGCGGTGGCGTCCGCGCGTCGCGGACAGCTCGTCTTCCTCGCCGTGCTCCTGGTGCTGGGCGTGGTCGCGAGCTTCGTCGTGCTCGCCGCGCTGCTGGCGCCGGTGGGAGCGCTGCGCGCGGGCCTCGAGCGGATCGGGCGCGGCGATCTCGACACGCCCCTTCAGATAGGGAGCGGCACGGAGCTCGGACTCCTGGCCGACACGGTCAACGAGATGGCAGAGGGTCTCAAGCGCGCGCGCGCCGAGACCGTCGAGCGCGAGCGGCTCGCGCACGAGCTCGAGCTGGCGCGCGACATCCAGCGCCGGCTGCTGCCGCAAGGCCGGCGGGAAGTCGGCGGACACGCGCTGGTCGGGGCCCATCGCGCCGCGGCCGAGGTCGGTGGCGACTACTACGATTTCTTCGCGCTGCCCGACGGGCGCGTCGCGATCGTGATCGCCGACGTGTCGGGGAAGGGGCTCGCCGGGTGTTTGGTGACCTCGATGCTCGCGGCGCTGCTGCGCGCCCTGCACACGGCGCATCCGTCGCCCACGGCGCTGCTGGTGGCCCTCGAGCGCCATCTCACGCCCACGCTCGAGCCCGGCGAGTTCGTCACCATGTTCTACGGCGTGCTCGATCCCATGCAGGGCCGGCTCACCTACGCCTCGGCCGGACACACGCCGGCGCTGGTGTGGCGCGCCGGCGAAAGTCGCGTCGAATGGTGCCCCACGCGCGGCATCCCGCTGGGCGCGGTGCGCGGCGGCGCGCTGGCGTCGACGCTCGAGGATCGCGCGGTGCCGCTCGCGGTCGGTGACCTGGTGCTGCTCTTCACCGACGGCCTGAGCGAGGCCTTCGATCGAGACGGACGCGAGATGTTCGGCATGGAGCGCATCGAGCGCACGGTGCGCGAGCACGCCCGCGCAGGTCCCGATGCGATGATCGGCGCCGTCAACGCCGCGGTCGCAGAGTGGAGCGGCGCCACGCCGCAAGACGACCAGACGCTGCTGGTGATCGCGCGGATTGCGGCGGCGACCCAGCGCGTGCCCGAAGCGCGCGCACTGCCGCAGGCGGATCCGCTCGAGCGGCTCGCCGAGGCCGAGCGCAGCGGCGTCCGCCTCGAGCTCCCCGCGAGCCTGGACGCGCTCGACGCCCTCGGCGCGTGGCTCGCCCGCCTGCCCGACCTGAGCGAGCTCGACGCGGCCGAGCGCCGCCAGCTGGAGATCGCGCTCTACGAGACGTGCGCCAACGTCGCCGAGCACGGCCTCCAGCTCAACTCCGCACTCGCCTTCGAGCTGTGGTGGGTGTCCGCCGCGGCGCGCGGCGTTGCGCGGCACGACGATCTCGACGCGCGCGTGAAGGCCGGGTACTTCGTGCTGCGCGACCGCGGATTCCCCTTCAGTCCCGGACGCTGGCGGCCGCGCGATCTCGACGATCCGCGCCGACGACTGGAAGGCCGCGGATTCGGACTCGACCTGATCCATCTCGTCATGGACGAGGTGCTCTATCGGCCGGCCACCGCGGCCGGCAACGTGACGCTGCTCACCTTCGACCCTGCCCGCGCGCGCGAGACGCGCAAGGAGGACCACAATGGATGACGGATTCAAGGCCACCACCGCGCACGGCCGGGGCGAAGCCGTGGTGGTGCGCGTGGAGGGACGCCTCGACGCCAAGAGCGCGCCGCGACTGCTCGAGCACTGCCTGGCGGCGCGCGCCACCGGCGGACACCTGGTGCTCAATCTGTCGGCGGTGTCGTTCCTGTCGTCGAGCGGCGTAGGCGTGCTGCTGGTGATGGCCGAGAAGGCGCGCAGCGATGGCGGATCGCTGCGGATCGCCTCGCCATCGTCGGCGGTGCGCGCGCCGCTCGAGCTGCTCAACCTGCACCGCTTCCTCACCATCGACGGCAGCGAGGACGAAGCCATGTCCGCGCTGGGCGCCTGAGCCATGAGCGAAGCGGGGCGCGTGCCGCAGGGCGTACGCGAGTTGCGGCTCGTCGAGCGGCGTGAGCGCAGTCTGCTCTCGCTGTTCGAGCTGAGTCACGAGCTGGGCGTCGGGCTCGATCCGTACGGGATCGCGCAGCTCACGCTCTTCAGCCTGATGGGACACTTCGGCGCGACGGTGGCGGCCCTGTGGATGCCGCCGGGCGACACCCCGGACGCCGCGGTGCTGATGCGATGCTTCGGACTGTCCGAGGAGCGCGCGCGCGCGCAGGGCGCGGCCCTGGGACGAGCGGCGGCCGCACGGATCGCGAAGGGGCTCGGACCCGAGTCGCTCGAGGCCAACGACACGCTCCGCGATGAGCCTTCGCGCGACGAGACGTCCGCCAACCCCGAGGAGCTCGCGGTGCTCGTGCCGATCCCGGTGCAAGGGCGGATGGTGGCGTTCGCCGCACTGGGACCGCAGATCAACGGCGAGCCCTACCGGCCGCTCGATCTCGAATACCTCGCCGCGGCGGCGGGTATGGTGGGCGTGGCACTGGAGAACACACGGCTCTATCACCGCATGCTCGAGAGCAATCGCCGGCTGCGCGACACCAACGACCGGCTCGCCGAGCTCGATCGGCTGAAGTCGGAGTTCCTGCAGGGCATCAATCACGAGCTGCGCACGCCGGTGACGGTGATCCAGGGCTACCTCGGCATGCTCGAGCACCTCGGCGGGCTCGACGCGACCGGGCGCCGCACGCTCGCGGTGACCGTCGAGCAGACGCACAAGCTCGAAAACATGCTGAACGACTTGCTCGACTTCTCGGAGCTCGAAGAGAAGAAGGCAAAGCTCGACGTCCATTGGCAGGAGCCCACGCCGCTGCTCGAGGCGTTCGCGGCCGCGCGCCGGCCCGGCGTGGTGAACGGCCTGCGCGAGCTCGAGGTCGCGATCGAGCCACAGCTGCCGCCGGTGCGCTGCGACGCGCGACGCCTGGCGCAGGCGCTCGACGTGATCCTCGACAACGCGGTCAAGTTCACGCCGTCGGGCGCGCGGATCGAGTTGCGCGCGACGCGCCGTCACGATGGCGGCACGGAGTGGGTGGCGGTCGAGATCGAGGACGACGGTCCCGGGATTCCCGAGGATCAGCTCGCCTTGCTGTTCGAGCCTTTCCGCCAGGGCGACGGTTCGACCACGCGCACCGTGGGGGGGCTCGGCCTCGGACTCGCGCTGGCGCGGAAGCTGGTCGAAGGCATGCAGGGGCGTCTCGAGGCGACGAGCCGATTGGGAGCGGGGAGCGTCTTCACGGTGATGCTGAGGGCCGAGGAGTAGGCTTCACGCTTCGAGCGAAACGCACCAACTCCGCGGCGCGTCGTCGCACGACTTCTTCTCCGTAGGCTTTGGAGGCGGCGCCATAGAACGTCTCGGCGCGGGCCGAATCGCCAAGGGCCTCGGCGGCCGCGCCGGCCAGGAGAGCGTAGTCCGGACGCTCTGGTGCGGCTCTCGCGAGCTTCGCGTACTCGTCCGCCGCCGCTGTGAGGTTCCCGCTGTGAAGGAAGAGCGACGCCAGGACTTCGTGATCGTGTCGCCAGACGGGATTTCTGCTCAGCGCGTCCGAGAGCGTCTCCGGTCCGGGATGGATTTCGACCAGGACGCTGACCGTATCGAACCGGAAGAAGTAATCCGTCCCCTGGCAATCGGTCGCTAAGCGTGGCGTGTAGGCCGAGTAGAACATCGCGCGCAGCGAGGGATCGCCATACCAGACGCGCAAAGCGGGTCCGTCGCCGCCCAGCAGGCCGATGTTGTTCGGAAGTCTCGCGAAGAACAGACGGGACCCGTTCGGGAATCGGGGATGGAGATCGGCGATCTTGTGACGAATCGACTCGAGAATCGCGCCCGCCCGGAACAGATACCAGTCACTTCCCCAGTCCCACGAAGGCGTGTCGGCCCTCCCTCCACGGAGCAAGGCCACGCAGGCCACGAAGGAAACCGCGGCGGAACGATGCCGGCTAAGTAGCGTTGCAAGCGCCACCCAGAAGCCGAGCGCTCCCAGTAGGACGTAGTACGGATGCCACCCGATGGACGGCAGAAGGATCACCGAGGATCCGATGACGCCCCACGCGAATCCTAAGGCCGTGACGTGTGAATCATCCCTGCGACCATGCACGTTTCCGGGGGGGGGGTAATTCGCGATCACCATGGCCACGAGGATCACCGCACCGATTGCGCCCAAGAGCACGGCTCTGCTCCAGCCGTGGTCTGGCGCGGGCCATTGATCGAGGTTCACCAACGAAAGAAGAGTCCTGGTGAAGCTCTCCGGCCAGGCGAGTCGCGAGACAGTCGCGTCCACGAACGCCGGACCTGTTGAGAAGCGCGCTCTCAACGTCGGATGGAACAGCGCCCAAGTGACGACCACGATCCAATACGGTGCACTCGCGCGGATTGATGAGCGCCATCCTCGTCGGTTCGCGAAGCGCGCGTAGGCGGTGCCGATCGCGGGCAACACGGCGGCGGTTTCCTTGCTGAGGAGCGCGAGCACGAGTGCAGCGCAGGCCAGCGTGCCGCGGCCCGAGACCAGGGCGTGCAGGAACAACAGACCGAAGAGCAGCATCCACAGCTCTTGAACACCCGCGACCCAATAGAGCGGGCTGGCCCAGGCGGCGAGCGCGATCACTCCGGTGACCGCGATCGTGGCGGCGAAGCGGTCCCGTGTGAGCCGCTCCGCGAGCTTCCAGTAGAGACCAGCGACCGTCAGTGAAAGAACAAAGTTCACGACGTGGAATGCCGCCTCGTTTGGGCCGAGGAGACGAGAGAGCAGCCAGTAGTGGAGCTCTCGCGACCACGGTCGGTACCAGAGCGAATAAAGACGCTCGGGCTTCCAGAGATCGAGGAAGGAGGCAGTCCGAACCTTGTCGAGAAAGACGTAATCATCGTTGATGAATGGCAGCGGAAGGGCTCTCCAGTAGACGACGAGCACGTAAGCGATCAAGAGGGCGATGAGCGACGCATCCTTTCGCGTGCCCAGGAGGGCGCCCGGCCGTGGCAACGATCCTCGATGTTCGGCCTGCATCGTCTACGTCCCACCAACCGGCTGCGCCGTCGCGGGCCGAAGCGTCACCGCCCCCGGCGCCAGGTACCCCAGCGCGATCTTCACTCGCTCCTCTAATCCCGCGTCGGGAATGGCCTCGCAGCGAGCCGCTGCTTCGCGCGTCTGATCGGCTCGATATCCGAGCTTTCGTAGATATGGGATGACTTCCTGAGCCTGTTGCTTCGCGTGCTGCCGCTGCGCCTCGGCCTTTGCAATGGCCTCCTGTCGCTTGCGCCTCATGAACTCTTTTCCAAAGGCGAGCTCCGCCTCGTGCCGATTGTGTGTGCGGCAGCGCAGCCGCAGGTTGTCGATCGAGGCTCGCCCGCCCCGCGCGACCGGAGTGACGTGATCGAACTCCAGGAGCGTCCGCGAGGTGCAGCGATGACCTGAGTCGCTGACGAACGTGCACTGGCCTCGGTCGCGCTCCCAAATGGCGCGCTTGACCTCGGCCGGAACATGGCGCGCGCTTCGGGTCGCTCGGGTCTTGCGAGGTTCGCGAGTCGCGGCGAACTTCCGCTTCTCGAGCGATTCAATCGCCAGATCGAGCACACGGTCGAGAACTGCCGAGAGATCACCATTCGGAATCTTGTGGCTGAGGAGCGACCGCGCACGATTGAGCTTGTCGAGCGTCGCCTGGCCAAGGCAGGCACGGAGCACATAGCGATCTCGGGCGATCGGTTCGACCCTTGATCTCCTGGGAATCGCCGCAACTGGCCCCGGGGCCGGTTGATTTCTGGTCGCCCGGGCGATTGGCGTAGAACCAGCTCCAGCCGTCTCGACGGTCTCGACGGATTCGCTGGGAGCCTGCGCCGAGATCGTCTCCACCATGGGCAGCTCCTCCGAGCGTGGCCGGCGCCCCGCGAGCAGCGCCTCGATCGCCGCCTTGCTCTTTTTCTCGGCCACCCTGATCAACTCATCGGCATTATCCAGCGTCAAGTAGGAGGCAAGTAGGATCACTCCACTGAGATGAAGACGCCCATCCGCAATCGCCGCGAACAGCAGCGGGACCTCCCGAGCCCTCCGTGCCGCGCGGATTCGCTTGTTCGCAGCGTCCTCGGAGAAACCAAGCTCTTCCTCGCAATAGGCGTGCATGGAGGAATAGCCGGCCGGAACATAGAGTCTGCGCGCATCGACCTCCGCAAGGTGTGCGAGCAGCTCTGCAGTATTCGCCCGTTCGCGAGCGACGAGGGCGGTGAGATCGCGCAGCAGAGTTCCGTCGGTGAGATGAGTGAGCGAGTACTTGGACACGGCAGACCTCGGCGAGGGCGAGTCTGCGGGGGCAACGACTCACTTGTACCACGGCCTTTTTCGGCGCTCGCAACTCGTCGTAAAGCGCTTCAGTCGAACCGCCTCGACAATTTTCTGCTTCGAACCGTTCTCGGCGTGGAGAGCCATCCTGAGCGTCTTGCAAGAGCCCTGGACGGTCGGCAGCGCGGACCGCGCGGCTCGGTGAGCCCCAAGCGTCAAGTGAAATCGCTGCGCGTGACGGCGATTTGCGCCGCGCCCGCTCACACGCCACCCGCCGCCCAACCCAACATGCGCCGGCGCATGTCGAGCCCGCACCCTCGCCCGCCTTGTGACCCCCTCCATCGTCCGCTAACCTCGCCGCGCCATGGCTCGTAAGTCCCCGCGCTCGCGGCGTCGCGCCGCGCCTGCTTCCACTCTTCCCAAGAAACGCCGAGCGCGAGCCACGCCGGGCGCTCGCGGCAATGGCGCGGCCGCCGGGCTGCCGCGCGCGCGTCACGCGACCAGCGGCGCGCGTGCGCTGGCGAGGATCAAGGGAACCGCCGCGACGCGAACGAAGGCCCGCCCCGCGACGCCCCGGCGCCGGCGCTTCACGCCGCCCGATCTCGAGCGGGTCACCGCGGTCCTCTCGATCCTCGCGCGTCTCTATCCCGAGGCCACGACGGCGCTGAACTTCAAGAACCCGTTCCAGCTCCTGGTGGCCACGATCCTGAGCGCCCAGTGCACGGACGAGCGCGTGAATCAGGTGACGCCCGCCTTGTTCCAGCGCTATCCCGACCCGAAGGCCTTTGCGAGCGCGCGCCGCGACGATCTCGAGGCGATGATCCGACCCACGGGATTCTTCCGGAACAAAGCCAAGGCGATCATGAGCTGCTCTCAGGACATCGTCGCGCAACACGGCGGCGAGGTGCCGCGCACGCTCGAGGAGCTCACGGCGCTCCACGGCGTCGGGCGCAAGACCGCGAACGTCGTCCTCGGGAACGCCTTCGACATCCCGGGCCTCGTGGTGGACACGCACGTCGGCCGCGTGTCGCGGCGACTGGGACTCACCGACCAGACCGATCCGGTCAAGGTGGAGCACGCGGTGATGCAAATCGTGCCGCGCGAGAATTGGACGCTCTTCTCACACTGGCTGATCCTCCACGGTCGCCGCGTGTGCATCGCGCGCAAGCCGCGCTGCTCGATCTGTCCGCTCCTGCCGCACTGTCCGCAGGTCGGCGTCACCGTGTCCCAGTAGGAGATTCGCGTGCGCGCCCGCACCTCGCTCTTGCTCGTCGCGCTGTGGCTCGGCGCGCCGCGCGCGAGCCTGGCCCAGACCGATGCCAACCCGTTCGGCAACGAGGGCGTCGCCACCGTCGATGGCGCGCGCGCCCTCGAGTTCAATCCCGCGGCGCTCGGACTGCGCTATCCGGGCGAGCTGCTGCTCGCCTTCGGTGAATCCGGTCCGCGGCAGCGCACGTGGGGCGGCATCGGCACCGCCCGTGGATTCGGCATCGGCTACAGCGGCGCCGAGAGCGGCCAGAATCAGATCAAGCTCGGACTCGGATCGGGCGGGCGCGTGGCCATGCTCGGCGCGAGCATCGCGTGGCTCGACGGCAAGGGGAGCAACTGCTCCGACGTCACGCTCGGGTGGCTGTCGCGCCCCCAGCCGTGGCTCTCGATGGCCGCGCTCGGCGAGCATCTCTTCGAGCCGCGCTTCGAAGGCGATCTGCTCGGACGCGACTACACGCTCGCCCTCGGGGTGAGGCCGCTGGCGTTCTCGCGCCCGCACGCCTTCGCGCTGGGCCCGCGGCTCACCCTGAGCGCCGACGTGAGCATGGCGGAGAACGCGCCGGCCTCCGCCGCGCGCACGCGCGTCGGCGGCGAGCTCGAGCTGGTGCCGGGACTGTCGCTGCACGGCTCGGTCACCCGCGACGGATTCCGCGCCGGCCTCGAGCTGCTGGCGCCGCGCGCCGGCTACCGCGGCCTCGCCACCTTCGACAACGACGGTGTGCGCCGCTCCACCGCGCACGGGATCACCTTCCACGCCGCGGAAGATCGCACGGTGCTCGCCGCGAGTCCGGCGCGTCGCGTCGCGCGCATCGAGGTGTCCGGTGAGCTGGCCGACGAGTCCATGCCCGGCGTCTCGGTCTTCGGCGGCGGCGCCGATCAGCAGGTGGGCGTCCTCCATCGGCAGCTCGAGCGCGCGCTCGAGGACCCGCTCACCCGTGGGGTGCTGCTCGACGTGGACGGCGTCAGCGGCATGGCGCAGATCGAGGAGCTGCGCGTGCGCATCGCGCGGCTGCGCGCCGCGGGCAAGCCGGTGGTGGCGTACATGGAGCAGGGCGGCGGCCGAGGTGACCTGTATCTCGCGAGCGCCTGCGACCGCGTCGTCGCGACGGAGGAAGCGTCCTTCGCGGCGCTCGGCCTGCGCGCGGAGCGCCGCTCCTACCGCCCGCTGCTCGAGTCGTGGGGTCTGAGGCTCGACCGCGCCTCGGTGGGCCCGTACAAGTCGGCCTTCCGCAACTTCAGCCAGGACTCGACGCCGCCCGCGGACAAGGAGCAGATCGAGCACCAGCTCGACATCTCGCAGCATCTGTTCGTCGAGACCGTGAGTCGTGATCGCAAGATGGATCGCGCGCGACTCGAGGCCTTGCTCGACGGTCGCTGGTGGCCGGCCTCCGAGGCGCGCAAGGCCGGGCTCATCGACAGCGTCGGGTATCGCGACGACGCGCTCGCGATGCTCGGCCGCATGTCCGGGCTCTCGGCGAGACCGCATCAGGTGTCGCTGCTCGAGGAGGGACCGGCGCGGCGCGCGTGGATCGTGCCGCGGCCGGTCGCGGTGGTGTACGCGAGCGGCGGCATCGAATCCGGGCACGACGGCTCCGATCTCCTGAACGGCCCGTACATGGGATCCACGTCGGTCACCCAGCGTCTCGAGAAGGCCTTCCGCGATCCCGAGACCAAGGCGGTGGTGCTCCGCGTCGAGAGCCCCGGCGGCTCGGGGCTCGGCTCGAACCTCATTCTTCATGCGGCGGCGCGACTCAAGCGCGAGACCAAGAAGCCGCTCGTGGTCTCGATGGGCGGTGTGGCCGCGAGCGGCGGCTACTACATCTCGATGGCGGGCGATCGTCTCTACGCCGATCGCTACACGCGCACCGGATCGATCGGCGTGCTGTTCGTGAAGCCCTCGCTCCAGGGCTGGTACCAGCGCCACGGCGTGAAGCAGGAGGCGTTCGAGCGCGGCGCCGACATGGGCGCGTGGTCGCTCGGCCGCGACTGGACACCGCGCTGGCAGGCCGCCGCCGATTCCGCGGTGCGCGCGGCGTACGAGATCTTCAAGGGTCGGGTCGCGCAAGGCCGCGGGCTCACGATGGACGAGGTCGAGGCGGTGGCGGGCGGCCGCGTGTGGTTCGGCGAAGAAGCCATGGACCATCGACTCGTCGACGCCGTGGGCGGACTCGACGACGCGGTGGCCGAGGCGCGGCGCCGCGCCAACGTGCCGGCGGGCGAGCGCATCGAGCTCGCGGAGTACCGGCGCCGGCGACCGTGGTTCTTCGAGCGGCTCGCCGACCGCGCCGTGCAGAGCGCCGTCGCCGGCATGACGGACCGCGTGCTCGCGCGCATGGGGGAACTGGCGTCGCCCGAGGCCGGGTTCATCGAGCTCCGCGCCGATGACTTCGAGATCGGCGAGTAGGCCGCGGCTGAAGGTCGATCACCCCGTTGATGAGACGTAAATCCATCGCGCCTCCGGCCGAGAGCGCCGCTCCGGCGATCGTGATCTGGATCGCGCTCGCCGTGTTCGGGCTGATCCAGTTGATCGCCGCGCGCCCCGGCTCGATGGCCCTCTGGGGTTTCGGCGTGCTGCGCTTCAGCCCGCCGCTCTTCGGCTGGAGCGCGTGGGCCGTCGCGATGTTGGCGCTGGTCCCGCCGCTCGCGCGTCCTCTCGAGCGTGGGCTCGCCCGTGCGGCCGCGCGCACGCCCGAGTCGCTCGGCATGCCGGCGTTGGTGCTCGCGACCGCGGCGCTCGTGTGGTGGCTGCCGGATCAGCTCCACTTCGTCGGCGATTTCCTGCTACGTCATGGGACCGCCGAGCGCGCGCTCAAGCCGGCGGCGCTGTTCCCGCAGGCGCTGCCGCTCGACGT
>Ga0066903_100004089_pt1 | contig 12196 bp, 12 predicted proteins | sample PanSoiMetaGPlot1_FD_67491 | JGI IMG/M metagenome (GOLD analysis project Ga0066903, IMG submission 67491) | Tropical forest soil microbial communities from Panama analyzed to predict greenhouse gas emissions - Panama Soil - Plot 1 (version 2) | ecosystem: Environmental > Terrestrial > Soil >...
AATACGCCAGCGAATCGGTTACTTCGATCATTCACGGCAAAGCGGAGCATGAAGAAACGAAAGCGACCAGCTCGCGCGCTCTCGGCGACGGCAAAGGGCATTATCTGGTCGTTCTGACGCTCGCCGAGACCGATTACGTTTGTAATTACATTCGGCACGGCGGCGACAAGAATGCCTTTCTCGAAAAATTTAAAGGCGCGTATTCAGTCGGATTCGATCCGGACGTGCATTTAAAAACAGTCGGGGTCGCAAATCAGACAACGATGTTGCGTGGCGAGACGGAGGAAGTGCAACGCCGTGTGCGCCAGGCCGTCGCCGACCGCGACGGCGCGGAAGAGGCGGCTAAGAATTTTCGTTTTTTCGACACGATCTGCGGCGCGACCCAGGAGCGCCAGGACGCGCTCCGCGAACTGCTCGACGAAAAAATGGACTTACTGCTCGTCGTTGGCGGTTACAACAGCTCCAACACCTCGCATCTCGCTGAGATGGGCGAGGAAAAATTGCCAACCTATTTTGTCCTCAACGCGTCGCGCCTTGTCTCGCGCACGGAAATTAAGCATTATAATTTGCACGAGAAACGCGAAGTCGTGTCGCATTTCTGGTTGCCGACCGGCCCCGCGCTCGTCGGAATCACGGCCGGCGCCTCCTGTCCGAACAACTTGATTGAAGAAACGTTGATTAGGCTGTTCGAGTTGCGCGGCATCCCGCGAAAACAACTCGAGCTCGCGGCCTAATTTTGCTCAGGTAGAGGCGCCTGACTTCAGTCGCCATGGCAGCTCGGTGCGCCGCGTAGCGCTACTTCAAACAGAAGCAACGGTAAATGTAGCGATCGTCGTGCGTGACTTGAGTGTCTGCTTTGGCGACGAGGCTCCATTTTGCATTTTCTGGTTTGAATGCGCCGCCGCCTGCCACCTGCAAACGGAAGAGCGTGCATTTGCATTCGCCTTCGCAGTTGCCGGTGCATTTTATGTCGTGGTGCTTGGGAGTGCCTAACACTTCGATATCGACCTTGCTGCAGCTTCCCATTCCGCAAAGCTGATAGCGCACGTTGTACGTCACGCCGTCGATTGTTAGCTCACCCTCCAGGATTGGTTTTACGCAGAAGCATTTGTAATCGAGATTTTGGGGACGGTACTTCGTTTTGCCGGCGTGGTCCTCATGCGCGACGTCCCAGGCGACGGTGTCGGCCGAATTTTTCGGGCGTTTGAAGAGCTGACAATAACAACCGCTCTTGCAATTGTCGTTAGGCAAACAGGAAACAGTCTTGTTATCGGCACTCGCGCTCGCATCACCGCATGTGCCGCTTTCGCAGATTTCGAACGCTTGGGGAGAAGATAAAGTTGGCATACGCCGCAGCGTATCAGGCACTGATGCAAATGTGAATGTCGTTGTCCGCGTTGAATTAGCGTTGGCTTGACAGGTGAGATCGTCATCGTGCAGCCTCAGCAGCCATGAACGCTCTCAATCGCTTTGCCGATCCGGTTTATTGTATCGCGCGACTGATCATTGGTTTGATGTTTGCCTGTCATGGCGGACAGAAGATTCTTGGCTTTCCTCCGGGCGGCCACGGACCGCCGGAAGGAGCGATGATGATTTTCGGAGCGTGGGTTGAACTGGCCGGTGGATTTATGATCGCGCTCGGATTTCTGACGCGCTTCGCGGCGTTCATTGCCAGCGGTGAGATGGCCGTTGGCTATTTCATGGCGCATGCGCCCCAAAGTTTTTTCCCGATCGTCAGTAAGGGCGAGCTCGCCGTGTTTTATTGTTTCTTCTTTTTGTTCGTAGTCTTCTACGGATCCGGCCGCTGGAGTCTGGACGCGCTCTTATTCAAACGCGGCGCCACAGCACCAGCCGCCGCGACGTAATTCTGTCATTTCGAGCGGCAACGTGACGTTGCATCCAGCTACTGCGGTGAAGCTGCCTAATTGTGAGCTTGCCCCGAGCGAGCGGAGCGAGTCGAATGGGAGAAATCTCTCTATGTTTCCGGTCATGATGAAACGAATCGCATTCGCGTGTGTTTGCATTCTCTTCGCCCAGTCGTTGTTCGCCCAGGAATACAAGGATTTCGGCAAAGACCGCCTAAATAGTTCGCCGCGCCATGCCGAGTGGGTCGAGATCAAGGCGGGCGACAAAACGATCAAAGCGTTCGTGGTTTATCCGGAATCGAAAAACAAAACGCCGGTGATGATCGTCATTCAAGAGATTTTCGGCGTAACCGATTGGTTGCGCAGCTTGTGCGACGAGCTGGCCGAGAGCGGTGTGATCGCAGTCGCGCCCGATTTTCTCAACGGCCAAAAGTTTGAAGATGGCGACAGCGCGAGCAAAGCGACGTCGGCGTTAAAACCCGATGAAATCAAGAGCGTTCTCGATGCGACGGCCGATTACGCGCTCAAGATCCCGGCCGGCAACGGGAACCTCATCGCGTGCGGATTTTGCCGGGGCGGCGGCTGGGCCTTCAATTACGCAAGTGAAAATCCGAAACTCAAAGCCGTTTATTCATTTTACGGCACGGCGCTCGATGATCCGGCGAAGATCGCGAAGATTCCTTGCCCCATTTACGGGTTCTATGGCGAAAACGACGCGCGCGTGAACGCGACGATTCCGAAAGCGGAGGAACTCATGAAATCCGCCGGCAAGAAATACGAGCCGGTGATTTACCAGGGTGCGGGTCACGGATTCATGCGCTCGGGCGAGAAAAGCAATCCAAACTTCCGCGAAGGGGACGGCAAAGCGCGCGACGAAGCGTGGGCGCGTTGGAAAACGCTGTTGAAGCAATTGTAGATCGATGTGGCGGCTCGGTGAGCCGCCGGTACCAAGCACAGGTACCTGCATTGCGTGTTTTTAGGTAGCGGCGACTGACCTCAGTCGCCACTCTTAGCGCTCGTCAACTCATCGAGCAACGGCTTCGCGTCATAAACTTTTTCCAATGCTTCGGTGATTGCGGCTGAATCAACTGAAACGGCGCGCGCTTGTTTGTCTGTGAAAATGCAATCGAGTACGAGCGAGTGAATGTTGCCGTCGAAAATAATTCCGACGAACTCGTTGTTCTTGTTTACGACCGGGCTGCCGCTGTTGCCGCCGATGATGTCGGCGTCGTTAACGAAATTGAACGGTGTGTTCGGATTCAATTTTGATTTCCGATCGAGCCAGCGTTTCGGGATGTCGAACGGTGGCTGGTTGTTGTGTTCGGCGCCGCGCTGGTAAAGACCGGCAACATTTGTCAGCGCGGGAATTTGTTTTCCCTGCTGCTCGTAGCCGCGCACGGTGCCGTAGCTGAGTCGCAAGGTGAACGTCGCATCCGGGTAGGTATTCGTGCCTTGCGCTTCGAACCGCGCTTTCGCGATCTCGGCGTAAGCTTGTTGTTTGATCTCGTCCTGGGTTTCGTAAACCTTGCGCGCCTCACGCGCCGGGCCATCGACAATTCGCGCGAGGTCGATCATCGGATCTTTCGCTGCCGAAACCGCGGCCGCGCCCCCGGTGTAAAGGTGTTGTCGAAATGCAACGTTTTTGAGCTTCGACCCCGTCACCAACTCGTTCGCCCGATCAACCGGCGATTTGCCGGCAAGCACTTGTTTCACAAGCGCGTCGTCCACGCCGAAACGGGCAACCATATCGGTGAGCGAATCGGTCAGCCGTACGATTTCGAAATCGTCGTAGACCGGATGGTCGCCAAAGAGTTCGAGCTCGAGTGATTCCTTGTAGCTGTCGCGAAATTCAGGAAAACGCTCTCCGTTTGGCTTTGTCATCTCATCGCCATGCCGCAAAAGGCGACGCGCATATTGGAACAGCGTGCTGTAAAACGCGCGCGGTGCGCGATATTCGGCTATCGGGCTGCCACGAAATTGCTCGAAGTAATTGTAGACGGGCAGGACTTTCGCGGTCGCGTCCTGCGCCTGCTTAATTTTGTCGTAGAAGGCAGTGACGTCTTTCGCGTCGGTCAGTTTCTTCTGTCGATCTTCGATCGCGCGCCAAATATCGGGATCGAGCAAACCGGCAAGATACCCGTCGTAACGCTTTCGGTTATTTTCAACGCTCCGAGTTTGCTGTTCGGCCCGGCGCTTATTTTCGAATGACCGCGCGGCCCACGAATGCAAAAGGGTCTCGCGCCGGTAATACATGCTCATCAAGTAAGGCAATTCATCGTCACGCAGCTCCGCCAGCTCGCTCAGGGAGAGTTGTCGGTCGGTGCGACCGGGATTTCCGCTGACAAATGTCAACTCACCATCCACCGGCCCTTTCGGGTTCCACTTGAGGTAATGCTCGATCTTCGCCGGCTTGCCGTTTTCGTAGGCGCGAAAGATACAAATATCCAAATCGTAGCGCGGATATTCGAAATTGTCGGGATCGCCGCCGTAAAATGCGATTTGTTCCTCGGGCGCGAACACGAGTCGCACATCGTCGTAGCGTTTGTAGCGATAAAGATGATACTGACCGCCCTGATAAAGGGTCACGACGTCGGAACGCATGCCCGTTTTCTCCCGCGACTCCTTTTCGATTTCCGCGATGGCGTTGCCACGCGCTTTGTTCGCTTCCTCCGGCGACATGTTCGGCTGGACCGCCGATTTTACGCGTTCGGTGACATCCTCAGTCGACATCAGCACGTTGAGCTCGAGGTCGGTCGCTTTCACTTCGTCCTTTTGCGACTTGGCGTAGAAACCGTCGCGGACGTAATTGTTCTTCTCGCTCGAAATCTTCTGGAGCGTATCAAGCCCGACGTGGTGGTTCGTGATTGCTAATCCGTTCGGCGAAACAAACGACCCGCTGCCGCCGGAATTAAATCGCACGCTCGCTTTCTCGAGATGCTCCAGCCATTCCTTCGTCGGCTCGAAATTGTACTTCTCCTTGAATTGTTTGAGCGGCGGATTGCTGAATAACCACATTCCTTCATCGCCGAACGCGCGATCGCTTATCGCGACGAAGAAGATCGACAACACAAGGAGAAATTTGCCCATCGTCCATCATAGCTGCGACCTGAAGCGCGACAAACTCGTTCTCGATCTAACGAGAACAAGATCAGCGACCGCTAAATAGAGCAAGCTTCGATCGAAATGAACGTGCGTTAATCATCGAAAAGTGAGGCCGTACGCGGTGAAGCGGTTGGCCGCAGCGCCTGGTTAGACGGTGCCGCCGTGATTATTTAGCAAATTAGCTAAATATCTCTTAACAGTTATTTAGCGATTTGGCTTAGTATTTGGAAATGACAGCTAAAAAACACATGCCCCGGGCCGACACATACGAGGCCGTTTTCGCCGCTCTAGCGCACCCCGCCAGGCGGCAAGTCCTGGTGACCGTTTATTTCCACAGGGGCGCTATGACCGCCGGTGAAATCGCGGCCATTTTCAATCATGCCTGGCAGACCACGACACGCCATCTGCGGGTCCTGGAGGCCGCCGGCCTGCTCATTCACGAGAAGCAGGGTCGAAAACGCATCTACCGGCTGCAGCCAAAACGTCTGGAATTGGTGACCAATTGGCTCGCTCACTTTTCAGCAAACCATGAAAACAAAAAGGAAAAGCAAACATGATAGCGAAAAAAACAACCACACAAAGAAACCGGCAAGCGCCGAAACGCCCCGAGCCCAAAGACAACCCGCAACTGTTCAGACTGAACGTTGAAGTAGGCGATCTCAAAGCGGCAATAGGGTTCTATACAAAGCTTTTCGGCGTCGTGGGGCGCCAACAAGCCGGCTCGCGTTGCTATTTCGAGGCCGGCCCTGTTACGTTGCAAGTCCTCGATGTCTCGTCGATGCGCCAGCCACATCCCATTCCGAAGGCGCTTTATTTCACCGTGAACGACCTCGACGCAGCCTTTGAACGAGCGAAGTCACTTAGGTGCCTCGCGCGCGACGATGTCCATGACGATCCCGGTGGCGGCATCGCCGTGCGCCCCTGGGGCGAGCGGTCCTTCTACGCGCAAGATCCCTGGCACAATCCAATCTGCTTTGTTGAGGAAGGAACCGTTTACACTGGTTAGGCCACCGGGGCAACAGGAGTGCCGCATTGAGCGCAGAAGGGTGGCGGCGGTTCGCCGCACAAGTATCTAACGAGAATAAGCTCAGCCACCGCTGGCGGCAGCGAGCGTTGCTTTCACCTCTTCGTTCATAATTTTTCCTTCAGCCTTTCAGTACAACGGCCAGCGGGTGGGCTGCAGCGATTGGTTAGGCGTATTGATGTGGCAAGCACTCATTTGTGGAACCATGCGAACAACGCGAATGCGAACATGAGCGGGAAGAGAACCAACCAAACGATGCGACCGTAACGAAAACCGAACCAGAAAACGGTAACCCACAGCGCGAAAGTGATGATGCCGCTTTGAATCTGGGTCCAAACAGGCACCCGGAAACCAACCCATGTTATGTAGAGCGGAGCACAGACAATCGGAACTAGACCGAGCGCAACGAACAGCCAGAAGCGTTTCGTCCTGTGCGGCGCGGGGACTGGATAGGCGAAGAGATCGGCCATACGCCTAACGAGAAGTAGACGGATTAATTTGCAAATACATTTGTATTTGTAAAAGAAGGGAATTATTCATCGTCGGTTTGCCTTAATTTTAGTGCGCCACCCACCACTCTCGCAACTTGCGCATTATCTCCGTCTTGGTCGCCTCAGGCACTTTTTTCGCCCAGTTCCCGTTGATTCTTAATCGGTAGCGCCGACAGGGAAACGGCAAATCAATTAATTCGATCTTGAGTCGTCGGCCGGTTTCCTGATTTACGAGCGAGAGCGTGTAATGAACGTCGTCCGCGGGGGCACGCCTTTTTCCTACCGAACGGAGCTCAGGTTGGCGAGCCGCAAATGTCAATCACGAGCAGCGGGCCCAACCACGTTCATTAGCGCGATGTCGGTCTTGTGGCCAATCATCTGCGGCAAAGCGCGATTTTCCTACCCGAAACCGGCGAGTCGATTATTTTGACCTCACTGAACAACGGCCGGTGATCACGCAGAATCCGGCTGATCGCGTCCGGCGTGAAAACGAATGTTTGCCCGCCATCGACTTTTTTCGAGGTGGCGCCTTTGGAGCTAACTCCGATTAAAGGCAAATGATTGTAGCGTTTCGGAAATCGAATTCGGTTTGTCTTGCGAAATTTTGGATCTTCAAAGGTTGGAAATTCGATGATCAGCCATTCGCGCGCGTTCCCGGCGAGCTGATGGATTGCTCGGATCGGTTCGTCCAAGTGATGAATAACATTGAGCAGACAAACGTAGTCGAATTGCTCATCGAGCGGTTGTTTTAAAATGTCGCGCTGAAGAAATTCAACCCGACTTTCGATGATATCTTTGAGCAAACAAGCCTGGCGAAATCGTTCTCGATCCAGCTCGACGCCGACGACGCGGACGGCACCTCTGGCCTCGGCCTCGAAACAAAAATAGCCAAGCGCGGAACCTACATCCAAGACGCTCTTACCCGTCAGCGACTCGCGAAAGATCAGGTCGCGCGTGTGGCTGCGGTCGCGCCCTCGTGTGTGCAACCCGAACGGAAGATTGACGCGATGATAAGCAAAGCGCTCCTCCTGCAAGATCTTCTCGATCTGTTCCTTCGAATAGGCGGTGTTCATCACTTTTCGATCAACAATCTTGAGTGCGGCCTCGGCATCGAGGTGTGGATAGGTCGAACCCGTAGCGTCCACGAACATGAATGGAATGTTCTGTCGCTCCAATTCTGCGCACCAGGCGCGGTAGATGTCCGGAAGGTTCAGCTTCTCATAGAGCGATTTCCAATAGGGGACGTTGTAACCGCGTCGGCCGGCCGCCCTTTCAACGATTGCGGTCAGATTGGCGACCACGACCACGGCACGTTTCGGTTTATCTTTCGCCCGCCGGCAAAACTCTTCCCACCACGGGTCGGCCATAAACTGAAGCGATCGCGTTTGATAGTCAGCCTGCGAGGTGGACTCGGTGGCTTCATGTTTCGCGAAGAGCGAAACCGGCCGCAGCATGTTGTAATGAATGAAACAATCCGCTTCCGTCAGCACCCGCGGTTCCAGCCCCGGCCCTTTCTGATCCATCGGTTTGATGACCAGCGTTTTCTTCGGGCGCAGGCCGGTAAGCGCGAAACATTCTTCACTTCGGATAAAAGTGCTTTTGCCGACCGAAGTGGGACCGCTAATTATCCAGAGCATTTTACGATTTGGGAGGATACTGAAAACCGCAACCGGCAACAACTCAGGTGGCGGCCGCTGAGAAATTCTGCCGATGAGGACATCGGCAGCTACAACGATGTCGACCTTATCGTATAGCCACTGTGGCGGCTCGGTGAGCCCGCCGCTACCTTTTAAAACGCGGCCGCTCCTTTGAGCTTTTGCCGAGCAGCGCTTTCGAGCGAAAGATTCGCGCGCCTTGCGACAGGAAAAATTCGCGCAGTTCGGGAGTGTAAAACGAAGAACCGTTGGGACGCGGATTACAATCGAGCAGTAATCGTCCGTTCTCGCTCAGGAATCGCGACCGAATATCGGTGATGAAGAATTCCCAGTCGTTGATCGACCATTCAAGACCATCACGCACTTTACCGATCCGATGGAAACAAACCCGATGCGCGGTCACGAGATCAAAGCTTTGATGAAGATCGGGCAGGAGAGTTTGACGCTCGACTCTCCCAATGATGCGCGGAACGTCGAGCAATTCGGTCGTGGCGCGGAAGAGCGGCTCGCTGTCGGTATCGAACCCGAGCACGTGATGACCAAAATGTTTGCAGACGTAAAGGAAGTAACCGGCGCCGCAGCCCAGATCTAGAATGCGCAGCGGAGGTGCACGATCGAGCCAAAGGTCCTGCATGCGCTCGATGTTGATATCGATCCAGTAAACGATGTCCTCAAAGCGATTGATCTGCGGCGAGCCCGGCCGGTAAGGATATTTGTGGCGCAGGTCTCTGAATTGGAGCCAATCGATGTCATCCAATATCCGGCCCTTCTTGACCGGATGGGTGGCGCGGCTGAGATGTTCGAACGCGCTCGCGAAGAGTTCGGTCGAAAACAGTTTGCGAAGCTTGCGTGAGAATCTCATTGCGGCCAACTCATGCTGCGCGTAAATGACGGACTTTTAGCTTTAGCACATGCAACCGGCGAAACGAATTCTTCTCATCGGCCTAGGACGATGGGGTGCGAACCATCTCCGCGTTTTGCAATCGCTGCCGGTTGACCTTTACGTGGCCGAACACCACCCGGAGCGGCTGGATTCATGCGGTTTGCCGCAAAGCCATCGCACTGCCGACGCGCATTCACTGTTTCCGATCGTCGATGCGGTCGTCATCGTGACCCCGGCGCATTCGCATTACAAGTTTTGCCGCGACCTCCTCGAAGCCGGTAAAGACGTGTTCGTCGAGAAACCGATCGCGTTGAAATCAGACGAGGCGGAAGAATTGACGGAACTGGCAAAGCGCAACGGCGCCATCTTGCAGGTAGGACATATTTTTCGATTTGATCCTGCGTCAGTCTGGATGAGAGACGCAATCGCCGACGGCCGGTTTGGACAATTGAGGATGTTGCGCGCCAACTTCAGCGGATTCAAACGCCCGCGCCGCGACACCGGCGTCACTTTTGCTGATGGCATTCATTTTGTGGATCTCTTTCGCTTTCTTCTGGGGAGCGCTCCGCGACGCGTGCTTGCGATCATGCGCAATTTCCTGGGACGCGACAGGGAAATGGACGATGAAGTGCTGATGGTCCTGGAGTACGATCGGGGCAATGGCCCGCCGATCCTCGCGACTATCGAATCAGGTTACCATCGGCCGGGAAAAACTCGCGAGCTTACGATCGTCGGGGAAAATTCATCCGCAGTCTGCGATTACAATGTCGCTCAATACAAAATCAAAACTTTTGAAAACCGCCACGTTGCCGAAGACGGTGAGATCAAAGCGGTTGAGGGAGCGGTCCGCCAGCTCGAGTTCCCACCGGAGGAACCGTTGCGCGTAGAACTTGTGGCTTTCCTCAATTCGATTGAAACCCGAACGCAACCGCTGGTTGGCGGTAACGACGGGGCAGAAGCGGTGCGAATCGTCGAAGCGGCGATCGAATCGGCCCGGAGCGGGAAGTGGATCGAGATAAATTGATTTCGCGTGAGTGAGATGAAGAAAATCCCGTTGTCGCGAGTTTTTGTGAATGACGAGGTCCGCGAGGCCGGACTTCGGGCAATGAATTCCGGCTGGTACATTCTGGCGAAGGAATGCGAAGCGTTCGAAGCCGAGCTCGCCGCCTACGTCGGGACGAAGGACGTCGTCCTGTCATCGAACTGGACCACGGGAGCGCTCATGCTGCTGCACGCGATGGGGATCTGCCCCGGGGACGAGATCCTCGTTCCCTCGCACACCGCCTTTCCGTCGATCGAGCCGATGATTCATCGCGGCGCAAAACCAATCTTTATCGACATCGACGAGACCTACTGCATGGATGTCGATCAACTCGAAGCCGCGATGAGCGCGCGCACCGTGGGAATTCTGCCGGTCCATATTTACGGACACCCCGCGAACATGGACGGAATTTTTCTGGCCGCGAAAAAACATGGCTTGTGGGTGGTGGAGGATTGCGCGCAATCCTTCGGCTCGGAGTACCGCGGAAAACGCGTGGGCTCGATCGCCGGCACCGGAGCGTTTTCATTTTTCCCATCCAAAAACCTGACCGTGATGGGCGACGGCGGCTGCATCACAACGAACGATTCCGCGCTGGCCAAAAAGCTGCGAATGCTGCGAGACCACGGACGCAGTTCGAAATACGTGCACGATTTCGTCGGCTATAATTTTCGGTTCAACGAGATCCAGGCCGCGATCGGCCGCGTGGAGTTACGCAACGTCGATGCGTTGAACGACCAGCGGCGTGAAGTCGCGGCACGTTACAACGAGCGACTCGAAGGCGTGGTCCACACTCCGCCGGAGCGTCCGTGGGCGAAACATGTTTATCACATGTACGTGATCCGGACTCCGCAACGAGACGCGCTTGCCGAATTCCTGAAAAACAAGGGGATCGGTACCGGAATCCATTACCCGATCGCGAATCACCAGCAGCCGGCGATGGTCAAAATGTATTCGGATTTGCCACGCCTGCCGGCGACCGAGGAAGCGGTCACCCAGATTCTTTCCCTGCCGATTTACGGGGATTTGCCGTTGGAAGATGTCGATATTGTTTGCGATGCGATTCTGGAATTTTTCGGCAAAAAATGACGGCGCCGGAATTGAGCGTTGTCATTCCGTGTCACAACGAATCGGAAAATCTGCGGCCGCTGCTGGCGGCGGTTCATTCAGCGCTTGATCCTGTCGGGTTGGATTTTGAAATCGTGATAACCGATGATTGCAGCAGCGATGGGTCCTGGCGTGTTCTCCAAGAGCTGAGTGCGGCCGATCCCCGTTTGCGCGCGCAACGTTTCAAATTCAATTGCGGCGAGTCGGCCGCAAGCTGGGCTGGAATGCAATTGGCGCGTGGGCGCTATATCGCGACACTCGATGCGGATTTGCAGAACGACCCGAAAGATTTGGCGGCAATGATGAGAGAGCTCGAAAAGTTCGACTGCGTCTGCGGCACACGGGTCGATTCGCGTGGAGAAGGGGACTCCTGGCTGCGGATTGTTTCGTCACGTATCGCAAACTGGGTCCGCAACAAATTATCCGGCGAAAACATTTCCGATGCGGGCTGCACCTACCGCGTTTTTAAGCGCGAATGCATTTCGCGAATTAAATTTTTCACCGGCGCCCACCGTTTTCTGCCAACCCTAATCAAGCTCGAAGGTTACACCGTGACCGAGGTCCCGGTGTCGAATAATCCGCGGCGGGCGGGCCAGAGCCACTACGGCGTGTGGAACCGCTTGTTCAAGTCCTTTCGAGATTTGCTGGCGGTGCGCTGGATGAAATCGAGACAATTGCGTTACGAAATTGCGGAGTCCCTCAACAACACATGAATACTTCAATCTTCATCGCGATCACGTGGTTCGGTCAGGAACATCGTTTTCTTGGACTGGACTGGAATTATCTGGTGATTCTCGGAATGGTCGGCAACGCGACGTTCGCAATGCGGTTTTTCGTCCAATGGGTGGCGTCGGAGCGCAAGGGCGAAAGCGTCATTCCGGTCTCGTTCTGGTACTGGAGCATTGGCGGCAGCATCATCATGTTTTTTTATTTTCTCTTCCGGCGGGATCCGGTCGGAATCCTGGCTTATCTCCCAAATACTTTGATCTACATTCGGAATTTGATGCTGATTCGTAAACGAAAGCTCGCT
>Ga0066903_100004090_pt1 | contig 12195 bp, 12 predicted proteins | sample PanSoiMetaGPlot1_FD_67491 | JGI IMG/M metagenome (GOLD analysis project Ga0066903, IMG submission 67491) | Tropical forest soil microbial communities from Panama analyzed to predict greenhouse gas emissions - Panama Soil - Plot 1 (version 2) | ecosystem: Environmental > Terrestrial > Soil >...
CGTGGCGATCCGCGTCTCGGCGACGTCGTCGGGCGTCAGGTGCGGCGTACGCCCGTCGCCGGCGCGGCGCAACGCCTCGTCCGTGCGTGCCCGCAGCTCGTCGGGGTCGTCGACCGGCCCCCAGTCGGCGATCCGGCCGCCGACCATCCAGAACGCGTCGGCGCCCACCGCGCGCTCGTGCGAAACGAGCGCCAGCGACGGCCGCGCGTGCGTCGCGGCGACGGCGTCGCCGAGGCGGTCGAGCAGCACCGCGAGCCGGTCACGACGGCGGCGCAGCCACGCGGCACGCTCGTAGCGCTGCTCGCGCGCGGCGTCGCGCATTCGCGACTCGACGTGCGCCAGCAGGGCCGCGCCGCCGTCGCCGGAGCCGGTGAACAGTTCGAGTGCCTGGTCGAGGCGGCGGCGGTAGGCGTTGGGGTCCAGGTCACCGAGGCACGGCGACGCGCAGCGCCCCATCTGCCCGTACGCCGACGGGTGCTCACGGCGCGGCAGCGCACGGCCGCAGTGGCGCAGGCCGAACAGCGAGTTGAGCTGCTCGCGCAGCTCGACCGCGCCGTGGCGCCCGAGCAGCGGCCCGACGTTGACCGCATGGCCCGGGGCTGGGTCGGGCGCGACCTCGAGGATCGGGAACGCGATGTCGAGCCGGCAGCGCAGGTAGACGTAGCGGTCGCGGTGCTTGGCACGGACATTGCCGGGCGGCCGCAGGCGGCCGATCAGCCGGTGCTCGAGGACCAGCGCGCCGAGCTCGGAACGGGTGCGCTCGTGATCGACCGACTCGGCCTGCATGACCCAGTCGCTGTCGGGCGATGACGGCGCGAAGTGCGAGCGCACGCGCGAGCGCAGCGCCACCGACTTGCCGACGTACAGCGGCGCGCCGACCGCGTCGCGGATCACGTAAACGCCCGGCGCGTCGGGCAGCGCGTCGAGCCCCGGCACGCGCTTGCGCACGCCGAACAGCGAGCGCCGGCCGTCCGTCGCGCCGGCGCGCGAGCGCCCGGGCCGCCGCGCCCGCAGCAGGTCTACCGCCTCCCCGACCGTCGCCGCATTGGCGCACAGCTTCGGCAACAGCGCACAGAACACGCGCGCGCAGGTCTCGGCGTCGGCGAGCGCACGGTGGACGACCTCGACGTCGATCCCGAGCGTGCCGGCAAGCGCCGGCAGCCGCCGCTGGCGCGCGAGCGGGTGCAGGCGCCGGGCCATCGCAACCGTGCACAGCGTCGGCGGTTCCGGCCACTCAAGTCCCACCCGCTCGAACGCCTGGCGCAGGACGCCGCGGTCGAAGCTGGCGTTGTGGGCGACAAGCACCCGCCCGCGCAGCAGCTGTGCGAAGTCCGGCAGCACGAGCGGCGCGGGCGGCGCCTCGTCGACCATCGCCTGGCTGATCCCGGTCAGCCGCTGGATGCCTCGCGACAGCGGTGCCCGCACCCCGACCAGCGACTCCCAGCGGTCGTGCAGCTCGCCGCCCCCGACGAGCACCGCGCCGACCTCGGTCAGCTCGCAGCGCTCGCCGGACAACCCGTTCGTCTCGACGTCGACGACGAGGAATTCGGCGGTCTGAAGTGGGGTGTCCGGCGGCAACGGGCCCATCGAATACCCGGTTGTAGCGCGATGTTGCGACGCTGTGCACGCTGGATTGCGGTTCGACCGACCGCGGATGCGGGTACAGTCGCGGCTGACCCGCTCCAAAGGAGGGCCGACGTGACCGAAGACGAGCGCCGCATCGAGGCCTGGACGCGTTATCGCGACAGCCTTGACGAGCTCCAAGGCCGCGATTACGAAGAGGCGGAGAGGATCTCCTGGGCCGAGCTCCAGCGCGAGCTCGAGGCGATTGCGGCGCTTGAGCTGCAGCTCGCCGCCACCGCCGAATAGCCGCTTTTCGGCGCGACGGGGCCGGGTCGGGGGTTGCACTGGCTCGCGATGGGTCGGTCTCGCTCTACCATTCGCGGGCCATGCGTATGCGCGTGCTGATCCTCGTCGCCCTCGCGGCGATCCCCGCGGCGGTCGCCGGTGCCCAGGTGTCGACAACGACGCCGGGCGGCGCGACGCAGCAGGCGGGCGGCGGCTCGCCGCAGCAGCTGTTCTCGGGCGTGATCATCGACGACCCGAAGACCTCGACCACGGTCCGCAAGCTGCTGACGAGCAAGGCCGGCTACATCGACCCCAACCCGCTGTTCGGCGATGTGACCGGCGACGGCAAGTCCGACGCGGTCGTCGGCGTCGATGCCGGCGGCACGGCCGGGACGATCGCCTTCTACATCCTCAGCGCCGACGGGTCCAAGAACGGCTCGCTGAAGGTCGTCTACCACAACCAGAACCTCTATCGGGCGTGGGCGTCATTGAGCGGCAGCGTGCTCACTGTGTCCAACCCGCACTGGGCGGCGGGCGACGACCTGTGGGCGCCGAAGAAGATCGTCCAAAAGACCTACCAGTGGAAGCCGTCGGCGCACACGCTCGAGCGCACCGGGACGACCACGATCGACGGGCCGAAGACGGTCACGACGGTCGTCGGCGGGACGACGCCGACGACGCCGACAACACCCGCCGGCTAGACCCGCGCCGTGCAAATCCTCGATCACATCGATCGGGAGCAGATCGAGCGACTGCTCGCCGCGGACGAGTTCTTCTGGCTCGACCTGATGGACGTCGACACGTCCGCGGTCGAGCAGCTCGGCCCGCTGCTGGATATCCACCCGATGGCGATCGAGGACACGCTCGAGTTCGGCCAGCGCCCGAAGCTCGACGAGTACGGCGACAGGGTGCTGCTCGTGTACTACGGCGTCCACCACGGCAACACGGGCGACCCGGCCGAGGGCCGCCCGATCGAGGTCCACATGCACGTCTCGGGCTCGTGGATCGTGACCGTGCGCCCCGGGGCGTGCCGCGACCTGCACCAGCTCAAGGAGCGCCTGCGCGACAACGACGCGCATGCCGAGGAGTACATCGTCTACCGGATCCTCGATGCGCTGACCGATTCGTTCTTCCCGCTGCTCGATGAAATGGACAACGAGATCGACCGCCTCGAGGACGCGATGATCCAGGGCGTCAAGCAGGAACAGCTGCACCGCCTGTTCGCGCTCAAGCGCGAGCTCGTGACGCTGCGGCGGATCGTCACCCCGCAGCGCGATCTGCTCGCCTCGGGCGGCGACCTGATCATTCGCATTCCCGGCCTCAGCGGCGACAAGACGCACGACTACTTCCGCGACGTCTACGACCACCTGATCCGGATCTCCGACCTGATCGACTCCTACCGCGACCTGCTGTCGGGCGCGCTCGACGTCTACCTGTCGACGCAGTCCAACCGCATGAACCAGGTCATGAAGCAGCTCACGGTGATCGCCACGATCTTCCTGCCGCTGACCTTCATCACCGGCTTCTTCGGCCAGAACTTCGGCTGGCTGGTGCGCCACATCACCGGCTTCTGGCCGTTCCTGCTCCTCGGCATCGGGGGCCTGATCGTCCCAATCGTGATCATGGTCTGGTACTTCCGGGCGCAGGGCTGGACCGGGGACGAGTAAGTAGCATCCGGGTCATGGCGACCGACCTGACCCAGATCTCCAGCCTCGACGTCGAACCCGGCGAGCTGCCGTCGACGATGGCGGCCTGGGTGATCCGCAAGGAGCGCGAGGGCGCCCCGATGGACGCGTTCCAGATCGAGGACATCGAGGTGCCCGAACCGGGCGCGTTCGAGGTCATCGTCCGCGTGATGGCGGCCGGGGTGAACTACAACAACGTCTGGGCGGCGCTCGGCCAGCCGGTGTCGGTGTTCGGCTACGGCGACCACCCCGAGTTCGGTCACCACATCGGCGGCTCCGACGCCTCGGGCGTCGTCTGGAAGGTCGGCGAGGGCGTCACCCGCTGGAAGCCGGGCGACGAGGTCGTCGTGCACTGCAACATGGCCTCCTACGAGGACCCCGAGGTCCACGGCCTGGACCCGATGGCCGCGCCGTCGCAGAAGATCTGGGGCTACGAGACGACGTGGGGCTCGTTCGCCCAGTTCACCAAGGTCCAGGCCCAGCAGCTGCTGCCCAAGCCCGCGAACCTGACCTGGGAGGAGGCCGCCTCCTACGGGCTCGTCTACTTCACCGCGCACCGGATGCTGATCAACCGCTGCAACATCCAGGCCGGCGACCGGGTCCTGATCTGGGGCGCCGCCGGCGGCCTCGGCGTGTTCGCGACGCAGATCTGCAAGGCGGCGGGCGCGCACAGCGTCGGCGTCGTCTCCAGCGAGGAGAAGGGCGAGCTGGTGATGAAGCTCGGCGCGACGGGCTACATCAACCGCAACGACTACGCCGGCATGATGCGCACCGGCGACGAGACGCCCGAGCAGGAGAAGGAGCGCTTCGGCGAGTCGCGGCGCTTCAGCAAGGCGGTCCGCGAGATCCTCGGCGAGGCGCCCGACATCGTCTTCGAGCATGTCGGCAAGGCGACATTCCCGACTTCGGTCTTCACGGTCAAGACGTTCGGCAAGGTGGTCATCTGTGCTGGCACGACCGGCTACAACCTCGACTTCGACGTCCGCTACCTGTGGATGCGCCAGAAGGAGATCCTCGGTTCGCACTTCGCCAACGCCTACGAGTGCCTGAAGGCCAACGAGCTGATCGAGTCCGGGCAGATCCGCCCCGTCCTGTGGCGGACGATGGGCTTCGACGGCGTCGCCGAGGCGCACCAGCTGATGCTCGACAACAAGCACCTCGGCAAGATCGCAATCCTCGTCGGCGCACCGGAGACCGGGCTCGGCAAGACGGCCGAGGGTCCTGGGGCGATCTACGCGGAGGTGGGAGCCTGATGGCTGGCGCAGGCCCGGGCGGGCACGTTCACATCCCGTGGTACGCGACCGGCTTCCGCCACGACACGCTCGAGGCGCCGCTGAACGAGATCGCGGCCGTGGCGATGCGCTACGGCGCGACGAGCTACGCGGTCTACCGCCACCGCGACGACCGCTACAAGTACCTCCAGGTCGCCGAGTTCGGCGACAAGATGGACTTCGAGAAGTACTGGTACGGCCCCGAGTTCAGCGCCTTCCGCACGATCCATTCGAGCTGGTACCAGGTGCCGGTCGTCTATCAGTGGACCGACCTCACCGCCTACGGTCGGCTCGGCGAAGACGGCAACGGCAACGGCGCCAATGGCGGCCCGGAGGAGGCCTCCGAGGAGCTCGTCAGCGCCGATCAATCTCCAGACGCAGGCGGTTGATCGACTCGCGGATGATCCGCGAGATCTGCATCTGCGACACGCCGACCCGCTTGGAGATCTCGGTCTGCGTCATGTCCTCTTCGAAACGCAGCCGCAGGATCTCCTGATCGCGCGGGCGCAGCACGTCGAGCGCGTCATCGATCAGGACCCGCATCTCGGCCCGCGTCAGCTCCGGGTCGTCGTCGCCGAGCGCGTCGGCGAGCGTCGTGTCGCGTTCGCTGGTCGGCTCGTCGAGCGAGCGCGTGCGCCGCGCGCCGATCGACTGCAGCGTCTGCAGCACCTCCTCGACCGGCACCCCGACGGCGCTGGCGAGCTCCTGGACGCTCGGTGAGCGCCCGAGCTCGCTGGTCAGCTTGTCGCGCGTCTCGGCCAGCGTCAGCTGCAGCTCCTGCATCCCGCGCGGGACGTGCATCGCCCACGTGCGGTCGCGGAAGTGGCGCTTGAGCTCGCCGAGCACGGTCGGCGTCGCGTAGGAGCTGAAGCGGACCTCGCGGTCGATGTCGAAGCCCTCGATCGCCTTCATGATCCCGACGCACGCGACCTGGACGAGATCGTCAAGCGGCTCGCCGCGGCCGACGTAGCGGCTCGCCAGCGCGCGGGCGAGCGGCACCATCTCTTCGGCGAGCTGGTCGCGCGCCGCGAGGTCGCCGTCGACGTGGTAGCGGCGCAGCAGTTCATGCTCATGCCCCGCGCGGGCCGCGCTCGCGATCTTGCCGGCTTCATCCATGCCGTTGTGCGCCGGGGGCGGGCGCGAAGTGGGCGATCAGCCCCGCTCGAGCGGGGCCATCGTCAGCCCGGCATCCCCGAGCATCTCCCAGTAGTGCTCGGCCAGCTCCTGGTGTCCGCTCCAGACGATCGCCAGGCCCGCGTTGTGGATGCGGTCGGCGATCGCGTAGCCGTGGTCGACCGTGATCCCCGGGATCGTTGAGGACAGGATCCGGGCGACGCCGTCGAAGGTGTTGTGATCGTCGTTGCGGACGATCACGCGCCATTCCCCACCCAGCCCGGAACCGGGCCCCTGCGTGCGGGGAAGCTCGATCGTCTGACTCATGTCCCTGAGGGTACCCGCTTCTCCCAGTAACGGTGGAGGCCTGGCCACAACGTTTCAGCGGGGACGACCCTGTCGTATGCCGGTGCATTGGGGTCGCCGCCCCACGTCGCGCTGATTTCGGTCTGGTAGGCGGCGTCGTCCAGCTCGCGCGCGCGCTGACCCCAATGGACCAGCGCCCGGCGCAGATCGTCGAGCTGCTCGGGGACGTCCGCGAACGCACCGAAGTGCGTGATCGCCAGCGCCGTCGGCTGCCACGCCGCAATCGTGTCGATCGACTGCGCCCACAGCTCGAGGTCGATGTCGGGCGGCGGCGTGGGCGGGATCAGCGGGCCGTTGTCGATCCGTGCGCCGGCGACGTCGCCGGTGAACGCGGCGCCGGTGCGCTGGTCGAGGTAGGAGACGTGGTGGCTGGCGTGGCCGGGCGTGTACTGCACGCGCCAGTCGCCGATCGTCTCGCCGCCGGTCAGCACCCGCAAGTTCTGCTCGGGGATCGGAACGACCTCGCCCCACAGCCGGTCGAAGTCGTCGCCGTACAGGCGCCGCGCGCTCGACACGAGCCGCTCGGGGTTGGCGAGGTGGGGCGCGCCGCGCTCGTGGACCCAGACCTCGAGCTGTGGCCAGCGGCGCACGAGCGCCCCGGCCGCGCCGGCGTGATCGAAGTGGATGTGGGTCAGCAGCAGCGCCCGCGGGACGTCGTCGCCGAGCGCCTCGAGCAGCGTCTGGTGGGCCGACTCGGGGCCGACGTCGACGAGCACGTCGCCGACCTGGTGGCAGCAGATGGCGTGCGCGACGCCCTGGAACATGACGTCGATCTGGCGGGAGACGGAGCGCGGGTCGGTCACGCCCCGCACCATACAATTGGACCGATGGAGCACCGTTTGCCCGAATCGGACTCCCCGTGGCTGATCCGGACCTACGCGGGCCATTCGACCGCGCAGGCGTCAAACGAGCTGTACCGCCGCAACCTGGCCAAGGGCCAGGTTGGGCTGTCGGTGGCCTTCGACCTGCCGACCCAGACCGGCTATGACCCCGACGACCCGCGCTCGCGCGGCGAGGTCGGCAAGGTCGGCGTCCCGATCGCCCACAAGGGCGACATGCACACGCTGATGGATGGCATCCCGCTCGGCGAGATGAACACGTCGATGACGATCAATGCGACGGCGGCATGGCTGCTGGCGCTGTACATCGTCGTCGCGCGCGAGAACGGCGTCGACGAGTCAAAGCTCCAGGGTACGACCCAGAACGACATCCTCAAGGAGTTCCTGGCCCGCGGCACGTACGCCTTCCCGCCCGGGCCGTCGATGCGGCTGACCGCCGACATGGTCGCCTACACCGTCGAGCACGTCCCGTCGTGGAACCCGATCAACGTCTGCCCGTACCACCTCCAGGAGGCCGGTGCGACGCCGGTCCAGGAGATCGCCTACGGGATGAGCAACGCGATCGCGGTGCTCGACGCGGTCCGCGAGCGCGTCGACGAGTCGCTGATGGAGCGCGTGTTCGGCCGGATCTCGTTCTTCGTCGACGCCGGTGTGCGGTTCATCGAGGAGCACGCGAAGCTGCGCGCGATGGCGACGCTGTGGGAGGAGATCGGCCGCGAGCGCTACGGCGTGACCGACGAGCGTGCGCTGCGCTTCCGCTACGGGACGCAGGTCAACTCGCTCGGGCTGACCGAGTCGCAGCCCGAGAACAACGTCCAGCGGATCGTGCTCGAGGCGCTCGCCGTCACGCTCGGCCGCAGCGCCCGCGCACGGGCGATCCAGCTGCCGGCGTGGAACGAGGCGCTGGGGCTGCCGCGGTCGTGGGATCAGCAGTGGTCGCTGCGGATCCAGCAGGTGCTCGCCTACGAGACCGACCTGCTCGAGTACCCCGACATCTTCGACGGCTCGCACGTCATGGAGGGGCTCGTCGAGGAGATGCTCGTCGCCGCGCGCGAGGAGATGGTGCTCGTCGCCCAGCACGGCGGCGCGGTCGCGGCCGTCGACTACATGAAGGCCGCCGTCGTCGAGTCCCACACGGCGCGCCTGGCCCGGATCGAATCGGGCGAGCAGACGATCGTCGGCGTCAACCGCTTCACCGAGACCGAGGACTCGCCGCTGACCGCCGACGCGCAGGGCGGGATCCTCGTGCTCGACCCGGCGCTCGAGGCCGACCAGGCCGAGGCGGTCAGGCAGTGGCGCGCGACGCGCGACCAGGACGCCGTCGATCGCGCGCTCGAAGCCCTGGCCGAGGCGGCCGCCGACGACAGCGTGAACATCATGGAGGCGACGATCGCCGCCGCAGCGGCCGGGGCTACGACCGGCGAGTGGGCGGCGACATTGCGCGAGGTGTTCGGCGAGTACCGCGCGCCGACCGGCGTCGGTGGCGCGCTGCGCGGCGCGGCGAGCGAGGAGATGGCGCAGTTGCGCGCCGAGGTCGACCGCGTGAGCGAGGCGCTTGGCGGGCGGATGAAGATCCTGGTCGGCAAGCCGGGGCTCGACGGCCACTCCAACGGCGCCGAGCAGATCGCCGTGCGTGCGCGCGACGCCGGCATGGAGGTCGTCTACGACGGCATCCGGCTGTCGCCCGAGCAGATCGCCGAGTCCGCCCTGCAGGAGGACGTCGACGTGATCGGCCTGTCGATCCTGTCGGGGTCGCACCTCGAGTTGATCCCGGCGGTCATCGACGCGCTGTCCGAACGCGGCATCGACGTGCCGGTCGTGGTCGGCGGGATCATCCCCGACGGCGACGCGCGCGTCCTGAAGGACGCCGGCGTGGCCGCGGTCTACACGCCGAAGGACTTCTCGATCACCCGCAGCCTCGGCGACGTCGTCGCCCTGGTTGCCGAGCGCAACGGTCTCGCGGCGCCAGCGTGAGCTCGAAGCGCTGGCTCGACCTGGGGATCATGCTGGGCGCGTTCGTGCTCGCCAGCGCCCTGGCCGGCCTGTTTGGCGCCAACAACCTCGGAATCGCCCTGTCGTTCGGCCAGATCGCGTTCGCGCTGGCGCTCGTGTTCGTGCTCGTCCGGCGCTGAGCGCGCCTCCGTATCCTTTCTGTATGCAGCGCGAACCCCTCTACGACGGCCACGGGCGGGCGATCTCCGACCTGCGCCTGTCGGTCACCGACCGCTGCAACTTCCGCTGCCAATACTGCATGCCGGCCGAGGGACTGCCGTGGCTCGATCGCTCGGAGATCCTGACCTTCGAGGAGATCGAGCGCCTGGCGCGGTTGCTGGCGTCGATGGGCGTCAGCGATATGCGGCTCACCGGCGGCGAGCCGCTCGTGCGCCGCGACTTCCCGCTGCTGGCGGCGCGGCTGGCCGCGATCGACAGTTTGCGCGACCTCAGTGTGACGACGAACGGCTACCTGCTTGCGCGCGACGCCGACGCGCTTGTCGCGGCCGGCGTGCAGCGCTTCAACCTCTCGATCGACTCGCTCCAGCGCGACCGCTTCTTCCACATCACGCGCCGCGACGCCCTGCCGCAGGTGCTGGACGGACTCGCCGCGCTCGCGCGCCACGGCGACACGATCCAGGTGAAGATCAACGCGGTCGGGATCCGCGGCTTCACCGAGGACGAGGTGATCCCGTTTGCGCGCTTTGCTCGCGAGCAGCCCTTTGAGGTCCGCTTCATCGAGTTCATGCCGCTCGACGCCGGCCACACATGGACGCCGGACAGCGTCCTGACCGGCGAGGAGATCCGCGCCGCGATCGACGCCGTCCACCCCCTGGTTGCCGAGCCGCGTGAGCCGTCGGCGACCGCGCGGACCTACCGCTTCGCCGACGGTGCCGGCCGCATCGGGTTCGTCAACCCGGTCTCCGAGCCGTTCTGCGACGACTGCAACCGGATCCGCCTGACGGCCGAGGGCAAGCTGCGCACGTGCCTGTTCTCGCTCAACGAGACCGACCTGCGCGGACCGCTGCGCGACGGCACCGACGACGACGGGCTCGAGCGGCTCATTCGCGACGCTGTGTGGCGCAAGGAGCTCAAGCACCACGTCAACGAGCCCGGATTCGTCCAGCCGGCTCGTCCGATGTCGGCTATCGGCGGTTGAGCGCACGTTAAATCGCTGGCGCGTGCGCGCCAAACGGCGTAACGCGGCCGTGTGCTGGCGGACAATTGGGGCTTCATGGTCGTCCTGATCCTTGTCGCGTTCGCCGCTGGCTTCGGTGCCGCGTTGAGCCCGTGTGTGCTGCCGGTGCTGCCCGCGCTGCTGTCGACGACGGCCAGCGGCGGGCGGCGGCGGCCGTTCGGCGTCGTGCTCGGGCTGGCCGTCACGTTCACGATCTCGATCGCGGTACTCGCCTCGGCGGTCAAGGGCGTCGGCCTCGGCAGCTCGACGCTGCGCAACATCTCGATCGCCACCGTCCTGCTGTTCGGGATCGCGATGCTCGTTCCGGGGCTCGCCGAGCGGCTCGAGCGCCCGCTCGCCGGGCTGTCGCGCTTCGGGCCGACGTCGCGCGGCGACGGCTTCTGGTCGGGGACGGTGGTCGGCGGCGCGCTGGGCTTCGTCTATACGCCGTGCGCGGGCCCGATCCTCGCCGCCGTGATCTCGATCGGCGCGTCGACGTCGACGACCTGGCGCCTGATCGCGATCGCGATCGCCTACGCGGCCGGCACCGCGATCGTGCTGCTGGGGCTCGCGCTCGGCGGGCGCAAGCTGATCGACCGCGCGCGCGAGCGCTTCGGGGCACTGACGATCCAGCGGATGCTCGGCGGCCTGCTCGTCGCCACCGCGCTGGTCATGGTCCTCAATCTCGACGTCCAGCTCGAACAGCAGATCGCCAAGCACGCGCCCGATGTCAACGTCGCCTCGGCGCTCGAGGACTCGCACACCATCACGAGCCGCATCAACGCCAACCTGCGCCATCCGTCGCGCTTCCAGGACGCGCAGGCACGCGCCGACGCGGCCGCGAAGGCCGATCCGCCGGGTAAGAAGGCGAGCCTGCCGTTCCTCGGCCGCGCGCCCGAGTTCGTCGGCACCCAGCACTGGTTCAACACGCCGGGCGACAAGCCGCTGACGCTGAGGCAGCTGCGCGGGCGCGTTGTGCTCGTCGACTTCTGGACCTACACGTGCATCAACTGCATCCGCACGCTCCCGTACATCGAGGCGTGGGATCGCGCCTACCGCAAGGACGGCCTGACGATCGTCGGCGTCCACTCGCCCGAGTTCACGTTCGAGCAGAACGCGGGCAACGTCAAGAACGCGATCAAGACCGACGGCATCAAGTACCCGGTCGTCCAGGACAACGCGCTGGCGACGTGGACCGCGTACGGCAACCAGTACTGGCCGGCCGACTACCTGATCGACGCCCAGGGCAACGTCCGCGCCTACCACTTCGGCGAGGGTGACTACAGCACGCTCGAGCACCAGATCCGCGAGCTGCTGGCCGCGCGCGGCGACCGCCCACTCGGCGCCGACGCGCGGCCGCACGGCGTGATCTCCGTCGGCCAGGTGGCGACCCCGGAGACGTACCTCGCCGAGCCGGGGCGCTCGTCGAACTTCCCGCAGCAGGTCTACGGCCGCCACGACTACGGGCCGCCACAGGGCGCGCCCGGCCAGAACAACTTCCAGTACTCCGGCGTGTGGACGATCAGCAAGACCGCCCAGAGCGCGACGGCCGGCCAGGGCGCGCGGCTCGACGCCAACGTGTTCGCCAAGAACACCTACGTCGTGCTCGGGACGCGCAACAGAAAGCCCCACGACGTCGAGGTGCTGCTCGACGGCGAGCCGATCCCAGCGTCCGAAGCCGGGTCCGACGTGCACCACGGGATCCTCACCGTCACCCGTCAGCGGCTCTACCACGTGATCTCGCTGCCCAGTGGCGCGACCGGCCACGTCCTGACGTTGCTCGCCTCGCCCGGCGTGCAGGGCTACTCGTTCACGTTCGGCTGAGCGGGCCCGCGGAGCGCGCCGACGTACGATGTAGCGATGGAGGCTTCGATGCCATGGCTGCGGTGTTACCGCTGCTGGTC
>Ga0066903_100004092_pt1 | contig 12192 bp, 10 predicted proteins | sample PanSoiMetaGPlot1_FD_67491 | JGI IMG/M metagenome (GOLD analysis project Ga0066903, IMG submission 67491) | Tropical forest soil microbial communities from Panama analyzed to predict greenhouse gas emissions - Panama Soil - Plot 1 (version 2) | ecosystem: Environmental > Terrestrial > Soil >...
CGCTACCTCGACTACCTGGGCGGCCTGACGCCGGGATTCGGCAACGGCGTGGCGCACAACAAGCTCTTCGTGACGTTCCTGAAGCTGTTCGGGATCGACGAGAACACCTTCGGCGATCCCGACTATGCGGGCGTCATCTCGGGGCTCGTGCCGCAGTTTGGCTGATCGGTCGCTGATACCGGCGGTCGCGCTGCTCGCGGCGGTCGCCAGCGGGGGCTGCACGCAGAGCCCGACCCAGCGCGGCTTCTCCGGCCGAAGCGGCCTGTGCGGCAGCGACGCGGGCGTGGCTTGTCCCATCGAACCGACGCCCCCGAACCGCGGCATGAGTGCCGGTTGCGGCAAGGCGCGCTCGGAGACGCTGGGCCAATACGTCAAGTTCACGCTGACGGTCGCGTGCGAGCCGGACAACGCGCGCGATCGCATCTACTACGTCCGGCTGCCGCCCAGCTACGATCCGAATCGCGCCTACCCGACCATCTACTTGGGCCAGGGCTGCAATCCCCCCCAGGATCTGCTGTCCACGCGCAGCGTTTATCCGATGGAGACGGTCACTGATCCCGACGCGATCCTGATCGAGATGCAGCAGGGCCTCTACAACAAGGCCGAGTACAGCGACGCGACCTGTACCGATCCATCGAGCTTCGATGGCGGTTCGACGGACCTCTGCCACTACTGCTTCGACGACGGCGCGGGCTCGACGACGCCCGACTCGGTCGAATACGGCTACTTCGATCTCTTGCACAAGGCGATCGAGAACGACTTCTGCGTCGACACCGACCGGCAGTTCTATGCCGGCTACTCCAGCGGCGGCTGGATGGCCCACGAGCTCGGCTGCCAGTTCCCCGACGTGCTGCGGGCGCAGGGGAGCGTTTCGGGCGGCCTGCCGCCCGTGATCAACAGCTGCGTCAAGCAGTGCGTCGATCACCCGATCGCGGCGTTCCTGATCCACGACGCGACGGACATGTCGAACAGCTACGCCGGGTCGGTCCAGGCACTGCAGCGCCTGCTGGCGGCCAACAACTGCCGGGGCGGTCTGACGATGGCGACCGCGCCGAACGAGCCATACGAGATCAAGGGCGTTCCTAAGAATGCGAACTTCAGCTGTGTTCGCTACACCGGCTGTCCCAGCGATTACCCGATCGTATTTTGCACGTCGCGCGGCAGGAACCACGATTCGCAGGCGAGCGTCGCGGTCCCCGGCTTCTGGCAGTTCTTCAAGAGCTTCTGATTTCTCTCTCCTCCCTCGCCCCGCGCAGCGGGGAGAGGGCCGGGGAGAGGGGTCGCGTCACCCAGGCTTGCGCGCCACGAACGCGAAGACGCCGGCCTCCACCAGGATCTCGCCGGGCTGGGGCGGTTCGGGCGGCGGGCTGGAGAGCAACCGGCGCGGCGGCGCGCTCTCGAGACGTTCGTGGCCGACGCAGAGGCTGCGGTAGCGAATCGCCTCCTCGCCGGCGGCGGCCGGGCGGCGGATGGCGCGCGCGACGATCTCCGACAGCTCGACGGTGAAGCCGGCGGCGGTGAATTCGGCCTGGAGGACGCTTTGCAGGTAGCGGCCCGAATGAAAGGGGAGGGGCTCGACGGGTGCGTGGCCCTGCGCGACGGACAGCCGGCTCGCGGATGCGAGCAGCGCCGCCAGCGTCCGGCGCCGGTCGCCGCTGCCGGCGATCACCTTGAACGCCGCGGTTGCGGCGCCGGCGTCGAACGGCTCGGCGAGGAACGGCGCGAACACCGGCGCGAACGTCGCGGCGAACGGATGCTCGACGTGCGCCGCGAAGCGAAGCAGGTTCGCGAGCCAGCGCCGCTCCAGGAGCAGGATGTCGAGCGGCCATTCGTGATCGCCCGGATCGCCGAAGACGTTCGGGATCGGCACCAGGCCAGAGCTGGCGAGCTTGGCGAACGGCTGCTCGTAGAGCGTCGCCATGTCCAGCAGATGAACGAAGCGTCCGCCGGGCGCGAGCACGCGCCCGATCTCACGGACCACGGCGCCAGCGTCCGCGACCGCGTCGAACACGCACAACCCGATGATTGCGCCGCCCGCGCCCGCCGCAATCGGCAGCGCCTCCGCCACCGCGCGGACGACGGTCGCGTCGCCATCGCGATCACGCAGCGCTCGCGCCGCCGCCTGGGCGGGCTCGCTGTGGATCGTGCGCGCGCGCAGCGCCTGCGGCAAGAGGCTCCGCAGCGCGCCGGCTCCCGCCCCGATCTCCAGCAGCGGCCCTGCCGACGGTGGAAAGCGCGCGAGCATGTCAGCGGCGATCGCCGCCAGCGTGCCGGCGTAGGGGGCTCGCCGCCGTTTGAGCAGGTCCAGCGACGCCGCCAGATTGGCGTCCATGCGGTCGTCGTTCACGGCTAGCACTCTAGCGCCGCTGCCGGAAGCGGCGACGGTGATCTGTCGCGAATGCGGGCATCGCGATACTCTGGGGCCTTGAGGTTGGCTATCGGCGGTTGGCAACGGCGAGCGCGTTGGGTCGCGCTCGCGGCGACGTCGACGGTTCTTGGTTGTGCCACGCCCGCGATGCGCGACGCGAGCGTCAAGATCGTTCCGGATCGCGTGGTCGCACTCCCGACCGACGGCGTCGTCTGGGGATTGGATTTCTACGGCAAACGGACGATCTCGGGGGAGGGGACCGCCGCGGCGATCAAGAACGTCGACGATTCGATTACGTATCGTCTCTGGCTGCAAGGCGGTCACACCCTCGGGAAGGAGCAGCTCGAGGAGTTCCAATGGGCGGTGCCGTTTCGCGAGTGGAGCTTCCGGATGATGCGCGAGATCATGACCGAGCGGCTCGGATACTCGCGCACGAGACATGAGTCGGTATCGGAGTGGCGCTACGGGCCAGCCCTCGCGTCCTGGCGCGATCGGCTGGCGGCGGATTTCCTCTTGGTCTCCATGTTTCTCGACGGACGCAATACGGCCGGACTGAGCGTCGCCGTTGCCATGGTCGGGGGAACTCTCGCAGCGCGCCGGGCGATGGCTTGCATCGTGAGGCTGGAGGACGGCCGGGTTGTCTGGTGCAACCTGACCACCTTCTACTGGGATCTCACGCAGCGTCCGGGCGCCCAAGGGCTCGCCAATTTGCTCCTGAAGGAGGCCATCGGCGAGCCGCCGGTGAAGGCCAAGTAGCGCCGTCAGCCCGGCGAGATCAGCAGGAACGCGACCAGCGACATCAGCATGCCGGCGATGCCGACGATGGTCTCGCACGCCGTCCAGGTGCGAAGCGTCTGCGAGACGCTGAGGCCCAGGAAGTCCTTCACGATCCAGAAGCCGGAGTCGTTGAGGTGCGACAGGAACAGCGATCCGCAGCCCATCGCCACGATGATCAGCGCCACCTGGTTGGCGCTGAATTCGGGGTGGTGCGCCAGCACGGGCGCCAGCAGGCCGGTCGCCGTCGTGATCGCGACCGTCGCCGATCCGGTCGCGACGCGGATGAACACCGCCAGCAGCCACCCGTACAGCAGCGGCGGCAGATGCATCGCCTCGCCGCCGCGCCCGATGGCGTCGGCGACGCCGGCGTCGGTCAGCACCTTGGCGAAGCCGCCGCCGCCCCCGACGATCAGCAGCGTCATCCCCATCGCCGAGATGCAGTCCTCGGTGAACTTCAGCACCTGCCCGCGCGTGTAGCGGCAGCGCGTGCCCAGCGACCATGACGCGAACAGCACCGCGATCAGCAGCGCCATCACCGGGTGGCCGACGAACGTGGCCGCCATCAACAGGCGGCTCCCTTTGGGCAGCAACAGCTCGGCCAGCGTCGCCAGCAGCATCAGCGCGACCGGCAGCAGGATCGAAAACAGCGTCAGCCCGAAGCCAGGCGCGCGGTACGCGGCCGGCCGCGACACCTCCCTGCTGGTGAGCGGGGGCGGTTTGGCCTCGACGACGCGAACGGCGAAGCGCGCGAACAGCGGACCCGCGACCGCCGCCGTCGGGACGCCGATGACCATCCCCCAGAACAGCACCAGCCCCATGTTCGCGTTCAGCTGGGCGACCGCGACGACCGGCCCCGGGTGGGGCGGCATCACGCCGTGCATGACCGACATGCACGACAGCAGCGGCAACGTCAGCTTCAGGAACGGCTGCTTCGTCTCGGTGGTCAGCGTCAGCAGGATCGGCAGCAGCAGCACGAAGCCGACCGCGAACCAGGTCGTCAGCCCGACCGCCAGCGCCAGCGCCATCACGCACCACTGGATCCGTTTCGGTCCGAAGAACCTCGCGAACCGTTTGGCCAGTACCTCGGCGCCGCCCGATTCGGCGAGCAGCTTGCCCAGCATCGTCCCGAGCCCGATCACCGCCGCGATCCCGGCCATGACGTTGCCGAGCCCGGTCGAGAACGACTTCACGACGCCCACCACGGTCAGCGACCGGCCCATCGCGACCGCCGAAAGCCCGACGATCAGCGACGCCAGCAACAGCGATATGAACGCGTTGACGCGAAAGCGCGTCACCAGCACGACCAGCGCCCCGATCGCGATCAGAGCGATGAGCACGAGCTTGAGGTCGGCCGGCGTCACCGACGGGCAATCTCGCACGAATTTCGCGTTTGGAAGAGACCTTTACTTAGGGTGTGGAACAGAGAAGGCTGGTGGTTGTCAGTGCAGGGAGGGACGATGCAGCGGGCTGCCAGAGCTTGGTTGTTCCTGATGTTCACCGGGTGCGCCAGCAGCCCACCTCCGAAGCCGCCGGTGGTGCCCGCGTCCGTCACCCCCGCGCTCGTCGAGTTCCTGGCGGAGGCGCGCAAGATGGGGATGGTCTACGAGACGCCGCCCGGCTACGTCGAGATCCCGGTTCGCGACAACACCGACCAGTCGTACGACTACGCCGTCGTCAGCGCCGACAAGCGGACCGAGATGCGGTTCGCGTTGCGCGGCAACGACCGGGTGCCAGAGCCGCTACACAACCGGAAGATGTCGTTCTTGTTCTTCATGACCGGGATCAGCAACCTGGTCCGCGTCGGCAACGACGGCCGGTTCGCCGAGCCGGGGACGATTCCGGCGGCGCACTACAATGCCGACGACGCGGTCCTGATCGCCGTGCACTGGTTCCAGATCGACAAACCTGGCGCCGCCTTCGGTGACGGCTACCAGCTCTGCTCCGCCGTCTTCATGTACCGCGAGGGCGTCGGCGCCGCATACTCGTATTTCCTGTTCAAGGACGGCGACGCGCTCGCGGACATGAACGAGGAGACGATGCACGTGATGCGCTTCGCGCCACGGTAGCTGAGCCGTAGCCGCGCAATCCGGACACTGGGTCCGTGATGCGACGTGCGGCGCGGGCGCTGTCGGTGCTGGTCGGCCTGGCGGCCGCGGCGGGCGGGTGCAAGCGCGCCACGCTCGCCGGCGGACCGGACGCGGGGAGCGGCGGCCTTGATGACGGCGCGTCCGATTCGGTTAGCCTTCCCGTGCCCGGCGACGCCGGGACCGCCGACGGTGCCTCGACCGACGGCATCACCATCACCCCGGTGCCCCTCGGAACCTGCCCGGGCGTGCCGCCGCAGGCTTGCCCGGGCGATCGCCCCGCTGCGGGGGGCGCATGCACGGTCACGGGGACCGTCTGCGAGTATGGCGGCGCCGATCTCGGGTGCCGCGACCGGCTGATCTGCGCGCCCGATCTGACCTGGCAACCGCAAACGACGGTGTGTGCGGCCGAGGTGGCGGGCAGGTGCCCGGCGGCCACGCCCGACAACGGCTCGGCCTGCGACGTGCCGGTCCTCATATGCAGCTACCCGGGGCAGATCCTCTGTGTCTGCAGCACGCAGGCTCCCTCGTACTGGTCATGCACCTCCGTGGCCGTCGACCCGAATTGTCCGGGGGAGCTGCCCCTCTACGGCTCCGCCTGCGATCACATGGGCCACCTCTGCGTCTACGGCGGCGGGTGCGGTTCTCGCGAGGCGTTTTGCTGCAAAGGGTCCTGGATGACCGGACCGTCGCCCTGTTCGGAATAGCGACGACAGACGCCGGTCTCGCGTCGTCGCGGCCGCGCGTTGACGGATCGCCCGACGGGCGATAAACAAGCCTAACTATGTACCTGACGCGGCACGAAACCGCGGGCGGCCCGCGCTGGGCGCTCGACGGCGGTCTGCTCCCCCCGTCCTTCACGCTGGACGTCCTCCTTCAGCTGCCGAAGGCGTCCGTCGCCGGCTTCCTGCGCGCGTTCCCCAAGGGCGCACCCGCCGCGGGCCACAAGCTGCTTGCGCCCGTGGAGCCGACCCAGGAGGTCTGGGCGGCCGGCGTCACCTACCTGCGCAGCCGCGACGCGCGCGAAGAAGAATCGCAGGTGAAGGACGTCTACACGCGCGTCTACGAGGCGAAGCGGCCCGAGCTGTTCTTCAAGGCGGCCGGCTGGCGCGTCGTCGGCCACGACGCCCCCATTCGCGTGCGCGCCGACAGCGCCTGGAACGTTCCGGAGCCCGAGCTGGCCATCGTCATCAACAGCGCGGGCGAGATCGTCGGCCACACCGCTTGCAACGACGTGTCGTCGCGCGACATCGAGGGCGACAATCCCCTCTACCTGCCGCAGGCGAAGGTTTACAACGGCTCGTGCGCCGTCGGCCCCGGGATCCACGTCGGCGACACCGACCGCCTCAAGGACCTGACCATCGCCCTCGAGATCACGCGCGCCGGCCGCACGGCGTTCACCGGCGAGACGCGCACGTCGCAGATAAAGCGCCCGCTGGACGAGCTGGCGGGCTACCTGTTCATGGAGCTCGATTTCCCGAAGGGCACGTTCCTGTCGACGGGCACCGGCATCGTCCCCGGCCAGGACTTCTCGCTGTCGCCCGGCGACGTCGTCGCGATCACCGTCGGTGGCATGACGCTGGAAAATCCGGTCGCGGGAAAGGCGAAATAGCCGTGGCAACGGAGCCCGTTCTGATCGCCGGCGAGTGGCGGCAGCCCAGCAAGCCGGCCGGTTCCTTCAACGCCGTCGATCCGTCGACGGGCAAGGCGCTCCCCGAATCGTACCCGGTGTCCGGGAAGGACGACGTCGAGGCGGCCTTCCGCGCCGCCGAGGACGCGGCCGTCGCGCTGCGCACGATCTCCGTCGACGCCATCGGTCGCTTTCTCGACGACTACGCGGCGCGCATCGAGGCGGCGGCCGACGCGCTCTGCGACCGGGCCGCGCGCGAGACGGGCCTGGCGCGAGAGCCGCGCCTGCGCAACGTCGAGCTGCCGCGCACGACCGGCCAGCTCCGTCAGGGCGCGGCCGCCGCGCGCGATCGGTCGTGGAGCCAGGCGACGATCGACACCAAGGCGAACCTGCGGTCGTACTACGCGGCGCTCGGCGGCCCGGTCGTCGTGTTCGGGCCCAACAACTTTCCGTTCGCGTTCAACTCCGTCGCGGGCGGTGACTTCGTCGCCGCGATCGCCGCCGGCAATCCCGTCATCGGCAAGGCGAACACGGGACATCCGGGGACCAGCAAGCTGCTCGCCGAGCTGGCGGCCGAGGCCGCGCGCGCCACTGGGCTGCCGCCCGGGATGGTGCAGCTCGTCTACCGCACATTACCCGAGGTGGGCTACGCGCTGGTGTCGGACCCGCGGGTCGCCGCCACCGGTTTCACCGGCAGCAAGAGCGCGGGCCTGAAGCTGAAGGAAGCGGCCGATCGCGCCGGCAAGCCGATCTACCTCGAGATGTCGAGCACCAACCCGGTGTTCGTTTTGCCGCGCGCGCTCGACGAGCGCGGCGACGCCATCGCCAAGGAGCTCTACGATTCGTGCGCGATGGGCGCGGGCCAGTTCTGCACGCGCCCCGGCCTGGCGATCGTGCCGAAGGGCGAAGGGGGCGCGAAGTTCGTGGCGTCGCTGACGGCCCACTTCAAGGGTGGCACGCCGGGGACGCTGCTGGGACCGTCGGGCGCGACCGCGATCGCGGCCGGGCTGAAGGAGCTGACCGACAACGGCGCGCGCGTGGTGGTCGGCGGCAGTCCGGTCGCCGGCGATCGGGCCGCCTTCCAGCCGACGCTGCTCGAGGTTTCGGCGGCGACATTTCTGCAGAAGCCACACGAGCTGCAGACCGAGGCGTTCGGAACCGTCAACACCGTGATCGTCGCCGACGACGTCGCGCAGATGGTGGCGGTTGCCGCCGCGCTGGAAGGCAACCTCACCGGCTGCGTCTACAGCGACACGACCGGCAAGGACGACGCCGACTACGCGCGCCTCAGCCCCGTGCTGCGGCCGAAGGTTGGGCGGCTGCTGAACGACAAGATGCCGACCGGCGTCGCGGTGTCGCCGGCGATGAACCACGGCGGCCCGTATCCCGCCACCGGGCATCCCGGCTTCACCGCCGTCGGCATCCCGGCGTCGCTGCTCCGGTTCGCGGCCCTGCGCTCCTTCGACGCCGTCCGCCCCCACCGCCTGCCGCCCGAGCTCGCCAACAAGAACCCGACCGGCAAGATGTGGCGGCTCATCGACGGGAACTGGTCGCAGCAGGACATTACCGGGTGAATCAGCCGACCGCCTCGCTCGCGGAGATCCTCGGCACCGGCGAGCTGCTCGCCACGACACGCACGAAGGCGTCCGGGCCGGAAGGGCGGCTGCCGATCACGGCGAAGATGCTGCTCGAGGAGCCGAGCGGCAACCTGTTCGGGATGACGCAGGACGCGGGGATGGGCTGGAACCCCGCCGAGGTCGGGCGCGCGCAATTCCTGATCGTCAGCACGCAGGGCGGGCTGCGCGCCGAGGACGGCTCGCCGGTCGCGCTCGGCTTCCACACCGGGCACTGGGAGATCGGTCTGCTCGTGCGCGAGGCGGCGCAGGCGCTGCGCGCCGAGGGTGTCATCCCGTTCGCGGCGTACGTCAGCGATCCGTGCGACGGCCGCACGCAGGGGACGACCGGCATGTTCGACAGCCTGCCGTACCGCAACGACGCGGCGATGACGATGCGGCGGCTGATCCGTTCGCTGCCGCGGCGATCGGGCGTCATGGGGATCGCCACCTGCGACAAGGGGCTGCCGGCAACCCTGCTGGCGCTGGCCGGCGCGCGCGACGTTCCCGGCATCGTCGTCCCGGGCGGCGTCACGCTGCCGGCGGTCGGCGCCGAGGACGCGGGCAAGGTCCAGACGATCGGCGCCCGCTACGCCCACGGGTTGATCACGGTCGACGAGGCGGCGGACATGGGGTGCCGCGCGTGCGGCACGCCGGGCGGCGGCTGCCAGTTCCTGGGGACGGCGGCGACGTCGCAGGTCGTCGCCGAGGCGTTTGGGATGACGCTGCCGCACGCCGCGCTGGCGCCGTCGGGCGAGCCGGTCTGGCTGGACATGGCGCGGCGCTCGGCGCGGGCGCTGGTCCGCCTGCACGCCGCGCAGACGCCGCTGTCGGCGATCCTGACGCCCGCCGCGCTGGAGAACGCGATGCTGCTGCACGCGGCGTTCGGCGGGTCGACGAACCTCTTGCTCCACATCCCGGCGCTGGCGCACGCGGCGGGGCTGGCGCGCCCGACCGTCGCCGACTGGATCCGCGTCAACCGGGCCACGCCCCGGCTGGTCGACGCGCTTCCCAACGGCCCGCGCAACCACCCGACCGTGCAGGTCTTCATGGCTGGCGGCGTGCCCGAGGTGATGCTGCACCTGCGCCGGATGGGCCTGCTTCACACCGACGTGCTGACCGTGACGGGTGAAAAGCTGGGCGCGGTTCTGGACTGGTGGGAGCAGAGCGATCGCCGCCGGGAGGCGCGCCGGCGTTTGAAAGAGGAGGACGGCGTTGATCCCGATCGCGTGATCATGAGCGCCGACGCCGCGCGCGCCGCCGGCATGACCGGCACGGTCGTCTTCCCGTCCGGCAACGTCGCGCCGCAGGGATCGATCGTGAAGGCGACCGCGATCGATCCGTCGATCATCGGCGCCGACGGCGTCTACCGCCACCGCGGGCCGGCCCGCGTATTCGTCTCCGAAACCGACGCGATAGCTGCGATAAAGGGGCAGGGGGGGCCATCCACATTGCCCGTCAAAGCCGGCGACGTCGTCGTGCTGATCGGGGCGGGGCCGCTCGGCACCGGAATGGAAGAGACCTATCAGCTGACGTCGGCGCTGAAGTTCATCCCCTGGGGCAAGACCGTCCCGATCATCACCGACGCGCGCTTCTCGGGCGTTTCGACGGGGGCCTGCATCGGCCACGTCGGCCCGGAGGCGCTGGCAGGCGGACCGATCGCCAAGCTCTGCGACGGCGACGTCATCGAGATCGTCATCGATCGGAACATGCTGGACGGACGCGTGAACCTGGTCGCCGCCGGCGGCAGCGAGCTGGACGCGGACGCCGCGGCGCGCCTCCTGGCGGGGCGGCCGCTGCATCCGGGCCTGGCGCCGCACGCGAAGCTGCCCGAGGACACGCGGCTGTGGGCGGCGCTGCAGCAGGCGTCGGGCGGCACGTGGGGCGGCTGCGTCTACGACGTGGATCGGATCGTCGAGGTGATCGGCGCGGGGTTGAAGGCGCTCGGCGAGGACGAGCGCAAGCGATGACCGCGCGGACGCTGGTCACGACGGTCGTCCTCGGGATCGCGCTGGCGGCGCGCACGGCAGCGGCCGAGATCCCGGACCCGATGCCGCCGCCCGACGGCGGCGCGCCTGATCCCGCCGCGTCGGGATCGCCCGCCGCGGAGCCGACGCCCGCGCTGCCGCCGGCCCTGCAGGCCGGTCCTCCGGCGTCGGCGCCGGCGCAGATATCGATCGGAAGAATCGAAGTCCAGGTCACGCCGGAGGCTCCCGTCAAGCAGCAGGACTCTCCGTGGGAAAAGAAGCTCTCCGGCGAGCCGATGCAGTCGCGCTGGCAGTCGAACCTCTACGGCTTCGTCGAGCTGAACGCGATGCGCGACAGCACGCAGAGCTACGGCCCGTCGTCGAACAACGCCGTGCTTGCGCGTCCGGGCACCTACGCCGGCCTGCACGGGCGCTCGCAGATGACGGCCAACAACTCGCTGTTCGGCTTCATCATCAAGGCGCCCGATCTGGGTGATCGGTTGACGGCGATGGGGCACGCCGAGGTCGACTTCTTCGGCGTGCAGCCGTCCGACGCGACCGAATCGACGCTCTACACGACGCCGTCGGTGCGTATGCGCCTGTTCTACTTCCGGCTGAAGCAGTCGTTCGCGGCGTCCAGCATCGAGCTCCTCGCCGGCCAGTACCACGATCTGTTCGCCTGGGGCGCGAGCGGCTTCTATCCGAACAGCGTCGCGTTCCTCGGGATCGCGGGCGAGGTCTACCACCGCCAGCCGCAGATCCGGCTGACGTATTCGGTCCCGCTCTGCTGTGTGACGATTGACGTCGCCGCCGCCGCCGTGCGCCCAGTCCAGCGCGACAGCGAGGTCCCCGACCTGCAGGGCGGCATCAAGGTCAGCGTCGACCGCTGGCGCGGCGTCGGCACGCAGGGCTTCGGCCAGCCGGATATCCAGGCGCTCGCGATCGGCGTCTCCGGCGTCTGGCGTCGCTTCGCCGTCGCCGAATTCCTTCCCGTGCCGGGCGAGCCGAAGATCGCGTTCGGGCACGGCATCGCGGTGAACGCGTTCGTTCCGATCATCCCGGCCCACGTCGGGCCCGGCGGAAAGTCAGCCCCGCCGCAGAACCGGGAAAACGCTCTGTCGCTGAACGCAGAATTCACGATCGGCAGCGGGATCTCCGACCTCTACACCGGCCTGACCGGCGGCGCGTTGTTCCCGTCGCTGCCCAACCCGGCCGGCCTGATGCCGCCGCCGATCTATCACCCGAACATCGACAGCGGCATCGTCACCTTCGACGCCGACGGCAACGTGCGCCCGATCGACTGGCGCGCGCTGGTGGTCGGTCTGCAGTATTTCTTGCCGGGGCTGGGCGGGCGCATCTGGCTGTCGGCCAACTACTCGCAGCTCAAGTCGACGAACATCGTCAGCCTGACGCCAGAGAACACGCGCGGCGGCGTCTTCTACTGGCAGCAATACTTCGACGCGAATGCTTACGCCGCCGTCACGCCCGCTGTGCAGGTGGGCGCCTCGTACCAGTACACGCAGCAATACTTCGGCGACCGCCCGTTCACGGGCGAGCCAGGCGGCGGCGCCCACCCCTCGTCTCACAACCACCGCGCCGAGCTCGGCTTCCGTTTCTTCTTCTAGCTTGGAGGGGAAGGGTGGGGGCCCCCACCCTCCCCACCAACCCTCCCGCGATGAGCTCCGCGCGGCGAAGCCGCGCTACGCTCGACGCGCAGGCGCTGGCCGCTATTTCTTCGTCGCCGCTGCGGCCG
>Ga0066903_100004093_pt1 | contig 12192 bp, 11 predicted proteins | sample PanSoiMetaGPlot1_FD_67491 | JGI IMG/M metagenome (GOLD analysis project Ga0066903, IMG submission 67491) | Tropical forest soil microbial communities from Panama analyzed to predict greenhouse gas emissions - Panama Soil - Plot 1 (version 2) | ecosystem: Environmental > Terrestrial > Soil >...
CGCCCACCATCCGATCCCGCGCCAGGTGGGCCGGCAGAACGTCATCGCCACGGTCTCGCGCGAGCCCGTCGCCCAGCGATGCTTGTAGTCTTCGTCGCCGCGCAGAAAGTCGTAGTCGGTGCGTCCTTCGGCAATCGCGCGTTCAATCGAGTGCGCAACCATCTGGGCGCCGGGGCTGAACGCCTCCCACTCGGGATTCATGCCGGACTGGAAGAACGTGAAGCGGCTGCCGATCGCATAGCCGAGCAGCCCCGCAATCGGAGTCCCGTCGATCGTCAGCAGGTAGAGACGCACCATGCCGCGCTGCGCCATCGCCGCGACGACTTTCCTGTGGAAGGCCTGCGACTTGTCGTAGAGAAAGGTGCTCGTCATCCCTCTGGCCTGAAAGCGAAGGCCGTGCAGGTTGACGAAATCGTTGTAGGCCGTGTCGAGCCCGGGTCCGCTTCTGTATTCATGCCAGTCGACGCGCCCGCGCTCGCGCAGCTGCCGCTCGGCGCGCCGCAGGTTCTTTCTGAGCTTCGCCCCCAGCGACTCGAGGTAGCGATCGAAGCGGGCAGGCAGCGCGATGTGGGGGCAAACCGACACGCGCCGCCGGGGCCGTGCCAGAGTGACGCGCGCGAGCCGATCGCCAAGCGTCCGGAGAAATGGCGACTGCGCGTCGGCATCCCGAAGATCGACGACGTCCCAGTCGCGCTTCCGGCGCTCGATCGCGTCGGCGATGCGGGCGACGGCGGCGTCGCCGCACGCGGGATCGACGAGCAGCCCGAGGTGGTCGGATCCCACGAACCGATCGCCGAGAAATCGCAGACGCCTCACACCGAGGTCGGCCACGCCGCCGCGATCGATCGCCAGCGGCGCGAGCGCGGCGAGGCGACCGTCTGCCGTGCGCACGGCGACGAGGAACAGGTCGACGCTCCCGGCAAACTGCTCCATCCAGATGCCGACCCAGTCAGCGCTCGAGAACGGGTGGCTGCAGCCCGCACGCTCGAACAGGTCGTTCCATTCGGGTCTGAGCCGCCGCAGGCCGTCGAGGGTGTCGATGATCTCGGCACGCACAGGCTGCGCGGCGCCGGTCCACAGAGTGTCTCCGGTGGGGGCTGTGACGGCAGCCGATCGATCGATCGGCGGCAATGCGAGTTCGAGCGCCATGTGGCGGGCGTCAGCGGTGCGACGCGGAACGGATCGGGCCGGCCAGCAGCGGGGGTTCGTGCAGGTACCGCGCCGCGGCCCGCTTGGCCTCGATGTCGCGATAGACAATCGCGACATCTTCTGGGGCAAGCCCCGCGAAGGGCGCGACAGCCGCCGCGTCGAATCCGCTGTTGTAGCCGTAGAGACAAACGTCCAGGACCGACCAGGGCAGCGCGAAGAAGAACTCCTCTTGCGACTGCGCGAGCGGATACGTATCCGTCGTGGGAGATCGTCGCCGAATCGCTTCGGGAACGTCGAGCGCTTCGGCGAGCTCGTACACCTGCGACTTGTACAGATGAGCGATCGGCTTCAGGTCCGCCGACCCATCGCCGTTCTTCACGAAGAACCCCTGGTCGTACTCGAGAAGGTTCGGCGTGCCGACCACCGCTGCCTGGTGCAGGTCGGCGTAGTGGTACTCGAACATCTTGCGCACCCGCTGCTTGAAATTGGTAGCGGCGACAACGGCGAGGTACACCTCGGCGTTCAGCCTGTGTCGCTGCCTCGTGCCGTCTGGCGACTCCACCACGAGCGCAAAGACGCTCGCGCGGCCGTCCATCACCCGCGTCACCGACAGCATGCATCGATGCGCGTCACCGTACTCCGGCACCAGCGTCCTGATAGCGGTGTCCCGCCGCCGATAGCACCCGGCTGCCTCGAGCGGTCCGGTGATGTCTTCGACGATGGTGCGAATCCGGAGGTGTTCGCCCAGCTGTCGGGCAAGCCCGACGCTGTCCGGCGAGCCTTCCCGTTCAGGCATCAACAGCCCGATGACGCGCTCGGGCCCGAGCGCGTTCACGCACAGCGCGGCACAGACGCTGCTGTCGACGCCTCCGGAAAGGCCGATGACGACGGCCTTGCGCCGCAGATCGTGTCGAACCTGCTCGCCGACGCATCGAGCGATCCGCTCGATTTCGGCGTGCGCGTCGATCGCCAGCAGCCTGGCCGGCGCGACGACAGACAACGTGTGAGGCGTGTTGATCATCAGCAGACCGACGCCGCCGAAGAGCTGGGCACCGAAAGCTTCCGTTGCACGAACAACGCGACGCTGGCGACCGAATCGAGGTTGGCCGGCACGAGCTCGTCGTCGGCCACCGAGATGGCGAACGTGCCCTCGACGAACCCGACCAGCTGGAGGACGCCGGTCGAATCGAGAATGCCGCCATCCATGAACGATTCGTCGTCGGTCAGCTCGTCCTGTCCGAACAGAAAGCTGTCGATGACGAATCGGCGGATCTGTTGACGCAGTCGGTCGTTGGGTGTGTCGGCCATGTCCTGTTACGAGAAGTGACCCACGAATTGATCGATCAACAGCTGCGTCGACACGACGCCGACGATGCCCATGTCGTCCTTGGCGGCCGGGGTCTGCGCGCCTCGGACCCGCGCGACCAGATGCGCGACGGCCGCCGGATTGAATACGCCGTACCGCGCGAGCGTCGCCGGCGACAGCAGGTCGTCCACGTACTCGCGCGTCCCGCGCGGGCGGTCCGACGAGACGAAACATCGGGCGTCCGGCGCGCGATACGGCTGCTTCCGCCGCCGGCTGACCGTTCGTGGAATCAGGTGTCCGGCGGCCCGCTTGAGAATGTACTTTTCGTTCAACGCCTTCATCTTCAACCGCGCCGGCAGCGACGCGGCGAATTCGACGATGCGGTGGTCCAGAAACGGAAAGCGGCTCTCGACGCCGTGTGCCATCGCCACGCGATCACCCTGCGACGACAGGATGTACCCGGGCAGCAGCGCGGCGGCTTCCAGGTACTGCGCGCGCGCAAGTCCGCTCCACTGCGCGAAGTCACCCGGGAGCGACTCCCGCACATCCTCATAGGGGTCGCGGCCCTCGATCGCCTCGCGGACCTCCGCGGAAAGGAGCCGCGTCAGTCCGGCCGTCATCTCCCATCGCGGCATGTGCGATGTCAGGAGATTCGACGGATCGCGATCCGCGCGGAAGAACGTCCGCAGATACGCCGGGCTCTGAGCTTGAACGTTCTTCAGGTACGGGTACAACCGCTTGAACAGGAGCGGACGCAGACGCGAGCAGGGCCGGGCGGCGCAGAACGCGCGGATCTTGGCCTCCTTGAAGATGTCGTAGCCGCCGAGCATTTCGTCCGAGCCCTCGCCAGTCAGCACCACCTTGAAGCCGTGGTGGCGCACCAGGCGCGACAGCAGGAACAAGGGGGCCGGCGCCGTTCGAAGCAGCGGCCGCTCAGCGTGCCAGACGACGTCGGGGAACACGCCCGCGATGTCCTGCGGCGAGCAGCGCACCGCACAGTGCCGGGCCCCAAGGAACGCGGCGACTTCGTTCTGATACGCGCTCTCGTCGTACTCCTGTTCGTCGAACGTCACCGAGAACGTATGGGGCTGCGTGTGCCCGCAGCGCGCGGCAAGCGTCGACACCACGGTCGAGTCGATGCCGCCGCTCAGATAGGCGCCGACCGGCACGTCGGCGCGCAGCCGGATGCGCGTCGCGTCCTGCAGCAGGGCCAGCAGCTGCTCGGCGCAGGCATCGTCGGACAGGGGTTCGGCCGGCGCGCTGAAATCGATCCGCCAGTACGGAAAGACGTCGAGCCCGCTCACGTCGACCATCGCCGAATGCCCCGCAGGCACTTCGAACACACCCTTGAAGGGGGTGCGGGGAGCCAGCGGCGACCAGAAGGTGAACGTCTGGCGGAGCGCATCGAGATCGAGCTCCCGCGCGACCAAGGGATGACGGAACAGCGCCTTGATCTCGGACGCGAACACGAAGCGGCGGCCGACTCTCGTGTAGAAGAGCGGCCGGACGCCCAGCCGATCGCGAGACAGCATGAGCCGCTGGGCCCGGCGATCCCAGAGGGCAAACGCCCACTGCCCGTTGAACTCGTCGACGCAGGCGGCGCCCTTCTCGGCGTACGCGTGAAGGATGACCTCCGTGTCCGACGAGGTACGGAACCGGTGACCGCGGCGTTCGAGATCGTCGCGGAGCTCCACGTAGTTGAAGATTTCGCCGTTGAATACGATCGACAGCGAGCGATCGGCGTTGTGCATCGGCTGATGCCCGCCCGCCACGTCGACGATGCTGAGGCGCGCGTGTGCGAAGCCGAGCGGACCGTCGATGTAGGTGCCCCGTCCGTCGGGTCCCCGGTGACGCACCGCGTCGATCATCCGGTCGAGGACGCACGCGTCGACCAGATCGCCGCCTGGGTCGAACACGCCCGCTATTCCGCACATCGTGAGGGGCCTGCGTCAGCCATCAGACACGGTCGGCAGCCTGCGTCGACGGCACGAGACGGCCGAGCCGGCGCGGGCGCGCGGCCGTCGCCGGCCGGCCTTTCAGATCGGACGGACGCGCACGACCGACGCGCCGGATCGCGGCGCCGATCGTCAGCAGCGCGGCGCCCCAGACGAGCAGCCAGACACTGGTCGGCGCCGCGTTGAACAACGCGAGGATGAAGTTCAGGGTCATGACAGCCTTCAATCTCTTCCGGTTCGGTGTTCTCAGAGTGTTGGGTAATAGCGCTGGGGAATTTCCGATGCGTCGTTCAGGATGACGCCCACGACTTGATCGCGACCGACCGCGTCGATCGCCTGCTGGAGATCGCCAGACCGCGTCTTGCCCGCGCGGGCGACGACCAGCGCCCCGTCCGACATTGAGGCCAGCACATTCACGTCAGCGACGATCCCGACCGGCGCCGTGTCGATGAAAATCCAGTCGAACGCGCCACGGGCGGCGTCGATGAACGCGCGCGTGCGATCGGACGCAAGCGTCCGCATCGGCTGATCCGAAGAGCCGACGCCGGCCGAGAGGATCGACAGGCGCGGGCTGATCACCTGCAGCGGCGGCGCATCCGTTTCCCAGTGATCGCCGAGCCCCGGCGACCGCGGCCGGCCGAAGATCACGTGCATGGAGGGTCGACGCACGTCGGCGTCGACAATCAGGACGCGTCGCTGGTACGTCTCGGTCAACGTCAGGGCGATGTTGGCGACGATGAGGCTCTTGCCTTCCTGTGCGGCGGCGCTCGTCACCATCAGCACCTGACAACCGCGGAGCAGCTGCGTTTGACGCAGCGTCGCCGCAAGCCGGTTGAATTCCTCGCAAACCGTCGGCGCGGCCTTTGGGGCGACGATCAGCTTCTCGTTGACCGCAACGGCACTCCAGTCGAACGGCGCGAGCACAGGTCTCGACTCGACATCCGCCAGGCGAGGTCGCCGTGCGAGTGGCACCGGCTCCGGAGCTGGCGGCTCGACTGCCAACGGCTCGAGAGCCGGCGACTCGACCGGGATCGCCTCGAGAGCCGGCGGTTCGAGTGGCGCCGGCTCGAGAGCCTGCGTCCGGAGGTCCGGCGACCAGATCGGCCAGGTGCCGGCCGCATCGGGCAAGGCGCTCTGCTGTGCGCGGACACGTGCGGCGGCGACACGGCTCATGACGGCATCCAGCGGACGGTATCGGCGCCGGCCACTGCCATCGGCTCGGAGTCGGAGGGCGGATCACCACCACAGTCGAGATCGAGGTCGCGGCAGACTTCCATCACCACGCCGGCACCAACGGGACGCTCACCAGCCGCCAAGCCCGTAATGAGCGCGTTGTCGGCGATGACGCTGATGGCGCGCGGCAGGCCGTGAGACGCGTCATGGATGGCCGCAATCGCATCGGGCGTGAAGATCGTCGTCACGTCGCCGCCGGCCACCTGCAGGCGAGCGGCGATGTACGAGGCGGTTTCGGTGAACTCCAGCCGCCGCAACGCCGCCCGCAGCGTCACGCGCTGCTTCAGCTGGCGGAGCGACGGTCTGTTGAGCCGGTGACCGAGCTCGGGCTGACCGACGAGCACGACGGAAAGCAGCCGTGCCGTCGCGTTCTCCAGGTTCGACAGCAGCCGGATTTCCTCGAGGAGCTCGTCGCTCATGGTGTGGGCTTCGTCGATGACCAGCGCCGCCCGTCCGTTCTTCTCGTGAACGGCGTTGAGCAGGTGCGTCAGTTCGGCCAGCAGTTTCGGCTTCGATGTCTGCGCCGCGACGCTCAGCCCGAAGGCCAACGCGAGTGTCTCGATGAACTCGGCGCGCGTAAGCAGCGGATTGTCGACCAGCACGAGCGCATCGACGCCCGTCGCAGGGGACGAAGCGAGAAACGCGCGCAGAATGGTGGTCTTGCCGGTGCCGGTCTCGCCGACGAGCGCCACGATCCCGCGTCGGCTCTGAACGGCCTCGTCGAGGACGCTCAACGCCTCCGCGTAGGGGGACATCAGCAGCAGGAAGCGCGGATCGGTCGTCGCGCGGAATGGCAGCTCGCGCAGGCCGTAATAGCGTTCGTACATGGTGTGGCTGCCGTGGCTATAGGCGGAACGTCTTGAACACCACCACGGCGCAACCGGCAAACAGCGCCGCCGCCGCAAGGGTCGCCGCTGCTCTCGCCCACCGCGCGCGCATGCGTGCGCGCCGCGTCACGATGGACGGCACGACGCCCATGATGGGCACCGGCGTGGTGGCCCGAACATCGGCCTCGATGCGGACCCGCGTGTCGCGGAACTCGAAGAGTGCCGCCAGGGCGAAGCCGAGCAGCAGCCCGCCGCCGGCACCGGCCAGGTAGAGCCTGATGCGATCGGGAGACGACGGCTTGTCGGGGCGGCGAGGAGGATCGACGATCTTGAACTGCTCACCCACCTGCTGTCGCTCGAGGTTTTCGGCAACCTTCGAATCCTCCCGCTTGGTCAGCAGATTCCGGTACAGCGTCTGGAGTGTGTCGTAGTCGCGCGTCAGCGACGCGAGCTCGGACTCCCGCGTCGGCACCGCCTCGATGCGCGACTGATAGGCCTCGAGATTGGCGCGCAGTTTCTGCTCATCCTCGAGCCGATGCGCGATCTGCCGATCCAGGCCGGCCATGTCTGACTGCAGGTCCTTAATCCGTGTGTTGCGCGTCACCTCCGCTGAGCTCAGTGGACGCTCGCCGGTGATTGGCGCGCGCCGGCTGGCCCCCTGGTCCACCTCCGCCTGCAGTTCCCTCAGCCTTTTGCGCGCGGCCACGACGTCGGGATGCTGCGGCTGCAGCCGCGCTTCGAGGGCCTCGAGCTCGGCACGCGCGGCCTCCAGACGCGCGAGTGCCGACGCTCCGGGAGCCGCGGGCGCCGCGGTCGTACCGTCGGTCGTCGCTGACGGCTCGGGCTGAAGATCGGCAAGCTGCCGCTCCAGAAGGAGTCGCCGATCGCGATCTCTGTTCAGGTTCTCGCCAAGGGCTTGGAGCTGTGACTGCAGGTTCTGGATCACCTGCAGGTTCGACTGCAGCTGCGTCGGCAGCTCGCTGCCGTATCGCAGGCGGTACGCCTCGAGCCGCTTCTCCTGTTCGACCAGCCGTTCCCGCGCGTTTTCGAGCTGCTTCTCGAGAAACGCGCTCGTGTCGCCGGCCAGCGCCTCGCGATCGCGGATGTTGTCGCTGATGACGCGCGCGGCAAGCCGCTCTGTTACCTGCATCGCAATTGCGGGGCTCTCGGCCTCGAAGCCCACGCGCAGCGACTGCGCGCCCTCGGTCGCGACGTGCAGCTGATCGCGAACCCGGTTCACGACGGTACCGAGCGACGTCACGCGACGCTCCTCGGGATACAGGTTGAGCTCGACCACGATCTCCTCGAGCCACGGCTGGCTGCGAATCTGCTGAATCGCCGACGACAGCCGATCCTTGTCAGGCACGCGTTCGGTCACCGTCACGCGCACGAATTCCTGTGAGAGCCGCTGCGGGACGATCTGGATGACCGTTTCCGCACGGTAGCGCGCAGGCAGCTTGGAGACGACCGCAATCGTCGCCGTCGTCAGCACGACGAACGGCACGACGATCAGCCAGCGGCGACGCCAGGCCATGCCGGCGAAGTCCTCGGGTGTGTAGTGGCGACCTGGAATCACAGCGTCACCTTTCAGTGGAGCGGTACGCGCCACACGGCGCCGGCACGCAGCCCACCCCGGCGGCCCATCCACACCACCGTCGAGCCCCCCGTGGCGCTGGCCGTCTGATCTGTGTGGTACCAGACGTCCTGGAAGAACAGTCCCAGCGATGCGCTGACCGCAAACTGGAGACGGGTCGAAGCGATCAGCGTCTGGAGCGGCGGCTGACTGGTGATGCTCGTAAGCTCCGCACGCGAATAGCCCGTGCCGAGATCCACCTCGAGGCGCCGGTGGAGCGACCCGTGGACGTCGACGGTCCCCCACGTCGCATACGTCAACCCGTTGATGAGCCCGGCGCCGTGGCGGTACGACGCGCGGGCGCTCCAGGTCTTCGACAGCTCCTGGGTCATCGAGGCGGTGGCCGAGAAGGTCGACTGCTGCCGGCCGTCTGAATCAATCACCCCTGGCCCAACCCCCACATCGAAGAGCGTCTGGCGCGTGCGCGATCGCCGCCAGCGAACTTGCGCGCCGAGTGCGGTCTCGTGGGTGACCATGTCCCGCGATCCGTGCACCAGCCACTCGGTACTCCGGCGGCCGGTGTACGAGGCGTACAACGACGCGTCGCGCGCCATCGATCTCGTGACGCGCGCCCCGACGTTCTGCTCGCCAGTGCGATCCGCGACATCCCCTCGCTCCGAATACTGCCCGCCGATGCTTACCAGCGCCGTCGTTCTTCGCCCGAAGGTTCGCTGAAGCTCCAGGCCGGCACCGTACGCGCTGGTCGTCGTATCGAGCAGGAGGCCGGCCGGCGTCTGAACGGGACCATCGGCGGGCGGCGGCACGTGGAGCGCCGTGCCAGCGGTACTGAACGACAGCGACGATCCACGGCGCCCGTTGCCGTTCATGCGAAACGTCGTCTTCTGACTGAGGGCCGTCGAGAACGCACCCGAGGCGAGATAAGCCGACGCGACCCGGTCGTCGAGCGTCGGGTAGTACAACCACGCGGTCTCGAGCCGCGACGCGACGGACATGTGTGGGACGTTCTTCAGAAACGTCATCTGCGCGTCGAGGTTGGAGTAGCGGCTGGCCGGCGGCAGACCGGTGAGTGCAGGACTGATCTCGCCTGGATCGCCGTCCTGCGCTTCCGACACAGTCACGGCCAGATCGAGCGCCGACGGTCCCGGCCTGCGGGCCGGAGGCGTGCCCGGAGCGCGATCGGTCTGCGCCAGCGATCGTCCTGAGTGACAGAGCCACATGACAGCGGTCAACGCAAGGCAGCGCACCCACACAATCGTGGCCGGGCGCCTGAGGATCACGGCACGAGCACCGTGTCGCCCGACTTGAGCTCGAGGTCGTGCGCGGACGGGTCGCCCTTGATCACGAGCTCGTAATCCACGCGCAGCGTAACGGCCCTGCCGCCCTCGAGACGGCGCACCTTGATCTCCTTCGCCTTGGCGTAGTCGAGAAGGCCCCCCGACGTCGCAATGAGCTGCAGCACGCTCATGGTGCTTGTGAGCGGGTACTGCCCCGGGTGCGCTACCTGCCCGGTGACGAACACCTTCCGACTGTTGATCTGCCTGACGATCACCGTCACGATCGGCTCGGTGACGAACTTGCGTGCTTCGACGACGAGGCGATCGCGCAGCTGCATCGGTGTCAGCCCGGCGGCGTCGATGTCGTCGAGGAGCGGCACCGAGATTTTTCCGTCAGGCCGCACGAGCACTTCGCCCGAGAGCGCCGGCTCGCGCCAGAACGACAGCGCGAGCACGTCGCCCGGGCCGATGACGTAGTCCCCCGCCGATGGATCAATCGCTGTGATGCCTGCGACGGCCGCGGTGGTCGCCGCGTGTTGCGGCGCCTGCGGCGCGGCGGCCGCCTCTCCAGACGATGGCGGGCACAACACGGCGAGCGCGACGAGTGAGGTCGGGATCAGGCGTGTCATTGCTTTGAGGCTTTCTGGGCTTTCTGGGCTTTCTGGGCTTTCTGAGGCTGTCTGAGCGTTCAGGGACAGAGCTTCGCCCCGTCACTTACAGGCGCGACTCCCGCAGGCTCGTGCGCAATGCGGGATCAGGTGTGGGTGATCAGAGCCTCCGCCCGGCCGTTGCGACTGTCGGGCTGCCGTCTATATCGAGGAGTGTAGCGACGGGTGCGAGTACCCTGAATGGCCCGTACGTGCAGGCTTTCACACACAAAGGTGGCGCTCCGTTCAATGCGCCGCATGGCACTCAGGGGCCATCAGCCTGCCCGCTGCGCCCTTAGGAATCGATAAGAGTCGATCGTCGCGGCCACGAGGAACCGGTCGCTTTCGGGCTTGACGGTCTGGCGCACGATGCGCCCGCGGCAGATGACAGTGGCGGCGATGCGCCCGGGCAGCCGCACGGGCATCGAGAAGCTGACTTCGAGCCGCGCGTCCACCGGCACCGGCTGCTCCGTGAGAAACATCAGACCCGAGCGACTGATGTTCGTGCCGCGTCCCCCACGCCACACCGTGTCGTCGACGACCCGATACGAGAGCGAGAACTCCAGCGGAAAACGTGGCGCACGCGGCGTGCCTCCCTGAAATTCTTCCCATCGCACCATCAGCAACTCCGTAGCCGCGCACTGGATCGACGGGTCGCGGCTCAGCGAACGCGCGACAACGTACTGCGCCGCGCGCGTGCTGCAAATGGCCTGTTGGTGCGGATGATCTGCCACCACACTCGCGTGCCATGCGCGCGTCTGGTGACATGAGCCGCCACTCTACCCGGCGACGAGCTCGTTGTTGATGGCGAAGAGCGCGAGCTCGAGGCGATTGGACACGCCCAGCTTGTCGAAGATGTTCGAGAGGTGGTGCTTGACGGTGTCCTCGCTGATCGAGAACTGCTGCGCGATTTCCTTGTTGGGACACCCGGCGACGACGGTGGCGATGACCTGCATCTCGCGGGGCGTGATGCCGAACGTACGGCGCGGCGCGGCCGTCCGCGTCTGCGCGGGCTGACGGATGTACTGCACCAGGTCGGCGACGCTCTCGCGCCCGACCCAGTACTCGCCCTTCATGACGCTGTAAACGCACTTGAACAGGAGACCGGCCGCCGCCTCCTTCAACACCACACCACGCGCGCCGTGCTGCAGCGCCTCGACGATCTGCGGCCGCTCGATGGCCGCCGTGAGCAGTACCGCGCGGCAGGCGGCCGATGCGGCCGCGATGTCGCGGACCGCTTCGAGCCCGGTCATGCGCGGCATGGCCAGATCGAGGAGCACCAGATCGGGCGCGAGCGTCCGCGCGAGCGACGTGGCTTCGGCACCGTCGGCCGCCTCGCCCACGATTTCAAATCCGGGCTGCGTCTCGAGCAGCTTGCGCAGGCCGGCGCGGAAGATCTCGTGATCGTCCGCGATCAGGATTCGGATACTGGAAGTGGTCCGCGGTTTCGTCATACGCGTGGGGAAAAGGTCAATGGCGGTCGCCGCGTCCGGCGCCCGTGAACGTGATGTCGAGCCGCAGCCCGCCGCCCGCGCTCCGGCCGACCATCAGGTCGCCGCCGAGCGTGCGCACGCATTCGCGAATGACGAGGGGCAGGCGCTGGGAATCGCCGCCCGAATCGAGCCCTCGCCCATCGTCCTCGATGATCAGACGCCAGCGGCCGTCTGCCTCGTGGAGATGGACGATCGCGTGCCTGGCGCCACTGTGCTTGCGGATGTTGGACAACGCTTCCTGCACGATTCTCACGATCTCGCCGCAAGCCGCCGACGTCAGCGCCACGCGGCGCACGTCTGCGAAAAACGCGGCGGCGATGCCCGAGTCGGCCTTGAATTTCTCGACTTTCTCGGCCAGCACGTCGCACAGCTCCTCGGGCTCGACCTGCATCGGCTTGATGCGTTGCATGAGATCGCGGACCCCGAACACTTCGTCGCGGAGGATCTTCTGGATGCGCAGCAGCTCGGCGACGGTCGCCGCGTCGCTGCCCGACAGCCGCAGGCGCGCCGCGTTGACTTCCATCTCGGCGGCGATCAGCGACTGGATGACGCCGTCGTGCAGGGCGCGCGCGAGATGCCCGCGTTCGATCGCTGCCGCGCGTGTCTGCAGGCGGTGCACCTGATACACGTTGTAGACCGCCGGCTTCAGCTCGTCGATGATCCGTCCGGCCAGCCTCGCGGCACGTCCGCGCGGCTCGTCGAGTGCGGGCTCGA
>Ga0066903_100004094_pt1 | contig 12192 bp, 5 predicted proteins | sample PanSoiMetaGPlot1_FD_67491 | JGI IMG/M metagenome (GOLD analysis project Ga0066903, IMG submission 67491) | Tropical forest soil microbial communities from Panama analyzed to predict greenhouse gas emissions - Panama Soil - Plot 1 (version 2) | ecosystem: Environmental > Terrestrial > Soil >...
ATAGAACTTTTTTCTCTGGAACCGGTGCTGTCGCCAGTCGAGGAGATTCAGCTCAAGATCCTCAAGCAGGGAGTGGAAAGCGAGCTGAAAAAAGCTCTATCAACCTATCAAAACGCGGAAAAGGAACTGAAGCGAACCAAGGACCTAATGAAAAAAGGCTTGAGTACCCAGCAGGAACTCGACCAAAAGCAAGTGCGTTTCGATCTGGCGGAGGAGGACCTGAAAGCCGCCCGCAAGAAACAGGAATTTTTCCAGAATCCGACGCGTAGCATCCTGGCCCGGCAGCCGGGGAGTGTGCTTCAGGTTCATGTCAGCCCGGGTCAATATGTCGCGGCCGCCGCCCCGCTCGTCACCATTGCCGACCTGAAGCAACTCTGGGTGCGCGTGCCGATCCCGGAATTGGATTTCCCGAGTGTCGAGGCGAAAAAGGAAGTCTCCGTGCGGCTGAAGGGAATGAACCAGACCAGCGGCACAGACAAAAACCACAGACCGGCGGCGACATTCAAGGCCGAGCCGGTGGCGATGGTGCCGCAAGTGGACACGGTCAAACACACCGTCGATGTGATCTACCAGCTCATGCCCGGACCAAGGGGAATCTCTTTTGCTAAGGACCAGATGGTAACGGTGTTTGTGCCGCTGGGCAAGGAACGCGTGGAAAGCGTGGTCCCCTACTCGGCCGTGGTGTTCGATGCCTTCGGCGGCAGCTGGATTTACCTCGACAGGGGGGCGGACAAGGGCGGGCACAAGTTTCATTTTGAGCGCCGCCGGGTGGAACTGGGCGCGACGGTCACCATCAAGGGCAAGGACGGCAAGGCGATGGATCGCGTGGTGATCAGGCCCTCCGGCCGGGTAGGCGAACGCGTGGTCACGTCCGGAGCGGCTCTACTGTTCAGCCGCGAGTTCCACAACACGCCGGCAGAGATTGACGATGATGATTAACGAGCCGCGACCGTGAGGCAACAGAGAATGCCACCGCTCCACGGTCGCGGCTCGTGATTGAGGATGTTTTCGCATGTTGCGAAGCCTGGTTTCCGCATCGCTGAAGCAGCGCTACGTCGTCCTGATCGGGGCGGCGGCCCTGATGGTTGTCGGCGTTTATGCGGCGCTGCGCTCGCCGCTCGATGTCTTCCCCGAATTCGCGCCGCCGCTGGTCGAGGTGCAGACCGAAGCGCCCGGCATGCCCACGGAGTCGGTGGAGAGTCTGATCACCAGCCGGCTGGAAAGCGCGCTCAACGGATTGCCGCGCATGACCACGCTGCGCTCCAAATCGGTGCAAGGGCTGTCGTCGATCCAGATGTTTTTCGAGCGCGGCACCGACCTGTTCCAGGCCAGGCAAATGGTGACAGAGCGGGTGGAGGTGGCCGCCAAGGAGTTGCCGCACCAGGCAGACGGCCAACCGCTGACGCCGCGGGTCATGCCGCCTCTGTCCAGTACCGCCCGGGTGCTGCACATTGGCCTGTCTCCCAAACGGCCGGAGGACCTCAAGCCGGGCGAAAAGCCCATGAGCCAGACCGACATCTCCGTGCTGATGAAATGGACCATCGGCCCGCGGCTGCTTGCCGTCCCCGGTGTGGCCAATGTTTCCACGTACGGCTTGCACGACAAGCAATTTCAGATTTTCGTCAGGCCGCGCGACTTGCGCGATTTCGGCGTCAACCTCGAGCAGGTCAAGCTGGCCGTCAAAAAGGCAATTGTCAACGGCAGCGCCGCCTATCACGTCACGCCCAACCAGCAGCTCGGCGTGCAATACCTGACCCCCGTCGACAAGGCCGAGGACCTGGGCGACATCGTCATCGATAATCGCAACGGTGTGCCGATCACGTTGAGACAGATCGCGACCTTGACGACCGGCAATCCACTGCACATCGGTGAGGGGGTGGTCAACGACGAGGCCGGTCTGTTCGTGGTCGTGGAAAAATTTCCCTGGGCCAACACGCTGCAAGTGACGCGCGATGTGGAAAAGGTGATGAAGAAGCTGGAACCGGGCATGCCGGGTGTGGCGGTTACCACCCGTATTTTCCGCCCGGCCACCTTCATCGAGCAGGCCCTGGGCAACTTGCGCACGGCCATGATCATCGGCTCCATCCTGGTGGCCCTGATCCTCTTGGCGTTCCTGTTTGAATGGCGGACTGCCGCCATCAGCCTGACGGCCATCCCGCTGTCCCTCATCTCCGCGGTGCTGGTGATGGTGCAGTTCGGCATGACGATCAACACCATGGTGCTGGCCGGCCTGGCCATCGCCATCGGCGAAGTAGTGGACGACGCCATCATCGATGTGGAAAACATCGTTCGCCGTTTGCAACAGAACCGGCATGAGGGCAATCCGCGCTCGGCCTTTGCCGTGATTCTGGATGCTTCGCTGGAAGTCCGCAGCGCCGTGGTTTATGCCAGCTTCATCGTGGTATTCGTGTGCTTGCCGATCTTCTTTCTGGGCGGAGTGGCGGGCAGCTTTTTCCGTCCCCTGGCCATTGCTTACATCTTGGCGGTCATGGCTTCCTTGATCGTGGCCCTGGTGGTGACTCCGGCACTGTGCTATTTGCTGTTGCCGCAAGCGATTGCCAAGGAGGAACCGGCCCCGCTGGTCCGATGGGTTCGCTCGTTCTATCAGCGGCTGCTGCCGCCGATCCTCAATCGGCCTTTTGCTGTCCTGGCTACCCTCGTCATTCTCCTGGGAATTGCCGTGGGCATTTATCCCCGTCTCAAGGAGGAATATTTGCCGCATTTCCAGGAAACCGACTTCGTTATGCACTGGGTGGCCAAGCCGGGAACCAGCATCGACGTGCTGCGCCAGGACATCATCGCCCTGAGCAAGGAAATGCGTTCCGAAAAGGCGGTGGCGGAGTTCGGCTCGCACATCGCCCGCGCCGAACTGGGGGAAGAAGTCGTCGGGCCGAACTTCTCCGAGCTGTGGGTCAGTCTGGGAGAGGACTTCAGCGGCAACTATCAGGAAGCACGCAAGAAAATCGAAGCGATCATGGCCCGCCATCCTGGGTTCCAGCACGACCTGGAATCCTACTTGCATGAGCGAATCAAGGAGGTGTTGAGCGGGGCGAGTGCCACGGTGGTCCTGCGCATCTACGGACCGGAATTGTACGGCCTGCGGGAAAGAGCCCAGGAGGTTTACCAGGCCATCCAGGGCGTGCCCGGCGTCGCCGATCTCAAGATCGAGCCGCAGGTGCTGGTGCCGCAGTTGAAGATTTCCACCTATCCTTACCTTGCCGCCACCTACGGATTGACACCGGAGGCGATTCAAAAAGCCGTCTTCGCCCTGATCAACGGTGCGCGTGTCGCTTCGATCCATCAGGATCAGCGGGTCTACGACGTGGTGCTCTGGGGCCATCCCGACATTCGCCGCAATGAGTCCGACCTGAAACGCCTGGAGATCGACCTGCCAACCGGTCAGGGAACGGTGCCCTTGGCCGCCGTGGCCGACATCCGCCGGGTGAGTGCACCGAATACCATCCGCCACGACAAGGCTTCACGCTGCATCGATGTGACGTGCAACATCAAGGATCGCGACCTGGGCAGCGTGGTCGGTGATATTGAGAAGAAACTCCAATCGCTTCCACAAAACCATGCTGATGGGCGTACTCGGTGGGAAGGATACCGCGTTGAAGCCCTGGGCGAATATCAGGCGCGTTCAGAAAACCAGAGACAGCTTCTGGGCGTCAGCATCTTGGCCTTGCTCGGCATCGCCATCCTGCTGTTCTTCGATTTCCAATCCTTCCGGCTGACATTGCTGGTAATGTTGACGTTGCCCTTCGCCCTGATCGGCGGGGTAGCGGCGGCGTTCGCGGCCGGCGGCGTCCTGTCGCTCGGCTCCCTGGTCGGCTTCATCACTGTGCTGGGCATCGCCGCCCGCAACGGCATCATGCTCGTCAGCCATTATCGCCATCTGGAGAAGGAAGAGGGCATGCCGTTCGGCCGGGAACTGATCCTGCGCGGCGCCCGTGAGCGCGTGGCTCCCATCCTCATGACAGCTCTGGCTGCCGGCCTGGGTCTATTGCCTCTCGCCCTTTCCGGCAGCAAGCCCGGTTATGAAGTGGAGTTTCCCATGGCCATCGTCATCCTCGGCGGCCTGTTCACCTCCACGCTGCTCAACCTCCTGGTCCTGCCGGTGCTGTATGAACGATTTGGACGGACCACGACGCCGACGAACTAAACGGCTATTGGTCCGACCCATCCATCGCGGCGGTTTGTTGTACCTTCGTAGTTGGAGTTGGATTCGGACCTTCCCGGAACAGAAAATACACCGCCGCGCACATGCACAAAGCGGCCCAGAGGTAGTTGAGCTTGAGCGGTTCTTTCAGGTACCAGAGCGAGAACGGCACAAAGACCGTGAGCGTGATGACTTCCTGCAGAATCTTGAGCTGGCCGACCTGGAATTGCGAATGGCCGATGCGGTTGGCCGGGACCTGCACCATGTACTCAAAAAAGGCGATGCTCCAGCTGGCCAGGGCGGCCAGCAGCCATGGCCTGTTGTTGAGATTCTTGAGATGAGCGTGCCAGGCGAACGTCATGAAGACATTGGACAGGACCAGCAAGCCGATGGTCTGCGCAAGCACGGGCATGGCGGAATCCCTTCCGATTTGGTGAGCGGTGAGTAGTGAGTGGTAAGTGGTCAATAGTACCAAGCTGAATCTGAACGGTCTTACTGATTCCAAAGCTGGCGCCGTCGCATTTTCCACTGACCACCCACTACTCACCACTCACTATTTCTCCTCCCTGGGTTCGATGGCAATCGCCTGTTCGCCGGTGCGGACCACGCCATTGCCTTTGCGGATGATCAGCTCATTGCCGGTCAGCTTCTTTCCCAGGATTTCGACGCGTATGCCGTCGTCCAGGCCCAGGAGCACTTCCTTGGACTTGACGACGCCGCGGGGCGGATTTCCCTTGGCGTCGGCGATATAGAACACCTCGACGCGATTTCCCACGCGCACCAGGGCCGTCGATGGGATGGTCATGGCCTTGCGTTCGTCGAGCAGGACCGAGGCGGTGCCGGTCATCTGCGGCTTGAGGTAGCCCTCATTGAGCAGATGGACTTCGGTGCGCATGGTGCGGGTAACCGGATCCAGGGCCCTCGCCATGAGGGTGACTGTCGGCTGCTTCGAGTGAATACCCTTGAAATGCATGTCCGGCTTGATTTCGTGCAAGGCCGGAATGTTCACGATGACGGAATTGCCCGGCTTCTTGGGATCGTCCGGATGGATGAGCGGCACATCGCGTTCGGGAATGTCCAGAAGGACCCGGACTTTATCAGTGCGCATGACCTGGAGCAACGGCATGCCGGCATCCTTGATGATGGCGCCGGTGTCCACCCAGCGCTTGGTGACCACGCCATCGAACGGGGCGCGGATGGTGGCAAATTCAACGAGGGCATTGAGGCGATTGAGCTCGGCCCTGGCCACTTTTTGCTTGCTTTCGGCCACCTTGACCTCCGCCTGGGCGGTCAACAGGCGCGCTTGCTTGGTCTGGATCTGGGCCTGGATGGCCTTGAGAGCGGCCTGGGCCGACTGGAGCTGGAGCTGTGCTTCTTCGGCCGCCTGGTAGGACACCGTATCGCGCTTCGCGAGCTGGGCCTGGCGGTTGTATTGCAAAGTACGGAACTCAACGTCGGCGTGATATTTTTTTTCTTGTGCTTGCGCCTCCTTGATTTCCTCCTGGACAACCTTGACTGCGTGCTGGCTTTGTTCGTAGAGGTTGCCCGCCAATTCCAGAAGGGACCTCTTGTTTTCCTGGTCGGCTTTGATGTCGGGAATGTCGAGCTCCATTAGTGCTTCATTCTTTTTCACCCATTGGCCGATATCGCCGTTGGCAAAAATAGTCCTGATCTGGCCTTTCACCTGGGCGGCCAGGTCGGCCTTTTCAAAGGCCTCCACCGTGGCGGTGTAGTTGCGCCGCACCGACAGATGATCATCGATCTTCGGCTTGATGTACTCCAGCCGAACCACGCGATCCACTTCTCCGAGCTGGGGCGCCTGTGCACGGTGCCGGTGGCAGCCGGCGATCGGCATGATCCCAAGCAACAGGGCAAGGCCGATGTTCGTTTTCACGATGATTACCTCATTTTCTCCATGGTCGCTGACGACCGGAAGCCGCAAGCGGAATTTACGATTGTGTCCTCGTTCGACCTTTCAAGAGAACGTACATCACTGGGACGACAAACAGGGTCAGGAAAGTGGAGCCGGCAAGGCCGCCGATGATCGACCGGCCCAGGGGCAAATTCATTTCGTCACCCGGATGCAGGTGAATCGACATGGGCAGGAGGGCGGCGATGGCGGCCACGGTGGTCATGAGGATGGGCCGCAGACGAATGCGGGCCGCGCTCACCGCCGCCTCGTAAGCCCCCAGTCCTGCCTCCCGTTGCCGATTGGCAAATTCCACCAGCAGCACCGAGTTGGAGACCGAAATGCCGATCATCATCAGCACGCCCATGCCGGACTGGATGTTGATCGACGTGCCGGTAAGCCAGAGGATGAAAACTACGCCGATGAGGCCGAGAGGGGCTGCCACGATCATGATGAACGGGTCCAGCCAGGAGGAAAACTGGGCAGCCATGATCAGGTACACCAGGATCACGGCCAGGATCAGGTTGAAGCCCATTTCCGTGAAGGATTCGCGCATGGTGGCGACTTCGCCGCGCACCTGCACGCGGATGCCTTGGGGAATGCGGAGCGGTTCGGGATCGATGCCATATTCCTTGAGGATCTCGTCGCGGAGTTGAGGCCGGCTTTTCGATTTCCGTCCATAGTTCTGCAGACGCTCGCGAAAATGCTCGTCCTGGCCCAGATCGAGAGCTGCCAGGTCAACGCCATATTGTTCTTCCAGGACCGGACCGCTCGATGGATGCTCGTCGCGGAAATAATCCACCAGCAGCCGATACAGCTCCTCGTCCTGGTTGGGATCGCCCTTGTCCTTGGGGAACTTGGCCAGGGCATAATCGAGATATCGCCCCCGCGGCAATTTCCACAGGGCGTAATTGAGAGGCAATATATGGACGATGCGTTCCACTTCCCCGGCCACGCGGGCCAGGTCCTGATCGGCCACGCTGACGAAGAGCTGGCTGATCGGCTCGATATTGTAGTGATAGACCTCGACCGGACCCTGAACGCGCTCGACGGTGGCGACATCGCGCAGAAGCGGCACGCGGTCCTTGCTCCGGGACTTTTCGGAGGACAGCGGGATGTTTTCCAGTGTATGAATGTTTTCCACAACATATTCGGGGTACTGCGCTCCGATCACGTAGGGATTGCCGTTTTTCGGATCAATCCAGAAATTGGGAGCGAGCTGGGCACTGGACATCAGCGCGGTGATGACATTCTTGACCACATCGCTCTGGGTGAGCTTCAGCCGGGCCGCCAGGGTGCGATCGACATCGATCATGAGCTGGGGCAAGTCCAGACCCTGTGGTTGATACGTGTCCAGGACCTGGGGAATGCGGGCGATGCGCGAATCGAGAACGCGCGTGATGGCCCGGCGGCTGGCCATGTCCCGGCCGGTGACCTGAACCTCGATGGGCGCCACCGTGCCCTTGTTGAGAATTCGGCGAATCATGCCGCCGGTTTCAAAAAAGTAATCATCGCCGGGATAGCGTTCATCGAGGACTTTGCGGAGCTTGGCGACGTAATCGAGCGTGGCGGTGCGCCGGCCTTCGAAGCCGCTCCGCAATTGCACCCGGATGAACGCGGCGTGCGGACCGTTGTTGGTCGTGTAAATGGCACTCCAGCGCGAGGAAATCCCCATGTTGCTCAGGATCATTTGCAAATCTTCAGCAGGAACTATTTGTTTGCGGATGATATCCTGGATTTCATCGACCCGTTTTTCGGTGGCCTCGACGCGCGGCCCGCCTTTCAACCGCAGGTGCAGGGTGAACTCGCTGGTGTCCACTTCCGGGAATAGTTCCTGGGGAATACTGCCAAAGCACAGGGCGGCGGGGATCACGCAGGCCACTACCAGTCCGATCAGTGCCAGGCGGCGATCCAGGCAAAATCGCAGTCCGCGTTCGTAGGCAACTCCAAGCCGTTCGAAAAAGCGATCGAAGACCGGCGAAAGGCGGAACACCACAGCGACGGCGACGACCAGTGCGCCCAGCGCGCCGACCGCAACCATTACATCATGCACCCAGGCAGGCAGATGAATCAAGGGCCAGGCGAGAAAGTTGCTTACGGCGGGGGGCAAGAAATCCAGCCCCGCCAGAAACGGCAGCAAACCGACTGCGGTGCCTCCCACGCCCAGGAGGAAAAGCCAGCGCGGGAATCGTTCGCGCTCCTGATGAGCCCGCAAGTACAGGCTGCAATAAAGCGGCGACACCGTACGCGACACCAGATAAGACGCCGCCATGGCCAGGCTGGCGCTGACCGCCAGCGGCGTGAACAGGTACTTGCCCAGGCCGGTCATGAACGTGAGTGGAAAGAACACGATGACGGTGGTGACGGTGGCCATCAAGACCGGCACGGCAATCTCGCTGGCGCTGTCGCGCGCGGCAGTCACCGGATCCTTCCCCATCCCCAGGTGCCGGACCGTATTTTCGACATCGACGATGCTGTCATCCACCACGCGTCCCAGGATCAGCGCCAGTCCGCCCAGGGTCATGATGTTGAGGGTGTGCCCGGTGAAATACAGCCCCAGGAAAGCCGCCAGGATGGACAGCGGAATCGACAGGGCCACCACGTAGGTGCTTCGCAGGTTGCCCAGGAACAGGAGGACCACAAGGGAGGCGAGCACCGCGCCCAGCACGGCCTCGAGGCGCAAGTTGGCGATGGCGTCGCGCACGTATTGAGATTGATCGAAGGCGATTTCAACCTTGATGTCTTCGGGGATGCTGCCGCGCTTGTAGAGCATCGGCAAGAAGGCATTCACATTGTCCACGACGCGGACCGCGCTGGCGCCGGCCTGGCGCAGCAGGGGCATATAAACGGCGCGGCGGCCATCCAGGTGAACGGTGTTGGTGCGCCAGCGGGTGCCGTCTACCACATTGGCGACATCGCCCAGGTAAACGATCCTACGGCCATCGGAATAGAGCGGAATTTTCTCGAAAGCATCGGGCTTGGACACCATGCTGTTGGAACTGACGTAATAGTTCTGGTTGCCGATGCGGATTTCGCCCGTGGGGATGACCTGGCTCTGGGTGTTGACGATGCGGGACACATCCATGGGAGAAAGCCGCAACGATTCCAGCGTGCGCGGGTGGACATAGATTTGCACCTGGCGGAAGACGCCGCCGAAAACCGGCGCGGACGCCAGCCCTTCCACTTCGCCCATGAATGCTCGCAGTTCATGGTCGGCAAAATCGAGAAGTTCCTTGTCATTTCGGCTGTTGCTGGAGATGACCAGGTTACCGACAGGTATGGCGCTGGCATCAAACTTCAGGATGCTCGGCGGAAGCATGCCCGGAGGCATGTTTTGCATTTCCGTATTCACCAGGGAGATGACCTGGCTGGTGGCCACATCGGGATCGACTTCCGGCCGGAAATGGACATAGATGATGCCGATTCCCAGCAGCGAACGCGACTCGATGTGCTCTAGGTGGTCGCACTTGGTGAGGGCCCGTTCCAGCACTGTGGTGACGCTCATTTCCATGTCCGGCGCCGGCATGCCCCGGTAGGATGCGAACACAACCACGACGGGCGCCTTGAATTGCGGCAAGATGTCGGTTGGAGTTCGGTTGTAGCTGACGATTCCCAGGACCGCAATCAGGAACATTCCCACATAAACCGAATACGGGTTTTTCAGGGCGGCATTGACTAGCCACATGGTGCAGCCTCCGGAAATCGAAAGATCACTAAGATGATAAACATAATAATGTTTTCTGGTCGCAGCGTCAACAAATGGGCAAGAAGTAAAAGTTGGCGGCCACGTGGCCGCCAATCTTTCAGAACATAAATCCTTTCATAAATTCATGTTAAGGCAGAATTCCAAAGTTGGCGGCCAAGCGTCTGTATGGCGGGCCCCCAATAGCCTGGCCACCGTCACCAAACGGTCTTTAAACGGTTACTTCAAATACGGTTGCAAAGCGCCATTTCTGTCAGGCAAGAGCAGCCCTGAAGAATGCAAAATAATATGGAAGTCTATTGGGGTTGGTCAAGGCGGATGATTGGCAGGGGCGATTCTCGCGGGGGTGGAGGTGGGCCTTCGGGGCCGATAATCTGCTGGGCCGGCAGGCCAAGGGCGATCAGCAGACGAAAACGTGCCCGTTCATATTCGGTGGCAGCCTGGCCGTAGGAATCGAGCAGATCATTGAGTCCGCGGATGGAGTCCAGCACTTCCAGTGGCCGGGAATTGTCTGGATCATTGAAGATGCGGTCGAAATTCAAACGCAGCGCCTGAAAGACCGGGCCGGTGGGATTGCCTTTGGCGTCAAACAAGGACCGGGCGGTGATTTCCAGCCGCTGACGCCAGCCCTCGACCGATTCCTGGGCCTGGACGATCTCGGCAACGATGCGTTCCTGGACTTGCATCTGGCGGAACTGGGTCTGGCGATGCAGGGCGGCGGCCTCGCGCATGTTGGCCAGATCGCCCAGGCCCAGGTTCTGCAGCTTCCAGATCAGGGATGCATCAAAGTCGCTGCGGGTATTGAAATGGTTGATTTGCCCGGAGGCGCTGAAAAACGTAACCGACTTGCCGTTTACCGTCACGGTATTGATGTCGGGCGCGCCGCCGAAATCGCCCCAGTTGTAGCTGACAATCATGTTGGGCAGAAAAGGTCGGGCGCGAGCGGCCTGCACTCGACGCAGGGCGGCCTGTACCAGGGCCTGGTTCTCGGCCAACTCCGGCCTGTTCGCCAGGGCAACATTGATCAACTCCGGCACTTGCATCGTTGACCATTGATCGCCCGGCAGGGCCAGCGGATAGCGGAAATCTTCGACCGGCCAGAGAAGCACTTCCGGATCGAGGCGCAGCAACCGAGCCAGTTCAGCCGAGGCGAGGCGAAGGTCTTGGATGCCGGCTCTCAGTTCTTCCTGACGCTTGAGCACCTCGACGCGGACTCGCTCCAGCTCCGATTTGAGGGCGTTTTTGGCTTTCAATTCCACGAAATCCCGAACCAGGGGCAACAAGCCCTTGGATTTGGCCCGCGCTGCCGCCAGCTGATTGGAGGTCAGAAATTCCAATGTCTCCTCCACACGGGCGATCCGCCGCCGGGCCCGGAGGAGATTGAAGTAGGCGCCGGCCACGGTTTGCACCGTCTCCTGGGTCACACGCTGCATGCCCGCCCGGCTCGCCAGGGTCGTTTGCCGGGCAACCAACGGTGTATAAATCATGTCCGTCACCGAATAAACCAGGGTCGGTCCGCCGCCCACAAACAACGAGTCCTTGTTCGCCTTGATAATGTTGCCTTCAGTCTTCTGAGTATTGCCCTGGTGATAGGAATAAGTGCTGCCAATGTTGAAATTGGGCAGCCAGGAGACCAAGGCGCGGGAATAGTTGGCCTGAAACTGGTTCACCACCTCCTGGCCCTGGGCGATGTCCAGATTTCTGGTTTGCGACAGGCGCAGGGCAACCAGAAAGGAGATGGGCATGGCGTCCGGAATGCCTTCGCCGTTGGCAATGGGGGCATTTTCCAGACTTCTGGGCGGCGGCAGCTCAGTTGGAGGCTTGGCGGGTTTCTCCTCGGGCTGTTCGCTGGCAATGGAGAGGCGCACTCCGGACTGGGCGCCGACTCGCAGCCCGGTTCCCGCCAGGAAAACCGCGCCGAGCAGCACGCAGAGCGTCATGCCGGATGCTGAAATCTTCCGCCCCATCATCGCATCCTTGCCACTGAAACACGGGCCCAGCCGTGCACAAGTACTTCAAAAAGGATGTGGAGAATGGGCGGCGATAGCCAATCTGCATCGAAAATGCAAGATCACGATGGAGTATTTCCCAGTTTCCGGAGCCACAACGATTGCCCTGGCGATTGAAGGGGAATGCGATAATCGGGGAGATTGAAGCACTTGGGTAATGCGTCTTCGTGGTGGAATTCGCAAGAATTTCGGGATGGCTCCGGACTTCTTGCGAATTCCGCTACTCCCGAGCTAACTCAACCCCAGTTTCTTGAGCCGGCTAAGGAGCGTGCTGCGTGCCAGACCCAGAGCGCGCGCTGCTTCCGCCTTGTTGCCCTTGGCCTCCGCCAGTACCCGCTGAAACAACTCACGCTCCTGGCGGTCTCGCTCGGTGCGATCCAGGAGGGCATGATAGCCACCGCCATTGACGGTC
>Ga0066903_100004096_pt1 | contig 12190 bp, 11 predicted proteins | sample PanSoiMetaGPlot1_FD_67491 | JGI IMG/M metagenome (GOLD analysis project Ga0066903, IMG submission 67491) | Tropical forest soil microbial communities from Panama analyzed to predict greenhouse gas emissions - Panama Soil - Plot 1 (version 2) | ecosystem: Environmental > Terrestrial > Soil >...
ATCGTATGCATGACGCATGAAATATCGTCGACAGCCGACATGAGTGGAAATCTCTTCGATCTGCTGCGCTCGCATGTTCCCGCTCCCGAGAAGGCGCTCTTGGAGCTCGCTGATGGCCGGCGGCTGAGCTATGGCGACGCGATCGCGTGGTCCGGCCGCGTCGCCAACATTCTGGTGCTGCGCGGGGTCGAGCCCGGCGACCGCGTCGCGGTGCAGGTCGAGAAATCGCCGGAGGCGCTGATCCTCTACCTCGCGGCACTGCGCGCGGGCGCGGTCTATCTGCCGCTCAACACCGCCTACACACTCGCCGAGCTCGAATATTTCCTCTCCGACGCGGAGCCCAAGGTCGTGGTCTGCGATACGGCAAAGCGTGGGGGGATCGAGGCGATCGCGCGCAAATGCGGCGTCGCCGCGGTCGAGACGCTCGATGCTTCGGGCCGCGGCTCGCTCGGGGAGGCGGCGACCGGCGCGCCTGCGGATTTCGCCGACGTGCCGCGCCGGGACAGCGATCTTGCCGCGATCCTCTACACCTCCGGCACCACCGGCCGCTCCAAGGGCGCGATGATGACCCATCGCAATCTCGCGTCTAATGCGCTGACGCTGGCAAAGGTCTGGCGCTTCTCGGGCCGCGACGTGCTGCTGCACGCGCTCCCGATCTATCACACGCACGGCCTGTTCGTTGCCACCAACGTCATGATGATCGCCGGCGGCTCGATGCTGTTCCTGCCGCGGTTCGATCCCGACGAGGTGCTGCGCCTGTTGCCGAGGGCGACCACGATGATGGGCGTGCCGACGTTTTACGTACGTCTGCTGCAGCATCGCAGCCTCGACCGCGCGCGCTGCGCGCACATGCGGCTCTTCATCTCCGGCTCCGCCCCCCTGCTCGCCGAGACGCAGCGCGAATTTCTCGCGCGCACCGGCCACGCCATTCTCGAGCGCTACGGCATGACCGAGACCGGGATGAACACCTCGAACCCCTACGAGGGCGAGCGCATCGCCGGAACCGTGGGCTTTCCGTTGCCCGGCGTCGAGATTCGCATCACGGATCCTGGGACCGGCAGGGCGCTGCCGAACGGCGAGGTCGGAGTCATCGAGATCCGCGGGCCGAACGTGTTCGCAGGCTATTGGCGCATGCCGGAAAAAACCGCGGCCGAGTTCCACGGCGGCTTCTTCGTCAGCGGCGACCTCGGCAAGGTCGACGAGCGCGGCTATGTGTCGATCGTGGGCCGCGACAAGGACCTGATCATCACCGGCGGCTTCAACGTCTATCCGAAAGAGATCGAGACCGAGATCGACGCACTGCCGGGTGTCATGGAATCCACGGTGATCGGCGTGCCGCATCCAGATTTCGGCGAGGGCGTGACCGCGGTCGTGGTCAAGGACAAGGGCGCGAATCTTACCGAGCAATCGATTCTCTCGGCGCTCGAAAGTCGCCTTGCGAAATTCAAGCTACCCAAGCGCGTGATCTTCGTCGACGACTTCCCGCGCAACGCCATGGGCAAATTGCAGAAGAACATCTTGCGCGACCGCTACGCCGAAATTTACGCGGAGCGCTAACAGGCGAAGCGGGGGGGCCTGCCGCCCACTGGCGTCGGCGGATTTGCCTCCATTGTTCGCCACCCTAGGACGATCCATCGACCTGTCACACGGATGGAGGATGGCGCCTCGCTCACGCGGCGCTCGACTGGCGGCATTTTTGGGGGTACGATAATTATCGGATGAAGATCACCTTCGATCCGGCGAAACGTGATCGGACGCTTGACGAACGTGGTCTCGACTTCGCCGACGCCGCCGAGGTGTTTGCCGGCACCACGTTCGACCGAGTGGATGATCGCCGGGAGTACGGCGAGACCCGGATCATCACCGTAGGACATCTACGCGGACGCATGGTGATCATAGGATGGACGCAGCGCGATGACGCGCGACACGTGTTTTCGATGAGGAAGGCCAATGACCGGGAGAAAGCCCGCTTCGAGAAGCGACTTGGAAAAGGTTGACGCTCGACCTATCGCGCCCGAACAATACGATGAGCTTCCCGAGCTCACCGAGGAATGGTTCGAGAAGGCCGACCTCCACGTCGGCGGTGTGAAGGTGGGTCGACCGCGGTCGGCAACGCGCAAGGTCGCGCTCAAACTCCGCCTCGATCCTGACGTCGTGAAAGCCTTCCGGGAGACGGGACCGGGATGGCAGACGCGGATGAACGCCGCGCTGCAGCGCGCGGCGAGCCGGTTTCACGTCGGCAAGCGAGGTGCCCGGACCAAAGCGAGGGCCAAGAAGCGACGGACGAACACCCGAACCGCACGGGCGCGAAAGCGCGCCTGACCGTCGATAACAGATAATCTGCGCAGTCGAATTGCGCGCTCGGCGGTCGCATCCGGGCTACTAACAACCCACCCTACGACCTTCCGTACTCCGGCACGACGGCGCCGCGGGTCACCTTGTTCCCCGCCGAGGCGAGAAACAGGATCGTGATGGCGACCTCCTCAACCTTCGACCATTTCGCATAATCGGCCTTGGGCATTGCGGCGCGATTCACGGCCTTATCCATGCTCGAGGGCGCGGCCGCGGTCGTCACTGCAATCCATTCATGAGCCGTCAGGCCCGGAGACCCCTGCCTCGACAAATGTCGCCATGCCGGCGTGACAGGACAGGGCCGCTCGCAACAGCAGGATAGCGACCGCCGCACCGGACGCTTCGCCGAGCCGCATATCGAGGTCGAGAAGCGGCCGCATCCTGATCTTGCGCAGCAGCGCCCGGTGGGCGGCTTCCGCCGAGACATGTGCCGCCCGGCAATGGTCCAGAACCGCGGGATTGAGACGTACCAAGGGCACGACGGCGGAAGTAGCAACGAAGCCATCGAGCAGGACCGGGGTGTGGCGGTGTCGCGCCGCGAGGGTCGCACCCGCCACGGCGGCGAGCTCCCGCCCACCCAATGCCGCCGCCGTGGCCAGCGGGTCATCCAACATTCCGCGATGACGTTGAATGGCGGATTCGACGGCTGCACGCTTCCGGCGCAAACCGGCGTCATCCACGCCGGTTCCACGGCCGACCCAGCGAGCAGTGCTGCCGCCGAGCAGTGCGGCACATAATGCCGACGCGGCGGTCGTATTGCCGATTCCCATCTCTCCAATGGCCAGAAGATGGCAGCCGTCGCGTACCTGTTCGTACCCTTTATTCAGGGCCGCCAGGAATTCGGCCGAGTCCATCGCGGGCGCCGACGTGAAATCCGCGGTAGGGCGATCAAGCTGGATCGGCACGATGCAGAGCTCGGCCGCGGCGACCCGGGCGATCTGATTGACAGCGGCGCCTCCGGCCGCGAAATTCGCCACCATCTGTTCTGTGACGGACTGAGGATAAGCAGACACGCGCCGCACCGCGACGCCATGGTTGCCGGCGAAAACGAGTATGGCCGCTCGCTCGAGGGTGGGCACCGCGCGGCCTTGCCAGCGCGCCAACCAAATCGCCAATTCCTCCAGTCGACCCAGACTTCCCGGCGGTTTGGTAAGATTGGCCTGCCGTGCCGCCGCTGCCGCTGCCGCCTGCGCATCACCGGCCGGCAGGTCGCGACAAGCTTCGCGGACATCGTCTAGATTGCCGAAGATCAAGGTGTCTTCCCTTGAGCGGATGAAGCAACGCCCATGCTCTCTATCATGAAAGATTGGCTCGACGACCTTCGCGTGGCCGTTGCGTTCTTCACCCGCGTGCCGATGCCACACCCGGAAGGGCCCCGCCCTGCCAATTTTTCCCGCATGCACCGGGTGTCCCCGGTAATCGGCGCCGCCATCGGTAGCGCAGTCGGATTGATGTATCTGGGATTGCTAGGCGTCGGCCTCCCCGTTGCGTGCGCTTCGGCGCTCGCGCTCGGGGCTGGCCTGCTCCTTACGGGTGCCCTGCACGAGGACGGTCTCGCGGATCTCGTCGACGGACTCGGCGGCGGCAGCGACAAGGAGACGAAGCTCGAGATCATGCGGGACAGCCGGCTCGGCACTTATGGGGCGCTGGCCCTGCTGGTGAGCTTCGCCGCGAAGCTTTGCGCTCTGATCACGCTGTCCAAGTCTGCAGTTCTTCCGAGCCTGATCGTGGCCCATGCGCTTGCCAGGGCCACACTGCCCCTGTTGGCGACTACCATGCCGTACGCGCGCGGGGATGGGCTTTCGGCGGCGGGCGGCCGCCCCACGACTGGAACTGCGGCGGTCGCTGCATTGCTCGGCCTAGTGATCGCCGGCGCGACATTGCCCCTGAAAGAAGCAGCGGAATCCGTGCTGTTTGCCGTCGTCGGCGCGATCGGCGTCGCCCTTGTTGCGAAACGACAGATTGGCGGGCAGACCGGAGACGTTCTGGGCGCCGCCGAGCAGGTTGCCGAGACCGCGGTCCTGGTGCTGCTCGCAAGCCGGCTTGGGCAATCGTAGGATGAGTAGAGCGCGACTGGCTTCCGTGGCCGGCTGCGGACGTTCGCCGATGCATTGGTGAGCTTCGCTTTGCTCCTCCTCATGCAGTCCGCCCTGTACATTAGGCTCGCCTGCACGCGACCGGGCGCGATCTTGCAGAAGAATCCCAGTTAACAGGCTGTTGCAGCCTGCACGGCCGCACGAACGATGTGCCGCACCTGTGATGGCTTCAGATTCGATACGCCGAACAACATCTGCCAAATCTCGCGAGGGCGGCGTCGGCCGTTGCGGCCATGCACGACGAGGGTATTGTCGAGAAGCAACATGTCTCCCGGGGACAAACGAACGCGTTGTTCGATGGCTTCCATGTCGATGCCAAAGGTTCGCAGTAGGCCGCACTCTCTTTCGAGATCTGAAGCGGCTGTCGAGACGTCTTTCGTCGCGTCCCGTACGAAGCTGGCAGAGTCGGATTCGATCAGAGACGCGAATCGACGCCGCTCGTCGATGGCATCCAAAAAACGCAAAAATATCGATATCCGCCCGGTATTCCCACGGGTAGGTCGCCGCCAGCCATCTCCGTTTGCAACCGCGTACGCACGCAAACGCCGTACTGGGCAGCCATGACGTGGAAAGGAAAACGCGCCATTCAATCTCTTCAGCTGGACAATTCTTGTTTCCGCGGAGCTCCCTTCAGAATCTGGCGGCATGTACAAGGCTACGGCTCCATAGAAGGGCTGACATCTCCGCGGCAAAATTGGAAGACCGTAGTCGAAGTGGAGGCTTTGGAAATCGCTGGCCACGAATGTCTCGCAGAGCGGAATGCGGTCTGCTTTGGCCAGGCGAAAAGTACCGAACGATATCGGGGATCGCGGCTCAGAGCTTGCCAGCGTGGCAATTGTGTTCATGGCGACCATGAACGCGCTGCGGACTTCGGGAATATCGCAGCAGAGCACGTATCCCTGCTCGACGAACCTTTTTGCAGTGTCGGCGGCCCGAGTGTCACCCAACTTGGATGCGGTGGGCGAAACATCGAAAAGCAATTGCTGACGATCGAAAGCTTCGAAGAGCGCGGCGCACTCGTTTCGTGCCGTGTGCCGCTCGATCGGAGCGTGCAGGGGAAGCATGAGTGCCTCAATTGTCCTGGGGATGTTTCGCGAGGACTCCGATATCGTCGTGACGCCGCGCCCCCCCTCGACAGGTCGAAGCGCAGCGAGCGGGTGAGGCAACAGGCGGGTCGAAGGCGCCCTACGACCTTCCGTATACCGGCACGACGGCGCCGCGCGTCACCTTGTTGTCGGGCGAAGCGAGGAACAGGATCGTGGCCGCGACCTCATCGACCTTCGGCCATTTCGAATGATCGGCCTTGGGCATGGCAGCGCGATTCGCGGCCGTGTCCATGATCGAGGGCGCGACCGCGTTGACGAGAATTCCCTTGCTCACGACTTCCTCGGCGAGCGCAACGGTGAGCGCTGCGACCGCAGCCTTGCTGGCCGTATAGGCGGTCATGCCGGCGCCGGTGCGCCATTCGATCGCGCGGCTCGCCGCGACGTTGACGATCCGCCCGCCGTCTTGCGCCATCGCCCGCACCGCCGCCCGGCAGCACAGATGCGCGGTGACGAGATTCGTCTCGATCTGGCGAACGAGGTCCGCCTTGGCGGTCGCCTCGATCGGCGCCGCCGCAAATCCGCCCGCGATGTGCAGCGAGGCCCAGAGTTTCGGCACGCCGGCGTAGAGCTTCTCGACCGCCGCCTCGTCCGTGAGATCGACGGGAGCGGAAAGCTTCACGGCCGCATGGTCGCGGTGCGCAAAGCGCTGCGCCTCGTCGCGGTTGCGGCAGGGCAGGTGGCAGATCGCGCCGGCGTCGAGAAGCGCACCCACAACCGCAGTGCCGAGCGCGCCGATCCCGCCGGTCACCACCACGTGTCTGTCTCTAAAATCCATGCGATCTGCTCCCGCCAGAAATCTGGCCCATCATTGCATCGTTTCCCCTGAACGCACATGCCGGCCGTTCGGCCGCTCCGGTCAGTTGACAAATTGAAAGAAAAAAGCCCCGGCATTCAAAGACATACGATTTTTTTATCGTCAAAAATCGATCGTTTTCAGGGCCCCACGCGGTTTTCCGGCCCCCGGCGGGCTATCCCGGGCGCGACCGACGCGCTTGAGCCGCGTCGGCAAATCGCGCCATCCTGCGATTCGGTTCCGCCCGGCAAAACGACGGGCGCCCGAGGGAGCAGCATGGCCGATTTCGACCTCGCCATCATCGGCGGCGGCATCAACGGCGCCGGAATCGCCCGCGATGCCGCCGGGCGGGGCATCCGGGTGCTGCTCGTCGAGCAGAGCGATCTCGCCTCGGCGACTTCCTCGGCCTCGACCAAGTTGATCCACGGCGGCCTGCGCTATCTCGAGCAGGGCGCGTTCCGGCTCGTCCGCGAGGCGCTCGCTGAGCGCGAGGTGCTGCTGCGCAATGCCCCGCACCTGATCCGGCCGCTGCGCTTTGTGCTGCCGCATCACGACGGGCTGCGCCCGGCCTGGCAGTTGCGCGTCGGGCTCTTCCTCTATGACCGACTCGGCGGGCGGGAGATCCTGCCGGGCACCGAGGTGCTCGACCTCACCCATGGCGAGGTCGCCGTGCCGCTCAAGCGCCGCTACAAGGTCGGCTTCGAATATTCCGACTGCCGGGTCGACGATTCGCGCCTCGTCCTGCTCAATGCGGTCGAAGCTGCCGAGCGCGGCGCCGTCATCCGGACGCGCACGCGTCTCGCGCGTGCCGACCGCGAGGGCCTCCTCTGGCGCCTCGCGCTCAAGTCCCGCGGCCGCCGCGACATCGTCACCGCGCGCGCGCTCGTCAATGCCACGGGCCCATGGGTCGCGATCGTCGCCCAGCAGATCCTGCGGCGCGAGACTTCGATCCCGGTGCGGCTCGTCAAGGGCAGTCACATCGTCGTGCCGAAACTGTTCGCCCACGATCACGCCTATATCTTCCAGAGCGGGGACGGACGCGTGGTCTTCGCCATTCCGTACGAGGACGATTTCACCCTGATCGGCACGACCGATGAGGACTACGACGGCGATCCCGGCGCGGTCGCGGCGAGTTCGGACGAGATCACCTATCTGTGCCGGACCGCGAACGACTATTTCCGCGAGAGCATCGCGCCCGAGGATGTGGTGTGGGCTTATGCGGGCGTGCGGCCGCTTCACGGCAATCGCGGGGCTGCCCCCAAGGATATCAGCCGCGATTATCTGCTCGCGCTCGATGCTCCCTATCGCGAGCCGCCCCTCTTGACCGTCTACGGCGGCAAGATCACGACCTACCGCCGTCTCGCCGAGGCGGCGGTCGACAAGATCGCGGATTTTTTCATTCCCGCGCCGGCATGGACCACGCGCGCGCCGCTGCCAGGCGGCGACTTCCCCTGGAACGGGTTCGAGGCGCTCCTCGCGCGCACGCGCGGGCTGTGGCCGTTCTTGACCGACACCCACGCGCGCCGTCTCGTCGCCGCCTACGGAACGCGGATCGATCGCATCCTGGGCCGGGCGATGCGGGCCGAGGATGTCGGTCCGTGGTTCGGCACGGAGCTGACCGGAGCCGAGGTCCGACATCTGATGCGAAGCGAGTGGGCCGAGCGCGCCGAGGACGTGCTGTGGCGCCGTTCCAAGCTGGGCCTGCGACTTGGCGCGGACCAGCGCCAGGCGCTCGAGCGTTTCATGGCCGACGCGCGCGTGGTCGAGACCGCCGCCGAGTAGGGCAGGGAAATGTCGCTCACAGCTGGCTCCGATCACCTCTCCCCGCTTGCGGGGAGAGGTCCTCGGCACCCTCTCCCCGCTAGCGTGGAGAGGGAGGTGCTCGCGGCTCGCGCGGAGATTGACGCGATCGCTTCGTCGCATGGGGGACTCGCGTGTCGACGCATGTGATCGCCATCGACCAGGGTACGACCTCGACGCGGGCGATCGTGTTCGATCGCTCCTGCCGGCCGGTCGCGACCGAGCAGCAGGAATTCCCGCAGATCTATCCGGCCCCCGGCCTCGTCGAGCACGATCCGGAGGCGATCTGGGTGACAACGGTCGAGACGGTGCGTGCCGTCATGGCGAAGGCGAAGCTCGCCGCGAAGGACGTCGCAGCGATCGGCATTGCCAATCAGCGCGAGACGACGCTGATCTGGGATCGCGCGACCGGCAAGCCGATCCACAATGCGATCGTGTGGCAGGATCGCCGCACGGCCGACGTCTGCGCGAAGCTCGCGGCGGAGAAGCACGAGCCGGAAGTTACGCGAAAAACCGGCCTCGTGCTCGACCCGTATTTCTCGGCGACGAAAATCGGCTGGATGCTCGATCACGTCGAGGGCGCGCGCCAAGCCGCGCAAGCCGGCAAGCTCGCGTTCGGCACGGTGGACAGTTTTTTGCTGTGGCGATTGACCGGCGGCCGCGTCCACGCGACCGACGCCACCAATGCGGCGCGCACGCTCCTGCTGGACATCCGCCGCGGCGAATGGGAGGCGGGACTCACCAAGCTCTTCGCCGTGCCCTTGCCGCTCCTGCCGCAGGTGCGCGATTGCGCCGCCGATTTCGGCATCACCGAGCCGGGCTTGTTCGGCGGCCCGATTCGCATCGCAGGGATTGCCGGGGATCAGCAGGCCGCGACCATTGGTCAGACCTGCTTCGAGCCCGGCATGCTGAAATCGACCTACGGGACCGGCTGCTTCGCGCTGCTCAACACCGGCAAGACGGCGGTGGAATCCCGCAGTCGGCTGCTGACCACGATCGCCTATCAGCTCGACGGCAAGCGCACGTATGCGCTCGAAGGCGCAATCTTCGTCGCCGGTGCCGCGGTGCAATGGCTGCGCGACGCGCTCAAACTGATCGGGAGCGCGGCCGAATCTGGCGAACTCGCCGCGCAATCCGATCCGGCCGAGCCGATCTATCTGGTGCCGGCGTTCGTCGGGCTCGGCGCGCCGTGGTGGGATCCCGAGGCGCGCGGCGCGATTTTCGGGCTCAGCCGCAAGGCGGGGCGGGCGGAATTCGCTCGCGCGGCGCTCGAGGCGGTCGGTTACCAGACGCGCGACCTGCTCGCAGCGATGCGCGCCGACTGGCCGGATGCCGGCGATACCGTGTTGCGAGTCGACGGCGGTATGATCGCGAGCGAATATTTGCTCCAATTCCTCGCCAACATCCTGGCGGCGCCGGTCGACCGGCCCGCGGTCGCGGAGACGACCGCGCTCGGTGCTGCGTATCTCGCCGGACGCAGGGCCGGCGTCTATCCCGACCTTGCCGCCTTCGCGGCGACCTGGAAGCTCGACCGCCGGTTCGAGCCCGCGATGGATGCAGCGACGCGCGCGCGCAAGTGCGCCGGCTGGCGCGACGCCGTGCAGCGCACGTTGACGCGGCGTCCGTCCTGAAGGCGCTGCGGACGCAAACGATGGCGGGGCAGGCCGAACGAGTGAACTCGAGGTTCGGGGCGAAGCGCGATTTTGCGCCGTGGGCCGATCCCGGCTCCAGGCCGCTGGTGCGCTTCGAGCAGGTCACCAAACGCTTCGGCGCGACCAGCGCCGTCGAGGAGCTCTCGCTCGATATCTTCGCCGGCGAGTTTTTTGCGCTGCTCGGCCCGTCCGGCTGCGGCAAGACGACCTTGCTGCGCGTGCTCGCGGGCTTCGAGGTGCCGGGCGAAGGCCGCATTTTGCTCGACGGCGTCGATCTCGCAGGCACGCCGCCCCACCGGCGCCCGACCAACATGATGTTCCAGAGCTACGCGCTCTTTCCGCATCTCACGGTCGAGCGCAACATCGCCTTCGGGCTCGAGCAGGAACGCATGCCCAGCCGCGAGATTACGGCGCGCGTCGCCGAGATGCTGGCGCTCGTCAAGCTCGAAGGTTTTGCGCGCCGCAAGCCCGACCAGCTCTCCGGCGGCGAGCGTCAGCGCGTCGCGCTTGCGCGCTCGCTCGCGAAGCGCCCGAGAGTGCTGCTGCTCGACGAGCCGATGGCGGCGCTCGACAAGAAGCTGCGCGCCGAGACGCAGTTCGAGCTCATCGAGCTGCAGGCAAGGCTCGGCACCACGTTCGTGATCGTCACGCACGACCAGGAGGAGGCGATGACTTTGTCCGACCGCATGGCTGTAATGGAGCGCGGCCGGATCGTGCAGGTCGGGACGCCGGCCGAGATCTACGAGCGGCCGAACTCGCGTTACGTCGCCGATTTCGTCGGCGACGTGAACTTGCTGGAGGGTCGGCTCGCTTCGTTAGATCCGGGCGGAGCGGCGATCCGAGGCAGCGACGGCGCCGCATTTCGGGTCGCACAGGAAGTCGATACCGCTCCGGGCACGCCGGTGTGGGTCGCGCTGCGTCCCGAGAAGGTACGGATCGGGCGCGAGCGGCCCGAAGACGTGCGCGAGAACGTGCTCGCCGGAACCGTGGCGGAGATCGCTTATCTGGGCAGTGTCTCCGTCTACAAGGTCGCGCTCGAGAATGGTGCGCTGATGAAGGCGGCGGTTAGCAATCAAGCGCGCTCGAGCGAGCGGAATATCGGTCGGAGCGACCGGGTCTGGCTTTCCTGGCCGCCCGAAGCGGCCATCGTACTGACGCGCTAGCAAGGCGAAGTTTGCATGGCCTCGAATGTGCCGCGGACGACTCCCTCTCCCCGCGTGCGGGGAGAGGGACGGGGTGAGGGGCAGCTTGATGCAAAAAGCCCCTCACCCGACCGCGCTGCGCGCGGTCGACCTCTTCCCGCCTTGCGGGGAGAGGTGAGATACGGATGGGCGGTTGTTATTCCCTACGCGTGGCTGATCGCCTTTTTCCTCGCCCCGTTTCTCATCGTCTTCAAGATCAGCCTGTCCGAGACGACGATCGCGCAGCCGCCGTATCTGCCGCTGCTCGATCTCTCCGCCGGCTGGGAAGGCCTCGGGCGCTTTCTCGCCGGGCTCTCGTTCGACAATTATGTCGTGCTCGGCTCCGACCGCCTTTACCTCGCGGCCTATCTCAAGAGCCTTGAGGTCGCCGCGTTCTCCACCCTCGTGCTGCTCCTGCTGGGCTACCCGTTCGCCTACGCGATGACGCGGGTGCCGCGCCGGCTGCAGGCGATCCTGGTCATGCTGGTGGTGCTGCCGTTCTGGACCTCGTTCCTCATCCGCGTCTATGCCTGGATCAACATCCTGCAGCGCGATGGACTCTTCAACCAGGTGCTGATCGCGCTCGGCGTCGTGGATCAGCCGGTCGGCTGGCTTTCGACCAACACTGCGGTCTACATCGGCATCGTCTATTCGTATTTTCCCTTCATGGTGCTGCCGCTCTTCGCCGCGCTGGAGAAGATCGACGTTTCGCTGCACGAGGCCGCCGCCGATCTCGGCGCCCGGCCCGTCACGACGTTCTGGCGCGTGACCGTTCCGCTGTCGCGGCCCGGGATCATCGCCGGATCGCTGCTCTGCTTCATCCCGATCGTCGGGGAGTTCGTCATTCCGGACCTGCTTGGCGGCTCCGCCACCGTGATGATCGGCCAGACGCTGTGGACCGAGTTCTTCGCCAATCGCGACTGGCCGATTGCCTCTGCCGTCGCAGTCGTGCTGCTCTGCCTCCTGATTGTGCCGATCCTCATCTATCAGCACCAGCAGGCGCGCGAGATCGAAAGCCGCTGACGCCATGCGCAAGAGAGCCTCGATATTCAACCTGGTGAGCATCGCGCTTGGGCTTGCGTTCCTCTACCTGCCGATCGCGATTTTGGTGATCTATTCGTTCAACGCCTCCCGGCTGGTGACGGTGTGGGGTGGCTGGTCGCTTGCGTGGTATCGCGAGCTGCTTACCGATGACGCGATGCTGGAATCG
>Ga0066903_100004097_pt1 | contig 12190 bp, 10 predicted proteins | sample PanSoiMetaGPlot1_FD_67491 | JGI IMG/M metagenome (GOLD analysis project Ga0066903, IMG submission 67491) | Tropical forest soil microbial communities from Panama analyzed to predict greenhouse gas emissions - Panama Soil - Plot 1 (version 2) | ecosystem: Environmental > Terrestrial > Soil >...
GTCGTATGGATCAACCTGGGGATGCACCACCTCACGCGCGCCGAAGATCTGCCCGTGACCCCGACGATGTGGCAGTCGTTCAGGCTGCGGCCGAACAACTTCTTCGATCGGAATCCGGCGATCGATCTGCGCGCGGACACGGCGAGGCGTTGAGCCGGCTTCCCTGCCCACGATTGACCGCCGAGACCGCCGAGAGTCGATCAAGCCCGCTCTGAACGGTTACCCGTCCAAAGCTGCTGAAACACCGGGCTCAGGATCCTGGTCAGGATCGCGGGCGGGCAGGTCGCCAGCGCCGACAGACCGATCATCTGCCGCATGATCTGGACGCCCGCGACAAATGCGAGCAGGAGCGCCGCCCGCTCGGCCGCGTGCTTCCCGGGCAGCGCCGCCGTCAGCATCTTGTGATAGTGCGCCTCGATCTGCGCGCGGCCGATTTCAGCGGCGCGGGCACTGGCCGCCGATCGGCACATGATCTGGAATCCGTCGAGCGGCGCGCCGCCCGACGTCGTCAGGTTCACGAGCGCACCGGCCATCTCGGCGCCGCCTCTGGCGGATTTCAGCCTGTCGCCGGTGAGGATGATCGGCCTCGTCATGATCTCCGCGACGACCTCTGCGAACAGCTTTTCCTTCGAGCCGAAGTAGCGGTTGACGAGCATCGCCGTGACGCCGGCGCCCTCGGCGATCTCCCGCACGCCGGCGCCGTCGTAGCCGGCTCGGGCGAACGCATGCCGGGCCGAAGCGAGAATGGCCGACCGGGTCGACGCGGCGTTGCGCTTCCGTACTGGCGCGAGCGGTTTCCTCGGTCGTCGGGTCATAACTCTACACCTGTAGACAAATGATCTCGATTCGAAGTATACAACTGTAGACCCAAGACCGGCGAGCGGGTGACTCGCCGACGGCGCCGTAAACCGTCCGTCTGGAAGCTGCCATGGCCGCATCACGCTCCGTACTCGTTACCGGCGGCTCGGGATTCGTCGGAAGCCACGTCATCCTCCAGTTGCTGAACGCGGGCTGGGTGGTTCGCGCCACGATTCGCTCGCGGCAGCGCGAGCCGAGTGTGCGCACGATGCTGAAGGATGCCGGCGCCGACCCCGGCGACAGGCTTTCGTTCTTCGCCGCCGATCTGGAGCGCGACGATGGGTGGCCGGAAGCGGTGAACGGCTGCGACTACGTGATTCACGTCGCTTCTCCGATGCCGGCCGCGGCGCCAAGGAGCGAAGACGACCTGATCCGGCCGGCGCGCGACGGCGTCCTGCGCGTGCTCGCCGCCGCACGCGACGCCAGGGTCAAGCGGGTGATCATGACCTCGTCATGCGGCGCCGTTTACTACGGTCATCCGCCGCAGGCAGCGGCGTTCGACGAGACCAGCTGGACCAACGTCGACGGCCAGATGAGCGCGTACGTGCGGTCGAAGGCCATCGCCGAGCGCGCCGCGTGGGATTTCATGGCATCGGAGGGCGGTTCGCTCGAGCTGTCGACAGTCAATCCGGCCGGCATCTTCGGGCCGATACTCGGAGCCGACTTCTCCTCGTCGATTGAGCTCGTCACTCGCCTGCTGCGTGGAATGCCTGGTTGTCCGCGGCTCTACTTCGGAATCGTCGACGTGCGCGACGTTGCGGACCTGCACATCCGCGCGATGACGCACCCGGCCGCGAAAGGCGAACGCTTCATCGCCGCCTCCGGCGACATCATGTCGATGCTCGCGATCGCCAGGCTGCTGAGGGAACGCTTCGGCGAAGCAGCGCGGAAGGTGCCGACACGGGAACTTCCCAACTGGCTGGTCCGGTCGGCCGCGCTCTTCGATCGAACGATTCGTCCGCTGGTTCCCTTGCTCGACAACACGCGGCGGGCGACGAGTGCGAAGGCGGAGCGTGTGCTCGGATGGCGGCCGCGGCCGCCGGAGGAAGCGATCGTGGCCACAGCGGAGAGCCTGATCCGATTCGGGATTGTACCGGGCTCGTTGTAGCTGTCAGCGGTTTGCGCGCGTGGGAATGAACGCCCGATGCTGCGTTCAACGCCGTCAGTGCGGCTCGACCGTTTTCATGGTCTGCAAGGCGCGCAGATGCCGCCGCGCTTCGCCGGCCTGCGCCTCGCCAAGCCCGCCTGCAAGGACACTCTGCCATGCGCGGGTCGACTCGTCCCGCAGCGATGACGACATCGCCTCGAGTGCCCGAGCCAGATTGAGCCGCGCATCCAGCGTTCGCGGATCGTTGTCGACCGCGGTCCTCGCTGCGTCGAATGCTGACACGGCATCCTTGAGCAGGTGCGTACGCTGCCATTGCGACAGGTACGCAGCCGCGCGAGCGTTCAGTTCCTTGGCGGGCACATACTTCGCAGGCACATTGGTGCCGGCTTTTTGCTTCATCGCTGCGGCATAGTCAGCGAGTGCCTTCGCCCGACGCTCTTCGGCAGTCTCTTGCTGACGCTCCTGGGAACCGTCACTCCTGCCTGATGCGGGCAAGGCAGGCCGTTCCGTGATGCGTGACGACGAACCCACGGGATTCGTACCCGCGCTCACAATCGTATCGGTGTGGCGCTGCCACACGAGGCCCGCGGCGGTCGCCAGCGCGATCAATGCCGCTGAGGCCAGAATAGCGGTGGCTCGCCAACTCCAATGGGGATCTGGCAGTGGCTTCGCCGCCACCGATTCGGTCACAGCGAAGTAGCAGGCCTCGCACTCCGCGAGGTGACTCACCACGACGTCTCGCTCAGCGCCGGCGAGTCGGCGCTCGACAAACGCCGTGAGCGCCTCGTATCCGGGGCAGCCGTCGATTCGCGGGGTGTCGACATCGTATGTGGCGACCGCGCGGCGATAGCTCTTGCGAGTCACCAGCTCGATAACCGGAGCGTCGCCCTCCCTCGATGGCGCGATGAGACTCTGGCGATGGCTCAGATGAACGTCCTCAGTCGACTTGTCCGAGGCACTCACTCACGTCCTCCGTCGAAATGCCTGCGGCGAGCAGGGCATCCCGCAACTGTCGGTACAGTTTGTCGAAACGCGTGTACAGCTTCCGTTGATTGAGTCCGAGCGCCGACGCAATGCTGCTCACGGACCAGCCGTCGTCTATTCGCATCTTCAGAATGAGCCGGTCTTCCGCCGACAGTCTGCGCCTGGCCTGCTCAAGACACTCGAATATCCGCGCGCGCTCGAAGGCGAGCGCACGCATCAGAAGAGCGGCATCGGGCCGCGCGTCAGGACTTGGAACTTCGAGTGCCGCCGCCTCGTCGACCGGCCGCCACCTGACGTGTGCCGGCGTGAGGCGGACGAAGATCTGCCACAGCTCCACCGGCGTGAGGGACACGCCGTGGTTGACGCGCGCCGCCTCGACGGCGCTGTCGAACGACAAGCCATCGCGACAAATCAGCCGCTCGAGCAGGACGGCCACAGGCCCGTGCCGGCGGGCTGCGGCAGAGGGGCGCCACCGTCCCCATAGCTCGTTCCGGTAGGTGAAAAAGAGGCGTTCGATGACGACGTGAAGGAATGCGGCCATGCTGCCCGAGGCATCGTGTCGTCGCAGTTTCTCCGCGTTGCGCTCCAGCAGCGCCTCTTTGACCCTCGACGAAAACTCGTCGCATTCTTCGACCCGGAGGTGATGACGACGCGCGACGCGCGCCAGGACGGCCTCGATCGTTGCCATGTGCACGACGAACAGAGCGACGCCGTCGGCTTCGGATGCCGATTCTTCAGAGGCGCTTTCGCACGCAGCCGACTCCCTGGCGGTCGGTTCAGCGGGCAGCGAGCGGCGCAGCGATAACATCTCTCACCTATAGACTGGCGCGCGCACGGATTTCCCGACTGCCACGACCGCCCGTAAAGGTTGATGGCGCGGCAGTCTTCGGCAGCGGAGGCAGTATGAAACGTTCCGCTGCAGCGGTGGTTGCCGTCGCGCTTGCCATTGTGTGGCACACCGGGCCGCTTTTGAGCGCCATCCCTGGCGATTTGTCGCCCTCGGACGAGCGGTGGGATTCAGCTGCAAGATCGACCCTTCCGGATCTCGCCTGTGTGCGTTTCGACAACGTCAGGATTCGTGAAGTGCTGGCGTACGCGATAGAGAAATCGCCGTTGTTCCGCGATTTGCTGGCAGCGCTCAACTTGTTCGATCGGAAGGTCTATGTCGAGGAGGGCCGCTGCGGATATGGCCGGCGGCACGCCTGCATCCGGATCATGGCGACGCCGGGCGGCAGGAACCTCCTCGTGCTCGTCAATCCGCGCTTGCAGCGCAACGAAGTCGTCGGCCAGCTGGCACACGAGCTCTATCACGTTGTCGAAATCGCCCGCGAACCTGAAGTCGTCGACGCCGATTCTTTACGGGAACTTTATCGGCGGATCGGCGAGCACGGGTGCGAGCAGGATTCAGACACCTGCTGGGAGACACGGGCGGCAACGGCCTTTGAGGCGATGGTGCTGCGACAGCTGCGTGGAGCACACACGGATCCGGCGACACCGACAGAGACTCGCGTGCTGCCGGATCTCAATCGCTCGGCATCTCATGGATTCTTTACGCCCCGACAGGCGAGAGTGAGAGCGGGAGCCGAGCATGGGCGCGCCTCTGCCGACGGTGGGCATCCGCGGCCGCGTTTCTCTTCTCGCTGCGATCGCCGCGGCGGTGGCCATCGCCGTGCCGACGGCGTCGAGCCCAGCCAAGGCGGCGCCGCTTTCACGGGGTGAGCTGCGCTGGCTCAGCCGTGTGACATTCGGCATCGACTCCGCCACCCTTGCGCGCTATCGGACGATCGGGCGCGAGAAGTTCCTCGACGAGCAGCTCCATCCGCCGGCCGACGACCCGCCGCGCCTGCTGGCCGCCATCGCCGCGTTGCAGGTGTCTCGGCAGACCGCTCAGGCTCGCATCGCGGCGAACCGCGCCGAGCAGCAGCGAATCGCTGCGCTCGCTGCCGAGACCGATAAACAGCAGGCGCGCACCGCGCTGAATCAGGCCGGCGGCCAGGTCGTATACGAAACGGCCAAACGACATCTGATGCGGGCCCTCGCGTCGCCATCGCAGCTGCGCGAGCAGCTGACATGGTTCTGGATGAACCATTTCAGCGTGTTCTCGGGAAAGGCGAACGTCCGCTGGACGCTCGCCGAGTACGAAGAGCGCGCCGTCCGCGCGCACGCGCTCGGACGCTTCAGCGATCTCGTCCTCGCGACGGCGACAGCACCGGCGATGCTCGAGTACCTCGACAACGCGCAGAGTGCGGCCGGCCGGATCAACGAAAACTACGCGCGCGAGCTCATGGAGCTGCACACGCTTGGCGTCAGCGGCGGCGCGAGCGGCTCCACGTACACGCAGACCGACGTGCAGGAGCTGGCGCGTGTGCTGACGGGTGTCGGCTTGAATCTCACTGATGCGGCGCCGCGGCTGCCGCCAAACCAGCAGGCGCTGTACGTGCGCGCTGGATTGTTCGAATTCAACCCGGCGCGTCACGACTTCGGCACCAAGACGGTGCTCGGACACACCATCGCCGGACGCGGCCTGCCCGAAGTCGAGGAGGCGATCGTCCTGCTGTGCCGTCAGCCGGCGACCGCACGCTTCATCAGCTTCAAGCTCGCGACGTATTTCGTCGCCGACGCGCCGCCGCCGGCGCTTGTCGAGAAGATGGCGCGGACGTTCCTGAAGACGGACGGATCAATTGCCGCTGTGCTGCGGGAGATGTTCCTGGATCGTTCCTTGATCGCGGCGCTCGACGTGCCGGAGCCAACGCTCGAGAAGTTCAAGGATCCGTTGCAGTTCGTGGTGTCGTCGATGCGCCTTGCATACGACGGCAAGTGGATCACCAACCACCATCCGGCGGTGAACTGGCTGCAGCAGCTGGGCGAGCCGCTGTACGGCAGGGTGACGCCGGACGGCTATCCATTGACCGAAGCCGGGTGGTCGAGCTCGGGGCAGCTGGTTCGGCGCTTCGAGATCGCGCGCGCGATCGGCAGCGGCAATGCCGGCTTGTTCAACGAGGACGACAACACGCCCGGCCCGGGCACCGGGTTCCCGATGCTCGGCTCCCGCGTCTTCTTCGACGCGATCGATCCGGCGCTCAGCGCGCGCACCCGCGAGGCGTTCGGCCGTGCGTCGTCACAGCAGGAGTGGAACATGCTGCTGCTGGCGTCGCCCGACTGGATGCAACGATAGCGGCATGACACGAGACAGGGGTTGAAGATGGGTATCACTCGACGCAATCTGTTGAAAGCTGCGCTCGTCGGCGTCGCCCACCCGCTGCTGCCCGTGCGCGGCATCGTCTCGCAGGCGTTCGCCGCGCCCGGCGCCGCCGACGCGAAGTTCCTGCTCGTCTTCCTGCGCGGTGGCTACGACGCGGCAAACGTCGTGATCCCGATCGGCAGCGACTTCTACTACGAGGTGCGCCCGACGATTGCCATACCGAAGCCGGACGCCGCCAATTCCAACGCGGCCGTCCCGCTGGCGCGCGCCAACGACGCGGCCGATTGGGGCCTGCATCCGGCGCTCGCGGAGTCGATGCTGCCGCTGTGGCGAAGAGGTCACCTCGGCTTTGTGCCGTTCGCCGGCACCAGCGATCTCACGCGCAGCCATTTCGAAACGCAGGACAGCATCGAGAGCGGCATGCCGGTGTCGCCCGCCGGCGGGCAGCGGACGTACGGATCGGGCTTCCTCAACCGCCTTGCTGCGGCGCTCGACGCCGAAGCCGCTCCCGTCGCCTTCACTGACGGCCTGCCCATGGTGATGGCCGGCGACGTCGTCGTGCCAAACGTGTCTCTCAAAGGAACCGGCAAGCCGCCGTTCGACGAACGGCAGATGGATCTGCTTGCGGGGATGTACGCCGGCACGCGGTTCCAGCCGCTCATCTCCGAGGGTTTCGCGCTGAGGAAAACAGTCGCCGAGCAGGCCGAGATGATGGCGCAGGGCGGAACGCCGGGCGAGATGCAGGCCGCGAATCGAAATGCGCTGACGGCCCGAGGGTTCGAGCTCGAAGCGCGGCGGATGGCCGGACTGATGAAGGAGAAATTCAACATCGGCTTCATCGACGTCGGCGGCTGGGACACACACGTGAATCAGGGCGGCGCACAGGGACAGCTGGCGAACCTGCTCGCGAGCCTCGGCGACGGACTCGCGGCGTTCGCCGATCAGATGGGGCCCGCGTGGAATCAGACCGTGGTGTGCGTCCTGTCGGAGTTCGGCCGCACGTTCCGTGAGAACGGCACGCGCGGCACCGATCATGGCCACGGCAGCGTCCATTGGATCCTCGGCGGCGGAATCAGCGGAGGACGTGTGGCCGGCGAGCAGGTCGCGGTGACGCCGCAGACGTTGAACCAGAATCGCGACTTTCCCGTGCTCACCGAATATCGCAGCATGCTCGCCGGGATCTTCCGCCGCATCTATTCGCTGGACAGCGCGCGACTCGCACGAATATTCCCGAACGCGGCATCGGTCGATCTCGGTCTGCTGTGACCAGCGACCTTAACGATTCTCGATCCGGCATCCTCACGACGGAGGCCGCCTGACGCACGGCGACATCCTCGTGGCGCCTTCGACGGATCCGGGCTGGACTCCGCTCTTCCTCATGGCCGGCGGCATCGTGATGGAGAGCGGCGGCTGAGTCACCCGATCGGACTTCGGCGTCTTGCGAGCGGCAGATAAATGACGCATGCCGTGCACACGCCTTCCGCCGCTTGCGTGTCCTGACACCTGGTTGGAACGTTCGACCAGCCCCGAACGAACATATTCGCTGCTTTTTTCGAGGAATATTTCTCTCCGACACTGTCGCATTTGACAGGCGACGCCGATAGACGCTTCGCCATGCGCACGCCTCAATTGAGCGTTCTCGTGTTCGCGGAGACGGGCAGGCACTGGACAGCTCGAGCGCTCGAACACGACATCGCGGTGCAGGGGCCCAGCGCCGAGGGCGCCGTCGATGCGCTGGTCAAGATCGTCCGTGCTCACGTCGCCTTCGACGTGAGGCACAACCGCCACCCGCTGTCGGGGTTCCCACCGGCGCCGCGCTTGTACTGGAACGCGTTTCGCGCGGCGACGCGGCAATCACCGGTCCAGGAGCTCGATTGCGGGGAGGTCGAGGGAACCCCCCGGATCGTCATGGCAACGGCCGACCGGAACCCGGCCGCCTACCGCAACATTTCGCTTTCGATGTCGGCGTAATCGATCGACTCAGGCGATTCGCGGGCGACCGTCCTGCACGGCACTGTGCAGACGTTCGGCGGCTCTGGCGACGGTTGCCTCGAACGAGTCGCTCGTTCGCAGCTCGGTGACGGCGCCGGATACGACGACGCGGTTGGAGGCGTTGGTCTCGACGGTGGCGCGCACCCGCTCCGCGATGCGGCGCGCGACGCCGCCCGCCACGCCGGTCAGGACGAGCAGCACCTCGGATTCGGTCCATCGCACGACGAGATCGTTGCCGCGAACCGCCTGCGCGAGCATCTCGCCCATCGGCGGCGACGCGGGCGACGGCACCTCAGCGCCGTGCGAGAGACGCGGCATCGCGGCGAACAAGACCACGCTCAGCGACAACTGCTCGCGCCTGACCCTGGCAAGCTCGCGGGGAATGACGACGCGCGCGACGTCGCGGTCCATCGGCGGCGACGCGGCGCCGCGCCGCCCGGCGGCGTGCGCGATGACCGTGCCCGATACGATGGCGCTCATCGTGCCGATATCGGCCTCGTGCAGGGCCTGCGGTCTGGAATCGAACGCGCACAGCGCGCCGGCAGTCTCGCCGTCACGGTGAATCGGCACGATTGCCAGGCTGCGCACTGTTTCGGCGAACGTCAGCCCCGCCGCGCGCAGCCTTGGGTCGTCGGCCAAATCCGACCACACGCGCGCGGCACCGCCGGCGATGATGTCCTCGAGCACCGACGGCAGCAGCTCGGGCATCGAAGGCATCGGCGCGTCGGAGGTCCAGACGACGGAGAGCCGGTACTCGCTGTCCCGACCGCCGGTTCGCGAGTACACTGCCGCTCCCGCAACGCCAAGCTGCCGCTGCGCGCGTGCCGCGAGATCGGACCAGTTCTCCTCGACGCGCTCGCTGTCGCCCGACGGTGCGCCCGCGCCCTCTTCGTCTTCGGCGCGGTCTCGCGGGTGCAGCATCGAGTCGATGCAGCGCCGCAGCACTGCCGACGACACCGCGGGGCCCAGGAGCTTCGCGTGCGAGCTGCCCAGGCGGTACGCAGCGTACTCGCGGAGCTCGCGGTCGGTGGCCCACGCAATCACTCCGGTCGATTCGTCGATGCGCCGCAGCGCGTCGATCACCGACAGACCGTCGCGCACGGGCAGCGACAATGCAGCAATCAGCAGTCTGGGAGGACCGAACTGCGACAGCATCCGAATCGCATCGTCGCCATCGCGCGCAATCATGACCGGCATCGGCGCCGCCTCGGCGCACTCGCGGACGGTTCGTGCGATGCGGTCTGCGTCGGTATCGGCGATCAGCAGGTACGATGCGGGCCGGAACGGTGCGCCGGCCCCTCCAGCACGCGGCGTCTGGTTGCTAGGCGTCATCGCCGCTACGTAACGTCCGACCGCGCCGCAGACGCCGAGCTCATCGCGGCAAGCCGGCGCGCGGGGGCGATCCGCACGCAGTTCTTGCCGGCCGCCTTCGCGTGATAGAGGCTTTCGTCGGCGCGCCTCAGAATCTGTTCGGGCGTTTCGTCCGAATCCATGATCGCCACGCCGACGCTCACCGACACCCGGGCCAGACCCGCCAGGCGCGCGTCGCGCGCGTAGCCGGCGGCGATGGTTTCCCTGATGCGCTCGGCGGAGGCGGACGCGCTGGCGCGCTCGCTGTTCGGCATCACGACGGCGAACTCGTCACCGCCGTAGCGGGCACACACATCGAACACGCGGACCACCGATCGCAGCATGTTCGCGGCCGCCTGCAGGACCGCATCGCCAGCGGGATGGCCGTGCGTATCGTTGATGACCTTGAAGTCGTCGACATCGATCATCAGCACGGTCAGCGCGCTCGAGGCGCGCCTCGCGCGCTCGACTTCCTGATGCAGGCGCACGTCGAAATACTGCCGGTTGAACAATCCGGTCAGCGAATCGATGGTGGCGGCACGCGCCAGGCGGCGCGACTCGAGGTCGCCCCGCGCGGCAACCAGGCCCAGGGCGCCGACCGCGCCGATGGCGCGCAGCGTCGCCGCGTCCTGCCGGGTGAAACTCGTTCCGTCGGCCTTGTCCGTCGCGCTGAGCACGCCGATCACCTTGCGGCCGGCAACGATCGGCACTGCCGCAAACGAGAACGTGCGATATCGCCGAGTCATCACCGACATCGCGCGAAGGCGTCGCACGTCGCGGACGACGAGGGCGCGACGTGACGCGTAGACGTGGCCCATCACCCACTCGCCCGGCGCGATTCGGACGTCTTCGACCGTGGCAAGCGGGTATCCATGGGTTGCCGCGATCGCGAGTTGTTGTTCATCGGATCGGTAGAGTGCAACGGCGACTCGCTCTGCCGAGAGCGACCGAGCCGCCTGCGCTACGATGCGGCGGCAGACCGAGTCGCCGGATCCAAGACGGCCGGCCCGGCGCGCCAGTTGGTAAGCGCCGATCGTGAGCGCCTCGGCTCGCGCGCGCCTCTCCCGCTCCCGTACCGCCTCCAGCGCCGACGGCAGCCAGACAGCGACGGCGGCGAGCATCGGTTCGAGCGCAGCCGCGTCACCCGCCACGATCAGCGCCTTCGAGCCGCCGGCGTCGCCGAGCGGAATCGCCGTCCACTGACCGAGATCGATCGGTCGGAGGGCGGCGCCGGTCTCGCCGGGGTTGAAGTCGACGGCGAAGGCCAACGCCGGAACCGTGTGCGACTCCGCCGGCGCATCGGCGCCAGCGTCAGCGAGGATCCGGACCTGATCGCCAACCTTCTCGACGATCCACGCCGGCGTCTCGAGCGCGCGCGAGATCTCGCGGGCCACCAGCGCGGACGCGGATCGCTCGTCCGAAGCCAGGCTGACGCGCTGCGCAAGATCACGGCAGAATTCGAGGGAGGATCCCAGTGAAGGTCTCACCGCTGCGGTGCCGATTCTAACAACTCGCAGGTCGCCGCAAGAGGCGAAGCCGCGTCGCAAGCGAAAAGAAATCGCGTTTTCCGATCTATGGACTGGTGGGCTTGAGTTGAATCTGGACCACTTTGAGGTACCGGACCGGCCGTCCCTGCTTCTGCGCGGGCATGAACGTCCAGTTGCGGGCGGCCTTCATCAGCTGCGAATCGTAGGCTGGCCGGGTGCCAGCCGGCATCGAGACCGAGAGGACGGCGCCCGATTGATCGATCAGAAGGCGCAACGCACCCCTGTACTCCTGCGTCGCCTCACGCGCCGTGGGGCGCCACGGCGGCATCGGCTGCGACTTGGCCACCGGCGGCGTGACATCGGGGTCGGCGGCTGTGTAGATGATGTCCGGCACGTCGACAGCCGGCGCAGCCGGCTGCGGAGCCGAAACCGGCTCACGACCCGGCGCGGGCAGCTGTGGCACCGCCGCCGTCAGCGACTTCGCCAGATCCCGGAACGCCGAGGCGACCTCCTTCAGGTCGCTCAGTGCTGGCGCATCCTTCAGATCGGGATCGTTCAAGAGCGTCACGAGATCGTCGAACTGTTGCGCGGCACTCGAGTCCTTACGATCGAATGCGGCTTTCGCGAACCCATAACGTTCCAGCGCGATCTTCGGCAGCGTCTGGCGCCTGACCTCGCGGAAGACGCTCAGGATCCGCGGCGACGCTTCGGTTTCGGGCGGCACGTAGAGGGGGCGGTCGCGGAGCATGCGATCGATGCCCTTGCGGGCCTCGTCGCGCCGCTCGAGCGCAAGCAGGCAGAACACCCGGTACTGAGCAATCGACGTGGGATCTTCCGGCGGCGACGCTTCTTCGAGTTTGTCGAGGACGACGAGCGCTTCGTCGTACGCAGCCGACGCGTAGAGGCTCTTGGCGTGCTCCAGCGTGTCGTCGCTCGCAATGGCGGTGTGCACGCCGGCCGTGACGCCGAGACAGAAGAGAACGGCGCGGGCGATTTTCTTGACGCTCATCGTGGCCCCCGGAGGCGGAGCGCTGTCTCTCTTGAAGCGGGAGTTCATCGTAGCGCATTCGCGGCGACAGTACAAGAGTGATCGTTGGCGCCGTTTGTACTATGATGCGCCCCGCAGGGCACTGTGTTTCCGCAGACTGTTCCCTTCGAACAACGCCTTGTCGATCTCGAGGCGCAGCTCGATCGCCTCACACAGTTCCT
>Ga0066903_100004098_pt1 | contig 12186 bp, 10 predicted proteins | sample PanSoiMetaGPlot1_FD_67491 | JGI IMG/M metagenome (GOLD analysis project Ga0066903, IMG submission 67491) | Tropical forest soil microbial communities from Panama analyzed to predict greenhouse gas emissions - Panama Soil - Plot 1 (version 2) | ecosystem: Environmental > Terrestrial > Soil >...
AGCGCCATGCGTACTCCTCGCGAGCCCCAATCGCAAATCGCCAATCGCAAATCACAAATTGTCCCTCAGACAACGCGCGGCGCCTCTTCACCCAGATACGCCTTGATCACTTCGGGATGCCGCATCACCACCTCCGGCTTTCCCTCCGCGATCTTCTCGCCGAAGTTCAGGACCAGAATCCGGTCGCTCACGCCGACGACCGCGTGGACGTGGTGCTCGATCCACAGGACGGTCACTCCCGAATCGCGGATCGAGCGGATCAGCGACATCGCAGCGACGATCTCGGCCGGATTCAATCCGCCCATGACCTCGTCCAGGCAAAGCACGTAGGGTTCGGTGGCCACGGCCCGGGCGATCTCCAGCCGCTTCGCATCGCCGATCGAAAGAGTCCCGGCCAGAGCCCTGGCCCGGGAGGCCAGCCCGGTCTGGTCCAGGATCTCGGCGATGCGTTTGCCGGGATCGGCGCGCCGCCGGCCGCCGGCGCCGAAGTACTCGCCGATCGAGACGTTCTCCGCGACGGTCATCTCCTTGAACGGGCGCACGATCTGATGGGTCCGCACCAGCCCGCGCGCCACGATCGCGTAGTTGGGCAGTCCGTCGATGCGCTCGCCACGGAACCGGATCTCGCCCGCGGTCGGGCGTGTGGCGCCGACGAGACAGGAGAAGAGCGTGGTCTTGCCGGCTCCGTTGGGACCGATGATGCCGAAGACCTCGCCCGGCGCCACGTCGAAGTCCACGCCGTTCAAGGCGCGCAGACCCTGGAAGCGCTTGGCGAGTCCACGCACGGAGAGGATCGGCTCAGTCGGCATGGGAGACCGGCCTCGCCGGAGACGGCGCGGACGGCGCGCGGCGCAGGCGCGCCAGGAGACCGACCAGGCCCTTGGGCTCGAAGAGCATCACCAGGATCAGCATTCCCCCGTAGAGAAAGAGATACGAATCGCGCAGCGACGGGATCGACAGCATCTTGATCTGGAGATAGGAAAAGAGGATCGCCCCGAGGACGGGACCGGTCACGGTCCCCAGGCCGCCCACGATCGGCATCAGGACGATCGTGAGGGACAGGCGGAAATCGAAGACCGAGCCCGGCGAGATGTACTGAAAGTTGATGGCGAAGAGACCGCCGGCAAGGGCCACGAGCGCGGCGGAGAGCGCGTGCGCGGCGAGCTTGTACTTCGCGGCGTGGACGCCCAGCGCCTCGGCGGCATCGATGTCCTGGCGGATCGCGGAGAGTGCGCGGCCGAAAGGGCTCGCCTTGATCCACGCCGAGAGAGCCACGACGATGACCGCCAGGAGGACCATGGCGGAGTAGTTGCGGACGAAATCGAACGAGCCCGCCGGCATCCGGACTCCCGAGGAGCCGCCGGTGAAGGAAACTCCGGAGGCGAAGACCCGCACCGCCTCCGAGACGCCGATGGTGGCGATTGTGAAGTAGGGACCGCGCAGCCGAAAGGTCGGCAGCCCGACGACGTAGGAGAAGAGTGCCGCCAGAAGCGCTCCGATCGGCAGGGTCAGATAAGGATTGATGCCGGCGAGGGCGAGGAGCACGGTCGTGTAGGCGCCGATCCCCACGAAGGCCGAGTAGCCGATGGAGATCTGGCCGGCGAAACCGCCGAGGATGTTCCAGGAGGAAGCCAGGATCACTGCGAAGGCAGTGTTCCAGACGTCGTTCAGAGCCCCGCGCGAAAGCAGCGCCGGACCGGCGGCGGCCAGGACTGCGAACGCGGCTACGGGCCAGACCAGAAAGCGCGCGGAGCGCCGGAGCAGGCTCACGCGAGCTTCCGCCGGCGGCCGGTCCAGGCGCCGAAGGCTCCCAGGATCCCCTGCGGGAAGGCGACCAGCGCCACGACCAGGAGGGAGAAAGAGAGAGCGTCCTGGAAGGAGGTGGGGATGGCCGTGTAGCCGCCGATCACGTTCTCGAGCAGGGCCAGCACGAACGCCCCCGCGGCGACGCCGGAGACGCTCTCCATGCCGGCGAGCACGATGATGCAGAACGCCTTGAGAAGGAAGCTGCGCCCGAAGTCGGGCGTAAAGGCGTACAGCATCGCGAGCAGGCTCCCCGCCGCCCCGGCGAAGGCCGATCCGATCCCGAAAGCCACGGCCGAGATCCGGTCGGCGTTGATGCCGGACAGGAGAGCTGCGTCGCGGTTCTGGGTCACCGCGCGGATGGCCCGACCGAGATAGGTCCACCGCAGGGTGGCTTCGAGGACCACAAGGGATGCGGCGCTCACCGCGAAAACCGCCAGGCCCGGGAGACCCACTCGGACGCCGAGCACGGAGACCGACCGCATCGTGTATCCGGTCATGATCGACTGGATGTCGCCGCTCCAGATGGCGTAGGCCAGGTTCTGGAGGACGAGCCAGACGCCGAAGAGAAGCAGGAGCGACTCGATCGAAGCGCCGCCTGCGGACTGCGGTAGCGGCTTGACCAACAGGACGTACAGGACGACGCCGAAACCGAAAAAGAGCGGGATGACCAAGACGAGCGAGACGAGGGGGTCGATCCCGAACCGCACGTTCAACGTCAGCGTGACGTAAGCGCCCAGCATCAGGATGCCCGCGTGGGCCAGGTTGATGATCCGCATCACGCCGTAGATCACGGCCAGGCCGTACGACATGGTGGCGTACAGGCCGGCGGTCAGGAGGGAGTTGACGAGGATGGCGCGGAGGGCGCTCATAAACGCCTCGCGAGGACGAAGGACGTAGTTGGCAGGACGCAGGGAAACACAATCCCTACGACCTTCGTCCTAAGTCCTACGTCCTCTTTCCAGAACGACACGAATGGAAGCGCGCTACGACCTCGGTATCGGCGCCACCGGCTCGCCCGTCTTGGAAGACGGCGGCCACACAATATCTACCTTGTTATCCGGCTTGTTCTGGGTCACGACGAAGGGAAGAACCGCCTGCCCGGACGAGGTGAACTTCAATTCCCCTCCCGGCAGGATCGAATCCTTCAGATCCACCTTGGCCAGTGCGCTGCGGATCGCCTCGGGCTTGGTCGATCCCGCGGCGTGCAACGCGGCGACGAGGGCACGCACGGTTTCATAGGCGCAGGCGTGGTACCACTGGGGGTCGCTTCCGGTGGCCGCCTTCCACTTCGCGTTGAACGCTTTCACCTGCGGGTACGGAAGAAGGTCCGACCACCAGCCGCTGGCGAAGATGTAGTCGGTGGCCGGTCCCAGCGCCTTTCGCCCGGCGGCGTCCGCACCGCGGGCGCCGTACGTGACCATCTCGTGGCGCAGCCCCATCTGGGTGTAGGTGCGATGCATGGCAATGAAGTCCTCCAGATGCGCGTCGGCCATGAAGAGGTCGGCGTTGGCGGCGGCAATCCGAGTCAGGAGCGGCTTGAAGTCCGGCGCGTTCAACTCGAAACTCTCCTCGGCCGCGATCGAGAACTCGCCGGGGTGCGCCTTGACGTAGTCGTGCACGCCCTGTGTGTAGTCCTTTCCATGCTCGGTGTTCTCGGTCACCAGGGCGATCTTGAGCGGCTTCTTCAGCTTCCCGGCTGAGACCAGGGAGGACAGGAACTCCATCTGGGTCTGGGACAGTACGTCGACCGGCGAGAGCGTCCCGAAGACCCACTTGCTGCGGCCGAAGATCGCACGTGCGCCGGCTCCTCCGGAGATATAGGGGACTCCATAGCGTTCCGGCACCACGCTCTGCGCTTCCACGAGATGCGATCCATATCCGCCGATGACCGCGTCGACCTTCTGCTGCGTGATGAGCTGCTCGACCAGCTGCGCGCTTTTGGCGGCGTCGGTCGTGTCGTCCAAGAGCGTCAACTCGATCTTCATTTTCTTCCCGCCGATGTCCACGCCGCCGGCGTCGTTGACCTCTTTGACCGCAAACTCGGTGGCCTGTTTGTACGCGCCTCCGATCTTGGACTCCTTGCCGGTCACCGGCACGACCGCTCCCAACTTGACGACTCCGTCCGCCGCCTGTCCGGCCCCGGCCGCCGCTGACAACACGCAACCCAGGACGAATCGCACCAGTCCTCCGGATCGACGCACGTCCATGGCTTCCTCCCCTCCCTCCGCGGCCACCGCCGCGCCGCCAAAATCCGTTTAAAAAATCGGCTTAGTATCTCCCTCTTTCCACCGCGCCGCTCAGGGGCCTGGGCGGACCGCACAGGAGCGCGTCGGCGGCGAGCCCGACCAGGAGCGCTCCCACGCAGCACGCCACCACTCCAGGCCATCCGCGGCGCTGCCAGGCCAGACCGGGCAGGAGGGAGCCCAGGCTCGCGCCGACGTAATAGAAGGTCACGTAGAGAGCGCCGGCGGCCCCCTTGGCGCGTTCGGCATGGGCATTGACGAAGGCCGGAGCGGTTGACTGAACCGTGAACATGCCCACGCACAGAACGACGAGGGCGGCGACGATCGCCGGCAGCGACGGGACGAGCGTCAAGAGAATGCCGGCGCCGGCCACGGCGAGCCCGACCGCCATCAGGGCCCGCCGGCCCGCCCGCGCCGACAGCCTTCCCGAGATGACCGATGTGAAGACGCCCGCCAGATAGACGACATAGACCGAAGACACCAGCGCGGTGGAGAGATGAAACGGCGGGGCGGTCAGGTAATACGGCAGGTAGGTGAAAACTCCGATGAAGGAGAAGAAGACGGTTGCGCCGATCACGAAGGCCCCGATCAGGCGGCGGTCGCGAAAATGGCCGAGCATGCCCCGGTAGGCGTCCCCCAGGCGGGCGCTCTCGGCTCCCGGGCCTCGAGGCAGACCCAGGGCCAGCGCCGCCGCGCCGAGCAGAGTGGTCCCCGCGAAGACGAAGAACGGCAAGCGCCAGTTGGTGGCCGCGGCCAGGAGTCCCGACAGGACACGGCCGATCAGGCCGCCGGCCACCGAAGCCGCAATCCAGCCGCCGACGCGGTGGCCCAGATCGGCCTCGCTGGCGAAGTCTCCGATGTAGGCCACCGCGACCGCCGTCACGCCGGGCATCAGCAGGCCCTGCAGCGCGCGGAAGACGAGGAGCGCGTGAAACGACGACGCCAGCCCGCAGAGCGCCGTGGGCACCGCCAGGAGGGCGCAGCTGGCGGCCATGACCGACTTCCGCCCCATGCGGTCGGACAGCGACCCGTAGAAGCTCGAGACGAACGCGATCATCAGGACCACGACCGAGATCGTCAGTCCGGCGGCGGCGGGGCCGACGGAAAACTCCCGAGACACCAGAGGCAGGATGGGTTGCGTGATGTACAGGTCGGCGTAGACCGCCACCGTGGCGAAGTTGAGCGCGGCGGCGGATCTCATGGAGCTCTCAGCTGTCAGCTCTCCGCTCTCACCTCAGGACCTGGCCAAGCCATGACTGACAACGAACAATGGAGGACTAGAGCCCCAGATAGGCCTGCCGGATCCGGGGGTCCTGCAGCAGCTGCGCCGCCGGGCTCGACTGCACGATCCTTCCGGTCTCCAGCACGTAACCGCGGTGGGCGTGCTCCAGGGCGACCTGCACGTCCTGCTCGACCAAGAGCACCGTCGTCCCACGCCGGTTGATCTGCGCGATGAGCTCGAGCAGGTGGTCGACGATGAGCGGAGCAAGCCCGAGCGACAGCTCGTCGATCAGGAGCAGTCTCGGCCGGCTCATGAGCCCGCGTCCGATCGCGCACATCTGCTGCTCCCCTCCGGAAAGCCGTCCGGCGTACTGGCCGGAGCGCTCCTTCAGTCGCGGCAGGAGCCCGTAGATCCAGTCGAGATCCTCGGCCGCCTCCTTGCGGTCGCGGCTCCGATAGGCCCCCTGCAGCAGGTTTTCGCGAACCGTCAGCCCCGGGAAGAGGCGCCGCCCCTGAGGGACATGCACCACGCCGGCGCCCACGATCTGCTCGGGACGCGCCCGCGTCAGGTTGGAGCCGGCGAAACGGATCGTTCCCGAGCGCGGACGGACCAGCTGCGAGAGCGTGCAGAGCAGCGTCGACTTGCCTGCCCCATTGGCTCCCACCAGGGCCACGATCTCGCCTTGCTTGACGTCGAGCGAAACGTCCCACAGCACTTGCACGTCGCCGTAGCCGGAGGAGAGCCCCTCGACGTCGAGCAGGGTCTCGCCCGACGGCGGGGGCGCCGCCTGCAGAAATTCGCCGCCCGGCGCCAGCGCCTTGCCGGTCGCCGCCGCCTTTGCCCGCCGCGCGAACCGCTCGCCCAGGTAGGCCTCGATCACCGAGGTGTTTTCGACGATCTCCGCCGGAGGGCCTTCGGCAATCTTCTTGCCGTAATGGAGGACGACGAGGCGGTCGGAGATTCCCATGATCGCCTTCATCACGTGCTCGATGACGAAGAGGGTCACGCCGCCGCGGTTGATCCGGCGCAGGAGCTCCATGGCCCGGTCCACCTCGGTCGGATTCAGGCCGGCCATGACCTCATCCAAGAACAGCAGCTCCGGGTCCATCGCCAGAGCCTTGGCCAGCTCGAGGCGCTTCAGGTCGGGAATCGTCAGATCCGAAGCGAGAGTGCGGCTGCGATGCTCCAGACCGACTTGAGCCAGCACCTCCTCCGCGCGCCGCCGCGCCTCCCTCGCGGTCCGCTCGCGCCCGCGGGCTCCGAACATCGCGCCTGTCGCTACGTTGTCGGTGACCGTCAGCTGCCTGAGCGGCTTGACCACCTGGAACGTGCGGGCGATGCCGAGCCTCCCGATGGCGTAGGCCGGCAGGCGGGTGATGTCGCGGCCGTGAAATCGGATCTGGCCCAGCGTGGGCTTGTCGAGCCCGGTGATGCAGTTGACGAACGTCGTCTTGCCTGCCCCGTTGGGACCGATGACGCCCAGGACCTCGCCCTGGCGGATCGTCAGATCGACATCGGAAACCGCGGCCAGGCCGCCGAAACGCTTGGTGATGCCGCGGGCCTCGAGGATAGGCGGGCCTGAGGCCCCCTGGCTTGTCACGTCAGCCTGCTCGCGCGCACGTTGGCCAGCAGCACGTTCCATCCGATCCGCCGGCCCTGCGCGATCCGGCGGAACAGATCGGTCAATCCGCGCGGCAGGAAGATCACGAAGAAGATGACGATCGCGCCCAAAACGGTCGGATGCAGCTCCAGGAAATGGCTCCAGACGTAGGTCGAGAGGAGCTGATAGAGCGCCGCGCCGACCACCGGCCCCCAGACCGAGCCGCTTCCTCCGATGATGCAGGCGATGATCATCTGCAGCGTGTACTCGATCTTGAAGAAGTCGTCGGGCGCCACGTGGATGTTCTGGTAGGCGGTGATGCCTCCGGCGCAGGCGGCAAAGACCGCCGAGAGAGCGAACGCCACGACCTTGAAGAGGGTGGTGTTGATGCCGACCGAGCGCGCGGCATCCTGGTCCTCGCGGATCGCCACCCAGCCGGCACCGATCTTGGAGCGGGCCAGCAGCGCCGTCGCCGCGACTCCCGCTGCGACCAGGGCCAGGGCGGAGTAGTAGAAGAACTGTCCGCTGCTCTGGACCGGAAGGTCGATGCCCGTCGCGCCCTCGGTCAAACTGTCCCACGAGGCGGCGACCTCGCGGAAGGCCTCGGCCACCCCCAGCGTGGCGATGGCGAAGTAGTGGCCCTTCAGGCGCAATACAGGCACCCCCACGACCACGGCGACGACCGCCGCGAGCACGGCTCCGGCCGCGAGCGCCGGGAAAAACCCGAGGTGCCAGCGCGAGAGCATCAGCAGTCCAGTCGCGTAGGCCCCGATGCCGAAGAACGCCACGTTGCCGAAGGCCGCGTATCCCGCATAGCCCCCGATGAAGTTCCAGCCTTGCGCCATCAGCGCGAGGCAGAGAACGGTGGTCGCCGTCAGCAGCTTGTAAGAGGAGACGAACCGCGGAACGAAGAGAAGGATCGCGAGGACGACGGCCGGAACCGCGAAGCGGGCGGCTCTGGCCATTCTAGGAGAGCGACCGGCCGGCGATGCCCTGAGGCCGGACGATCAACAGGACGACCAGCAGCGCGAAGGTCACCGCCTGCGACAGCTGCGGCAGGCGGGAGGCCACGAAGACGTCGACCACCGCGTAGATGGTCGCGCCGATCAGCACGTTGACGACGTTGCCCAGCCCGCCGAGCACGCAGATGACGAACGCCCGTTCGGTGTAGCCGCCACCGAGGTTCGGGTCGAAGGGAATCACCATGGCCAGCAGGCTCCCAGCCGCTCCGGCAAAGGCCGAGCCGATCGCGAAGGTCAACGCGTAGATCGCGCCGACCTGAACGCCCGTCAGGCGTGCCGCGTCGATGTCCATGCCGGTCGCCCGGATCGCCCGCCCCAGGCGGCTGCGGTTCAGAAAGGCGCCCAGAAGGAGCACCAGGGTGAGCGAAACCAGGAGGGCGAAGAGGCGTACGTAGGGGATCCGAACGGCGCCCAACGTGAACCCCGTCCCGCTGTAGGAAGTCGTCACCGAGCGCGTATCGGCCTTGAAGAAGAAGTTCAGGAGGTTGACGATGAGGATCTCCAATCCGAAGGTCAACAGGAACGTGGCCAGCAGCGGCGCCCGCATGATCTGGTTGATCACCGTGCGCTGGACGGCGTAGCCCAAAGCGAAGAGGACGGCCATCGAGACGGGGATCGAGAGGAAGGGATCGACGTGCAGGAGCTCGTGCATCCAGTAGGTCAGGTACGCCCCCATCACGATGAAGGCGCCGTGGGAGAGGTTGACGATATTCATGATTCCCCACACCAGGGAGAAACCGACCGCAACCAGCGCCAGGAGGCCGGAGAGAAGGAGGGCGTTGACCGCGATCTGGGACAGCTCTGCGGAAGACATGTCGGCTATCAGCTGTCAGCTTTCAGCTATCCGCTATCAGCTGGTGAAGTCCCCCCAGACCTCTGGCCGAGAGCTGTGAGCTGAGGGCTGAGAGCTGTTCACCTCTTGTCCCACGCCGGCATCGGGAAGAGCGCGGGTTTTTCCGCCACGTCCTCCGGCCAGACGGTGTACTTGTTGCCATCGGGCTGGAGCTGCTCGACGGCCATCGGCTTGAACACATTGACCCCGCGCGCGTCGAATTTCACCCGGCCGTAGAACGTCGTGAGGTCGATCGCGGCGAGCGCGTCGCGAACCTTGCCCGGATCGAGCGTGCCGGCGGCCTCGATGGCGGACTTGTAGGTGATGACGGCCACGGCCGACTCGGCGACCTGGTAGGGAATGACCTTGTACTGCGGATGCGTGGCCCGAAAAGCCGTTGCGAAGGCCTGAGGCGTCGACCAGGGGTCAGTCCCCTTGTAGCGCAGGGCGTCGGTCCATTGCGTCGCGCCGAAGATGTAATCCGCGTTCTTCTTGAGGTTTTCCCGAAACTCCGGCGAAGAGGGGCCGACGGAAAATCCCATGGCCTTGGGCGCGACGTTCAGGTCCTTGGCCGTTTTCACGATCAGGAGCGAGTCCTGGAGATGGCCGGACCCGAGGATCACGTCGGCGTTCTTCCCCTTGATCGCCGTCAGGAGGGCGCTGACGTCCTGCGCGCCGGTGGGATAGAGCTCGTCGTAAACGACCTGCATCCCCTTCTCCTTGGCGTACTCCGCGGCGCCGGCGGCCACCTCCTTGGAGAAGGACTCGTTCTCCCCGAGGATCGCCACGTTCTTGAGCGCCGGATCCTTCGCGCGAATCAAGTCGATGATGCCGCGCAGATACAGCTTGGCCGGGGACAGGATCATGAAGCTGAACTTGTAACCCTTGTTGAAGACGCCCTCCGCCGCGCCGTTGGCCTCCACCATCGGCATGCGATACCGCTCGGCGATCGGGGCCGCGGTCCCGGTGGGCGACGATCCGTACGGCCCCAGGAGCAGATTGACCTTGTCCTCGTTGATCAATTTCTCGAAGAGCTGCGCGCTTCGCTCGGGCTTGGTCTCGTCGTCGTAATACTTGAGAGCGACCTTGTAGACCTTGCCTCCGACTTTGATCCCGCCCATCTCGTTGATCTTGTCGATGGCGAACTGGTAGCCGTCGCGCGTGTACTCCCCTTCCTTGGCAGTCTTGCCGGTGATCGAGATCGCCGCGCCGAAAGTGATCGTGTCCGCGGCCAGAACCGGGAATGCTCCGAACAGGAGCGCCGTGAGCGAAAACAGCGTTCTCCTCATGGGAATCTCCTCATGCTAAGGGATCGTCGGGTCCACACTATATTTCCACAGGCATTGGAGAATCTAGGAAAGACGGGGGCGCGCTGATGCGCAAGGGTTCCATCGGGCTGCTTTCGGCGGCCCACCTTTTCGATGACGTCAACCAGGGTGTCATCCCGGCTCTTCTTCCTTTCTTCATCGCCGAGCGCGGCCTCACGATCGCGGCCGCGGGAGGCGTGGTTCTGGCCGCCAACCTCGCGTCCTCGATCCTGCAGCCCCTCTTCGGCCAGCTCACCGACCGGTGGACCATTCCCTGGCTCGTTCCCGCCGGCCTGCTCCTTGCGGGCCTGGGCGTGGCGGCCTCCGGTCCGGCCCCCACCTACGGTCTCATTCTCTGCGCCGCCGCCGCGAGCGGAATCGGCGTCGCTGCGTTTCATCCGGAAGCCGCGCGCCGGGTCTATGTCCTGTCGGGGGAACGCCGGGCCACGGCAATGAGCCTCTTCGCCGTTGGCGGGAACCTCGGATTCGCCGTCGGACCGGCGCTCGTGACGCCGATCCAGATCCGGTTCGGTCTTGCCGGCACCGTCTGGCTCGCGCTGCCGGCGGTGGCCATGGCCGTCGTGCTCGCGATCTTCCTGCGCGATCGCGCAGGGGCGCCATCGGCCGCTCGGCCTCTTGCAATCGCCGCCGCCGACCGCTGGGGCTCCTTCGCGCGGCTCACGGGCGCCGTCATCTCCCGAGCCGTCATTTTCTACGGTCTCGATACCTTCATTCCGCTCTACTGGATAGGCGTATTCGGGCGATCCAAGTCCGCGGGAGCCGCCGCTCTGACCCTGATGCTTTCTGCCGGGGTGGCCGGAACGCTCGCCGGCGGGTGGCTGGCCGACCGCTTCGGGCGTCGGGTCGTGGTTCTGGGATCGATGCTCGCCCTCTTTCCCCTCCTGGCGGCTTTTGTCTGGGTCTCCAACCCGTCCATCGCTCTGGCGCTGCTGGTGCCGATCGGGCTTGCGCTCTACGCGCCCTTCTCGGTCATGACGGTCCTGGGACAGGAATATCTCCCTGGCCGCGTAGGGACGGCCTCGGGCGTGACGATCGGGCTGGCGGTGACGCTGGGCGGAGTCGCGGCCCCGATTCTGGGTCGCATCGCCGACCTGCACGGAATCCACGCCGCGATCTCGCTGCTCATCGGGATCCCTCTCATCGGAGCCTTTTTTGCCTGGTGGCTGCCCCGGGAAGGAGCAAGCCCGCCGATTCAGAGTGCTCAGGCGGCCGCCGAGCGCTAGACGCCCAGCCGGCGAAGGTCCTCGGCGGCGTTTCACAAAGAGGATTAGCATCGCCGGCGTGGATCCCGTCGACCGCGTCCGAATCAGGACCTGCGAAGACCATCAGGAGAGCGACCGCGAGGACACGCTGGCCGTCGAAGAGCCGCTGGAAATCCGGATTCGCGGCATCGAAGGAGCTCCAGCGTCCTCCTTCGTCACGACCATGCGAACCCCCGGGGCAGACGAGGAGCTGGCCGCGGGCCTGCTCTTCGCCGAAGGGGTCGTTGAGCGTCGCGAGGAGCTGCTGGCCCTCGATCGCCTGACCGACCCGCGCATCGATCCCGAAATCCGGGCCAATGTCCTGGTGGCGACCCTGGCTCCGGACGCCGCGGAGCGGGCCGGCAGCCTCCGGCGCGCGACCGTGATGGGCTCGGCATGCGGGGTCTGCGGGAAGACCTCGATCGAGAACGTCCTCCCCTCCGATCGGCCGCCGCTGTCCTCGGCTTTAAAGGTGAGCCCGGAACTGCTCTACGCCCTGCCCGAGCGGCTGCGGGAGAGCCAGTCGATCTTTGCGCGGACGGGAGGCCTTCACGCAGCGGCCCTCTTCACGGCGGCCGGCGAGCTCGCGGATCTCCGGGAAGACATCGGACGGCACAACGCCACGGACAAAGTCGTCGGGGCGTCCTTGCTGCGCGGGCGCCTGCCGCTCTCGGACAGAGTGCTGATGGTCTCCGGACGCGCCGGATTCGAGATTGTTCAAAAAGCGTACGCTGCCGGCATTCCGATCGTCGCATCGGTGTCGGCCCCATCCAGCCTCGCCGTCGAGCTCGCCCAGGCTGCCGGGCTCACACTCGTCGGCTTCCTTCGCCAGCGTCGCTTCAATATCTATTCCAGTGCCCAACGTATCTCTTCCAAAGACCATCGCAATCCG
>Ga0066903_100004099_pt1 | contig 12186 bp, 11 predicted proteins | sample PanSoiMetaGPlot1_FD_67491 | JGI IMG/M metagenome (GOLD analysis project Ga0066903, IMG submission 67491) | Tropical forest soil microbial communities from Panama analyzed to predict greenhouse gas emissions - Panama Soil - Plot 1 (version 2) | ecosystem: Environmental > Terrestrial > Soil >...
GATTACCGGCGGCCTTCTGGTCGGTTTCCTTTCCGACTTCGGGCGCCTCACCCTTGCTTTGGTTACCACCGGATGAAGGGTTCTGCTCTGCCCTCTTTCCCTCTTCAACCTGGGCCTCGGCCTTGGCCAGTTCGTTTTGGAGCTCGACGGAATTGTCCTTGCTCTTGTTGCCCTTGGCGTTCTGTCCAGGGCCCGGATTGATCTGGTTCTGTCCCGCGCCCTGGCCCGAACCATTTGCTGAACCCGCGCCCTGGCCCGTGCCTTGGCTCTTCCCTTCCTTCGAAGCGGTGCTTTGCCCCCCACCTGCGCCTTGCTCCTTGCCGTTCCCCTGCTCGCCGCGCGATGCGACCTGCTGCATCACTTCCTCGAGCCGCTTCAGCTTTTGCTCCGGGGGCAATTTGGGATTCTCAAGTTCATCGGCGACATCGCGCAGGCTACTGGCAAGTGCGAGATCCCCGGGGCCGGAGGAGGTCTTCTCGATTTCGCCGGCACTCTCGCGCAGCTTCATCGCGTCGCTTCGCAGCGGCGATGGCGGGCGAACCAGGCCCAGGGTAGCGAGCGCCATCGCGATAGCGATGGCGAGGGTCAGGATCGAAGATCGCCTAATCGGACCGCCGAGCCGCAACGGAAATGCGCGGCTGGCGTCAAAGCTGTCCAAGAACGAGATCGCGCGCTTCCACAAGAGCGGAAACAGCGGAGACCGGCCAGCCCTTGCCGCCTCCGGTGCTGCCGGATTCACGAGCAGCGCAAACGTCAGGATCTGCTGATGACCGTCCACGGCTTCGTCAACCTGCGCGGCAGCGCGGACAAAATCGCGGGCGTGCCGGTAGGCCCGCCCCGCCAGTACCGCAGCCGTGACCACCGTGAGTAAGGTGATTGCCGCCAGGGAACCGGTCAGAATTTGAACTCCGGCCGGACTTAGCACGTAGCCCCATCTCTCCCAGGTTGCCTGACCCAGCGGATGCAGCGCCGCTGCGAGCGTTGCCGTGGCAACCGCGGGCAGCGCCGCATAGGCGAGCGTTCGCACAGCGGCGACCCTGGCAATGCGACCACTCGTGCGGCTTAGAATCTCGACCGGATTAGGCACGATAGAATTATAGCCTAATCGGCTCCGCCAGCCGCGAGAGGACGCGCGGCGTTGGAGCGGCGGGCCCTGCTGCTCGCCAGGATGGCGCGCTTGTGGTCGTTGAACGATTTGGAGAACACATGAGTTCCGTCGTCGCGGGCCACGAAATAAAGGAAATTCGATTGCGCCGGATAGAGCGCGGCTTCGATTGACTTCAGGCCCGGACTCGCAATCGGCCCGGGCGGAAGACCCGTTATCTCGTAGGTATTGAATGCGCTCGGAGTTCTCACTGCCTGGGCGGCTGCGCCGACCGTTCCGTCGAAACTATACTCAGCGGTCGGATCGGATTGAAGCGGCATTCCCAGCCTGAGCCGGTTGTAAAATACCCCTGCAATCAGCGGCCGTTCCCCTGGTACTTTTGCTTCCCGCTCGACGATGGAGGCCATGGTCACAGCCTGGCGCGTGTTCAGTCCCAGTTCGAACATCCGCGCTTCCACCCGCGGTGTCAGGACCCGAAAGAATCGCGATAGCATCGCAAACAAGATCTGGTCGGCCGAGACGTGCGGGGAAAAACGGTAGGTCGCCGGAAAGAGGTAACCCTCCGCCCCCAGCGGCATGAGTCCCAGCGCGCGGACCAGCGAACCGTCACGCGCCGCATCCTCGAAATCGCCTTGGCACACCAGCCCTGCAGCCTCCAGGCGCTCCCCGATCTGATGAACGGTTAGGCCCTCTGGTATTACGACCGTTACGACCGTGAAGTCGCCGGCCACCAGGTGGTGCATTACTTCCTGGACCCGTTCCCCGCCTTTGAATTCATAGTCTCCCGGCTTGATCCGACGCGCAGTCCCCGTGAACTGCCCATAGAGTTGGATAGCGAGCGCGCTGCGCACGGCGCCCGCCGCGGCGAGCTTGCGCGCGACCGATCGAAACGATTCACCTTTTTCGATCGTTACGTTGCGTGGAGTCGTGAAAATCTCGGTCGGGGTGAGCCAATAGAATTCAAATGCCGCAATTGCTGCGAAGGCGATTGCTGCGAGACCAAGTAGAGCGGTGATTGCTTTCAGCTTCCGCATCGGACGGTGTTCGGGCGCGCCAGCCTCCTATGCGATTATGACGGATTCCTCAAGCGATTATGACGAATTTCGCTGCGCCGCGAGCCATTCTTCAAGTATGATCGTCGCAGCTACTGCGTCGACCGCGGTCTTGCGAGTCCGCTGGCTGCCATGATTGGAGAGCCGTTCGCGTGCTTCGAAACTGGTCAATCGCTCGTCGACGTAATCGACGGGCAAATGCAAATGCGCTGCGAGTTGAGCCCCAAAGGTCCGCGCGGCCCGGGCAGAGGAACCTTCGCTGCCGTCCATGTTGAGCGGCAGGCCAACCACCAGCCGGCTGGCAGCGCGCGAACTTATCCAGCCTCGTAGCTGCTTGAGGTCTTTGTCCCAGGAGACCCGGGCGATGGTGCCCAATGGATAAGCAACCGAGAGTGCGGACTCCGCGATGGCGAGACCGATTCGACGCTTTCCGAAATCGATTGCAATGATAGCCATGTCGGAGCGTCCGTACTGATAGAGTCGCCAGAACATCTATAGAATGTCACACGATCGTAAGGAAATTGTCGCAAGTAGTTGCGTTCGCAGGCTAAATGCCTTAATTTGGCGCCCGATGCATTCTCGGGGGAGAAGCAGAGAGGGGCTGCTGCGCGCGCTGACGGCGTTGGTGGTTGGTGTGTTGGCAACGATCGCGGCGATACATCTTTTTGTGCGCCCCGACCCGGAGCCCGCAGCCCTGCTGCTCGGCGACTTTTTCGCGGGCCGCCCGGCAGTGGCAGCGCTGGAAGCTCCGGAAGCCACTGCCGATCCTGCACCCACTGCAATAACCATCAGTCTCACCCTCGATCGTAGCGCCTCGCTCGCCGCCTACCTGCGCGATGCGGGTATCGATTCCGATGAGGCGCAGCGCTGGAGCCTGGTCTTCCAGAGCGCGGCGGCGACCCGGGTACTCTCGCGCGATCATCCGCTGACACTCTACAAGGATCCGGAGACGGGTGAGCTGCGCGGCCTCAAGTACGATGTTGATTTGCAGACCAGTGTAACGGTCGCCAACCTCGGCAATATGGTCATCAAAGCAGCCGTGCTTCCGATCGAGTATTACATCAGGCCGGTGGAGATGAGTTTCCAGGTCAAGGAAGACTTCAAGCGCGCTGCAGCCCGTCACGGAGTTCCCTCACCAGTGGTGGACTCGCTGCTCGACGCGTTCACGGACCGCACTGGCGTGGCGCAGTTGAAGCCCGGTTCGGGAGTGAAGGTTATCTACCAGGAGAAGATCAGCCGCGACGGCACTTATCATCTGGTGGGAGACGTGGAGGCGGCACAAGTCCATTTCGGCTCGCGTACCCTGAGCGCCTATGCGTTTCGCGACGAGCATGGCACTGCCCACCTCTATGATGAGCATGGACGTGCGCTCGGTCCGCAGTCCCTGCGCTTCCCGCTCAATTTTCAGTACATATCTTCGGGTTTTACCTTCCATCGCTATCATCCACTTCTGCACACCTATCGGCCGCACGTAGGGGTCGATCTCGTCGCGGAATACGGTACTCCGGTCAGAGCAATAGCGGATGGCAAGGTGGAACAGGCCGGGTGGGCTGGAGAACTGGGCAACGCTATCCGCATCGAGCATCAACACGGGATGACCAGCATCTACGGGCACCTTTCGACGATCAGTCCCGATGTTCATGAGAACGCATGGGTGCACATGGGTCAGGTCATAGGCTGGGTCGGTTCGACCGGGCTGTCGACAGGACCACACCTGCATTTTGCTCTGGAGCGCGAAGGCAACTACGTCAATCCGCTAACCGAAAAGCTCGGGGTCAACCATCAGGTGTCTCCGCGGATGCGCGAGTTGTTCAACGACTTGCGGCATCAGTATGAGCTTGCGCTGGCAAAACTTCCCGATCTCGGCACCCGCTTCGGTCCCGGCGAGGGGCGCGCAGCTGGAGGTTATCGCCTGACCATAGGTCGCGCACGTCGCAGCAGCCATCACGCCGCCGCAACTCGTGCACCTGGCGATGTCACTCCCGCCGCCTCCGGTACGGACCAGGGCGCCATGTAGCGCGAGCTAAATCGTTCCAGCCGGCCGCCCTTGTCCGCTCCAGGCACGGAACCATCGGCGTGAGCTGCGTATTCGATACCGATTTCTTTGCCCCGCCCCGGCCGCGGATTTTTGGACATCGCGGTGCCGCCGGGGAATTTCCGGAAAACACCATGGTTTCCTTTGAGCGGGCGGTCCGGGCCGGCGCCATCTACCTGGAACTGGATGTCCACATGAGCTGCGACGGAGAAATCGTCGTGTCGCACGATGAGGGACTTGCGCGCAGCTGCGGACGCGACGCGCTGATTCGCGAGATGAAGTGGGCGGAGATTCAGGACGGCGACGCGGGCTACACGCGGACATTCGACGGAGGGGCAACATTTCCGTTTCGCGGGCGAGCCATAAAAGTTCCCCGCCTGAGTGATGTGCTGGGGGCATTTGGCGACGTAAATTACCTCATCGAGATCAAGCAGACCGAGCCGAGCCTGGTGCCGCAGCTGCTCGCGACGGTCGACGCGACCGGACTGCGCCGGCGGGTGTTGATCGCGTCGGAGTTCGACGAGCCCATCAGGGTGGTGCGCAGCCTTGCTCCTCAAATCCCCACCAACTTTCCATATGGTGAGGTCGTGGAGTTCCTGCAGGCGATGGCGGGGACTCGTCCCGGTTACGAGCCGCACGGTGCGGCGCTGCAAATTCCGCCCGAATACCAGGGATGGCAGCTGGTGACGACCGAAAGCGTGGAGTTCGCGCATCGGTGCGGAGTTGAACTCCATATTTGGACGGTGAACGAAGAGAGGGAAATGAATCGGCTTCTTGAATGCGGCGTGGACGGCCTCATCTCGGACTTCCCGGCTCGCGCGCTGGCGGTGGCCCGTTCCAGGGGTCGCTGAAACGGTGGAAGTGGGTCGGTTTCCAGGAGCGCCGGGGGGGAGTTGAGGCAAGTTCCCTTTTCAGTCGCGCGGCAGCTTTGTTACCATCGCCTTCACCTGGTTTGTGGTGCAATGTGAGGTGACTCGCTCATGAAACTCGACACCGGCCTCTCCACGCGCAACCTGCGCGAGGTTCCCGCAGCCGCCAGGGCGGCCGAAGACGCCGGATTTGATGCGATCTGGACGGCAGAGGCCGGCAACGACGGGTTCCTTCCCCTCGCACTTATTGCCGAGCACACCAAGCGCATCAAGATGGGACCGTCCGTAGCGATCGCTTTTCCGCGCAGCCCAATGGCGATGGCCTATACCGCATGGGACCTGGCCGGAATGTCGGAGGGCCGATTCATCCTCGGCCTCGGCACGCAGGTGAAGGGCCACAATGAGCGTCGCTTCAGCGTGAAGTGGGAAGCGCCAGTGCCCCGGCTGCGGGAATATGTTTTGTCCTTGCGCGCCATCTTCAAGTGCTGGGCGGAAGGTGGAACGAGGCTCAAGTTCGAGGGCAAATATTACAACTTCTCGCTGATGACCCCCTTCTTTACGCCACCCAAGCACAATCACCCTGACATCCCGATTTGGATCGCCGGGGTGAACCAATACATCCTGCGCCTGGCCGGCGAGTTGTGCGATGGACTACACGCACACCCGTTCAACTCGCCGAAGTACCTGCGCGAGTTCGTGCTTCCGCACGTCGAGCAGGGGCTCAAGAAGGCGGGACGGAGTCGCAAGGATTTTCAGATCGCTACCACCGCGTTCGTGATCGTCGGTCGCAATCAGAACGAAATCGAACGCGCCAAGGCCGGGGTTCGACAGCAGATCGCATTCTATGCCTCTACCCGGACCTACAAGGTGGTCCTCGACATGCATGGGTGGGGCGAGGTGTCGGCGCGCCTGAACGAAAAAGCGGCGAAAGGCGATTGGGGTGGAATGGCGCAGGAAATAAGCGACGAGATGCTCGACACCTATGCGGTGGTTGGCACCTACGACGACATTGCCGACAAGGTGATGGCACGCTACGACGGACTGCTGGATCGGGTCGGGTTCTACATTCCTTATCGCGCCGGCCTCGACGATGCCGAGTGGCGCAAACTCACCCGCAGATTCAACGGATAGAAGCTCGTACAAACCGGGCCGCCTCTTGGCGGTCCACCGCGCGGCCGGCCCGACAAATCCACGGGCCAACGAAGGAGACCAGAATGAGCCGGATGAAACTGGCAACCGCACCGACTTCTGTACTGCTCTTCATCTGCGCGGTTGCGCTGTCGATGACTGCGACGGCCCAAGCCGACAGCGCGAAGGCGAACGTTACCGTGGTAAGCGACACCGGCACAGGAGCCACCCTCGGGACCGTCACGTTTTCCGACAGCAAATGGGGCCTCCTGGTAACGCCCGATCTTTCCGGCCTTCCTCCGGGTGTGCACGGATTTCACGTTCACGCCAAGCCCGCGTGCGGACCCGCCGAGAATGAAGGCAAGATGGCGGCGGGCTTTGCAGCCGGCGGACATCTCGATCCTGCTCAATCGAAAAAACATCTCGGTCCCTACGACGCCGATGGTCATCTGGGGGATTTGCCGCCGCTGGTGGTTGGCGCCGACGGAAAAGCCACCCTGCCGGTGCTGGCTCCCAGGCTTAGCGTCAAAGACGTGACGAACCATTCCATCATGATCCACGCGGGCGGAGACAACTTCTCCGATCAACCCAAGCCCCTCGGCGGCGGCGGTGCCCGCGTCGCCTGTGGCGTCATTCAGTAGCGCTCCGCGCAGTCGCTGAGCGCGCGCCCGCTCCGCCTCGATCGCGCGCCGGTCGTCAAACCGATAGGCTTTGGTACGATGCGTACGCATGTGCTGTACGCTCGCGAACCGCGCTGGCGCGAGGTTGCGGAGCGCGCTGAGGAGCTGATCGGGAGTCCGGGCTTCACTCCCGTCAAGTCCGAGGGGCGCACGCTCGCCGGGGTGCTCCGGTTGCCCGATGGCGACGCGGTGTTTATCAAACGGTCGGCGCGCACGTCGTGGCTGCACGCTGTGCTCATGCCGATTGTCGGTTCACCGGCGCTGCGCGCCCTCAAAGGAGCCGCGTTGCTCGATGCCGCAGGAATTCCGCATCCGAGCCCGCTGGCGGCGGCGGAGACGGTTGGCAGAGGCACGGGCCACGTGTCGTATCTGGTCAGTGAAGCGCTGCTGGATGGTGACACGCTAAGCCGCTTCGCCCTCGGCCCGGGTCAGATCAAGGGTCGCGATGCTCGACGCCGCCGGCGGATTCTTGACGACGTTGCACGCCAGGTGCGCCGATTCCATGATGCGCGGCTCTACACGCGTGACCTGCAGGAAACCAACGTGATGGTCGCAGATGACCAGGGGCAAGGGTTCCGGGTGTGGTTCCTTGATCTGGAGGATTTCCGCCGGCTGCGCAGGGTCGGGTGGCAACAGCGAGCGCGCAACCTGATCCACCTTGATCGGAGCATCGGACGCTTCCTCTGCCGCGCCGCCCGCCTCGCCTTTCTGTACGCTTATCTTGGCGGCAAGCCGGAGCGCGCCGACGCGCGCAGAATCGTCCGCGAGCTATTGGTTCTGCGCGCGCAGATGGAACGCCGCCATGTGCGCCGCGCCGGCGGCAGCACTCTCGCGACGACGCATCCTCCGCGTACCGAAGCTTCCGGCGTGGACTCGGTGCGCGGCTAGGGCGGCCGACCAACTCTTATGGCATTCACCGTCCGCAAGCGCGAGTACGACCATCACACCGAAGAAATTCATGCGGCCGGCGGGAGCTGGGTGCGTGACCTGATGCTGGGTCTCAATGACGGACTGGTCGCCTCCTTCGCAGTCACCTCGGGTATCGCCGGAGCGTTTTCGTCCTCGCACATCGTGACCATGGCCGGCCTGGCCGAGATGCTCGGGGGCACGGTCTCGATGGGGCTGGCGGCATTCATTGCCGCACGCTCCGAATTTGAGTTCCACGAGAGTGAGATAGCTCGCGAACGCGATGAAATCGAAAAATGGCCGGATCGCGAACGCGATGAGATCAGAACCATCTACCGCGGCAAGGGATTTTCCGGCGAGCTGCTCGACCGCATCGTCGGCCATCTCACCGCGGACCCGGAGCGCTGGGCGAGCGTGATGATGCGCGAGGAGCTGGGCTTCGCCAGCGAGACCTTCGAGCCACCGACCAAGTCCGCACTGACCGTGGGCGCCTCCTACCTCCTGGGCGCCGCGGTACCTGTAGCGCCCTACCTGTTCACCGAGCCGGCGCGCGGGATTTTCGCCTCCGCGGTCGTCACGATCGTCGTTTTGTTCGCGGTGGGCGCGGCGAAGACCGTCATCACCAGCCGCCCGTGGTGGCGCAGCGGGCTGGAAAGCATGCTGAGCGGCGTCGTTGCCGCCAGCGTGACCTACGCGGCGGGCCGGCTATTCGGCGCCCGATAGGCTGCGCTCTGCGGGCGCGAGGCCCCTTTGTTGGGAAAGAATCAAGGCGAGGTGCCCAACGCGACTCGACGTCGAGCGTTTTTCGTCCCCCTTGCACTCCTCAAGTCTCGACCAGAATGTCGTCGCCTTCAACCTTTACCGCGAAGCATCCAACCGTGACGCTGGGATCGTCGAGGTTTTTCCCGGTCGCAATGTCGTACTCCCAACCATGCCATGGACAGGTCACGTGGGTACCATCCAGTTCGCCTTCCGCGAGCGGGCCGCCGCGGTGCTTACAATCGTTTCCGATCGCGTAATATTTTCCGCCTGCGTTGAAAAGGGCGATTTTTTTTCCGGAAGCCTCGACCAGCTTGCCGCTGCCTTCGGCGACATCCGCGCGCGATGCAACTCTGACAAAGTTACCCACGGTTCACTCCATCTCCAGGGGTTCGGCAAGGATTATTACGAGCGCCCGAGCGCTCGGCAAACGGCCGTGGTTGCGCTTCTCGTGGCGCTGCGATACTGGGGAGCATTCGCGAGTCGCAGGGGAGGGGGAATCCATGAGAGTCGCGCAACTGATTGCCAGAATTCTGCTCGGCCTGATTTTCACGGTCTTCGGGCTCAACGGCTTCATCCACTTTCTGCCGATGCCGGCGATGAGCGGGCCGCCTGCAGATTTCTTCGGCGCGTTGTTCCACACCGGTTACATGATTCGGCTCATTTTCGCGGCGCAGGTTATCGGGGGGGTCCTGGTACTGGTTGGCCTGTTCGTCCCATTCGCCCTTCTGATCCTGGCACCAGTAGTTGTGAACATTTTCTTTTTTCACCTCTTCCTGGCCCCCAGCGGTCTGCCCTTGGCGTTGATAGTAGTAATCCTCGAACTATTTCTGGCCTGGACCTATCGGGAGAATTTCGCGCCGCTCTTCTCAAGCTAGCAATCTACCCAACAGAAGCCCGTCCCGGTACTGAGAGGTGAACTCAGAGCCCCGCCGCGCACGCGGGCGACCATACGGCGCGGGTTCAGGTTGTGTATTCCGCGTTGATCTTTACGTAGTCGTAGCTTAAGTCGCAGGTGAGGATGGTTGCGCTTGCGCTGCCCAGCTTCAAATCGAGCCGCACATCGAATTCGCGTTCACGCATCCTGGCCGCGGCCGCGTCCAGCGCATCCACCTGCAGAGCGCCGCGGCGCGCGACTTTTACCCCACCGATATAGAGCACGAGTCTGTCAGACTCGACGGCGGCACCTGAGGATCCGGCTGCCATCAGGATGCGCCCCACGTTTGGATCGCAGCCGAAAAAGGCCGTCTTTACGAGCGGCGAGTTGGAAATCTGGCGGGCGCATCGTTCCGCGTCCGCTGCGGAGCGCGCCCCGGTTACCGTCACGGTTACGAGCTTGGTCGCGCCTTCTCCGTCGCGCACCAGTTCGGCGGCGAGCGCAGCGCAGACGCCTCCGACCGCAGCGTTGAATGCCCCGGTGTCGCGGTGGGTCATGGCGCCGTTCCTGGCCAGACCGCTCGCCATCACGATGACCGAATCATTGGTGGACATGTCGCCGTCGACCGTAATTGCATTGAAACTGACGGGCAACGCGAGCTTCAGCGCTCTCTTGAGCTGCGTGGTCGTCGCGGTCGCATCGGTCACCACGTAGGCGAGCATGGTCGCCATATGCGGTGAGATCATGCCCACCCCCTTGGCAACCCCGGCCACTGTCACCGGGTTGCCGCCCAGCCTCAACACGGTCGAGGCCATCTTCGGCCTCGTGTCGGTGGTCATAATCGCGCGGGCAAAATCTTCCATCGAGCCTGCGGACAGCGCCGCGACCGCCGCGTCCGCACCGGCGCTGAATTTCGCGAAGTCGTAGAGGTGCCCGATAACCCCGGTCGAGGCGGGAACCACCAGGGCGGGTGCAATGCCGAGATGACGCGCGACCGCGGCGCAGGAGGCTTTCGCCAGGCGCAATCCGGGCTTGCCGGTGAAACTGTTTGCACATCCGGAGTTGGCCACCACGGCCTGGAGCCGGCCCGCACGCAAGCGCTCGATGGTTACGTGGACCGACGCTGCTTTGACCTTATTGGCGCTATTGACCGAGGTCGCGGGACAGGGATGGTCGGCCACGATCAATCCCAGGTCCTTTGCGCCTGCCACGGTTTTGAGGCCCGCGCTTACTCCGGCGAATCGAAACCCCGGCACCTGCGCCGCTGCGAGATCGATGTTCATCCGACTCCTCCGTCGGCGGCACTATACGCAAGCGGAGCGGCCGAGAAAACGCGAACCGCTTCAACCCGGGGCTGAAGCGTAGATCTGAGGTTGGCCACTGCACCACAACCAGCGCCTGGTCGAGGAGCAGCTCGAATCGCGAGCTATTTGCCGTGGCAGCGCTTGTACTTCTTGCCGGAGCCGCAGGGACAGGGGTCGTTGCGCCCGACCTTGTCCGCGTCGCGTTTGACTGTCTGCGCGCCCGCGTCCTGGGCCTCGCCGCCGTGGCTCATGACCATCTTCTGCGGTTTGGGTTGCTCCTGCATCTGCTGGACATCCTGCTGGCGAGTGACTTGCACCGAGAAGCACTTCTCGACGACGTCCCGTTGCATCGTAGCCATCAGTGCCTCAAACATCGAGAACCCTTCCTTCTGGTATTCGACCAGGGGGTTCTGTTGCGCGTAGCCGCGCAGTCCGATGCCCTCCTTCAGATGATCCATCGCGAGCAGATGGTCCTTCCACAGCGAGTCGAGCGTCTGCAGCATCACGATCTTTTCGATCTGGCGCATGACCGGCGGGGTGAACTCGGTTTCCCGTTGCTCGTAGAACTTGCGCACGCGCTCCTCGGCTACTTCGACTAAATCCGCGGCGGAGTCGATGCTCTGGCCCTCGGGGCCGCTTTCGTGGGTTAACCCGGGATGGAACTTGAACTGCTGAAAAAAGGCGTCGTCAATCGCCTTCCATCGCCAGTCCCTGGGATCAACCTCCGGGTCGGCGTGTGCTTCGGCGACTTCCTCGATGAGCTGGCCGCACATGTCGAACACGTCGTCCTTAAGCGGGGCACCCGAGAGCAGTTCGCGGCGGCGGGCGTAGATGACCTCGCGCTGCTTGTTCATGACGTCGTCGTATTCGAGCAGGTGCTTGCGGATGTCGAAGTTGTGCGCTTCGACTTTCTTCTGCGCGTTCTCGATCGCGCGCGAAATCCATCGATGCTCGATCGGCACGCCGTCTTCCATCCCGATCTTTCCCATCAACCCCTTCAAGCGGTCGGCGCCGAAGATCCGCAGCAGGTCGTCTTCCAGCGACATGTAGAAGCGCGATGATCCAGGGTCGCCCTGGCGGCCCGACCGGCCGCGGAGCTGGTTGTCGATGCGCCGCGATTCGTGGCGCTCGGTGCCGAGAATGTGCAAGCCGCCCGCGGCCAGCACCCGTGCGCGTTCGGCGCCACACTGCGCCCGGTATTTCGTCAGGACCGCCTGGAACTTCGGATCGGCCGCGTCCCTGGTGCCCGCCTCAGCCGCCGCCATGAACTCGGGATTGCCGCCCAGCACGATGTCGGTGCCGCGTCCCGCCATATTGGTCGAGATGGTAACGGCGCCCTCGCGCCCGGCCTGCGCGACGATTTCGGCTTCGCGCTCGTGATTTTTGGCGTTGAGCACCGAATGCTTGACCCCGGTCTTCTTGAGCTTTTCCGCGACCCGTTCGGATTTCTCGATCGAGACGGTACCGACCA
>Ga0066903_100004100_pt1 | contig 12186 bp, 13 predicted proteins | sample PanSoiMetaGPlot1_FD_67491 | JGI IMG/M metagenome (GOLD analysis project Ga0066903, IMG submission 67491) | Tropical forest soil microbial communities from Panama analyzed to predict greenhouse gas emissions - Panama Soil - Plot 1 (version 2) | ecosystem: Environmental > Terrestrial > Soil >...
CAACCTCCCGTTGTTCGAGGTGTCACCGTCAAGCGACTTTGCGGACTATCTGCTCGTGCGCTGCCCGCGCGAGGACTGCCCAAGCCATCAGAAGGATGGCGTCCGGCCATTCCTCGTGCACAAGCGGACGTGGCAGAGACCTCGCAAAGTCAAGAAGTCTGGCGGCGGCGTCACAACAGTGTTCGGTCGGGTGTGTCCGTACTGTCACCGTGTGGCAAAACGACCAGTCGGCCGTACGCTATAATCAGGGTCGGGCGCAGTGCGTCCGGCAACCACCCAGGAGTGTGCAATGAGCAAAGCGTTTGCTGAGATATCACCGGACGGGAACCGGATCGAAGTGCATTTCCGCTACGACGTGGATCTGTACCATTCGATCAAGGCCGTTCCGGATGCTCGTTTCAGAGGCGCGTCAGAAGGTGGCCCGCTATGGCTGGTGCCGCTCAACCTGGATATCGCCCGTCGCGTGAACGAAGAGTTCGGCGACCGGATGGTGTACGGCCAGGCTCTGCGGCAATGGATTCGCGAAGCGCGCAAGCGCGAAGAGAATCTCCACGCCCTGGCGACTGCCGACGACATCCCTCTGAAGGAGCTCAAGATAGCCAAGAAGCTTCCTGAGCTCGCGAAGTGGTTCCGGCCATACCAGCGTGCTGACGTGAAGTTCCTCGCCTCAACATCGGCGTTGAACCTTCTCGAGCAGCGGCTTGGTAAGACGACGGAGACCATCGGTGCTGTGTTCGAGTCGGATCTGGAGAACGGTCCGCAGCTCGTCGTGGCGCCGAGGACTTCACTCAACACCGTCTGGCGGTACGAGATCGAGCGCTGGACCAAGAACCTGGAGAAGCCACACGAGGTCATCACCTTCAGTGGCGCGCTATCTCGCGCAGAGCGTGAGGCAGCAATCGACGAGTTCTGGGCCTGCGTCGACGACGACTGGCCGGTGTGGTTCGTCTGCACCCCGGACACCATTCGCGACGGCAAGGAGCCGGCAGTTGAACAGTGGAACACGTTCATCATCGACGAGTATCACAAGACCGGTCTCCCCAACGCAGGAGCGAAGCGCGGCACCGGCACGAAGTTTGCCGACGCCGTGAAGGACATCGATGCCAAGCGGCGGTACGCACTCACAGGCACGCCGATGGGCGGCAAGCCCATCAAGCTGTGGGGCGGACTGCACTTCTTGTACCCGCAGCAGTTCACCAGCAAGTGGCAGTGGGCCAAGATGTGGCTGAACGTGTCAAGCAACGGCTACGGACAGGACATCGGCGGAATTCAGTACGGGCGCGAGGACGAGTTCTACAAGTCCATCGCTCCGTATGCCATCCGTCGGCTCCGGTCCGAAGTTCTCCCTCAGCTACCCAAGGCGCAGTGGATCGACGTTGAATGCGAGATGACGACCAACCAGGCGAAGCAGTATGCCCAGATGGCGTCGCGAGCAGAAGCGATCATCGAAGACAAGCAGCTCAATGCCTTGGGTATCTTGGCTGAGTACACTCGCTTGAAGCAGTTCGCGGACACGTATCACGACAAGATCGAAGAGATCCCCGTCAATTGTCCGACCTGCAAGGGCGAGGGCGAGATCCCCCTGACGTCCGGTGAGGGCACGTATCCGTGCACCAACTGCGACGGAACGGGCAAGGTCAACCGGCTGAAGCTACACGCCTCCAACGACTCCGGCAAGCTGCCGTATCTGCTGGAACGTCTCGCAGAAAACGGCATCGACCCGAAGGAGCCGGAGGGCACTTCAGTCGCGGTGATCGCGTCCCAGTTCAGTTCCGTTGTGGACATGGTACACGACTACCTCAACGAGAAGGGGATCAAGTCAGTAAAGATCACCGGCGGTACTGACGACGAGGAGCGGGTTGCCAACCAGATGCTGTTTCGTACAGACGGAGAGCGGACGGTGGGTGACGCGCGAGTCATCGTCATGACCACGACAGCCGGTGGTGTGGCCATCACCCTCGACCTGGCTGACAACGTTCACATCCTGGATGAGACCTGGGTGCCGGACGATCAGCAGCAGTTGGCTGACCGGGTGTTCAATGCGAGTCGTATGCACCAGGTGGGCGTCTACGTCTACCGGAGCATCGGCACCATTGAGGAGTACATCAAGAAGGTCAATGTCGAGAAGGGTGCAGTCAACAAAGAGATCCTGGACCTGCGGCGGCAGGGCTTCAGGGCCGATATGAAGGAGGCCCTGGATGCCGAAGCGAAGTAACAACAACACTGCCGACCGCTGGTTCCGGGAGATCGACTCGGCAACTGTGGACCAGTACACCATTCTGGTCTATGAGACCTGGCATGGTGAGCGTGAGGACCCCGCAACCAAGATTGAGAAGTGGTTGACGGTCATGCTTACAGAGAAGATGCCAGAAGAGGTGAGCACGGCGCGGGATCAGAAGAACATCGCGCCGTACTTGCCCAAGGACGACCGCTATTCCTACAGGACGCTCGGCGAGTTTGGCGGCCTGCGGGAATCGGTCAACGACGAGCGACTGGAAGTCATCAAGGATACCGACCGGGATGCTGTGAAGCATCAGCAAGAGTCGGAAGCCTTGCTGCCCGATGACAGCGATGATGGTTACCACAACCGATATCGCCTCAGCGCGGGTGGTGTTCACTACGAGGACTTCCTAGAAGCCATCGACCGCGTCTCCGAGAACGACAAGGACGAGGAGGCGTGGGAGATCATCAACAAGTGGCGATCAAGGTCGCTACGCACAGAGGAGAGGAGCCTATGACCTGGGTCTACGGACTCAGCATTCTGTACATACTCTGGTTCATAGTGGGCTTCTCCTGGACCCGACGCGCAGTGCGTCAGGCAATCCTGGAGGAAGCTTTGAAACAGGATGGACCAGAGGGCCGCAAGGCCATGGAAAGTAGGCTCAACGGGGAGTGGCGCTGACAACGCCACTTCTCAACCTGCCGCAAGGCGGGAGTCGCGTTGAGGCGAGGGGAGGAAAAGATTGGAACGGATTGGAACGGATTGTACCAAAACTATAGAAAGTATAGCCTTGGTTCTGGAATCGTGTTTCTAGGTCCACCGGAATAACTCCTCTTACTCGAAGAGTAAGAGACCCATTGTAACGCAAGGCCCGCGCGCGAGGCACGGTTACGCGACAGATCCTCTCGATCGCGCGTACGAGGCACTCGCCATGGCAGGCAGGTCGAGCGCGCGGGCGTTGCGTCGCGCGAGAGAGGAGCTCAATGTACGTATGGTTGGCTACTAGAGAGGGGAAGTTGTGGCAGAGGTTCTGGCGGCTCAAGCGGCAGAATCCTCTGCTTTTGAATTTTTCATTTTCGGGCGAGGAAGCGAGTAAGCTGGATATTCAGGTCCAGATTCGCCGCATAAAGGGGCCAGTTGAAACTGTCCTCATTGAGGAGATGAGTACAAAGTACAAAACTCCTGTCCCCACCGGAAATAAGATGACAATCCGCCTCAAGGACTAACGTCACATTAGCGTCGTATTTGCGGAATATATGTAGACGCTAACCGTCTCGCAAAGCCGTCCGTAAAGTCCCTGCTAATCGGACCTAGCCTTTACGGTCGGTATCAGGTAGACTACCTAGCTCGGCCTCGGACCGAGGCCAGCTGTAGGGAGGCAATTCCGCACCGGAGGGGGTAGAGGCACTGGCCACAGAGCAAAAGGTGAAGCGGGGACGCGGCAGGCCGAAGGGATCGGGTGTACGATCTGGTCTGCCGCAGTTGCGCAACAGCGAGCGCGGTGCATTCAAGCGCTGCCAGTTCCTGTGGCACCTTACGTTCCAGAAAGAGTTGCGGCCAATCACCGCTGCGCCAGCACTACGCTTTGGTACGCTGGTACATGCGGCACTGGCCAAATACTACAAGGTAGGACGTGAGCGCGGCCCACGGCCGCACGTCACGTTCGAGCGCCTGTACAACAAGGAGCTCAAAGAGCAGACGAGGTACGGCTTCCGTGATGAAGACGGCACGTGGGAGGAGGCTGGCGAGCTCGGCGTGTTGATGCTTGAGAACTATCTTGAGCATTACGGGACAGACGACGAGTGGGAAGTCCTCGCCACCGAGCAACCCTTCCGCGTGACCGTCTACCACCCGGACAGCTACGACCCAAATCACCCGCCCGAAGCACAGGCTACCGCCAAGCCGTGGTTCGAGATGGTCGGCATCGTAGACGGCGTGTGGCGCCACCGACCGACCCGCAAAGTTTGGATTCCTGACCACAAGACCACGTCAGGGATCGGCGGCACAACGCAGCACCCCGAGGTGCCCAAGTGGCTCCTCATGGACGACCAGGCAGGCACTTACTGGTCGTTCGGCGTACTGGGGCTCATTGCGCAGGGGATCTTGAAGAAGGACGTGAAGATCAGCGGCATGCTGTTCAACTTCCTGCGCAAGGCTAAGCCCGACGAGCGACCATACAAGATCGTCAACAAGCAAAAGCTACACCTCAACAAAGACGGCACGATCAGCAAGCGTCAGCCGCCGCCATACTTCTACCGACAACCCATCTACCGGGACGAGTACGACCGGCAGATGAGCATGCAGCGTACCCTGGATGACTTCGCCGCGATCGAAGCTGCCCGCAAAGGAGCGCCCATCCTGAAGTCACCGGGGATGTTCACGTGCCCGATGTGCCCCGTACGCGACGTGTGCGAGCTCCACGAGACGGGCAGTGACTGGGAGAGCATGCTTCAAATGACCACCAAGCAATGGGACCCGTACGCTGATCATGAGATCAGAGAAGGGAGGTAGCATGAAGGTCGTGATCTACGTCTTTGCGGTGATCGGGATGTGGTTCACGATCTCAGTGTTCGTGTTCTTGTTCTTCAACGCAATAGGGAGGAGAGCGGAGCAGGATGAAAGACTCAGCCGTGAGGCGTATCGTCGTATGGTGGAGGATTCCAAACCTCCTTCTGACGACCGACCAGATGCAACGCGCGGGCCTGATGGGTCCTGAGCATCAGCTGGCACTTTGGATCTGATGCGTAAGCGCGAGAGTCCCGTCACCTCGTTGGACATCTGGGAGATCGACTACGGCGACATGATCCTGAACGAGCAGGAGCAGTGGGTGGCGTCGCCCTACATCAATGATCTCCTGGCCGCTGGTTGGGAACCCTACGGGGTGACCAACATGTTCAAGCCCAACGACGACGGTGGCTACAACTACACCGAGCGTCACTGGTTCCGCAGGAAGAAACAGGATGCCTGAAGTTCAAAAGCTAGGAGTGGACAACTGGGTACGGATGATGCTCTACGCCTACCCTGGTTGGCGCAAGACGTCGTTCGTTGCCACGACGCCAGACGCAGGGTTCAAGACCCTGCTGATTCGCTCGCCGCTCGACCAGCTACCCAAACGCGCGCTTCAGGCGAACATGGATGAAGTGGTGATCACCACCTGGGAAGACATGATGGGCGGTGGCGATGCGCTGCTTGATTGGCTACGCTACGACGACCACGGCTTCGAGTTTGTCTGGCTTGACTGCCTAAGCATCATTCAGGACGTCTTGCTTGACGACGTCTGGGCAGGTACCATCGCCGAGAAGCCGGGACGCGCCTATAAGCTCGGGGACAACGGCAAGATTGAGGGGATGAACCTCAGCCCGAGCAGCGGCCTAGACCGGGGTGAGTTTGGCCGTAACATGGAGCGCATTCAGCAGTTCGTCCGTCACGTCGTCGGCAGCAAGTCTTTCCACTTCGGCATGACCTGTCACCCCGTTGAGGACCGCCATCCTACGAATGACGAGGGTGGTACACTCCTCGTGCCGTACGTCCAGGGCAAGGGCATGACGCCCAAGATCTGCGGCTACTGTAACATCGTTGCCTTCAACGAGCTGGTTGAGGAGGGAGACGAGACGTTCGCCCGCATGCACTTCAGGGAGAACTCCCGCTTCTACGCGAAGGACCTCTTTGACTCAACCGAGGAAGGCTTCATGGACAACCCGACAATGCCCAAGCTGATGGAGGGCATCACCGGTACAACCAACCTAACGAGTCGTCGCGGCCGCAGGAGTGCCAAGACTCCCGCACAGAAGGCTGGACGAAGGAGAGGAGCGAAGGCATAGATGGCAAAGTTGGTTGAGTACGACATCAGTAACGTCGAGGCATCAGGCGGCGGAGGCTCCGAGGAGCCCAAGCCTGCGGTCTACCCTGCCGTCATCAGGGTGTGTGAGCGCCGGACGGAGAAGGCGGACGGCACTCCTATCGACGACCTGAGAGTCGCCCTGGACCTGGGCGGCGACTACCGCTGGCTGTGGACCTACATCGGGTTCGCTCAGGCCAGCGAGTGGAAGCTGGCGGAGTTCATTCGGGCTCTTGATCTCAAGGAGACCGGCAAGTTCGACCCCGACAAGATGGTCGGGAAGATGCTCCGGGTCAAGGTCAATCCGGGCACGTACGAGGGTGCCTACCGCGCCGACGCCGGCAGGCTCATGAAAGCACTCAAGGGCGACGAGCTCGCGGAGGCCAGCGAGAACGGAGCGGAGCCCGCTGCCGAGGCTGACGACGAGGAGCCGCAGGCCAGCGCCGACGGCGAATTCGAACCCTCCCGTGAGGGCAGCGAGGACGTTGGGTCCTACGACGAGTGGGACGACGACGACCTTGAGGCCGAAGTCTCTGACCGCGAACTGACCGTACCAGGCGGTCGCGGCAAGAAGCGCGACAAGTGGATCAAGGCGCTGCGCGACGACGACAGCGCGGCAATCGCTGAACCAGGTGACGACGACTTCGAGGGCGACGCTGATGCCGAAGCGTCAGCCGAGGACGACTATGACACCTGGGAGGTCACCGAGCTCGAAAAGGAGATCAAGGACCGCGAGCTCGAGTTGCCAAAGAAGCCTCGTGGCCAGGGAGCCAAGGCGCGCTACTCAGAGGCGCTAATCACGGCCCTGCGCGAGGACGACGAAGCCAACCCGTTCGAGGACTAGCACAGGCTTCTCTGATAGGGCGCACCGGGTCCAAAGGGTGGCCACAGCCCTTTCCCTCCCCGGTGCGCCCGCCTCCTACATGGCCGTCAGCCAAAGGCATATTGAAGCGTTGCGCCCATACCTGCTGGGCGAACGACCGCGCGAGAACGGTGAGTGGGACATGTACTGCCCGCTACACGATGACTCAACGCGGTCGGCTAGTCTCAATGTTCAGACAGGCGTCTGGTACTGCCAGGCGTGCGACATCGGCGGCAGGGTGACGTCGCTCATCCGCCAGCGCGAGCAGTGGCTGCCCGTAGGCGCGAGGCGCAGCAACGGTCACGCGACGGCCAGTAAGCCTACCCTCACCCTCACCGAAGGGCTGATCTCCGGCTGGCATAGCGCGCTACGCAGCAACCCCTCCATGCTACAATGGCTGTGGGAGCGGCGCGGCCTAACCCTTGAGACCGTTCACGCATACGAGATCGGGTGGCAACCCGACAGGAAGGTGTTCACCATTCCGGTACGAGGACCAGAGCGTGAGATCTGGAACGTACGCTACTACAACCCGTTCCCGCCGCCAGACCGCCGTAAGATTTGGGGAGAGAAGGGGTACAACACGCCGCTGCGCCTATACCCGATCAGTGTACTGGCTGACGACCCAGGTGTAGTGATCATCGTGGAGGGAGAGTGGGATGCGCTCCTTGGAATTCAGGCTGGATATCGATGTATCACCCGAACCGGTGCAGCCGATGGGTGGGAGGCCGGATGGGGCGAACTTTTTGCCGACAAAGTGGTCTATCTCGCGCACGATGCAGACGCCAAAGGACAACGAGCAAATCGAAAGATCGCTCGGGCACTTCATCGAGCTGCTGACGTCCGAACTGTTGTCTGGCCATATGAACTTACCGAGAAAGACGGACGAGACCTAACCGACTTCTTCCTGGAGCACAGTGCGGCAGAGTTCTCCAAGTTGCTCAAGGACGCTGTACCGTATGACGACAAGAAGCCTGCGACCCAGGATGTTCCTACTGTCACGGTGCTTGACTCCTTCGCCGCGCAACGTACGGGGCAGCCGGTGCGCCTAGTCGTCACTGTCAAGGGTCGTAAGGAGCCAGGGTACACCGTGCCCCGTCGAGTGCACCTGGCTTGTACAAGGGATGCAGGCGTGAAGTGCCAGACCTGCCCGTTGAACGCAGCGAGCGGTGACGCTACTGTCGTCATTGATCCTGACGACCCGGTCATCCTCTCGTTCGTAGACGCGAGCAACGAGCAGGTGGCCAAGGAGATCGCCGGTGGGTACGGTGTGCCCGGTGGTAAGTGCGGGCGTCTTCATCAGGAGGTAGAGGAGCGCCAGGCGGTAGAGGTGCTGTTCGCCAGGCCTGCCCTCGACCACGCGGATGGAACCCAAGCGGGTCAGTATCAAAGCATCGGCATCAAGAGCGTAGGCCGTCATGATACGATGGCCAACAATACGGTGGCGGCCATCGGTGCGCTTCAGCAGAACCCACGCACCCAGGAGAACGAGTTTCAGGCGTGGGAGATCCAGGAACTAGACACGAGCGTAGACCGCTTTGAGCTGAACGATGACGTCGTAGAGCTACTGAAACGGTTCCAGTGTGAAGCAGGACAAACCCCGTTGCTCAAGCTGAGGGACGTCGCGAAAGACCTAAGCAATCACGTGACGTTCATCAGGGGCCGACCGGAGATGCACGCTCTGATGGATCTCACTTTTCATAGCGTGCTATCATTCAACTTCGGAGGGCAGTATGTCGCAAGGGGATGGCTTGAGAGCCTCATCGTTGGAGACACGCGTACGGGAAAGAGCGAAGCTGCTCAGCAACTTGTGCGTCATTATGGAGCAGGAGAAGTCATTGGCGGAGAAGCCGCTTCTTTTGCTGGGCTCGTTGGAGGCTTGCAGCAACTTAGTGGTCGCGCTTGGGCTGTTACTTGGGGCATCATCCCCATCAACGATCGACGGCTTGTCGTCATCGATGAGCTCTCAGGACTCCAGCCTGAAGACATCGCAAAGATGTCAGACATCAGAGCCTCAGGGGTCGCTCGACTCGCAAAGATCCAAGCAGACGTCACCCACGCCCGAACACGACTCCTCTGGATGGGAAACCCTAGAAACACGGACATGAGCAACTACACGTACGGGGTTGACGCCATTCAACCGCTCGTAGGTAACGCTGAGGACATCGCGCGGTTCGACCTGGCCATGGCGCTACGACTGGACGACGTACGACCTGAGGACATCAACCAGCCACACCTGTACACCGAAACCCTCTACACTCAGGAGGCTTGCCATGCCCTCTTGCTCTGGTCCTGGACCCGACAACCTGATCAGATTGAGTGGCTATCGGGAGCGGAAGACAAGGTTTTCCAGCTGGCGAATGACATGGGAAGACGATATGTGGAAAATCCTCCTCTCGTTCAGGCCGCCAACATCCGAATCAAGATCGCACGTGTTGCTGCGGCACTGGCTGCCCGCACCTGCTCAACGACCGACTTTGAAACTCTTGTCATCGAACCAAGACACGTCACCGACGCAGTCAGGTTCATAGACATCCTGTACGGCATGAAGGCGTTCGGGTACAAGGAACGCTCGGGCGAGCGTCTTGCTGACCGAAAGGAGGCCGAGGCTAACAAGGATCGCATCAGGGAGTACCTGGAGGAACTGCCTGTTCTGGCCAAGTACCTCCGCACCACCGGCAAGTTCCGACGTCAGGATCTAGAGGAGGTCATGAACACCAGCCGTGAGTTCGCAAACAGCGTCATCAATGAGCTGTGGGAAGCACGGATGGTACGCAAGGAGCTCGCCGACATCAGAATTGAACCCACCCTGCACGACTTGCTGAGGGAGAATACATGGACATAGCGGTACTCGGATGCGGCCCGGCAGGGTTGCTTGTAGCGGACGCAGTAGAGCGCGCGGGGCACAAGCCTCACATCTACAGCCGCAAGGAGAAGAGCGTGATCCCCGGCTCGCAGCACCTTCAGGGGTACATCCCCGGCATCACACCGGACTACCCCGACAGCGCCGTAATGTTCGTCCGTATGGGTACCAAGGAAGGCTACGCCGAGAAGGTGTACGGCGATCCGTACCATGAGTGTGGCTGGCCCAACTACGATGGCGTGTTCAAGTCGTGGTCGGTCTTCAAGGCATACGACAAGCTGTGGGAGAAGTGGGAGGGCGAAATTGTCGATCATGAGATCAACGCCATCACCCTTCAGAATCTGATTGAGGCATATGCGACCATATTCTCAACCATCCCGCAGCCTAGCCTATGTCACGGCAGGCACAACTTCGACGGCATCCCGTACTGGATCAAGCCAAGCATCACGCCGCGTGCTGACCAGCACCGCGAGGTGGTAGTGTTCAACGGACTGCCCGATGACCATTGGTACAGGTGGTCGATCCTGGGCGGGAAGGAGTCGCTTGAAAGCACGGCACCGCTGAACTACTCGCACGAGGGAAGGAAGGCAATCAGTAACGACTGCGACTGCTGGCCCGAGATTCACCGGCTAGGACGCTGGGCGAAGTGGCAGCACGGTGTACTGCTTCACCACGCCTACGCTGAAGCGTTGACGCTCGTCGCAGAGGAGGGAGCGAAAGTTGGCAACTGAAGAAGAACTAGCGGTACATGAAGGAGTCTTCAACCGCGCCAAGATGGTGTACGAGGAGCGCGACGGAGTCAGGCAGGGGTTGTGGAAGGACTACACTGCCCGCGACCAGCTGGTGCAGGCCAAGATCAAGATTGAGCGGTGCATCAGCTCGCTTGACAAGCATCACCCTGACGCCCACGAGCACATCCTGAGTGAGACGCCCGACATCATCAACTACACCATCTTCGCGGAGAGGAAGATCAATGGCGAGTAAGGAGATTCAGAAGTGGGGCGACGACGCGATGTACCCGTCGCAGCCCATGAATACGGGGGTGAAAATTGAGCCGAGAGTACATCTTCTCTCCGCTACACCTGATCCTCTGGGGGCCATTGCTGCTGGCATGCGCATGTTCCGTGGAGATCCTGTGTACAGTCTTGACGAGATCACCGACGAGGACCGCCGGTGGGCGTGGGAAGAGTCCATCAAAGGTCATCTCAAGGCACCGTGGGAGTTCGTTGACTTCCAGTTCATGTTGGAGGGAGTTACACGAGCGTTCACGCACCAACTCGTTCGGCAGCGCACGGCGGTCTACGCCCAGGAGTCACTACGGTTTGCCGTCAAGGAGGGACTAGCGGATGAAATCCCTGTTCCGCCTTCGGTTGTTGGGAACGAGAATGCAGAAGCGTTCTGGCACCAAGCGGTTCAAGCAATCGAAAGGTCCTACACAGCCCTCGTCAACAGTGGGATCCCAGCTGAAGATGCGCGCGGCCTACTACCGCATGCGACGACGACAAGAGTCATCTACAAGACGAACTTCCGGGGATTGATGGAGCACGCCGGCAACCGGCTGTGTACGCAAGCGCAGTTCGAGTGGCGCGCGGTCTTCATGGGAATCATGAAGGCAATCCGAAGCTACGATCCGCCGCACTGGACGGGATCCGGAAGCTTTGAGACCAGTGGCTGGCAGTTCGAGATCATCTCCGGCGCGCGGCCAGAGACGTTCGCACCTGTGTGCTACAAGCTGGGGCGCTGCCCCTTCATGAGCGAGCTCGATCGCGGTTGTACGATCCGCGAGCGCGTACAGGCGTTCGCCAAAGAGGGTGTGGCGCCATACCTGTGGGGCATCAACGGGCTCAGCAAGGGCAAGGGTAGCATCGCCATCGAGGAGTGGTTGGCGAATCCATGGGCTGGTGTCACCACAGAGGACAACGTGAGGCCCGAGTGAAGTACGGCATCATCATCCCGACGCGGGACCGCTTTGACCTGCTAGCGAAGACGGTCCCGCACTGGCTTGAGCAGGATTTGCCAATCGTGCTCATGGTAGAGTACGCTCAGCTCACGATGCACCGTTCGCTCGTGCGCGAGAACGGCTGGCCCATCAAGGTGTACTGCCACCAGGACAGCGGGCGTGGCGTAGGCTACGCGCGACACAGCTGCGTCGACCTGGCTGCTCACTACGGCCTGGATGCCTTCCTCATGGTCGACGACGACACGCGGCCGACGAAGGGCGACGCTCGCCGCCTCCTGAAGTTCGTTGCCTCAGGCAAGGCTATGGCGGCGGCAGCCTGGATGCCCAACTATGGCTTGTGGTTCCCGAACGGCAACGCGCTCGCGAAGGAGCCTAACCTGTGCATCCCCAGGCCGAGCGGTCCTGATCGGACGATCGCGCTGAACGTCGAGCTCGTGAAGCTCGT
>Ga0066903_100004101_pt1 | contig 12185 bp, 8 predicted proteins | sample PanSoiMetaGPlot1_FD_67491 | JGI IMG/M metagenome (GOLD analysis project Ga0066903, IMG submission 67491) | Tropical forest soil microbial communities from Panama analyzed to predict greenhouse gas emissions - Panama Soil - Plot 1 (version 2) | ecosystem: Environmental > Terrestrial > Soil >...
TAGAGCATGATCCCGAAAAGTGGGAACCGGTTTTCGGAAAGATCATGCTCCAACATAGCCTTACGGCCGCCAGCCGGGCGGCGGCCCGTGCCGCTCGATCGCATCGACGATCTCGCGGTGCTTGCGGTTCTCGCGCTTCATGTGCACCGCGATGATGGCGTGCAGCGACGGGACGAGGAACAGCACAGGAAACATCAGCCCGAAGATCGCGCACGGCACGATCAGCACGAAGTTGAGGATCGCCGAGAACGGCTGCCCGTTGAGCAACAGCCCGAGCGGCGGCAGCAGCGCGGCAAGGATGTAGATCATCGGCTCATGTCCTCAGGTTGGGTTGGCGCTGTCCCATGTAGGAATCCATTCGCGTTTCGCAACGCGCCGTCCGCAATTTTGCCGGTCGACGCGCCCCTCCCTTCCCGCTAGGAGAGGTCCCGCTGGCTCGCGCAGCCAGCAAAAATGCCATTTTCGCACAACGCCAAGGAACCACCCGTGATCGACCTCTACACCTGGACCACCCCGAACGGCCGCAAGGCTTCCATTGCCCTCGAGGAGCTGGGATTGCCCTACACCAGCCACCCGGTGGACATCTCCAAGGACGAGCAGTTCAAGCCGGAATTCCTGAAGATCAGCCCGAACAACCGCATTCCGGCGATCGTCGATCGCGACACCGGCATGAGCCTGATGGAGTCGGGGGCGATGCTGATCTACCTCGCCGACAAGACCGGCAAGCTCCTGCCGAAGGAGGGTGAGCCGCGCTACCGCGTGATCGAGTGGCTGATGTGGCAGATGGGCGGCCCGGGCCCGATGTTCGGCCAGGTCCACCACTTCGTAAAATACAACAAGGGCAAGGCACCTTACGCGGAAGAGCGCTACCTGAAGGAAGCGCACCGTCTTTACGGCGTGCTCGACCGTCGGCTGGCGGAGCACGAGTACGTCGCGGATGCCTATTCGATCGCCGACATCGCGATCTGGCCGTGGGTGTCGCGGTTCGAGTGGCAGACCGTCGACCTCAACCAGTACCCCAACGTGAAGCGCTGGTACGTGGCGATCGCCAACCGGCCGGCGGTGAAGAAGGGCTACAAGGTGCCGAAGGACGTCGGCGAGATTCCCATGCCGTGACCTATAACCGCCTGGTACCGCTGATCGTGGCGGTCGCCCTGTTCATGGAGAACATGGACTCTACGGTGATCGCCACTTCGCTGCCGGCGATCGCCGCCGCCATCGGCACCAATCCGCTCGCGCTGAAGCTCGCGGTCACCTCGTACCTCTTGTCGCTTGCGGTATTCATCCCGGCGAGCGGCTGGATCGCCGACCGCTTCGGTGCGCGGACCGTGTTCCGCGCCGCCATTGCGGTGTTCGTGCTCGGCTCGATCGGTTGCGCGGTCTCGGATTCGCTCACCGACTTCGTCATCGCCCGCATCGGGCAGGGCGTTGGCGGAGCCATGATGACACCGGTCGGGCGGCTGGTGCTGGTGCGGACCATCGAGAGGCGCGCGCTCATCTCCGCCATGGTGTGGGTGACGGTTCCCGCCATGGTCGGGCCGGTGGTCGGCCCGCCGGTCGGCGGATTCATCACGACCTATTTCTCCTGGCACTGGATTTTTCTCATCAACGTGCCGATCGGGCTGGTCGGCATCGTGCTGGTCACCCGCTACATCGAGAACATCAAAGCCGAGGCGCACGACCCGTTCGACTTTCGCGGCATGGTGCTGGCCGGCCTCGCCATGGGCGGCCTCGCCTTCGGTTTTTCGGTGCTCGGCCTCGAGTACCTGCCGTGGCCGATCGTTGCCGCCCTGCTCGGCGGCGGCACGGTTGCGGCGCTCGCCTACGTCGCCCACGCGCGGCGGACGCCCGCGCCGATCCTCGACCTGTCGTTGCTCCGAGTGCCCACCTTTCGCGCCAGCGTGCTCGGCGGTTTTCTGTTCCGCGTCGGCGTCGGCGCCATGCCGTTTCTATTGCCGCTGCTGCTGCAGCTCGGGTTCCACCGCACCCCGTTCCAGTCGGGCCTGATCACGTTCTCCTCCGCGCTCGGCGCCATGACGATGAAGGCCGGCATCGCCACCATCCTCAAGCGCCTCGGCTTTCGCACGGTGCTCACCGTCAACGCGGTGGTGAGCGCCGCCATGCTCGCCGCCTGCGCCGCGTTTACGCCCGCGACGCCCATCCCGGTGATCATCGCGATCCTGTTGGTGGGCGGGTTCTTCCGCTCGCTCCAGTTCACCAGCATCAACACGATCGCCTACGCCGACGTTCCGCCGCGCCTGATCAGCCGCGCGACGTCGCTGACCGCGGCGGCGCAACAGCTTTCGTTGTCCGTGGGCGTGGCGATCGGCGCGCTCGCGGTCGAGCTCGTGGTCCGCTTCAACCAGACGCCGACCATCGGCGCCGCGGACTTTCCCCCCGCCTTCTTGCTAGTGGCGGCGATCTCCGCGCTGTCGGCGCCGCTGTTCTGGAAGCTGCCGCCGGAGGCCGGCGCCGAGCTCGCCGACCGCATGCCCGCCCCGACCGAGGCCTCCGACCAGCGCCTCGGATGACGCGAGTCGTCATGCCCGGCCTTGTGCCGGGCATCCACGTCTTTCACGCGGCGCAGCCGTCAAGCCGTGGATGGCCGCGACAAGCGCGGCCATGACGACCCAGCAGCAGTCATGTCATGCCGCCCGAAACCGCCAGCGCGCGTACAAGCCGCGCAGTCCGAGCACGCCCAGATAAAGCCCGAGCACGACGAACGTCAGCAGGAACGGCGAGGCCGGCGCTACGTATGGCGGGATGATCGCCGGAAACGATGTCGCCTGAATGTAGGCGAGCAGCGCCGCTCGCGTCATGAGCGCGGCCGCGCACGCGAGCGCGAGGGCGAGAACGCCGTGCGGCGTCTTGATAAAGCGGTGCGTCGCCAACGCCAACAGAACACCCAATGCGGCAACCGCGCCGAGGAGCGGCGCGAGCGCGGCGTAGACACCGCCGATCGCCCGCATGATCTCGAGCTGCCGCTGCTGCCGTCTCTCGACAGCTTCCGGCCGGTCGGCGGACCGGTGCAGCGGCATCATGTAGTTGATGCGCAGTTCCATGTCGGCTGCCACAAATGCCGCCCCGGCAGCGAGACCTTCGACCGGAAACCCCCGCTCGTTTCCTGCCCAACGGACGATCAGCTCGCAGGTCGGCCGCAAGCAATCGGTGGTCAGCTCGAAGTCGCCGACGCCGGCGTCCGATCCCGTTTGTGGATTGATCTTCATGTCCGCCCGATAGGAGGCGCCTTCGCGATCATGGATGGCGAGGTCGATCGGCCCTGCCTTCGCGCGCACCGTTCCGCCGATCAATGCCGTCGGCTTCGCCGGCTCGAACAACGGACCGACCATCTCCCGGAAACCGTGCAGCCAAATCTGCGGGCCGTCGGCCGGGCGGGACCCGATTTCCGTGTAGTCGAAGTTGAACATCATTTCGGCGAGCGACGGCACGTTCGCAATCGCGTCTGACACATAGTGCCAGCGGAACGGCGGTGCCATCGTGGCGCGCGCAGGAAGGCAGGCAATGCGGCCTTCGTCGCACGCCTGATTGATCTCAGCCGCCAACCATCGGTAATACGCCAATGCACGGGCGGCGGATGAATAGTGTCCGGCGGCGGCGACCGAATCGCGCAAGGCCCACACGAACCAGCCGGCCGGAACGCCGTTGCAGCGCTCGATCTTGAGTTGGGCGCAACCGCCCTTGCTCCACACCTCGCCGAGCTCCCCGTCGAGTCCCGGGCGCAGCTGGCGCGCCGCGGCGCTCACCGCGTAAGCCTTTTCCCGCGCATCGTCGGGAAACACGATGTAACGCTGCCAGTGTTCGTGCGTGATGCGCGAAAGGGCGCCATAGGCCGCACGGAACGGGGCGGATTCCAGCTCGTTGGTGATGAAGACGCCGTATTTGGTGTAGTTCTTGGTCGCCACCGCGCCGAGCACGACGGCAAACGCGATGGTCGGCACCGCTGCCGCAGCGACGAGAGACCCGACCTGGTGCAGGGCACCACGTCCAGAATCGTGCCGGGTTCGCCACGCCTCGATGCACGCCGCTACGGCCAGAACGGCGAGCGTCGGGACGAGCCACAAGCCCTCCTGGCGAGTCATCCAATAAAGTGCGCCCACCGCGCCGAGCGCCGCCAGAACGGCAAAGCGGGTCCAGGTCGAGCGCCCTTCTTGGCGCACCAGCAGCGCACCCGCCGCAAGCGCGACCAACAACAGGGAGAGGCCGACGTATTCGCCCTCGCGGATCACGCGCGCGAGGTGCCACGACCACGGCGCCGGATTGAATGCGAGGCAGGCGAAGAGAAGGACACCGAGCCATACGCTGCGGCTCAGGCGGACCACCACCCGTGCGATGAGCGCGGCCGCGGCCAGATAGAGGCCCTGCTCCGCCAGCTTCAGCGGGATGCCGGCCTCGAACGCCGCGAGGATGAACAGCGGATAGCCGACCCCCTTGGCGAGCGTGAGCTGATCGTAGGGGCCGAGCCAGACACCGAGGCGGAGAAACGAGGCAAGCTTGACGAACAGCTGATCATCATGCGGGGTAAAGCCGATCGCGAACACCTGTATTCCCGAGCGCAGCCAGAGGCTGAACGCGGCGAGACAGAGGCAGATGGCAATCGCGATTTTCCCTCCGACCGCTGCGATGCTCTGGCGCGGCCACATGCCGGCCGCGAGCAGGCGCCAACGCGAGGTGGGAGTCGTCGGTGAGAGTTGCACCCTCATCCCTCGCGGACGCGCAGGTAGATCTCCCCCGAATCCGCTCGGCTCGCGCCCGGTTCGACATGTTTCACCCTGGCGAAATTGCGCTTGGGCTCGGGCGGCGGCGCGGATCCGGTTCCACGCTTGCGCCCGCTGGCGAGGAAAACGCCGCCGGCGCGGGCGACGAGCCCGGTCAAGTAGCAGCCCAGCACGATGAACATCACCAGGAACAGCGAGGCCGGCGACAGATAGAGGGAGTTGTCGGTCGGGAACGATGTCGCGTGAATGTAAGCCAGCAGGAGGATCCGGGCCATCACGGCCGCGCCACACGCGAGCACCAACGGGATGATCCCGCGTGGCACCCCGATCGACCGGCGGAGGGCGATCGCCGCGATGACGCCAAACAGCGCAACCGCGGCGAGACCGGGGGCCGCCGCGGCGTACACTGTGCCGATCGCGCGCATGAGACGGAGCTGTACCCCGCGCCGCACCTCGCTCGCGCCGCGGGCCTCGCCCGGCGCTCCGACCGAAGAGACCTGCTTGACTTCCAATTTCATGTCGCCGTCGGAAATAACCGCGTGCTCGACGAGCTTCTCGATGGCGACCCGCCGTTCGTTTTGGCCCCAGCGGATGATCAATTCACAGGACGGGCGAATGCAATCGGTGCCCACGTCGAAGTCGATCGGGGGGCCGCGTCCCGGTTCCTGCGCCTCTTTCACCAGAAATGTGCCGCTGGGCGCAACCTTCAGGTCGGTCTTGTAGGAAGCCCCGTCGCGATCATGAACGGCGAGATCGACCGTGCCTGCGCCCGTCGTCACGGTGGCGATGATGAATCGCGTGGGCACCGGCGGGCGCGACACGGGTCCGACCATATCCTCGAAACGGTAGGTCCAGGTCTGCCAGCCGAGCGGCGGACGCGTCGCAATCTCCCCGTGGGCAAAGGCCGACAGGACGTGGAAGAGACGCGGGACTGCCCGCGCCGTGTCGCCCACATAACTCCAGCGGAACGGCGGCATGAGAGTGGCGCGCGGGGCGAGGCAGTCGAGGCGGCCCTGTTCGCAGGCACCGTTGATCTCGGTGGCGAGCTGTTCATAGAAGCCGAGCGCGACGCGTGCCGATGTGTGATGCCCGGCGTTTGCCGCGGCGTCGCGCATGACCCACAAGAACCAAGCCGCAGGCAGGCCGGAGCAGCGGTCTAGGTGCAGCTCTTCACAGAAGGGCTTGAACCAGAGCGGGTCGTCCGGACGGGACATGATGGGACGCAGCGCGCGAGCGGTTTCGCTCACCGCATAGGCCTTGTCCTGCGCATCCTGGGGAAACGGGACGTATGGCTCGAATTCCCGGGGCCGAATTCGCATCAACGCCCCATAGGCCGCCTGAAACGCTGCGGACTGCACTTCGTTGGTGATGAAAGCGCCATAATGGCGGTAGTTCATGCCCGCCACCGCGCCCAGGACGGTGGCAAACGCGATGACCGGAATCGCCGCCGCGCCGAATATCTTCAGGACCGCGCCGCCAGGGAGTGATTGGCGGCTCTGCCAAACGCCGATAGCTGCCGCGATCAGCAGAACCGCAAGGGCGGGAGCGAGCCACATCCCCTCGTCGCGCGTGAGCCAGTAGAAACCGCCGATCACCCCCAGCCCAACGAGGAAGATCCACCGGACTGGGCGAGACAATGCCGGCTTGGGCAGGAGCAGTACGACTGCAGCCATGAGCAGGAAGGCCGGCGAGAGGCCAATGTATTCTCCCTCGCGGATCACGCGGCTGAGGCTGATCGACCAAACGGCGGGGTTGAGCGCGAGGCAGGCAAACAGACCCAGCGCGAGCAACTTGCTGCGCGTCAAGCGGGCGACCAGCCACGTGGCCAGCGCGGCGGCCGCAAGATAAAGCCCCTGCTCGGCAAGCTTCAGCGGAATGCCGGCGGCGAAGGCCATCAGCACGAAGAGCGGATAGCCTACGCCCTTGGCGAGGATAAATTGATCATAGGGGCCGAGCCAGAATCCGCTTCCGATCTGGTAGGCGAGGCGAACGTAGAGCTGGTCGTCGTGGGTCGCCTGGGAAATCGCATAGACCGGAATGGCCGAGCGGAGCCAAAGGCTGAGCGCGCCAAGGAAGAGGCACCCGGCAACGACCAATTTCCATCCGTGCAAGCGCTCCGCGGCCCGGCTCGGCCTGTCATGAATGCCGGTGCATGCCGTGGTTGACGGCGAAGCCAAAGGATCGGATTGGGGCGCGAGCTGCATCCGTCACGTCCCGCGAAATCCGGTTGCCAGAACGTAGAGCTCCGCCGAATCCGCACGGCTGGCCGCCGGCTTGACGTGCTTCACGCTGGCGAAATCGCGCTTGAGCTCGGCCAGCAGCGCGGATTCCGTTCCGCCCTGCAGCACCTTGGCGAGGAAAACCCCGCCGGGAGCCAGCACGTCGCCGGCGAACGCGGCTGCTTCCTCGACCAGGCCCATGATCCTGAGGTGATCGGTGGCACGGTGGCCGGTCGCGTTCGCCGCCATGTCGGACAGCACCACGTCGGCCGGACCGCCGAGCGCGGCCTTGAGGCGCGCGGGTGCCGCGGGGTCGAGAAAATCGAGCGTGAGGATTTCGACGCCCGCAATCGGGTCCATCGGCAACAGATCGATCGCCAGCACGCGTCCCCTGCCCTCGCCGGCGCCCACCCGCTGCGCCGCCACCTGGCTCCAGCCGCCGGGCGCGGCGCCGAGATCGATCACACGCCGGCCGCGCTCGAGGATGTGACGCTTGTCGTCGATCTCGATCAGCTTGAAGGCGGCGCGGGAACGAAAGCCCTCGCGCTTGGCGCGCGCCACATACGGATCGTTGAGCTGACGCTCGAGCCAGAGCTTTGACGACAGCGAGCGGCCCTTGCCGGACTTCACGCGCACCTTGAGCGCACGCTCGCCGCGCTTGGCGCGCGGCGTCATGGTGCCGGCCGCGGCGCGCCGGTCCACACGCCGTCCTCCCGCATCAACTGGACCAAAATGCCCTCGCGCAAGCCGCGGTCGGCGATGCGTAGCCGCGCGCACGGGAAGGCACGGCGGATCGCCTCCAGGATGGCACAGCCGGCAAGCACCAGATCCGCCCGTTCGCGGCCGATGCAGGCGTTGGCGACGCGATCCTCGTAACTCATGGCCAACAGCTGCTCGACCACGGCGGTCACTTCGGCCTCGTGCATCCAGCAGCCGTCGACCTGCCGCCGGTCATAGCGAGGCAACCGCAAGTGCACGCCGCAGATCGTGGTCACGGTTCCCGAGGTGCCGAGCATATGCATCGGCGCCTGCGGCCCGCCGTGGCGCGCGGCGAAGCGCTCGACGAAGACCGCGACCTCCGCGATCATCGTCTCGAACAGGGCGCGATCGACGGCAATGCCGCCGTGGCGCTCGGCGAGCGTCACCACGCCGACTGGGAGCGACGCCCACGCTTCGATGGTCGGAACCGGAGGGCCGCCCTCGGCCGGCGCCGAACGGCCGAGCCGGACGAGCTCGGACGAGCCGCCGCCGATGTCGAACAGGAGCACGCTGTTCACCTGCGGATCCATCAGCGGGGTGCAGCCGGTGGCGGCGAGCAGCGCTTCGGTCTCGCGATCCACGATCTCCAGCTCAATGCCGACCTGCTCGCGCACGCGCGCGAGGAACGCAGGTCCGTTGGCGGCGGCGCGACAAGCCTCGGTCGCGATCAGGCGCGCGCGCGTCACGGTGCGGTTCATCATCTTGTCGCGGCAGACGCCGAGCGCGTCGAGCGCGCGCACGATCGCCGCCTCGCTCAACACGCCGGAGGCGGAAACGCCCTCGCCGAGCCGGATGATGCGGGAGAACGCGTCGACCACGCGAAAGCTGTCGTGGGTCGGGCGCGCCACCAGCAGTCGGCAATTGTTGGTGCCGAGGTCGAGCGCCGCATAGGTGCGGCTGCGCCCGTCGTGGCGGCGCAGCCCGTCATGCGCACGCACCTCCGGCCGGCGCCAATCCCATGGGGAGCGCCGGTGCGGACCTTGCAAGCGCGCGGGACCGGGGCCGAAGGCCCGGGCCTCGTCGTCCATGCAATGCCTTCCTGCTGCGCCGAAGCCTGCCCGGCTCGACGGCCGCAGCCTCGATGTTTCACGATCGTGGCCAGTGTAACAGCGTCGGGCGCTGGTGCAACCGAGGAGAATGTGACAGCCCGGCCAACACCTGCGGCGCGCCGCACGCGGCCGCCATATTTCGCATACCCAGGATGCAACGCTGAGGATGCCCTTGTCCGGCGATCCGCGCGAAAATCAACCTGCGGCCATAAAGCTTGGGGCGGTGGCACTCGTGATCGCCGGCCAATCGAGAGCGAACCGCCGGCAGCTCCTGTTCGGCGCCGGAGCGCTGCTCATGATGCAAGCACGACCAGCACCCGCGGCTGCCTCTCGCCTGCTGCCGATCGCTCCCGAGGAAGCGGGCTTCGCGCCCGATCTGGCCGCGCGGCTGGACAAGGCCATTGCCGACAAGCGCGTGTGGAACCTGCATGGGGTCGTGGTCGTGCGTGACGACCGCCTGGTGCTCGAGCGCTATTTCGAGGCTGAAGACAACGCGCGCGGCCGGCCGCTGGGCAGGGTCGCGTTCGCGTCCGATACGCTGCACGACCTGCGCTCGGTGTCGAAGAGCATCGTCGCTCTCATCTATGGGATTGCGCTCGACCAAGGAAAGGTGCCGCCGCCGGAAGCGCCGCTGTTTGCCGCGTTCCCGCAATACGCCGCGTTGGCGCAGCATGAGGGACGCGACCAGCTCACCATCCACCACGTGCTGTCCATGACCATGGGAACCGACTGGGACGAGACCAGCATTCCCTATTCGGACCCGGCCAACAGCGAAATCGCGATGGATCTGGCCGCGGACCGCTACCGCTACATCCTCGAGCGCCGTGTCGTCCGCGAGCCCGGCCGGCGGTTCACCTATTGCGGCGGCGCGACCGCGCTGCTCGCGCGCATCATCGCGAACGGCGTGGGCAAGCCGCTGCATGAATTCGCGCGCAAAACCCTGTTCGACCCGCTCGGGCTCGGCCCCACCGAGTGGCTGACCGGCCGCGACGGCGAACCCCTCGCCGCGTCAGGCTTGCGCATGGCGCCGCGCGATCTGGCACAGATCGGCATGATGGTGCTGCGGGGCGGCACGTCGGGAGCCGACCGCATCGTCTCGGCGCAATGGCTGGAGCGCTGCACCTCGCCGATCGCGAGCGTCGATGAGGTGCGCCGCTTCGGCTACCACTGGTACGTGGCGGATATCTCGTTCGGCAAGCCGCTCGGATGGGCGCCGCGACACCTCGAACGCGCATGGATGGCATTCGGCGAAGGCGGGCAGCGCCTGTTCCTGATGCCGGGGCTCAAGCTCGCCGTCGCCATCACCGCCGGCAACTACGGCGCCGACGATCAGTGGATCCCGCCCACCCGCGTGCTGCGCGAAGTGGTCCTGGAAAGCATTCGCTAACGGGCCGTCCACCGTCTGGCACTCGGCCGCCGGAGAGGCTACATCAGCCGGGCGAAAAGCGAGGAAAATTCATGAATTTTCACGACGAAAGCCGCTTGGCCTACCAGAAATTCGGGGTCGGACAGCCGGTGTTGCGCACCGAGGACCCGAAACTCGTGCGCGGCGAGGGCCGCTACACCGATGACGTGAGCCTGACCGGCCAGGCCTATGCGGTGATGGTGCGCAGCACGCAGGCGCACGGGGTGATCCGCAACATCGATACCGCGGAAGCGCGCGCCATGCCCGGCGTGCTCGGCATCTACACCGGCAAGGACCTGGCGGCGGCCGGATACGGCGGCTTCAAATGTTTTCCGCCGCTGAAGAACCGCGACGGCACGCCGATGAAGAAGCCGCTGCGCCCGGCACTGCCGACCGACAAGGTGCGCTTCGTCGGCGATCCCGTCGCCTGCGTGGTTGCGGAGACCTTGGCGCAGGCGAAGGACGCCGCCGAGGCGGTCGCGGTGGACATCGATCCCCTCCCCGCCGTCGCCAAGGCGAGCGACGCCGCAAAGCCCGGCGCGCCGCAGCTCTACGACGACGTGCCCGGCAACATTGCGCTCGATTATCTCTACGGCGATCCGCAGAAGGTTAACGAGGCGTTCGCGGCGGCTGCCCATGTCACCCGGCTCGACCTCGTCAACAACCGCGTCGTGGTCAGCGCCATGGAGCCGCGCGCCGCGGTCGCCGCTTACGACGCGGCGAGCGAGCGCTTCACGCTCAACGTCGGCTGCCAGGGCGCGTTCGGCATGAAGGGCCAGCTCACCGAAATTTTTGGCGTTCCGGCCGACAAGATGCGAGTGCTGGTCGGCAACGTGGGCGGCTCGTTCGGCATGAAGGCCGCGCCCTATCCGGAATACGTCTGCATCATGCATGCGGCGCGTGCGCTCGGCCGCGCGGTGAAGTGGACCGACGAGCGCTCCGGGAGTTTTCTGAGCGACAGCCACGGCCGCGACCACGAGCGCAGCGCGGAGCTCGCGCTCGACAAGGAGGGCCGTTTCCTGGCGCTGCGCCTTTCCGGCTACGGCAACGTCGGCGCCTATCTCGGCTTCGTCGCGCCGCTGATGTCGACGGTGAACGCGGTGAAGAACGTGGTGAGCATCTACCGCATTCCGCTGCTCGAGGTCGCGACCAAGCTGATGTTCACCAACACCACGTTCGTCACCGCCTATCGCGGCGCCGGGCGGCCCGAGGGCAACTATTTCATGGAGCGGCTGATCGACAACGCCGCGCGCGAGATGGGGATCGACCGCCTCGAGCTGCGCCGCCGCAACCAGATCAAGCCGAAGGAGATCCCCTACCAGGCGGTGTCCGACCAGACCTATGATAGCGGCGATTTCCCGGCGGTGTTCAAGCACGCGGTCGAGCTCGCCGACTGGAAGGGCTTTGCCAAGCGCAAGCGGGAAGCCAAGAAGCGCGGCAGGCTGCGCGGCATCGGCGTCGGCTCCTACCTCGAAGTAACCGCGCCGCCGAACAAGGAGATGGGCGGCATCCGCTTCGAGCCGGACGGCAACGTCACCATCATCACCGGCACGCTCGACTACGGCCAGGGCCACGCGACGCCGTTCGCGCAGGTGTTGAGCGAGCGGATCGGCATTCCGTTCGAGCGCATCCGGCTCTTACAGGGCGACAGCGATCAGCTGATCGCCGGCGGTGGCACCGGCGGCTCGCGCTCGATCACCGCGAGCGGCACCGCGATCGTCGAGGCGGCCGCCAAAGTCGTCGATCAGGGCAAGCCGATCGCCGCCGTGGCACTCGAGGCGTCGGCGTCCGACATCGAGTTCGCCGACGGCCGTTTTGCGATTGCCGGCACCGATCGGTCGATCAGCATCCTCGAGCTCGCCGAAAAACTGCGCAACGGGCTAAAACTTCCCGACGGCGTGCCGCACTCGCTGGATGTCAAGCACGCGAGCGAACCCATCCCGTCCGCCTTCCCCAACGGCTGCCACGTCGCCGAGGTCGAGATCGATCCCGACACCGGCGTGGTCGAGGTGGTGAA
>Ga0066903_100004102_pt1 | contig 12183 bp, 8 predicted proteins | sample PanSoiMetaGPlot1_FD_67491 | JGI IMG/M metagenome (GOLD analysis project Ga0066903, IMG submission 67491) | Tropical forest soil microbial communities from Panama analyzed to predict greenhouse gas emissions - Panama Soil - Plot 1 (version 2) | ecosystem: Environmental > Terrestrial > Soil >...
TTACCTGTTCCTCCCGCGGCCCTCGGCAGCGGCGGACGCCGGCGGAGCGTCGCCCCGGCATTCGCCAAGCCCCACGAACGGCCCAAGCTCGGCTAGTCCCGTTCCGTCTGGCGCGGCGCAGCCCGACATCTATCAATGGCTTCCGTTCACAAAAGCGGGCCTGGCCAGCGCCGCCGCCGCGACCACGGCCTTCGCCAGGGATTACGGCACCTATTCCTACGCAGAAACAACGCAGGCATACCTGGCGCCGATGCGGCCGCTGATGAGCGACCAGCTTGCTGCGGTGATCGGCCGCGCGTTCGAGGCACCCGGGCTGGCCGCGACCAGGACCAGGACCAAGCAGGTGGCGACGGCGACGGCCGGCATCCTCGCACTGCGCGCGTTCGGCCCCACCAGCCTGACCTTCGTCGTCGCGGTCTCACAGCGCGTCTCCAGCACGAAAGGGACCCACAAGCAGGTCACCAACTACGCCGTTACCCTGACGGGCACCGGTTCCAGGTGGCAGGTGAACGACATTGAGCTCGCCGTGGCTGGCAATCAGTGATCAGGCTGCCGGGCGGTCTTGCTAAGCCTGCCCTGATCGGGCTTGCCGCCTTGCTCGTGCTGCTCGTTGTCGGAGCGTTGCTGGCACCCGTCATGCTCTTCGCGGGCGGCGGGATCATGTTCTCCACTGGCAGCACCTGCGCCTCCGGCACGGTTACAACCGCGCAGCCGCCGGTCAGCACGCAGGCCAGCGACTCGATTCCGGCTAATTACCTGAGCCTGTTCAAGTCGATCGGCGCGAAATACAAGGTGCCGTGGGTGGTACTCGCTGGCATCGGCAAGGTCGAAAGCGACGATGGCCGTACCACGCTGCCAGGCGTGCGAAGCGGTTCCAACGCCTTCGGCGCGGCCGGGCCGATGCAGATCGGGATCGGCGGCGCGTCGACCAATACCTGGGGCGGAGCGCCGGTGCACCCGGCGGGCCAGCACGTCGACGGGGTCGCCACGGACGCGAACGGCGATGGCGTCGCCAGCGTCTACGAGCCAGCCGACGCCATCGCCGGAGCGGCCAAATACCTGCTTGAGCACGGAATCCTGACGAGCATCCCGACCGCGATTTTCGCCTACAACCACCTGGACACTTACGTCGAGTCGGTGCTCGGCTGGGCCAGCCGCTATGCCAGCGGCGGGTTCCTGGTCAGCTCGCCGGTCGGCAGCAACGCACCAGAATGCGGGCCGGCTATCGGCCTGACATCCAGCACTAAAGCGTCCGCGGCGATCGCCTTCGCCAGGCTGCAGATCGGCAAGCCGTATCTGTGGGGCGGCACAGGCCCCGACGCCTTCGACTGTTCGGGCCTGACGATGATGGCTTATCGCACGGCAGGCGTGGACATTCCGCGGACGGCCGCTGAGCAGTGGACGTGGGGCCCGCGGGTGGATCCGAGCCAGGTCCAGCCGGGAGATCTCATCTTCTTTGTCGGTGCGCACGGGACCAGGGCCGCGCCAGGGCACGTCGGCATCGTCATCGGTCACGGCATGATGATCGACGCGCCATCGCAGGGCCTGCCGGTGCGGATCGAGCCCTACTCGGTCGCAGGAACGGTGGGCTTCACGAGGCCTTGGGCGCACGGCGGCATCAGCCACGGTGCGGGCGGACCGGGCGGACCCGGCGCTCAGGCCAGCCCGCCGATCGCCAACCGATGATCACAGCGGATGGCCGCACCTGCGGCATGCCGTAGTGTCTGGCATTCATAGGCACAAGCCGGACTCGCCGGATCTGAGGAGCCTGCATGGACTTTGAGCTTTCGGATGAGCAGCGGCTGCTCAGGGACACCATCAGGTCATTCGTCGATGCGCAGATCCGCCCGGTCGCCAGGGAATGGGAGGAATCCGGCCGGTACCCGGAGGAGATCGTCGCGACCATGCGGGAGATGGGTCTCTTCGGCCTGCTCGTGCCGGAGGAGTACGGCGGAATGGCCGCCGACATGGTGTCCCTGGCGGTCGTGTTCGAGGAGATCTCGCGCGGCTGGATGGGCGTCGCTGGGATCATCGGCAGCCATTCGCTGTCGTGCTGGATGATCGCGGCCTACGGGACGGCGGAGCAGAAGAGCGCGCATCTGCCGGCGCTGGCGACAGGCGAGCGCCGGACCGGGATCGGCCTGACCGAGCCCGGGGCAGGCAGCGACCTGCAAGGTATCGCGACCACCGCGCGACCGGACGGCGACCACTATGTCGTCACTGGCCGCAAAACGTGGATCACCAACGCCAGGCACGCGGATCCGCTACCGGTCCTGGTCAAGACCGACCCGTCGGCCACGCCCGCGCACAAGGGCATGTCGGTGCTGCTGATAGACCCGGCGGCGGACGGTTTCGAGGTGCTGAGAGACCTGCCGAAGCTCGGCTACCGAGGACCGGAGACCTGCGAGCTCGTTCTTGACGACGTGCGCGTGCCCGCGCAGAACCTGCTGGGCGGCACGCCGGGCCGGGGACTCCAGCAGGTGCTGGCCGCCCTGGAGAAGGGCAGGATCAACATCGCAGCCCGGGCGGTCGGTGTGGCGCAGGAGGCCTACGACCAGGCGTTGCGTTACGCGGGCGAGCGCGAGGCCTTCGGGCAGAAGATTTCAGGATTCCAGGCCGTTCAGCTGAAGCTCGCGGATATGGCCATGAAACTGCAGGCTGCCAGGTTGCTGACGTACTGGGCGGCGTCGCAGGCCGATGCCGGTCACCGGGCGGACCTGGAGTCCGGCCTGGCCAAGGTCTACGCGTCCGAGGTGGCGCAGGAGTGCGCCTTCACCGCGATGCAGGTACACGGCGGTTACGGCTACTCCAAGGAGTTCACGGTCGAGCGGCTTTACCGGGACGCGCCGCTGATGGTTATCGGCGAAGGGACCAATGACATCCTGCGAACCGTCATTGCGGAGTCCCTGATCAGTGGCCGAGGACGCGTCGGCTGATCTCGATCCGCTCCGCCGTGCAGCGCTGCTGGCTATGCTCACGAGGTAGGTCAACTCCCCGATCAGCGTTGCTGCGCCGTCACGCGTGCACGCCCCGAACAACCCCGAGGAGATTGCTCATGGAGGGCTCTGGCCGCGGACGAGCCAGCAGGACCAAGCGCACCTTGGGCGTCCTGTTCTGCGCGGCCGCCGGGGTCGCGCTGATCATCCCGAGCGCGGGAGCGATGGCATCGCACCAGGCCAAAGGGGCGACGACCGTCGCATCGGCAACGCTCAAAGGGAAGATCATCGGAATTGATCCTGGCCACAATGGCCGGAACTGGACCGACCCGAGCTTTATCAACAGGAAGATCTGGAACGGCAGGGAGTGGGAGAACTGCGACACGACGGGAACGCAGACAGCCAAGGGGTACACCGAGGCGCGGTTCACGTTTAATGTGGCGACCTACCTCGCCGCAGACCTCAGAAGGGACGGCGCCAAGGTTGTCCTGACGAGGAAGAGCAACCGCGGGGTCGGGCCGTGCGTCGATCGCCGCGCCAGGATACTCAACCGCGCCCACGCCAACGTGTCCATCGACATCCACGCCGACTACGGCCCGTCGACCGGACGCGGCTTCACCGTCCTCCAGCCTGTCGCGGATGGCCCGAACAACAAGGTGATCAAGCCGTCGGTCCGCTTCGGCCACGATGTGCACCTGGCGATGCGTCGCCATACCCGGATCATGATCAGCAACTACTACGGTCACGACGGCTATATCTTCCGCAATGACCTCGCGGGCCTGAACCTGACCAGGATGCCGAAGGTCCTCATTGAGTGCGGGAACATGCACAACCGCACAGACGCCCGGATGCTCTCGTCTGAGGCGGTGCAGCGAGCGATCGCCAAGGCGCTGGAAGCGGCAATCATCCGGTTCCTCGGGGGTCATTGAGCGTTGGAGCCCGGATGTCAGATATGCGGGCCTGACAACGGCCGCGAGCTCGCGGCCGGGTCGCTGACCAGGCGTCCCTGGCGGGTTGCTGCCGTCGTCGTCGCTGGCATCGCCGTGAGCCTCGGTGGCGCGGCATGCTCAGTCATCGGCCAGCCCTCGGCCACGTCGACCAGGCACCCGTCCACGGCTCCTTCCGGCGACGCCAGGTCAGCCTCGGCCAGCCTGCGAACCCGGGGCGGCTCGAAGCCGCTCGCCGGGAAGGTCATCGGCATTGACCCCGGCCACAACGGGCGCAACAACACCGATCCGTCGTTCATCGACCACCAGATCTTCAACGGCAGATCCATGGAGGCATGCAACACCGTTGGCACGCAGACGGCTGGCGGCTATACGGAGGCACGCTTCAACTTCAACGTCGCGATGCGCCTGACCGCCGATCTTCGCGCTGACGGAGCGCGGGTGGTGCTGACGAGGCGGAATAACCACGGCATCGGCCCCTGCGTCAACAGACGCTCCACGATGCTCAATCACACCGACGTTGCCATCGATATTCACGCCGACGGCGGCCCGACCTGGGGCCGCGGATTTACTGTGCTCGAACCAGTCGCCGACGAGCCGAATGGGAAGGTCATCGCGTCGTCGGTGCGATTCGGTCATGACGTGCACCGGGCATTCCTCGCCCGTACGCCGCTCAAGGCAAGTGACTACTACGGTCATAACGGCTATCAATTCCGCGACGACCTCGCTGGGCTCAACCTCACAGCGGTGCCCAAGGTCCTCATCGAGTGCGGCAACATGCCCAACCACGCCGATGCTGCCCTTCTGACGAGCCCGCGCGTTCAGCGTGAGATTGCCAGAGCCCTGGAAGCCGCGATCATCCGATTTCTGACCGGCCGGTGGCCCTCTAGTCAGAGCGCCGCGTAAGCAGCAGGACGCCGAGCCGAAGCTGTGTCAGATCGAGCCACTCGTCACTATGCTCACGAGATAGATCATTGCCCGATGGTTGTTGACAGCGTGCGGTTCATCCCATGACCTCATTTGTCCGGCATGTATGCCACGCAGCTTTCAGTCGGCATGGAGGAGAGCGCATGGTTCACGCCCGCTGCCGCATGGCGTGGGCCGCTGCGCTGGGCCTCATAGTGAGCCTGGGCACTTCGGCGTGCACGATTGTCGGCCCGCCGGCAGGTGTAGGGACAGATCCGGCGTCCACATCAGCAGGCCACCCCAGCCGGCATCCGTCGCCCTCAGCTTCCAGGCACCGTCCCAGCCCGGTCTCCAAGCCGCTCGCAGGCAAGATCATCGGGATCGACCCTGGCCACAACGGCCTGAACCACACCGACCCCGCATTCCTGAACCGCCTGATCTGGAATGGCCGTGAGCGCGAAACATGCGACACGACAGGAACGCAGACTGCTGGCGGCTACTCGGAGGCGCTGTTCAATTTCAACGTCGCTGTCTATCTCAGGGCAGATCTGCGCAGGGATGGCGCCAAGGTCGTGATGACCAGGCAGAACAACAACGGAGTCGGCCCTTGCGTCGATAAGCGCTCGCAGATCATCAATCGGGCACACGCCGACGTCGCGATCGACATTCACGCCGATGGCGGTCCCATCACGGGGCGTGGATTCACTGTGCTTGAGCCGATAGCTGACGGCCCCAACGACCGCGTCATCGGATCCTCGCTTCGGTTCGGCGCCGACGTGCACCAGGCATTCATCGCGGACACGCCGTTCCACATCTCTGACTACTACGGTCACGACGGCTATATCCGCCGGGATGACCTGGCGGGCCTGAACCTGACGACCGTCCCCAAGGTGCTGATCGAGTGCGGCAATATGCCCAACGCCGCCGACGCGGCGCTGCTGACGTCGCCGAAGGTCCAGAAGGAAGTCGCGCGGGCGCTCGAAGCGGCGATCATCCGATTCCTCACCGGGCGCTGGCCGCCGGGCACCGCAGGATGATGCTGCGAATCATCACAGCATCGACCATTCGCCTCATCAGAGGTCCCCAGGCACCACCGTCGGCTGGTTGTACTTCGGCGCTATCTGGTCGTTCCAGATAGTCGCGAAGCTGCTTTTCGCCGTGTTGGCTTTCGCGGAATAACGGTTGGCCGTGTTGTAAGCGGTCGACTGGCTCGATAGGAAGCAGCCCTTCTGCTCCTCTTGTGCCCAGGTCAGATAGTTGTTGTCGGCCTGCAGGGAGTAGTCAAGAGCCTGCGTCAGGTCAGCCTTTGCCGCGCTCCCGCTTGGCAGCGCACTCACGCTGAGTCCCTGGGCCGTGGTGTATTCGGATTGACGCTGGCCGGCGGCAGTCTGAATCGCCGCCACATCGGTGGACATCTGGCCGGGGGACAGACTGGAGCAGTTGTCTCCGATGTCGAGTACCGCTGCCTGGAGCGTTTGATGTGTCTGGGCCATCGCCGACAGCAAGCTGCTCATCTTGGCTGCCTGGGTATGGCCCGCGGCCGCTGAACCGGAGTGTCTGGGTGGAGTGGACGATGGCCCGTGCCCACGGTTCAGCAACGTCACGGTGATGGCCGCTGCCGCGGCGGCGACGACCAGGGTGCCGATCACGGCGCCGATCAGGGGGCCGCGGGACCGCGGCCTCTGTTGCGGCGGATATTGCGGCCAGCCTGGCCCGCTCGGACCGCCAGGATCGGGATAGGTCTGCTGCGGCTGGAACTGACCGTAGGGTGTTTGCTGGCCAGGGCCTGCCTGCCATGCCTGGCCCGGCGCTTGCTGGCCATGCCACTGCTGAGCTGGCCCTTGTTGTCCGCTGGTTGCCGGCCAGGCTTGCTGGTGTCCGGCGGGCGGCGCCGGATATCCCTGCGCGCTCGGCTGGCCAGTGGTTATCGTCTGCTCGTCCGGAACCGCCTGCGGCCCGGCGACCGCGGCGGCAAGTTCGGTGGCCTGGTGCTGGGGCTTGGCCTGCTCGTTGGCGTCGGGGGCTGGGACCACGGTCGGACCGCCGTCGGCGTCGAGCGAGCCGGGCATCAAGCCGAGCGCACGGCCCAGGTCAGCCGCAAACTCCGAGCAGGACGGGTAACGACCGGCCGGTGCCTTATCCATCGCCTTTGCGAGCACCCGGTCAATGCCAGGGGGAAGTCCGGGCTGCACCTTTCTCGCCGATGGTGGTTGCTCTGACAAATGCGAATTAATCAGCGCGAATATGTTCGGGCCAGTGAATGGCGGGACGCCGCAGAGCAGTTCGTATGCCGCGCACGCCAGTGAGTACTGATCGGCGCGCCCGTCAAGACCCCGTCCCTCGATCTGCTCGGGTGCGATGTAGTCCAGAGTGCCTACGAACTGGCCGGTGGTCGTGAGGTTGCTCGCGACCGCCTGCTTGCTGATTCCGAAGTCAGACAGGTAGATGTGCTCGGTCACTGGACCCGATGTGTTCTTATCGCGATGGGCGCCGTCGATAAGCATGTTGGCGGGCTTGACATCCCGGTGCACCAGGTTGTGCGTGTGCGCCATATCCAGCGCGGACGCCACCTGGTTGATGATGTTCCATGCCCTGGCAGGGGGCAAAGCGGTGCCGTCAGCCAGGAGCGATCGCACGTCGCCGCCCTGCACGTACCGCATCGAGATGAACAGGCAGCCGCCGGCGTCACCGGCGTCGTATACCGGGATGATGTTGGGATGCTCGACGGTCGCCGCAGCCCGTGACTCCCTGATGAACCTGGTTCGGAACGCGTTGTCAGCCGCCAGGCTCGGGGCGAGCACTTTCAGCCCGACCCGGCGGTCGAGGCGTTCATCGTAAGCGCGGTAGACAACCGCCATCCCGCCCTGGCCGATCTGCTCCTCCAGCAGATAACCAGCCACCCTTTCGCCCGGCTTGACATCGGCAGGGGCGGGCGTGTTGTCGTCGGTCAACGCATCATCCTCGAGGGCCAGGCAGCAAATGCAGTCACGCGCCCGCGGCTGTGTCGACGAAATCCCTGGTCAGCGCAATATGGCGGCGAGCACGTCAGATTACTTTAGCCTCTCCCGCTGCCGCCGGAAATAGGACTGTTACTCAGCTTGTGATCAGTCGCACACATTGCCGTAAGGAGATTGGCGCCATGGCGCGTGGCTGCCGTGTTACCAGACCGCGGATATGACGGTGAACGCTGCAGGCTTCAGAGGAATCAGCTTGCCGTCGTCGATCCGGCCCTGCGTCATATGACTCAGCGGCCCGGAGCCGAGAAGGAAATGACGGACCGATGGATCAGCGCTGAAATACGTGTACTGGTAGCCGTTGCCAGTCACCATCCGGAATACGAGGCGATGTTTGCCTCGTCCTGCGGCCGGTATGCGGAGTACCGATACCGTATCTGGCTGCGCACGGCCGGCGAGGTTCCCGACGATCGACAGGGTCAGCGTCGATCCGTCCGGGCTGATCACTGCGTTCATGACGCTGGCAGCGGTGAGATTCAGGCTGGACGAAAGCTGGGCGAGCACCCGGGTACCGTTCAGTTCCCCGCCGGTGGCGGGATGATCGATCACCCTGACCTGCTGACCGCCAGCCATGGCGCAGCGCGGCCCGTTCTTCGCGTGGAAGCACTGCGGCGTGGTGAGAAACGCCACCCGGCGGCCATCAGCGGTCAGCGAGATCTGCTGCGGCCAGTAGACGGTCTTCCCGGGGACCGGCCGGGCTGCATGCCACGTAGCGCGGGCGCCAGTCTGCGTGTTGATGACGATGATGTTGATCGGGGTGGCGGGCGAGAAGTTGCGCTCGCTGCCCGGGTACACCATGACTGCGATCTTCGAGCCGTCAGGCGTGGCCGAGATTGCCTGTACTTTCAGGCCTGCGAGCGTCCCGCCGCGCACGGGGACGTAGCCGGCGACTCCGCCTGCGCTCGTGACCTGGAACCGGTAGACCCGTGACTCGCTGACCTTGGCAGAAGGATCCCGTCCGGCGCCGACCTGACAAATGAGGAAGAAAGTCTGGCGCGCGGCGGGAGCGACCGGCCACGGCGCCGCGTTCGCGGCCCCGACCGGGCAGCGCACCCGGGCCTTTGCCGCTCCGGTCGCCGTGGCGCGGACCGTCGTGAATTCGCCCTTCGAGGTGCTCGTCCGCACGATGTAGAAGTGCGGCATGCGAGACGCATGGGCGGGGCCGGCGGAGTGCGAGCCCGTACCGGGTGTCGGCGGCCCTTGAACCTGCCCGTTCCGCTGGGCGGCGAGAGCCACCCCGACCCCGCTGATCAGCAATACCGCGGCGACCGCCGCTGCACTGGCTGCCCGTCGGCGCCTCCGCACGCCGCGCCTGATGGTCTCAATATGGATCTGCGGAAATGGCATGTCGGCCGCGGTTGTCATGAGCCCGCCCAACGTCGCCTGCGGGTCTCCATGCGGTTCGGTCATCGTTTCTCCGCCTCCATGAAGTCCGCTAGGCGGGGGTCGTTGCGCAACTTGGCCAGTGCCTGCGACATCGTGCTCTTAACCGTCCCGACCGCGCAGTCGAGAATCCTGGCCACGTGTGCCTCCGACAGGTCGTCGAACACCCGCAGCACGAGAACGGCCCGCTGGCGCTCGGTCAGCGATGCCAGGGCGCCACGGATCGCGAGCCGTACCGCGACGTCTGCGGCAACGTCCTCGGGCGCCGGGCCCTCCGGCAGGGTTCCGGTGGCCTTTTCGGCTCGCCATCTGCGCCGAGACCAAGTTGCCCAGGTATTGACAATGACCCGGCGCACGTAGACCTCGGGATCGTCGCGTCGCTTGATCCGTTCCCACCGCGGCCAGGCTCGCACCAGGGCGGTCTGCACCAGGTCCTTGGCCAGGTCGCGATCGCCGGTGAGCAGCCACGCCGTGCGCTGCAGCGCTTGTTCGCGCGCCTCGACGAACTGCGCGAAGCCTTCTGGCTCACCGCTCATGGCAACCTCCGGCGGGCGCGGCACATCCCCGTTGCGCAGGCGTGACTGTCTGTCTATACGACTACCGAGGTGCCCGTATAGGTTCAGCCACCCGCAGTTCCCGGCGAGATGGCAGCCACTCGCGTCACGGGTCGCAAAGCGGTGGATGCGCGCGCCAGCTGCCTTCTCAACCGCTCAGGAGTCAGGCGGAGCCAGGCGGCGATTGGCTGGCGGTCGCTTGGATCTGGCTGCCGCTGCTGATGAGGTCGCTGGGCAGGTCGTCGAGCGGCGGAGCGCCTTCCAGGTCGCCCATCAGGTCCTCTTCAGGCCACGGCGTTGCACCGACTGACTCCAGTGCCTCGAGCGCTGGTTCGAGCTTTTCGTACAGGAAGAGCACGGGAGCGCCGGCGGCGAGTTCCACCGCCGAGCGCAGCGCATCCGCCGGGCCGTCGGCGAATGTCACGTGCACTTCAGGCCTGATCCTCCGCATCGCTGCGGCGACGAGCGCACGCATCTCGCCCGGGGCCCGTCCGCGCCTGTCTTCGTCCTCGTAGACGACAACGGTGCCGAACCAAGTCGCGACCGCCTCTGCCGACTCGGTGATGAGGTCGTCGCGGCGATCACCAGGAAGCGTGATCGCCGCCACCGGCTCGCCTTCCCAGACCGACGCCACCATCTGTCCGGTGGCCTGCAGCGCGGCCGCGTTATGCCCGTAGTCGACGAGCACTGGTCCCGTCGCGGTACTCGCGGCCGGTCCTGCGGCTACGGCGTAGACGTTGCCGCGGCCCGGGTTGACCGCGCCTGGCGTGAAGGTACTCAGCGCCTCCCTGATGTCCTTGACCGTCGCGCCGGCCGCCCGGCTTGCGGCGATCGCCGCCAGCGCGTTCGCGACCACGTGCTGCGCCCGGCCGTCGAAGGCCCCAGGCAACTCGGCGATGTTCATGATCAGGCGCTGCAGTCCGCCCGACGTCTCGATCAGCTGGCCGTCGGACGCCTCGTAGCAGATGCCACCCGAGCGCTTGTGCCGCTCGATGATCGCGTTGCCTGGCGCGACGCTGAAATACCTGATCACCGGCTCGTTGTGGCGCACGGCCGGCCGGTCGGCGATCGCGGCCGTCGAGTGGTCGCCGGCGTTGAGCACCACGCTGCCGCCGCGACGTACCTTCTCGGCCACGAGTGACTTGACGCCGATCAGCTCCTCAAGATCGTCGATCCCCTCCTCGCCGAGGTGATCGGCGGAGATGTTAGTGATCACGGCGACGTCGGCCTCGTCATAGCCGAGGCCACGGCGCAGGATGCCGCCTCTGGCGGTCTCGAGCACGGCGGCCTCGACGGTCGTGTCGTCAAGGACCATCTCCGCAGACCGCGGCCCGGACGCGTCGGCCTCGAGCACGCACCTGCCGCCGATGAAGACACCGTCGGTACACGACATGCCCGTACGCAGGCCAGCCTGGCGCAGCACGTGCGCGATCATCCTCACCGTCGTTGTCTTGCCGTTGGTGCCGGTGACGGAGACGATCGGGATCCGCGAGATCGCACCCGGCGGGTACAGCCGGTCCACGATGGCCTCGGCCACCGCCCGGCCAGTTCCATCGGCGGGGGTGAGGTGCATGCGCAGGCCAGGACACGCGTTGATCTCGATGACCGCCACGGCCTGGCGGCTGCGGCTGGAACGCGCCGAGCCCGCGAGACTGAGCGCGAACAGGGGAGCGCTGATGTCCTCAAGGCGCAGGTCGATCCCGCAGATGTCAAGGCCGGTGACCGCGGCGGCGCGGCGGCAGAGCTCGGCAACATCAGGGTGCACCTGATCGGTGACATCCTTGCTGGTGCCACCGGTCGACAGGTTGCCGTTCCTGCGCAGCGTGATCTGCTGTCCGTTACTCGGCACCGTTCCCGGCTGGAAACCGGCGGAAGCGATGTGAGCAAGCATCGCGTCGTCGACCGCGATCTTCGTAAGCGGCCGTGAGTGGCCCTGTCCTCGCCGCGGATCGGTGTTCAGCAGGTCGATCAGCTCGATGACGGTGTGCTCGCCATCCCCGGTCACGCACGGCGGCCTGAGCTCCGCCGCGGCGGCCACCCGGCCGTCGACCACGAGCACCCGGTAGTCCCTGCCGGGCACGTAGGTCTCGACGATGACCTCACACGAGCCAGACCCGGCCGCGGCGCGCCGGTAAGCCCGGCGCGCCTCCGCAGGCGTCTGCACGCCCACTGTGATGCACCGGCCGTGGTTGCCGTTGCGCGGCTTGACGACGACCGGGCCCCGGATCGCGTCGGCCGCCCTGATCGCCTCCACCTCTGTCTTGGCCACGACGCCCTCAGGCACGGCGATGCCGGCCTGGGCCAGGAGCTTCTTGGCGAGCATCTTGTCGCCAGCGATGTCGACGCCAATCGCCGACGTCTGCTCCGTCATCGCAGCGCTGACAAGCCGGCGATGACAGCCATAGCCCAGCCGGAGCATGGACAGGCCGGCGACGCGCCGGAC
>Ga0066903_100004103_pt1 | contig 12183 bp, 12 predicted proteins | sample PanSoiMetaGPlot1_FD_67491 | JGI IMG/M metagenome (GOLD analysis project Ga0066903, IMG submission 67491) | Tropical forest soil microbial communities from Panama analyzed to predict greenhouse gas emissions - Panama Soil - Plot 1 (version 2) | ecosystem: Environmental > Terrestrial > Soil >...
CAGCCGATAAGGCTCGCCCGTCCGACGTTCGACTCCCGAGAACATGACCGCGCCCTGAGGGCCAACCCGCCGCCTTTCGTGGCGGCCTCGCGGGACCATGCGGGCGCCGGCGGCTCGTCATCCTCGGCGTCGGTGACGACCTGGCTTGCGCGCGTTGCCGTTGCCGCCGCCGTGATAGGCGCCGCTGTAGTCGGATGGCCGTACGTGTCGAACATGATCTCGCCGCCGCGCGACAAGACGGAGCCGAAGGCTGCAACCGCGATCCCGTCCGTTTCGAAGGTCGACCCGAAGAAGACGACAGGAACGCTGAAGATCGAATCGACGCCCGCCGGCGCGCAGGTGATCGTCGACGGCAAAGGACGCGGCGTCACGCCGCTCACGTTGAAGGACATGCCGGCCGGCAAGCACGAGGTCGTGCTGAGGAGCAATGCCGGAACCGTCCGGAGATCGGTGACGATCGCAGCCAACCAGACCGAATCGCTCGATGAGGAGATCTTCTCCGGCTGGGTCAACGTGTACTCCCCGTTCGAGGTGACGGTCGCCGAAGGCTCGCGCGTGCTGCGCGCCGACGAGCGGAACCAGGTGATGCTCGCGCCCGGCATCCACGAGCTGCGGCTGGCGAACAAGACGCTCGGCTACGAAGCGGTGCTGCAGGTGGACGTCAAACCCGGCCAGAGCACGCCGGTGCGGCTGACGCCTCCGCCATCGTCGCTCACCGTCACCGCGACCGAAGCCGCGGAGGTGGTCGTCGACGGCGTGCGCGCGGGCGACACGCCGTTGAATGGATTCGCCATCGCGCTCGGTACGCACGACGTCCTCGTCAGACGCGGGAACGGCAGCGGCCGGCGATACACGATCACCGTTGGGGTGAAGCCCGTCACGCTCAACGCGGAATTCTAGAGCCGTTCTCATTTCCAGGACGTCAGACGGCCTCCGTTGCTTCCTGCGCCAGCAGATGGCCGCGGCGGCGCGACAGCGCGGCGCTCGCGGCGAGCGTCAGCGCCGCGCACACGACCATCACGATTGCCGGCGCCGTCTGCATGCCGGTCGCGCGGATGAGGCTCGTCGCCACGAGCGGCGCCGTGCCGCTGAAGACGGTGAAGGCGATGTTGAAGCCGAGCGCGACGCCGCTGAACCGCACGCGCGTTGGAAACAGGTCGGTCAGCAGCACGGCGAATGTGCCGTTCACGAGGCTTGCGCACGCGCCGGCGGACACCATGAGAAGAGTCGGATCGATCGATCGGCCCGCAAGCGCCGCGTAGAACGGAAACGCCAGCGCGCCGAGCGTCAGCGCACCAATGCGGAGGAGCAGGCGCGGCTCCACTCGATCCGCGGCGCGGCCGATCGCAAGAATCCCGAGAGCGTGGACGACGACGCCGATGGTCTGGGAGACGACTGCCTGGCGGGCGCCGTAGCCCAGGACGCCGGACATGTACGCCGTCATGTGCGCGAAGAAGAGCCCGTTGAAGCCTGCCGTCGCCGCGAGGATCGAGACGCCGACGAGAACGGCGGTCCCGTGCGTCCGCAGCACCTCGCGGAATGGCTGCCGTGAAGCGAGCTGCTTCATGCGTGCGAACTCTGGCGACTCCTCCAGCGATCGACGCAGCACGAAGCTGAGCAGGCCGCCGAGGCCACCGACCACGAACGCGGCGCGCCACGCGATCGACACGAGCTCGGGCGGCAGCCACGTCCTGAGCGCGAGGCTGATGCCGGTCGCCGCGGCGACGCCGAGCGTCACGCACGAGAAGACCACGCCGCAGACGAGCGGCGCGTGGCGAGGTGCCGTCTCCACCACGTAGGTGAGTGCGCCCGGCAGCTCGCCGCCGAGGCAGAATCCCTGGAGCACTCGCAACGCCACCATCAGCATGCTCGCGGTGGCGCCCCAGGCCGCGAACGACGGCACGAGCCCCATCCCGAACGTCGCCGCCGACATGACGAAGATCGACGCGAGGAACACCGGGCGGCGGCCGTAGCGATCGCCGAAATGGCTGAGCACAATGCCGCCAGCCGGCCGCGCCAGATAGCCGACGGCAAACGTCGCGTAGGACTGAATCAGGGAGATGAGCGGCGTCGGATTGGGGAAAATCGTGTCGGCGATGTCCTTCGCGAAGATCCCGAAGACCACGAAGTCGTAGAACTCGAGCGTGCCGCCGAGGCTGGCGAGGAGCACGATTCGCCAGCCGGCAGCGCCGATGGCTTTGTCCACGCGTGCATTATGTCCCGCTGACGGTCACCGCATTATGCGCGCGCGAATGCGGACGCCGAACGGCCGTAGGCGACCGACCCGGCGAGCACGCCGACCACGCACGGAAAGAGCGCGGGCGCGAACGGGCCGGTCATGGCGGTCACAACAGTCGCGCCGATCATGATGATGACGAGCCCCGCGGCCGCCACCGGCGTCAGCACCTCCTGAATTCGCAGCAGACCCGGCAGAATCAGGCCGAGCGCTCCAAGCGTCTCGGCGACGCCGATGAAGCGCAGGAACGGTCCGGGAAAGTGCACAGGCCCGGCCATCGCTTCGATTGGCAGGACGAGCTTCGTCACGCCTGCAAAGAGAAAGAGAATCGCGAGCAACCCCTGCACCGTCCACAACGTCTTGTTCCGCTTCATGTTCATGCCCTCCACCCTTTTGTCGAACGCCGGAGCGGCCGATCGACAGGCCATGCCTTGCACAGGCGACGGGAACGATGGTGAGATCAGGCGCGGTGACGACCGAGCCCATCCATGACGCACTGAACGCGGTGTACATCGCCGAGTCGCGGCGTGTGCTGGCCACGCTGATTCGTGTGCTCGGCGACTTCGACGCTGCGGAGGAGGCGCTGCACGACGCTTTCCGGGCGGCGCTCGAGCAGTGGCCGCGTGACGGCATCCCCGACAACCCGCGCGCCTGGCTCGTGTCCACCGGCCGGTTCAAGGCGATCGACGCCATCCGGCGCCGCAAGCGGTTCGATGCTCTCGAGGACTATGAGGAGGGGCTGGACGTCGCGGTCGAAGACCCCGCTGCATGGGCCGACCCGGAAAGCGTCGAGGACGATCGGCTACGGCTCATCTTTACTTGTTGCCACCCGGCGCTCGCCGCCGATGCGCAAGTAGCGCTGACGCTGCGCGAAGTCTGCGGCCTGACGACGGAAGAGATCGCCCGCGCGTTCCTCACGCCGGCGCCTACCCTCGCGCAGCGCATCGTCCGCGCGAAGGCGAAGATCCGGGACGCGCAGATCCCGTATCAAGTGCCCACCGCGACCGAGTTGCCCGAGCGGCTCGACGCCGTACTGCGCGTGGTCTATCTCGTGTTCAACGAAGGTTACTCCGCTTCGTCGGGCGCCACGGTCACTCGCTCCGATCTGTCGGAGGAAGCGATCCGCCTCGGACGACTGCTCGTGGATCTGTTGCCGGAGCCGGAAGCGATCGGTCTGCTGGCGCTGATGCTGCTGCAGGAATCGCGGCGCGCGGCGCGATCGTCGCCGTCTGGCGAGCTGATCCTCCTCGAGGATCAGGATCGTTCGCTCTGGAACAAAGCGCAGATCGAAGAAGGCACCGGGCTCGTTCGCCGTGCGCTCGCCTCAGGAAGGGGCGGGCCATATGCCATCCAGGCGGCGATTGCTGCCGTCCACGCTGGAGCAGCCAGCGTTGCGGACACCGACTGGGCGGAGATCGTCGGCCTCTACGATGTGCTGCTCCGCGCCCATCAGTCACCCGTCGTCGAGCTCAACCGCGCGGTGGCGGTGGCAATGCGCGACGGTCCGGAGGCGGGGCTGGCGATAATCGACGCGATCCTCGACCGGGGCGAGCTGAAAGAGTATCGTCTGGCGCACGCCGCGCGCGCCGACATGTGCCGCCGGCTGGGACGCGCGGCCGACGCACGCACGTCGTATCAACGGGCGCTGAAGCTGTCGCATCAGGAGCCGGAGCGGCGATTCCTCGAGAAGCGGCTGGCCGAATTGTCGAAATAGGCGATCGCCAACCGACCAACCTGTGTGACTGGATTCGAGAGACGTATGAAATACCTCTGCCTGGTTTATCTGGAGGCCGACAAGCTACATGCCGTGCCCGATCGCGAGTGTATGGCCTGCGGCGATGGCCTGCGGAAAAGCGGTGTACTCGTCGCCGCCGAAGCGCTGCAGCCGGTCGACACGGCGACGACGGTGCGCGTGCGCAACGGCAAGCTGTCGGTGACCGATGGACCCTTCACCGAAACGAAAGAGCAGCTCGCGGGCTTCTACCTGATCGACGCTCGCGATCTCAACGACGCCATCCAGGTGGCGGCGAAGATTCCGCCGGCGCGTGAAGGGAGCATCGAAGTGCGGCCAGTGCGTGAGTTACAACCGTAACGGCTCGGAAAACTTTACACACCGGCTTGTACGAAAACAGGTCAGCGGTAGGCGTTGCCCCTTCGTTACGGCGATGTCCTTCGCGGGAATTGAATTTGCACGCGGCTGCTCATCCACGTCATGTCCGCCGCAGCCGCTGCTCATATTCAGCCCGCTGACGAGAGCTTCGGACGACGTCTGCGCCGCGAGCGGGAGCGTCGGCAGATCTCGCTCTCGTCGATCGCCGAGAACAGCAAGATCAAGGTTTCACTCTTCGAGGAGCTCGAACGCGACGAAGCGACGCACTGGCCGTCCGGCGTGTTCCGGCGCGCGTTCATCCGCGCCTACGCGGGCGCCGTCGGCCTCGATCCTGACGTCACTGCACGCGAATTCATCGAGCGTTTTCCCGACCCAAACGATCCTGACCGGGTGATGGGTATCCCGCAGCCCGCCGCTCCGCCCGCGGCAGCACCCGCGTCCCCCGCGCCCGCAGCGACAGCGGCCGCGGCTCCCGCCCTGCGACTGACACTCGCGGATCCTGCCGGCTCTTTTTCCGGCGGTCGCCTTCTCGCGTCGGCGCGCAGCCGGCTCGCCGCCATCGGCTGCGATCTTGCCATCGTCATCACGCTCGGGCTGACGATGTATCTGATGCTCGGCACCGTATGGATGCCGTTGTGCCTCGCGCTCGCCGGTTACTACGCTGGCGCCATTCTCCTGCTCGGCAATACTCCCGGGGTGTGTCTGTGCGCATCGAGCGGCCATTGGAGGGACAATGACCACGACGCCTGATGCCGCTCGACCTGCTCGTCTTCGGTCCGCATCCTGACGACATCGAAATCGGCCTCGGCGGCACGGTCGCGCGACACGTCGACGCGGGGCACTCGGTCGGCCTGATCGATCTCACCGAAGGCGAGCTCGGCTCGAACGGCACCGTCGCCGAGCGGCGCGCCGAGGCGCTCGAGGCGGCGCGTGTACTCGGCGTCGCCTGGCGCGAAAACCTCCGGTGGCCCGACGGCGGCATCTCCGAAATGCCGGAGATCGTCCGCTCCGCCGTCGATGCGATCCGTCGTCATCGGCCGCGCACAATCGCGATCCCGCACTGGGAAGATCGACATCCCGATCATGCCGCGGCGAGCCGCGTGCTCAGGCTCGCCGTGTTCCGCAGCGGGCTGCGCCGCGTCGAAACCGACGCCGAGCCCTGGCGGCCCGAATGGGTCTGCCACTACTTCATCAACGACGGCGCCGAGGCCTCCTTCGTGGTCGACGTGTCCGCGCACTACGATCGCAAACGCGCGGCTCTCGACTGCTTTCGCACACAGTTCTCACCGCCCGGCGCCGGCGCAGTGCCGACGCGGCTCACCGCATCCACCTTCCGCCAGCTCGTCGAGAGCCGCGACCAGCAGTTCGGCGCGCTGGCGGGTGTCGCGTTCGCCGAAGGCATCGTCGTGCGCGAACCGGTCGTGCGATCGGGACTGATCAAGGGTATGCCGTGAACATCGGCATGGTCTGCTACGCGTCGGTCGGCGGCAGCGGCGTGGTGGCCACCGAACTGGCGTACGCGCTGGCACGGCGCGGGCACCACGTGCATGTGATTAGCAGCGAACCGCCGTTCCGCTGGCGATCGGGCGTCCCTGGGCTCTTTTTCGAGCGGGTCGAGGTGCCGACCTATCCGCTGTTCCGGGAGCCGCAGTATTTGCTGGCGCTGTCGACATCGATCGCGCGCGTCGTCGAAGCGCACGAGCTCGACCTCGTTCATGCACACTACGCGGTACCGCATGCGGCGGCTGCATATCTCGCGCGGCAGATCCTCTCGTCTTCTGTCTCGCCGCGGACGATGACGACGCTGCACGGCACCGACATCACGGTGGTCGGCAGCGACCCGTCGTACGCGCGAGTGGTCGCGTTTTCGATCGAGCAGTCGCATGGTGTCACCGCCGTCTCGCACAGCCTGCGGTCGGATACGATCAGCGGCCTCGGGATCACGCACGCGATCGACGTGATTCCCAATTTTCTCGACTGCGATGTCTACCGGCGGCGCTTCGATCCGGCGCTGCGCGAGCGACTCGCGCCCGCCGACCGCTACGATGCGATCGTGCTCCATGTGTCGAACTTCCGGCCGGTGAAGCGCGTCGAAGCCGCGATCGAAGTGTTCCGCCGCATCCGGCAACACGTGCGCGCACGATTCGTGCTCGCCGGCGACGGCCCGGTCCGAGCCGGCGTCGAGCGGATCGCCGCCGACCATCGCATCGACGACGACGTCCTCTTTCTCGGCGAGCAGCAGGAGCTGGTGCCGTTGTTGTCGGTCTCGGATGTGTTTTTGCTGCCGTCGGCGCAGGAGAGCTTCGGCCTCGCGGCGCTCGAGGCGATGGCGTGCGAAGTGCCGGTCGTGGCGTCGAACGTCGGCGGGCTGCCCGAGATCATCGACGACGGCGTGACCGGCTATCTGTGCCCGCTCGACGATCTCGAAGGAATGGCCGCGCGCGCCGTGTCGGTGCTGACCACGCCCTCGCGGCACCAGGCCATGGCGAACGCGGCGGCGGCGCTCGTGAGATCGCGCTACTGCACTGACATGATCGTGCCGATGTACGAAGCGGCGTACCGCCGGGTCGTGGCAGCCGTCACCGCGTGAAGAATTCGATCAGCGGGCCGACGTGCAGCTTCGGCTTGATCATGTGCGTCTGACCGGCAAGCGTCCGGTACGTCGCGTTCGGCAGCACGTCCGCCAGCGCGCGCATCGCGTTGCGCATCCACGCCGGGCTCCTGCCGCCGTCCATGACGAGCGTCGGCATCCGCGCGCCCGACCAATCACCGCGCGCCAGCGGTCTGCCACGCTGGTGATCCTGCACGAGCCGCAGGTCGTTCGGCAAAGTATGAGCGACAGCGGTCAACTTCGACCAGACCGGCATCAGACGCATCACGCTGACGAAGATGGCGGGCATGCCGACCAGGGTCATGAACATTTTCACAGCGTCGCTGCGGCGCTCTTCAGCAATCGCCCGCTCGAGGCGGGGCACGAAGTCGTCCGGCAGCGGCGGATGCGTGCCGTCGACGATGAACGGCGCCTCGTAAAGGGCCAGCATGCTGATGAGTGAGCCGCGATGCGCCGCTTCCAATGCGAGCGCCGCGCCCGACGACACGCCGTAGACCAACGCGGAGCCGCCGGCGGCCTGAATCAGCGCGTCGAGGTCGTCGATCTCGCGCTCGATCGCGCTGCCGTTCGCGTTGCCGCTGCGGCCGCGGCCGCGGCGATCGTAGGTGAACACGGTGAAGTGCTCACGCAAGTGCGTGGCCAGCGGTCCGCTCGGCCCCTGGCCGCGATAGCACAACGCGCCGTCGACGAAGACGAGCGGCGGCCCGCTGCCCTGCCGCTCGAAGCTGATCGGCGTGCCGTCTCGCGAGACGACCGTGTCCACGCCGGATTGCATCGTCTTCATGCGAAGTCCTCCGCCTCGTAGAGCGGGCGAAGCTCTATCTCGACGTCGCCGTCCTCGGCGGGCCACCGCTTGACCCACTCGAGCGCTTCGTCCAGCGATCTCGCGTGAATGATCGTGAAGCCGGCGATCAGCTCCTTCGTTTCCGTGAACGGGCCGTCCACGACCCGCGTCTTGCCGCCGTGACGCGTGACACGCAGTCCCCTGGAGCTCGGCTTCAACCCGACGCCCTGGGGTTGGAGCCCGGCCGCCGCCATGTCTTCGTGGTACTTCTCCATCACCGCCAGAAGCTCCGGTTCCGGCAGCGCGCCGGATTCCGTGTGCCTGTCGGCCTTCCGGATGATCATGAATCGCACGCCTGCTGCGCTCCTGCCCTGTGGTCGAACGGCGGGAGGTCACATCGACATCCGGCCGCACCGGGACGGCTAGAATACGCGCGTGCCCGATCTCGTGGCGGGAACGCTGCTCCATGAGCGCTACCGCGCCATCCGGCCGCTCGGCAAGGGCGGCATGGGCGCGGTGTACGAAGCGGTCGACACGCGCCTCCACAACACCGTCGCCGTCAAGCTGATGACGCTGTCGGGCGCTGAGGCAAATCGCGCGTTCGAGCGCGAGGCGACGCTCCTCGCCGCGCTGCGGCATCCGGCGCTGCCGGTAGTCATCGACTACTTCGTCGAGGACGAGCGGCAGTTCCTCGTGATGCAGTACATCGAGGGCGAAGATCTCGCGCACGCACTGCAGCGGCTGGCCGGACCGTTCGCGGCCGACGAGTTGTTGCGCTGCGCGCTGGCGCTCGCGGGTGCGCTGGCCTACCTGCACCGCCGCGATCCGCCAATCGTTCACCGCGATCTCAAACCGGCCAACGTGAACCGGACGCCGGCCGGCGAGTACGTGCTGCTCGACTTCGGTCTCGCCAAGGGGCGCCAGCCCGACATGACGGTCCCCGCGGACGAACGCAGCGTCTACGGGTTCACGCCGACCTACGCGCCGCCGGAGCAGATTCAGGGCCTCGCCACCGATCCGCGCAGCGACATCTTCGCGTTCGGCGCGACGCTGTTCCACCTCGCGGCCGCCGTGCCGCCGCCGACCGCCGTCGAACGTCTCAATCGCGTCGCTGGCGGCGGATCCGATCCGCTGGCGTATCGCCTGCTTGCCGTGCGGGGCCTCGACGTACGAATGCAGGGAGTGATTGCGCGGGCGCTCGCGCTGGATCCCGGCGATCGGTTTCAGTCGGTCAGGGAAATCATCGACGCCCTCGGCGGCGAGTCGGCGAGGCGCCCGGCTCCGCTGCCAGCGCCTGAGATCGCCCCGGACAAGCGCCGGGTCGACGCGGCCCTGCCGAGCCGAGCTGAAGTCGGGAGGCCGATCGATTTGATCGTGCAGGTGCGGTTTGCGGATTCGCCGTCGCTGGGGCTCGAAGACTGGCCGTCGCGGCGCCGGCCCGAGCGCATCGAGCAGGCATCGGAGGCGCTCGACGTCAGCTATCCCACTGATCCGGCAACCGGCGCGCGAATGGCGGCGCGCCTGCGCATCCGCGTGGTCGCGCCCGACTTCACGCTTGCGGGAGGCGCCGAACAGCTCGTGGACGTGCCGCCGCGAGAGTACTCGAAACGCCTTGCGTTCCTGTTGACGCCAGTGCGCGACGGCGTGTGCCGCGTGAACGTCGAGGTCTACGCCACAGACGCAGTGTTCCTCGGCGTCATCGCGGTCGAAGCCGAGGCGCTGTATGCGGGGATCGCGGAGTCCACACTTCGCGTCGCGACGATCGACTTGCAGGTCGGCGCGCGGCGGGCGCTGAACGCCGACGAGAACACCAGCGGGATGTCGTCCGATGCTGCCGATCCCGCGCGCGTAATCGCCGCGGCGACGGCGAGCGAAGCAACCGCCAGGCTCGACGCGGCCACGCTCGCCGCATCTGCATCGATTGCAGAAGCACGTGCTCCGGCCGAGCGCAAATCGAAAATGGCGCCTCGATTGCCCGCGGCCGATCGCGCCCCGATGGCTACGCCGGCGGCGAAACCCCCTCAGCCGGCTTCGTCCTCACCCGCGTCGTCGACGCCGTCATCTTCGTCGAGCATGCGGAAGTGGATCGCGGTGGCGACCGCTGCGATCGTATTGATCGCCGCCGGCGTCACCATGCTGGCGCCGCGTTTGGGCGACTCGCAAATGTCCCCGCGCACGACGACGCAACAGGTGCCGTCGGCAGCCTCAACGAACGTAACTGCGGAGCGTTTACCGGACGCTGCGCCGCTACAGCCGCCCGGCGGAACAGACGCGTCGGGCGGGTCGCCGAAGCCCGTTGCGGCAGCGGCGCCGCCGCCGGCGGCGCCGCAAGCGACTCAGCCTCAACCGCCAGCGTCACCCTCAAAGGCCCCGACGCCCCCGGCCGCAGCCACTGAGGCCGCACCGGCCATCGGCCCCAGGCTACCGGCGACGATGAGCGGCGCGTTTCGAGCCGTGGTGAACAACGTGCCGCCGGTGACCTTCGACGACGGAACGGGTTGTGAGTTCACGCTGACGCTTCAAAACATCGAGGCGACGATTGACGTTCGCCGAGGCACGGTCATGAACGGACATCTGACCGCGCGTGCGGTGCGCCGACCGCAGACGCCCTGCACGAAGGCGGAGGCCAAAAGCGAGCTGAGCTATGCGTTTCGCTTGTCACGGGCAAGCGCGTTGAGCGGGGCGTTCCTCTTCGCCGCCGACACGTCGAACGACCTCAACAGCCGCGAGGTCGAGTTTTTTCGCCGCACGGTGGAGGACAACGCGATTCGCGGATCGTTCCTGTGGGTGCGCCGCGCCGAGTCCCCGAACTGGACCGTTCAGATCGACGGCGTGTTCCGCAGGCAATAGCTCCGCCGGACCCGCGTGTCGATCCTGCGCGCCCTCGATCGACAATAACGGGGAGGGCTCTCTTCATGAGCGGAATTCGCGTGCTGGTTGGAACGCGCAAAGGCGCGTTCGTGCTGACGTCGGATGGGAAACGGGATCGCTGGGAGGTCGCCGGGCCGCACTTCGGCGGCTGGGAACTCTACCACGTGAAGGGATCACCTGCCGACCCGGATCGACTCTACGCGTCGCAGGTCAGCGGCTGGTTCGGACAGCTGATTCAACGCTCGGACGATGGCGGGAAGACGTGGGAGCCGGTCGATAACAAGTTCGCCTACGAAGGCCAGACCGGCACGCACCAGTGGTACGACGGCACGCCGCATCCGTGGGAGTTCAAGCGCGTATGGCACCTGGAGCCGTCGTTGACCGATCCCGACACGGTGTTCGCCGGCGCCGAGGACGCAGCGATGTTCAAGTCTGTCGACGGCGGCCGGAGCTGGCATGAGCTTCCCGGCCTTCGCAATCACGAGACCGGCCCTCAATGGCAGCCAGGCGCTGGCGGCCTCTGCCTGCACACGATCCTGATCGATCCGAGCAACCACGCGCGGATGTTCATCGCGATCTCCGCGGCCGGCGCCTTCCGCACCGACGACGGCGGCGCGTCGTGGACGCCGATCAATCAGGGCCTGCGATCGAAGCACATTCCCGATCCGACTGCGCCGGTCGGCCATTGCGTGCACCGCATCGCGATGCACCGTTCGAGGCCGAAAACGCTTTTCATGCAGAAGCACTGGGACGTGATGCGCACCGACGACGGCGGCGATTCGTGGACGAAGGTCAGCGGCAATCTGCCGACCGATTTCGGCTTTCCGATCGACGTGCACGCATACGAGCCGGAAACGATTTACGTCGTGCCAATCAAGAGCGATTCCGAGCACTATCCGCTCGACGGAAAGCTCCGCGTCTACCGCAGCCGGTCCGGCGGCAACGAGTGGGAGCCGCTCACGAAGGGGCTGCCGCAGCGCGACTGCTACGTCAACGTGCTGCGCGACGCGATGGCAGTGGACGCGCTCGACGCGTGCGGGATCTATTTCGGCACGACCGGCGGCCAGGTCTACGCGTCGGCCGACGCCGGCGACAGCTGGAAGGCGATCGCGGAACATCTGCCCGCGGTGCTCTCGGTGGAGGTCCAGACGCTGCCATGATCCGTGTCGAGCTTCCGCCGCACCTGCAGACGCTCGCGCGCGTCGGCCCTGAGGTGCGCGTCGACGTCGCCGGCGACGTGACGATCGGCGCCGTCCTCGACGCGCTCGAGGCGGCTTACCCTGTACTGCGCGGCACAATCCGCGATCACGGCACGCTCAAGCGTCGGCCGTTTCTGCGGTTCTTCGCATGTGCCGAAGACCTCTCGCACGATCCGCCGAACGTCCATCTCCCGGCAGCCGTGGCACGCGGCGACGAGCCGTTCATGGTCATCGGGGCACTGGCGGGAGGATAACGGGCGAGGCGTAGACAAAAGACCAAAGACAAGAGACCAAAGACAAAAGACACGAGAAGAAAGGTCGAAGGCTGAATGCTGAATGCTGAATGCTGAATGCTGAATGCTGAATGCTGAA
>Ga0066903_100004105_pt1 | contig 12182 bp, 9 predicted proteins | sample PanSoiMetaGPlot1_FD_67491 | JGI IMG/M metagenome (GOLD analysis project Ga0066903, IMG submission 67491) | Tropical forest soil microbial communities from Panama analyzed to predict greenhouse gas emissions - Panama Soil - Plot 1 (version 2) | ecosystem: Environmental > Terrestrial > Soil >...
CCAGGCTCGAGAGTTTTCGTTTCTTTCAGCGCCGTGCATGAGCGTCGTCAAACTTCGATATGTGCTTTCGATCGAGGAGCACCTATAAGAATGGCGGCCGGCGATGACGAGGAGCTCCGTTCATCCCAGCGGGCGACCAGCACTGGGCCTGTCATGCGGGACTGCAGATATCGCGCCACGCAAAGCGCAGCCATCTTAGTTTGCTATGAAAGGACTCGACGCTGCATCTTTTCGATCGATCAGGTGTTAACCACCTCCGCGGTAGTCACAATATCCGCCGTAAGAAAACTGTGTCATGCGGCGGATGGTGGATACGGTATCCATGGCAAGCTTCATCTCCGATATGAGACAGCGTCGCTTCCCGCAGGAACACTTGCCGCAGCACGGGCATTGGAGACTGCCTTAGCACCAGGGCCTATCATCACGCGCTCAACGTGTTGATTTCCGCCTCGATAAGTCCTAGCATTCGTGCTCGGTGAATGCCTTGCAGTCGGAATTCCTGACGATGGCGCCGAATCACCCTGTTTTGAAGCTACCGGGCGGTTTGTTTTGGCTGTGGATTCTTTTGACGTTTCTGTGGTTTGCAGCAAATCTGTCTTCGGCCGTTGAGACGCTTGCAACTGGTGCGGTGATTTCGGCGGTTCTGGCCTATATGTTCACGCGTGGGCCTGGTGTCTGGCAGGGCATCCGCTTCTCTCCCACGCGCCTCTATCATTTTATTGTTTATACGGGAGTTTTCCTGGTCGAGCTTGTGCGCGCAAACGTCAACATGATGCGTTACGTCTACGCGCTGCGGATCGACATCAAGCCTGGGATCGTGAGAATAAAAACCAAGCTCAAGACTCCAATGGGCCGGCTCGCGCTCGCGAATTCCATTGCGCTGACACCAGGATCGCTCGTCATCGATATCGATGACGACAACCTCTTCATTCACTGGCTCGACGTGAAGACAACCGATCCCGAGGAAGCCACCCGCGCTATCGCTGGCCCATTCGAGGAGCATCTGGGGAAGGCCTTTGGCTGAAGGAATCCTTGTCGTCGCCGCCGTTCTGATCTTTTTCGGCATTGTGTTCGGCGTTCTTCGCTTAACACTTGGACATACGGTGGTGGACCGCGTTGTTGCGGTCGACATGCTTACTGTCGTTTCCATTTCCCTGATCGCGCTCTACGCGCACGTCGCGGGCCGCTCCATCTATCTGGACGTAGCGCTGGTCTATGGTGTGCTGAGCTTCCTCGCTGTCCTGGCCATTAGCCGCTATCTCGAGCGGGGTCTTTAGCATCATGCTTGAATTTCTCGTTTGGTTGCTGTGCGGTAGCATACTCGTGAGCGGAATTCTGGCTGTCCGCCTCGATAGCACATTGACAGCGGCTGTCAGCGGCGCGTTAGCGAGCCTGTTTGCTGCGGTTTGCTACGTCTTGTTGGGATCGCCGGACGTTGGCATGACGGAAGCATCGATCGGGTCCGGCCTGTCAGTCCTTATTTTTCTTTACGCGATACGCCGGACGACGGAGAAAGTACCATGATGGAGGTGATCGGCAGCATCGTAGTCCTGCTCGGCGCGGGCTTCCACTTTTCCGCCGGGCTTGGCATGTTGCGCATGCCCGATGCCTATACCCGCATGCAGGCGGGTACCAAGGCCTCCACGCTCGGCAACACACTGGTCCTTGCCGGCCTTGCATTCTATCATCCCGGCTGGGGCCTGAAGCTTCTGATCATCGTCTATTTTGTGCTGATAACGAATCCGATCTCGTCACATGCCCTGGCCCGGGCCGCGTACAGTATCCGGATTCCTTTGGCCGGCAATACGGGAATCGATGCACTTCGCGACGAACAGCAAAATCTCCGGAGCAAGACGTGACCCGCCGCGTCTTCGCCGTCGTTGCGATCGTCTTGTTTGGATTTGTCTTTGCGACTCTCGCGACAAGCTATACGGAGCAGCATTCGCTGCGACGGCTGGCAGAGAGCTATGTGCAGCTCGTCCCACAAAAGCTTGGCGCGCCCAACGTCATTACCGGCATCCTGTTGACCTACCGGGCTTTCGACACGCTCGGAGAGGTGGCCGTTCTATTCATGGTGGGCGCCGGCGTTGTCCTCGTGCTGAACGTGGATCGCTGGCCACACGCAGCCGCACATAGCTCTGAAGAACCTCGGCCATCCTCAGAGATTGTGCAGAGCGGCGCGCAGTTTCTCTCTCCCCTCATTGCGATCTTCGCTGCCTATATCATCATGAACGGACACTTGTCCGCAGGTGGTGGCTTCCAGGGCGGTGCGGTGATCGCGTCCTGTGTCCTTCTGGTGCTACTGGTTTATCCGCATTACCAGCTCAATATCGAATTCCTCACCATCACGGAATCGGTGGCAGGTGTGCTGTTTGTGCTGACGGGAATTGCAGGGGTGATCGTCGCTGGCGGATTCCTGGACAACCGAATTCTCCCCCTCGGCCAGTTCGGCGCATTCTTCAGCGCTGGTGGCATTCCTGTCCTGTCAATCCTCTTGGGCATCAAGGTTGGCTGCGAATTGAGCGTTATTCTCGATGGATTTCGGCCTGGACCTGTCGGACAAAAGGACAAAGTGTGATGATTTCCAGCATCGTACTGACAACAGGTCTTCTTCTCATCCTGATCGGGTTTTGGGGCATGCTGATGCACCGCAATATCCTGCGGATCATCATCGGATTTTCGCTGATGAGCACCGGCACCCATATTGTCACCGTTGCAATTGGTTATGTGAAGAACGGAACTGCACCGATCATCGATCGCGTACTGAATATGTCGGAAGCGCCATCACGCGCCGTCGACCCGATTCCCTCCGCCCTTGTCGTAACGGCCATCGTCATCGGCATGGCCGTTACGGCGATTATGCTGGCCTACACCATCCGGCTCTATGACTCCAAGAAGACGCTGTCAATCGACGCGTTCACGGAGTCAAAATGGTAGACAGCCTCCTTGACCCACTAAATATCTTCATTGTAGGTCTGTGTGGTGGCTTCCTGATTCCGTTGTTCTCTCGCCTTGGCAAATCCTGGGTTACGACCGCTTTCATTCTGACGCTTGTGGCCATGACGCTCATGTCCGGCTACGGGTTGTTCAAACTCCTGCATGGCGCCGCGCCGATTGAAATGCTAACTGGGGGGGCGAACCCCCCCTATGCGATCAACCTGCGAATGGGCATGGCCGAAAGCGTGTTCGTCTTGAGTGTCAATCTGATTGCGCTTTTTGGTGCCGGCTACTTCGCGCGTGAAAAATACGGAACGATGCTCCTGTACCTGCTCCTGGTCATGGGTATCCAGGGCATGGTGATGACCCGTGATCTCTTCAATCTGTTCGTATTCCTGGAGATTGTCTCGATCGCCACCTATGGCTTGCTTGCCCTGCGAGACACACCCGCGGCGCTGTCGGCGACTTTCAAATACCTTATGGCTACGGTTCTGGCGTCAACCTTCTTCCTCATCGGCACCGTGCTGCTTTACGCCGTCACCGGTATCCTCAACATCGACGATCTGATTGCGAACAGCGAATCCATCGCGGGCCCGATCGGGTTCGCCGCACTCATCTTCCTGCTGGCATCGGTGCTGCTCGAGCTGAAGCCCTTTCCGGCGAATGGATGGGGCCTCGATGTTTACGAGACGGCGCGCAGCGACGTTGCAGCGCTGATCTCCGGCGGTGTTTCGGCCGGCGTCTTCTTCGCCCTTCTCAAGCTGCTTCCCTTGTTCGACGACCAGCTCGAGCTCATCGCCGCCTTTGGGGCGGTGACATTCATCTGCTCAAACCTCATCGGCCTCCGGCAAACGAAAGTTCAGCGTCTTCTTGGCTATTCTTCGATTGGCCAGATGGCTCTGCTGACGATCGCCGCCTCCCTTCTCTACCGACTCGACGCGAAGGGTGCGGTGTTCCTGGTGGTTGGCGGCTTGTTCGTCAACCACCTCTTCGCTAAGGTCGGCCTCTTCTGGTTGGCCGGTTACGTTGGCAAAGAGCCCCTGCAGGACTGGTCGATCCTCGTCAGACGCCCTGGCGCAATCGTCGTGTTTGGCATCCTGATCATCGCCATCGCCGGGTTGCCGCCTTTCCCCGGATTCTGGGCGAAGTGGCAACTCGTCATGATCTTGTCGGCGGACAAACTCTACCTATGGATAGCAGTCGTGCTGGTCGGCTCTCTCATCGAAGCGACCTACATGTTCCGCTGGTTTGGCTTGACCCTCCACTCGTCCGCCAATGCGGACACCCGGGCGCACAATCGTGTCGATTTGCTCCCGATCTTCGCAATGGCTTTTCTGCTGGTGGTCAGCGGCTACGTTTCTGCCGGCTTTGCTGGTCTCACCTCTCTGTGGGGATACCTCCCGCTTGTCGCAGGGCTTGCCGTGTACCTGCTCGCCCGTTTGCCCGGGCGCGTGCAAGGCCTGACAACCCTCGTTCTTGTGACGGTTGGCGGCATCTGGCTCATTCTCTCTTTGTCGGGGCTCAACTATCTGTTTGCAGTTATACTGCTCACTGGTGGCATTGTGGTTTCGATTGCTTGCCTCGCCCACCCCGACAGGCGTCCAGGTTTCTATCCCCTTCTCGCAATCATGCTGCTGTCATTGCCAGCGCTGCTATACGCGACGACAAGCCTTGAGTTCATTTTCGTCTGGGAGCTGATCACACTGTCCTCCTATCTCCTCATCCTGCGAAGAGCCGAGGCTGCACCGCATGCCCTGCAATACCTGTTGTTCTCGCTTGCCGCAGCCTTCTTCCTGCTGTGCGCGTTCGCAGTGCTACACGCGCAAACCGGCAGCCTGTCGCTGGCGGCGCTGCGTATGGCGGGTCCTGAAAGCGTTCCGGTCTTCGTACTGCTAGCCATCGGGCTGCTGATCAAGGCCGGAGCCGTTGGTGTCCACATCTGGCTGCCGGGCGCCTACGGGGAAGCCGATGACGACGTGTCTGCCCTCCTGTCGGCGGTCATCAGCAAGGTGGCAATCTTCGGATTGCTGATCGGAACCTATGTCGCGATCCGTTCCGATGTGAGGCTGAACCTTGCGCTAGTCCTCGGCTGGATCGGCATGCTGACGACGCTGGTCGGCGCCATGCTGGCGGTGTGCGAGGACGACCTAAAGCGTATGCTCGCCTATTCCAGCATGAGCCAGCTAGGCTACATCGTGGCCGCGATCGCGCTGATGAGCCATCTCGGCTGGGTCACGGCGCTGTATCTTGTCGCCAATCATCTCATGGTGAAAGGCATCCTGTTCCTCGTCGCCGCCACGATCATCCTGCGGACCGGGAAGCGGCTGATCGGCGAGCTGGGCGGTCTTGCCGGTGTCATGCCCGTTACATTTACAACAGCTGCGATCGCGATTGTTGCGATGTCCGGTCTGCCGCCGCTCGCCGGCTTTGGTGGCAAATGGCTGCTGCTAAGCGCAATGATGGAGAAACGCTGGTATGCGCCGGCGCTGATGACCCTGCTCGCGACCTTTGTTGGCTTTGTGTACATGACACGCTTCATCCAGACGATCTTTTTCGGATCCCGCAAGGCTACGCATGACGGCCTGATGGATGCGCCGATCGCCGTACTGATCCCTCAGGTCTTGTTGATTGCCGGCATTTTCCTGATGTCGTTCTTCCCGAAAGTGCTGATCGGCCCGGTGTCCCAAGCGATCGATCCGACATTCGCATCGACCCTGGTATGGCAGGGCATGTCGCTGGAGATGATCTACGGCTACTGGAATCCACTGCCTGTCATGGCGTTTGCGATAATCGTGTGTTGGATATTGTTCGGATTGTTCTGGCTGCTGCGACGAGGCGGCTGGTGGAGGGCCACCGCGAATGTCGAAAGCGGTGGCGCGCCATCCGGCCTTTACGAAGTCTTCAAGACCGTCTTCGCAACGCTGACGCCTCCATGGGCCGTCGCGGCCTGGGGCGGACTGGCCGCGGCCACAGCGACCGCTGCCGAGCGAATCCGGATGATCTACACGGGCAACGGCCAGACCTACAATCTCTACATTTTGTATTACTTTCTTGTTCTGTACATAGCCGGCGGCGGTGTTCGTTACTTTTGGCCAGCGGGTTAGCTTGGCTCCGAGCCCCCAAATCGCGCCGCCACATAGGTGATTGCTGAGCAGCACTGTCGCACGTTCCCCGGGATTGGCCCGCATGAAACACCGCGACGGTGATTGAAATGTCATTTGCGCAGCGCCACGGATGTTCTAAACTGCCATATCCGGTAACTGGTTGAGGTTCACCGATGCGAAATTATTTTCACCGTGTAAGCCCTGTCGCCCACGCCTGATCGTGTCCGCTTTCACTACGCCGATCGCAACAAGCGCGAGACGCAACGCTGGAAGGTTCTTAGACGAAGCACAGTAAATTTCTAGCGACAGGGAGAAAAAAGGGAGATCCCGTGGGCGCTGGATGTAAGATTGGCCGGTGCGGACAATCTCAGGGACCGTTCGATACCGAGCTTCTCCCGCGGAGAAAAAGCTCGCTTCATCAGCACTGACCCGCTCCTGAAGCACTGTTTGTCGAGAATGTATGCGAGGTCGGCAAATACTAGGCTGCGACTTCGCTGAAGCAGGAGCGCTGCGCATGAAAGCGCAGTATCTGAGTTCTCAAAGCCGGGGCCAAGACAGACATTCGAACGCGCCAAGAGCCGATCAACCGTTATCCGGATCTATTCTCGGGAGTTTCCGGACGCCTCATGGTCGAGTGGCATCTGCGTCCGAGGCACCGCCGGTGGGTGAAGAGGCTCACGCGTGATGCCAAATGTAAGGGTGCGAGCCTCGATCTGATGGTTACGACGGCAAGTGGGTTTGACGATGGATGCGACCGATCGTGAGAGAGTGAAAGAGGCAAGCACGCCGAAGAGGACCCTCGATGGAGGCCGTACGCATCCGCTGCTCGTGGATTTAGCGCTCCAGGGCGGCGGATCGCATGGCGCGTTTACTTGGGGCGTGCTCGACCGTCTCCTCGAAGAGCCATGGCTGAAGATAGAAGCGATCTCCGGCACATCCGCGGGCGCAATGAACGGCGCGGTTCTGGTCAGCGGCTTCATGCAGGGCGGCGCCGAGGGCGCGCGGGCGGCGCTCGACGCCTATTGGGCGCAGGTTGCAGGCGCTGCGCGGTTCAGTCCGATCCAGCGATCGCCGCTCGACCGGCTGATGAACCGTTGGACGCTCGACACGTCCTTCGGCTATCTGGTGATGGACTTGATGTCGCGACTCGTCTCGCCGTACAGCCTCAACCCATTCGGCTTCAATCCCATCAGTGATATTCTCCGCCGGAGCATCGATTTCGCGCATCTGGGCGAAGCATCGATCAAGCTTTTCATTACCGCGACCAACGTGCATACCGGGCGCGGGCGCGTATTCCGCAACAAGGAAATCACGCCCGAGGTGCTCCTTGCCTCTGCCTGTCTGCCGACGATGTTCCAGGCCATTGAGATCGATGGCGAGCCCTATTGGGACGGCGGCTACGTCGGTAACCCGACGATCACACCGCTCGTGCGCGAGAGCGAGGCCACGGATGTGATCCTGGTCCAAATCAACCCTCGTGAACGTCGCGAGACGCCGCGCACGGCGACCGACATCCTTAACCGCCTCAACGAGATTTCCTTCAACTCGCCACTGATGAAGGAGCTGCGAATGATCGCACTCCTGCGGCAGGCCGCCGATCCCGGGGGTGGGGAAGGGGCGCGTTGGGCGCGGATGCGCACGCATCGGATCATAACGGACAGACTCGCCGAATTCGGGGCTTCGTCGAAGCTCAACGCGGAGCGCGCGTTCTTGACCATGTTGAAAGAAGAGGGCCGTCGTTGCGCCGAGGCCTTTCTGCTCGACCATAGCGAGGACCTCGGCAAGCGATCGACCGCCGATATTGACGTTCTGCTCGCGGAGGTCTGAGTCGATGACTCTTTCCGATCTCGTCGGGCTCCTTGGCATCCTCGTCGGCCTGGGTCTCCTGATCTGGCTTGCGTTCAAAGGCTGGAGCGTGCTTCTGCTGGCGCCGCTGGCGGCGATCGTGGCGTCTGTGTTCTCGCTCGAACCCTTGCTCGCGCACTGGACGCAGACCTTTATGCGCAGCGCCGCCGGATTCTTCGCTCAGTTCTTCCCGCTCTTCCTGCTCGGCGCCTTGTTCGGCAAGCTGATGGAGGACTCAGGCTCGGTCACGGCGATCGCCGACTTCATGATCCGCAAGCTCGGCGCAAACCGCGTTATTCTCGCGGTCGTTCTCGGCAGCGCGATCGTCACCTACGGCGGTGTTAGCCTGTTCGTCGCCTTCTTCGTCATCGCACCAATGGCGCAGGACCTCTTCCTGTCAGCGAGCATTCCCCGGCGCCTCATGCCCGCGGCGATCATGCTCGGCACCTCAACCTTCACCATGTCGGCGATGCCGGGCACACCGTCGATCCAGAACACGATTCCGATGCCTTTTTTCGGCACGACGCCCTTCGCGGCGCCCGGCCTCGGCGTACTCGCCTCCGTGATCATGTTGGGGTTCGGCCTCTGGTGGCTTCAGCGCGAGGAGGTGGCGGCGAAAGGGAGAGGCGAGGGCTTTGGCGACGGCGCGCTGAGGCCGGCGGAGACACTCGCTGGCGACGAGATCCTGCGCGAGCGCGCGACGACGGCGCACGAGTTCGACCCCGCGGAGATCGTCCATGGGAAGGCCGCGCCGGCTCCGTCGTTTGCGGCTGCGGCGGCCCCCATTGTGGTCGTCATTCTGGTCAACCTCGGTCTGTCGCTGATTGTCCTGCCGAGGCTCGATCTCGGCTTCCTGGCGAAGCCAGAATGGGGCGGGATATCGGCGTCCTCAGTCACAGGTGTCTGGTCCGTCATGACGGCGCTGACCTGCGCGATCCTCACGGTATTGGCGATCAATTTCCGGCGCATCCCGAATCTGCGCGCGACCATAGACGCCGGCGTAAACGCTTCCGTGCTGCCGGCGGTTAGCGTCGCGAGTCTGGTCGGGTTCGGCGCCGTCGTGGCCGCCATGCCGGCTTTCGGCGTGGTACGCGAAGCTGTGCTCGGCATCGGGGGCGGGCCGCTTGTGTCGCTGGCGGTCGCGACCAACACCCTGGCGGCGCTGACGGGCTCGGCTTCCGGCGGCCTGACGATTGCGCTCGACGCACTCGGCGCAACCTATCTCGCAAAAGCGGCGCAGATCGGCATGGACCCGGCGATACTCCACCGCGTGGCCGTCATCGGTTCGGGAACACATGACAGCCTGCCGCATAACGGCGCGGTCGTGACCTTGTTGTCAGTCTGCGGCTCAACGCACAAAGACAGCTACAAGGACATTTTCATGGTCGCCATCCTTGGCGCGGTCATAGCCCTCGCCGTCGTGATCGTGCTCGGCTCTCTCGTGGGGTCATTTTAACTTGAGGAAGCGCCGTCCGAGACCAGCATTGGAAGGATCGTGTCGTGTCTCCATTCAGCAGCCGTACCGATATGAAGCGCGTACCACTGCTGTTCCTGGCCCTGTCGGCGCTCGTTTTTTCCGCCGCAGGCTGCACGCGTGAAACCACAGCCGAGGCGCCTCCACCTCGTCCGGTCCGCACCGTGATCGCCGAGAAGCGCGACCTTGGTCAGTCGGTCGTTCTCACAGGACAAATCCTGGCGGAGAAGGAGAGCTCCCTGGCCTTTCGCATCGGCGGCCGGATCATCGAACGGGTGGCGGACGTTGGCCACCGCGTCGAGCCTGATCAAGTGCTGGCGAAGCTCGATCCGCAGAACGAATTGAACGCTTTGCGCTCGGCCCGTGCGGCGCTCTCGACCGCTCAAAGCCGCTTGGAGAAGGACGCCAATCAATTTCACCGCCAGGAGACGCTGCTGGAACGGGGCTTCACGACGCGGGTTCTGTTCGATCAGGCGCAGCAGGCCTATCGCGCCGCGCAAGCGGCGGTTGACGACGCCAAGGCGCAGCTCGAAATTGCCGAGGATCGGGCCGGCTACACCCAACTCAAAGCCAACGTCGCCGGGACCATTACCGCGCGCGGCGCGGAAGCCGGCGAGGTCGTTCAGGCCGGGCAGATGGTATTCCAGGTCGCCCGCGATGTGGGGTGGGACGCCGTCTTCGATGTGCCTGGGCAGGTGATCCGTTCCGCGCCGCCGGACCCCGAAATCGTGATCGCCCTGACGGATGATCCTTCGGTGACCACGAAGGGACGTGTCCGGCAAGTCGATCCGCAGGCGGATCCTGTGACCCGGACATTCAAGGTCCGCGTCAGCGTGAACAATCCGCCGTCGGCAATGCGTCTCGGCGCAACCGTCACGGGGCGCATGGACACCCCGTCAGGTCAAGCGATCACAGTTCCGGCGAGCGCGCTGACTGCGCTTGATCGCAATCCGGCAGTTTGGGTCGTCGACCCTGCGAACCTGACTGTCGCGTTGAAGCCCGTCGAAGTGCTGCGCTTCGATCCTGGCAGCGCTATCATTTCGGGCGGACTTGATGGCGGCGAACTCGTGGTCACGGCGGGCGTTCAGGCGCTGCATCCCGGCCAGAAGGTCAGGTTGCTTGGAGTGCAGTCATGATGGGCCCCAATCTGTCCGATTGGGCGCTTAAGCACCGGTCTTTCATCGTGTTCGCGATGATCGCGATCATCATCGCCGGCCTCGCGTCCTATTTCCGCTTGGGCCGAAACGAGGACCCGGCATTCACCTTTCGGACGATGATTGTGCAGGCCGCTTGGCCAGGCGCAACGCTAGACGACACGCTGAACCAGGTGACCGAGAGACTTGAGCGCAAGCTGCAGGAGACAAAGGGCCTCGACTTTCTGCACAGCTATACGAGCCCCGGCGTCACCACCATCTTTGTCAACCTAAAGGGATCGACCCCGCCCTCAGAGGTGCCCGATATTTGGTACCAGGTCCGAAAGAACATTGGTGACATCCGGCGAACCTTTCCGGCTGGCCTCCTCGGTCCAGGCTTCAACGACGACTTTGGCGATACCTACGGCCTCATATACGGCTTTACTGCCGACGGCTTCACCCATCGCGAGTTGCGCGACTACGTCGAGGATATGCGCTCGCGCCTGTTGCAAGTCCAGGACGTCTCCAAGATCGAAATCTTGGGCGCGCAGGACGAGCAAATCTACGTAGAGTTCTCGACCCAACAACTCGCGGGCCTAGGCATCGATCGCGCGGCGCTCATCGCCGCCATCCAGGCGCAGAACGCCGTCATACCCGCAGGGGTCTTGCAGACCGGAGACGAAAAGCTGTCGATTCGCGTAACGGGCGCCTTTCGGTCCGAAAACGATCTTCTCGATGTCAATTTCCTTTCCAACGGACGCTTGATCCGGTTACGCGATATCGCCGAGGTGCGCCGGGGGCTCGCCGATCCGCCACAGCCGCTGTTCCGCGTCAATGGTAAGGCCGCAATCGGCCTCGCCATTGCTATGCGCGAGGGCGGCGACATTCTGGCGCTGGGCCGCAACGTGAAAGCGGCGCTCGATGGCGCCATGGCCGATTTGCCGGTCGGAATCGACGTCGCACTCGTTTCCGATCAACCCGTTATAGTAAAGAACGCGATCGGCGAATTCATGACCTCGCTCTGGCAGGCGATCGCCATCATCATGGCGGTCAGCATCGCCAGTCTCGGCTTCCGCCCGGGAGCTGTCGTCGCGCTGTCGATTCCGCTGACCATGGCGATTGTCTTTCCCATCATGGAATTTTCGGGCATCGACCTTCAGCGCATTTCGCTTGGCGCTCTGATCATTGCGCTTGGCCTCCTCGTCGACGACGCGATGACCACGGTCGACGTGATGACGTCGCGTATGGCGGCGGGTGACAGCAAGGAGAAAGCGGCAACCTTCGCCTATCAATCGCTTGCCTTCCCGATGCTGACGGGATCCTTTGTGACCGCGGCGGGCTTCGTACCCATCGGCTTCGCGAAGAGCGCGGCCGGCGAATATACCTTCTCCATCTTCATCGTCGTCACGATCGCGCTGATCGTGTCTTGGTTTGTTGCGGTTCTGTTTGCCCCGCTGCTTGGGGTGTGGCTATTGAAAGTGCCCGACAAGGCCGCGCCACGGAAGCCGAGCAGGGTCGTGGAGCTCTTTCGGTTGATCCTACTTGCGGCGATGCGCCACCGATGGTTGACGATTGCGCTGACACTTGCCTGTTTCGTGCTCTCATTACTCCTGCTCCCCTTCGTGCCACGGCAGTTTTTCCCGGCGTCGGATCGGCCAGAACTCGTGGTCGATCTAACGCTAGCGCAGA
>Ga0066903_100004106_pt1 | contig 12181 bp, 10 predicted proteins | sample PanSoiMetaGPlot1_FD_67491 | JGI IMG/M metagenome (GOLD analysis project Ga0066903, IMG submission 67491) | Tropical forest soil microbial communities from Panama analyzed to predict greenhouse gas emissions - Panama Soil - Plot 1 (version 2) | ecosystem: Environmental > Terrestrial > Soil >...
ACATGAGCACGGATGAAAAAGTGCTTCAACAAATCGTCACGGCCTCGCGCGCGCTCCAGCCCACGTTCGAGCAACGCGCGAACGGCGCCACCGTTTCGACCAAAGAAGCGTCCGCTGCGCTTTCCGCCTTCATGAAGCGTAACGGCCAATTAACTGACCAAACCTTCGCCGCCCTGGCACTAAGGAACAAATCGGTTGCGACCAAATTGGAAAACGTTCAAAACTTGTCCAGTCTGTCTGAAGACGACCGCCGCCGGCTGCGCACCGACTTCTATCTCATCTCAGGTTCGCTCACGAAGTTAATCAGAAACAGAGTCGTAACCGACCCAACATTTATCGATACGGCCGCGAAATATCGCACCAGCCTCGATGGTGTAACAAACTTCATCCCCCTTTAGGTCAAGGTTGCGGTCGCATGCGCGCTCGGGTTCGGCACGATGGTTGGCTGGAAACGCATCGTTATTACAGTCGGCGAGAAAATCGGCAAATCGCACCTGACTTATGCTCGGGGCGCGTGCGCGGAATTGGTTGCTGCCTGCACAATTCGTCTCGCCGACGTGTACGGTTTACCTGTGAGCACAACCCACGTGCTCTCTTCCGGAGTTGCCGGCACCATGGCGGCCAACCACTTCCGGGCTTCAGAAATCGACCTTGCGAAATCTCCTGCTTGCGTGGGTTCTGACTCTGCCCGTTTGCATGTTCCTCGGCGCGGGTCTGTTCGCCTTTGGACTCTTTATCATCTTCCGCGTCCTCGGCTGGCATTGAAACGGTGAAAGTGTGAACTAGGCACCGCAGATCGGTGATTCGAGTAGTGCGACGTGTTACAACCTATTTCGGCACTGAGGAGGCAACCAGTTTCTGGAAGCGCGGATCTTTGCGTAGCGGCTCAAACATCGGATCGAGCCGGAGTAACGCAGGTGTAAGCGGAGGGTTTGCTGCCAGGGGCGCCTCATATGGGATGGAAAGCAGCTTCTCCAAGGTCGAGATAGAGCGGTCTGGGTCGCCGGCGCGCGCTGCCACCCGTGCCAGAATTTCAAGGGGCCTGGGACCGGTCAGTGCGTCTTTCTCGATTGGAAACATTTCGATCGCGCGTTCGGCGAGAGCCAGCGCCGCGGCGCGATTACCAAGACCCATGTTTGTAAGGGCAAGATCTCCCATCACAACAGAGTTTCCCGGTTGTTCCTTGAGGAAAAGGTCCAGCTCGGTACGCGCCTGAGTCCAACTTTGGCGAGCGCCGGTATGGTCGCCGGTGACTTCCTGTGCCCAACCTAACCAAAAGCGCAATTCGCCTACGTAAAAACCCAGTGCTTGATCAGGCTTGGTCAGTATCTCCCTTAACTGCGCAACGACCGGTGCAGGGCTGGACTCAAGGATGGCCTGGTAAACCTGTGTTTCTAACGCATTAACGTAACCCACTCCCGGTCGGAGCGGGGCCAGAAGCGCCGAAGCACGCGGAAGGTCGCCCTCGACTTGCGCTATTCGGGCCTTTACCACAAGAGTGTCGATGTCATCCGGTGTTATGTTCAGAATCTGCTCAAGCTTGGACAAGGCTTGTGGAAACTGTCGTAAGCAGACATGGGAACGAGCGTGTTGTGAAAGGAGGTTAACATTGCGTGGGTCAAGCTTCTCAGCTTCGTTAAAGTATCCTTCGCTCTTCTCCCAGTTGCCTCGTCGTCGCTCGACATACGCGAGGTCTTGAAGGACGCGGCTGTTATGAGGTAGCAGGCGTTCCGCCTGTTCAAGGTGTTTCAAGGCCGTGTCGTAATCCTTCAAACAGGCATAGTAATAGAACCCCTTGGCCAACAAAGCCTCGCCAAGATTCGGTTGGAGCCTGAGAGCGGTGTCAGCTGCCTCCCGCGCTTCTTCCCGGAGAGCGGCAGTTGGTTGAAGACTCTGGGTGAGATAGCCACTTGCATCGACATAAGAAAGCAGCGCCCAGGCCAGAGCAAAGTTAGGATCTAATCGCACGGCTTCCTTCACATATTTCTGCGCTCCAAGCGAGTTCTCGGGTGTGAATGCAGTCTTTAGCGTGTAGGCCAGGCCACGCAGGTAGGCGTCGTAAGCCTGGGGATCATTGGTAGGCTTGGCGTCGATAACTTCCCGTTCATCGCCCGTTAGTTTGGCTTGTAACTGATCGGCGATAGCTTTGGCCACGTCGCTCTCGACCGAAAAAATGTCAGTCACTTTGCGATCGATGGTGTCCGCCCAGAGATGGGAGTCAGTTGCGGCCTTGATTAGCTGCACGTTTACGCGCACTGCGTCGGCGCTCTTTTGCACACTTCCTTCGAGAATGTGAGCAACACCGAGTTCCTTCGCAATCTTAGGTAAATTTTCCGGGGCACTTTTATAATGCTGCGTCGAAGTGCGCGAGATTACCTTTAGGTCGGCGATCTTGGATAGGCGCGTCAAGATCTCGTCCTGTATTCCTTCGGCAAAATAGGCGTTCTCCTTATCGCTGCTCAGGTTTTCGAATGGCAGCACCGCGATCGATCGCTCAATCGGAGTGAAAGGCCGCGCGCGTTGGTATAACCAGCTCCCAAGCGCAATCGCCGCGACACCTAATGTCGCAGTAGCGGCCACCAGCGCGGCCCTGCGTCGCCGGAAGCGCGCTCTTGGGTTGAACCGTTCGTAACAGTCATGGACAGCAGAAAGTAACTCGCGTGCTGATTGCGGCCTGTCCTTGGGGTCCGGAGCCAGCATAGATTTCAGCAGCGCAGCAACCTGCCCAGGTAGGTGCAGGCTCTTGAGCTGTTCCAATGGCAACTCGTCTTTCTGTCTCGCTCGGATCTGTTCCATCGTCCGTCCAACAAAAGGCGTTCGCCCAGTGAGAAGATACCAAAAAGTAACCCCTAACGAGTAGATGTCAGAACGCGTATCAATTGGCAGTTGCCCGGCGCCGGCAAACTGCTCGGGACTCGCAAAAGCCGGTGTGCCAATGAAGCCTGCTTGGGTCTGCTCGATGCCAGGTTCTGGTTGCGGACCCATTACTTTGGCTACTCCATAATCGATCAGTTTTACTGTGACCACACCGCTCGCGTCCGATTCAAGCATGATATTGGATGGCTTGATGTCGCGATGCACCACGCCACATGCTTCCGCGACAGCTAGCGCGCGGGCGGCTTGCTCAATTACTTCCAGGGCGGAGGCAAGCGACACTGGGCCGTCACGACGTACACGGGCTTCCAGTGTTTCGCCCTTGACCAATTCCATGGCGTAGAAGCACTCGCCGTCTTGCTCTCCGTAATAAGTCACCCGGGCAACGTTCGGATGACGAATGTTTGCAGCTGCGCGCGCTTCGCGCAGGAAACGCGATCGCGCGCCGGGATTCTGCGCTACACTTCGGTCGATGACTTTGAGAGCGACTTCCGAGTTCAATACCGTATCGCGAGCGCGGTAAGTTATGGCCATCGCTCCAGCGCCGAGCTCGACCGGAAAACCATCCGGCCCTACTTCCACTTCGAAGTGCGCGTATTTCAATGGTCCAGGTGTTAGCCGACTTCGCGACGCGGGCCTCTCCGGCTGTTCACCATCCGCGAGAAAACCAAGTCCAACGAGGCAACGCAGGCATTCGCCCTTGGGACCAACCTGAGTCAACGGTCGCCCGCATGTCGCGCAGGTGCCCTCCGTTTGAGGCGTCTCAGTTCCCAGGCTAATGCCCTTCTCATCCATGCAGACACTCAGCTCACGCGATCAGTATTTGATAAAGATGGCGTAGCTCCTGATCGACATCTGCGGGATCCGAGACGGTGCTGGCCACTTCCATCCTCAACGATTCGCGGTAACGTTGACGAAGACGCGAAAGCCAGGTGCGTAGAGTGGCGATCGGGACTCCAAGTCGAGCTGCGGCTTCGTCCTGATTCGGCGGCGTGACGCTTCCGCCCGCGACGAACGGTCTAAGTTCTTCAAGCCATTCAGCCTTACCTTCCGCCACAAAGGCGGTTTGCAAATTTTCCCAAGCACGCGAAACGATGGTCGACGCCCAGACAAGATCGTAGCAACCGGCGTCGCTCAGATGAGCTGTTGCGAGCATCGCCGCCTCGGCCTCTGGAAGATGTTCCTCGATCGAGACAATCTGTCGGCCGCCACCTCGCTTGAGCGCTCGGGCGCGGTCATATTCGTTGAACAAGAAATTCTGGAGAGACCTCAGCAGGAACGTACGAAGCCGGCCCTTTTGCTGGTCCGCGCTGGTCAAGCTGTTTTGCTCAAGCAGATGGGCAAAGAAACCCTGGACGAGATCCTGCGCGTCAGCGGACGAGAAGCCGCGGTGGCGAAGAAAACTGTAAAGCGGCGGCCAATAGGCTTTGCAGAATCCGGCTAACGCCTGCCGAGAGGATTCTGTTGAGTCCTCGTCACGCGCACGTAATACCACCGTCCAATGCGTCGTTTGAAACGAAGCACCGCCCTCCTGTAGCGTTCCAGGGATCGCTTTCGTTCACGCAGCGTCGTTTATCGATGGCGATTTTGCGAGAAAAATCGCTCGAGCGCGAGCCGGCGCGTGTATTCTAACGCGTTGAGGACAGCGCACTCGGCACCACGCAGATCACAGTCGCCTTCGATCAGTACTGGGCAAAAAGCTGACCTTCGCCGCTTGCGCTTTGGTCTGCCAAAGAAAGCTCCGATCCCTGGCTCAGCCCGGCGGTTCGATTTTCTTTTCCTTCTTGGGCAATGGCACCCAGGCTTAACATTGCAAACGCCATTGCCACGGCCGTTGCAACTTTCGCTTCGACGGACAGCTTCATGGATTCTGAACCTGATTGTTCAGCAGGAGTTCCCTCCAGCCGCCGCCGAAATTGAAACAAGCCATATTGTGTACAAGGAACATATCGTGGTTGCGACGGGGCGCGCCTGCGAGCGATCGCGAAGCACGGCGCAGTCGTTCAAAGAGTGTGATGCAAAGGTTTTTCATATTCGTTCAAATAGATGTTGCTAACGGGTTGGCGTCGGCGCGCTCCGAATTGGAGTTACCTGCGAAAATCCGAACAAACGAGGACTGCAACCTTTGGGAAGCCTGGCCTGCGCGCTTTGCCCAATAATCGAACCAGCTTAGCGATGCGTCGGCGAACAGTTCCGTTCGGACGACTTCCTGGCAGACATTCAACGTTTTGCAGACGTTCACGAACGAGTAGGGCCAGGAAAAATCATTTGCGGTGACCCAGTCATGGGCGTCGACATACAGTTCCCGCCTGACTCCCCTGGTCGCGGAACGGAACCGGCGCAAATCGTGGGCCGCCTGTTTAAGCACCCCAAGAGCGAGCTCTTTCTCTGGCGCCAGTTTTGGCAGTTCGGGCGCAGGAACAGAAAAATGTCCGCTGTGAGCGTTGTCAGATTTCGCATTTAGAAATGCGTCCATTGCCTCACGCGATATTCGGGACGTCGGCTGCTTTCCGCTCTTTCCGAGTCCGAAGGGGCTCGGAAACAGGACAAATTGCGTCTTACTAAGGGGATCGTCTGCTACGAGGTTCATATGGAGTTTCGGTTGGTTGACTCGATTGCGTTCTCCCTTTCTAAAGATTTTTTCGGCGCACATTTCAAAAAAACTTAGAATTTTTTGGCACAGGGCCTGAAACGCCCGGCGAAGCGGGCAAATCTCGCAGTGGCGGCTGAGTCAGTGGCCCTGCCAAGGCGGTCTCAGGGATGGTATGCACACCTTAAGGGAGACACGGGAATCCCTCGTTTGAGTGCCTTCTTCCACTTTGCTTGTCCGGCAGCCAGCGTAAACTCTTTGAAATGACTGAAGAGCAAGAGGATGAACAGTTTTATCGCGACACGGAAAGCGTCGCTTTTCCGAAACTGGACGATCACCAGCTTTCTTTACTGGAGCCATTAGGACAACGCCGGGTGGTGACTCGTGGCGACGTGATCTATAAAGCCGGGGCACGCGATTTGGGATTAACGATTGTCTTGCGCGGCGAAGTCGAAGCTTATGAGCAACGCGATGGCACCGAACAAATTCTCGCCACGGCGCGCGAGCGCGATTTCATCGGCGACGTCGCGATGTTGCAAGGGACGTCGGCTTTGGCGAGCGTACGCGTAATCTCGCTGGATGCCGAGATACTTCATGTGCCGGCAAGCGAACTAAGGCGCGCCCTGGCCGAGATTCCCGATGTCAGCAAAACGATCGTTGATGCATTGATTATGCGACGCCGGCGGATCAGCCGGGACCGCGAATTCGCTGGAATGCGTGTCCTCGCGCAGCGCGATGAGCGGCTTGGACATAATCTGGATGATTTCCTCGATAAGAATCGTATTCCGCATCGCCTGGTCACGTTTGAAAGCGAACAAGGAAAGGCATTGAGCGAACGTTTCCACCTAACGAACCGCGATTTGCCGGTTCTAATCACCCCAGCTGGTCGTCGTCTGCGCCAGCCTTCATTGCGCGAAGTGGCCCACGAAGCCGGTCTGCTTCGACCACTTGCCACGGGGAACGAAAACGAGATTCTGTCAGACCTGACTATCGTCGGAGCAGGACCCGCCGGGCTTGCCGCGGCTGTTTATGCCGCATCCGAGGGATTGAACACAGTTGTTTTGGAAAGCTATGCTCCCGGCGGACAAGCTGGTTCGTCCTCGCTGATCGAAAACTTCTTCGGGTTCCCAACGGGTGTGGGTGGCGGGTATTTGACCTGGCTCGCTCAACTGCAGGCATATCGATTCGGCGCGAAATTTTCAACACCATCGCAGGCTCTCTCACTGCAATACAATGGAAACGGCGAATACCGAGCCTGTCTCGACATCGAAGGTTGCCCCGCGATTCTCTACGCAAAAGCTGTTCTGATTGCTACGGGTGCCGATTATCGCCGGCTCGACGCCGAGGGGCGCGAGCAATTTGAAAATATGGGCGTTTACTACGCTGCAACGGCGATGGAAGGGCAGCTTTGTCGCAACGAAACAGTTGTTGTCGTTGGCAGCGGCAATTCGGCGGGCCAGGCCGCGATGTATCTTTCCGAAGGCGCTGCCAGGGTGTTGCTCGTGGTTCGCGGAAAAGACATTAGCAGCAAGATGTCGGACTATCTTGCGCGTCGGGTACAATCCCGCGAGAACATAGAGATCCTTTATCAGACGGAGATCCGCAAAATGTCTGGCGGAAAAAAGCTCGAACAGATCGGGCTGGAAAATACGCAGACTGGCGAGCGCAAAACGGTTCGAACGCAAGCTGTTTTTTCCATGATTGGCGCGAAACCGTGCACTGAATGGTTGCCGCCGGAAATCGAGCGCGACGAAAAAGGATTTATCAAAACTGGAACCAGCGTGGCCGGGGCGCCAGCATGGCAGGCGAACAAACATCAACCCGGTCCACTCGAGACAAGTCTGCCGGGAATTTTCGCTGCGGGCGATGTTCGTTCGGGCTCTGTGAAACGTTGTGCCGCTGCGGTTGGCGAAGGCGGAATGGCCGTTGCCGGTGTTCAGATCAGGTTAGCCTCGTCATCCTGAACTTCAACAAGGCGGCAAATCTTGCCTCAGCCCGGCATAAAACTGTCGGTCACGTGGCAAACGCTTCCTTGTTGACGACGTAGGGCATTTTGGTCGGGTTGCCATCGTAGTTGGCTTCCAGCACGTCGATCAGTCCCTGGACAGTGCGCCCGGCCATGCCTTTATCTGGATCAACCGAGAGTCGCGTGATCCGCGCGCCGCTGGCGAAATGATGGAACACGCGGCAACGGTCGGCGATCTCGGGGTCGAGTAGCGGTGAATCCGGCGGCAGCGGTTCTTTCTCGAACACGTCGAGTGCCGCACCCGCGATGACATTTTCCTTGAGCGCTTTTGCGAGAGCTTTCTCGTCCACGACCGGACCACGCGATGAGTTTATCAAATACGCCGTGGGCTTCATCAGCTTGAGCGTCTTCTCATTGATGAGGTGATGGGTCGGTTTGTCGGTCTCGCCTTCACGCAGCAACGGAACATGAATCGTCACGTAATCAGCCTCGCGCAGGGCCTCTTCGAACTCGACGTATTTTATCCATGTTCTGTCGGTCTGAATTCCGCGCGCATGGCGCAAGTCCATCAATTCCTGGATAGCAGCAATGAACTTGTCGTTATGATAAGCCGGGTCGTAGCAAAGAATGTTCATGTCGAACCCAGAGCATTTCTTGATCACCGCCAACCCGATGCGACCGGTGCCGATGACTGCAATTGTCTTGCCTGTCACTTCGTCACCCAGAAACGGCAGGAACGGGTGCCATGATGGCCACTTCTGTTCGCGAACCAGGCGCTCGCTCTGCCACATTTTGCGGGCCAGCACTCCCATCATGAAAAACGCGAACTCAGCAGTGGCTTCCGTAAGCACGTCCGCGGTATTCGTAAATGGGATCTTGTACTTGTTCGCGTCGGCGCGATTGATGTTGTCAAACCCGACAGCAATTTGCGCCACGACCTTGAGTGTCCCCTTCCCTGCTTCGAATACGTCCGCATCGATCGGATCGCGCAGCGTCGTGATCAAGCCGTCGATGCCGCTCTTTACTTTCTCGATGATCAGTTCTTTCGGCGGCGCCTCGGGGCCTTGGAAAACTTCGAGACCGTACCCGCTCTCGCGCAGTCGGTTTTCGGCGGCGTCTCCAATGCGCGACGTGGCAAAGACGCGGAATTGTTTCTTATCGACCATGATTGAATGAATGGAAGCATGTGTTTACGGCGTCGACAATTCACGTTGTTACGTTTTCTGCTTTGATTGGAGTATCTTCCTGTTCCGAATGCTTGATCCCAGCGAGCACGGACACTACACAAGAGCGACGGATAGACGATCAATTTCCGAAAGGGATCGATCAGTGCCATGTAGAACGGAGTGAAGCGGCTTACCCTGCGAATGTACACCCCGAAATAGAACCGATAGGCAGTCGGTGTCTCGACCAGCGTGGTCAATGCCGCAGCATGAGCTGTCCGATTGATAAACTCGACGAGCTGCTCGTTTTCGAAGCGGTACACAACGCGGAAAAATCCATCCTGCGTGCCAGCTGCGACCAGTGATCTCGAACGATCGGTATCGGTCAAACGCGTTGCGAAGGTTTTCCACGCGGTTGCCGCCGGCTCGCGATCCCAACGGAAAAGTCGTCCAATGAAGAACCGAACGTCGAGTAGTTTTCGCCCGAGAGAAGCGGGCAGACTCAGACAGTTCCCTGCGGTCCGTAAGAAATTCTCGAGCTTCACTCCGGCACGCCAACGCGGCAGATCGACGAACCAGACATCGTGAAGCCGCACGCCTGCTAAAAATGTATGAACCCGCAGAGGCAATTGTTCGAACTCGTGAGCTGCGATCTGTGGCATCTGTCGCGCCTCACCGTCTTATTAACGGTCCAAAGTCTTCTTTAATGAACTCTTTAGTTCCTGGCCGACCCGTAAGACGTAACCACAGCGGTCCACCTTCTCTGCTAAGGTGGAGATCGATATCAAGGAACGGACAGCACAACCGCTCTTCGATTACCCATTCCGTCAGCAGCTGATACGTTTCCCTATCTGTCGGGAACTCGAACTCATAGCCGTCTGAGAGTTCACGCATGCTCTTCCTCAGTTTTAGCAACGCTGGTCCAACCTGCTCGAAATGGCGTTTTCTTACTTCGGGAGACAATGCCCGTGCGTTGCAGGCGAGAGGCGACACGTGCTCAGTTTGCGACGAAGCTTCCGATGCCCAAAACGCTACTGGGGCAACGATGGCGATTGCAGTTATGAATTGAATCATTTTTTTCATACTCTTCGACGCTACGACTTCAAGTTGACTTTAAGTCAAAGGAAATTCTTAAGGAAAAATGCGAGGGATTTTCGTAGCGTCCGGCGATGCTTCTTGTTAGCTTTTCGAGTGGCAGATCACCTCGCGATTTCTCATGTCGCACGTGTATTTGGTTTGCGAACGTCAGCGATTCGCTATTACGAACAAATTGGAATTCTCCCGCAGGCGATGCGGAAGAACGGCCAGCGTCGCTATGAGAAGAGTGTGCTTTTTCGCCTCGCGGTGGTGCAGCGCGCACGGGAATCAGGCTTCACCTTAGACGAAATACGCGAGCTGTTTTTTGGATTTCGGCCGGCGACGCGCCCGCCAAAACGGTGGCGTGAACTTTCGGAACGAAAGCTTGCGGAACTGCGAATTCGAATGAAGCGACTCAAGCTCATGGAGACGTTGCTCAAGCAAATGCAAGCCTGTCGCTGCAACGCTTTGGAAGAATGCGGTGAAAAGCTGCTTTCAAAAAGCTCGAAGGAACGCCTTCACGCGCGCCGCAACTAGATCCCGGCGATTTAGAAATTTCTGTCAACCCAAACGCTCATGCGATCGAGGGCCTTCTCGATGTTTTCGATCGAATTGGCCACGCTAAATCTCAAATAACCTTCACCGAATTCGCCGAACGCAGTGCCGGAAAGCGCCGCGACACCCGTGTCGTCGAGCAATGCGTCAGCCAGTTTCTTGGATGGCCACGCGGTTTCGGTGATGTTCGGGAAAACGTAAAATGCACCGTGAGGTGAGCGGCAAGAGAAGCCTTTAATCTGGTTGAGCCCGGCGACCATCACATCCCGCCGCTTCTTAAACTCAGCGCGCATCGCGTCCACTGACTTCTGCGGTCCGTGCAGTGCTTCAATGCCGGCGATTTGAGTGAAACTTGCTGTGCACGAGTTTGAATTGGTCATCAGCCGGGCGACGTGCGCTGCAAGATCGACGCGCATCACCCCGTAACCCATACGCCACCCGGTCATGGCATAAGTCTTGGAGAAACCATCGAGCAAAATGCAGCGCTCCTTCATCCCATCGATGGACATGATGGAGTGATGTTCGCCTTCAAAGATGAGCCGGCTATAAATCTCGTCGCTCAAAACCATGATGTTGCGATCGCCGATGGCAGCAGCGATGCGCTGGATGTCTGTTTTCTCCAGCACACCTCCAGTGGGATTTTGCGGTGAGTTCAAAATGACCAGCTTTGTGCGGTCATTAATGAGTCCCCCGAGCTCATCCACATCGAGACGAAAATCCAGGTCCTCGCGTAACCGGATCGGCACCGCTTTCGCACCGACGTAGTTGATCATCGATTCGTAAATCGGAAACCCGGGATTGGGATAGATAACCTCATCCCCCTCTTCAACGAGGGCGAGAATAGTAAAGAAGATGATTGGCTTGCCACCGGGAACGACGACTACTTCTTCGGGCGCAACCTTCACCCGGCGCGTTTCACTTACATGCTGCGCGATGACCTCTCGCAATTGGGGAAAACCGGCCGAAGGGCCGTAATGGGTGAAGCTCTTGTGCAGCGCATCACATGCTGCATCTATGATATTTGCCGGCGTATCAAAATCGGGCTCGCCAATCTCGAGATGAATAATTTCGCGGCCCTTTGCTTCCAGCGCTCGCGCCCTTACCAAAACTTCGAAGGCGGTCTCAGTGCCAAGACGCGCCATGCGTTTGGCGAGACGGAGTTCGTGGGACTGAGTCATGATGCCGAAATCAGCATTATCAATGCGCTTTCGCAACTTGTCTTTTCATAGGCCGGATTTTGCGACTGACACTCCGAACACTTTCGCGAGGAGGTAGCTACTGCTACAGTGTGGTGCTTTGAAACGTCGATGGCCCTTCGTCATTTTCGGTGTGGTCCTTGTCTTGCTCGTTGCAACTGTAGCGTTGCAGATCGACTGGACGTGGAAGCGACAACTTTCGCCCCGCGGCGGGCGATATTTTTTTCATCGGCTTGGGCTGGCGGTGCCATCGTTCCGTCAGGCTGACGAAAAATGGGGTGACGATCCGCTTGGTGGTGTCGAAGCGAATGGGACCTTGGGCGGCGAAGGCTGCGCCGTGGCCGCTGCGGCGATGGTGTTCAAGTTCTACGGCATCGAGGTCGATCCGCAGCAATTAAACTGGTTCCTGACGTCGGTCGGCGGATACACTGAGCAGGGCTGGCTATATTGGGACCGCGCTGCATGGTTCGCGCCGGATCGCGTGCGCCATGTGTACGAAGACCTGGCATCGTATCAGCTGATCGATTCAAATCTTTCCCGCGGAAATCCTGTCATCGTGCGAGTCCGCTTGCCGAGCGGCGTGACGCACTTCGTTGTCATTGCTGGCAAGGAAGGCTTCGACTACCTCATTGCCGACCCTGGCGCCGGGTCTGCGAGAGGCCTGTACCCATTGCGCGAGCTCGGCAGCAATATAGAGGCGCTGCGATTTTACGAGCCTCTCCACGGTGCAAATTCGCGTCTCGCAGCGAAACAATAAAAA
>Ga0066903_100004108_pt1 | contig 12179 bp, 11 predicted proteins | sample PanSoiMetaGPlot1_FD_67491 | JGI IMG/M metagenome (GOLD analysis project Ga0066903, IMG submission 67491) | Tropical forest soil microbial communities from Panama analyzed to predict greenhouse gas emissions - Panama Soil - Plot 1 (version 2) | ecosystem: Environmental > Terrestrial > Soil >...
AACCGGCGATGGCTTCTACGCCGCGTGTGATCTCGTCGCCCTCATGCTCAAACTCGCGCCGGAACTGCTTCACGAGCGTGGCCGTGCGCTCCTGTTCCACCTGGCGAAAGGCCTCGTGAGCGCGGGTTTCGATGAGCCAAGCCACGGCCCCGACGCTGGCGGTGATGCTCAGCGTCACCAGGAGCAGCAACTTGGTCTTGAGCTGCACTTATCGCGCTCCTTCGATCCATAGCTGGTCGAGCTGCCATGGACCGTTGGGTTGCTGCTGCCAGTTGTGCACCGTGCTGTTAAGCCAGAGGGCCTGCGGCAGGTGCGCCACGGGGATCACGCGACGGCTCTCGAGCAACTTGCGCTCAACTTCCAGCAGGTCTTCCGGGCGCGTGGCGCCCAAAAGCGCCGGAGCCGCTTCTCCGAATCCCAACTCCTCGGCGCGGACAGCCAGCGCCACGGACGGTTCTACCGATTGCAAGGGCAGGCGCAGAAGCACCGCATCAGCATTGATCGACGCGCGGGCCCTGCCGTTGACGTGCGATTCGCCATACGGCTGCACGACAATGCCCGCTTCACGCGCATTCAGGGCAATTCGGTCGGCCACCAGCCGGGCAAGAGGATCGCCGGCATCGTAGGCAAGCATGATCGGCGTGATCACCACGTAAGCAGCCGCGTCGGCGCGGAGGTCGCGTGCGCGCTCCAGGTTAGGATTGCCAGGAAACAGAAATTCGTAGCCGGTCAGCCACTGCGGCAGCAATCCAGACGCCGGCGCTCCTCTCCGTTGCAGCAGCACGTTGTTGATCGCCGCGCGATCCAACGAGAGCCCAAGGGCTTCTCGCACGCGTGGATCCACGGGCTTCCGTCCGGTGCGCGAAGGCGCATCGCCCTGCAGGAACATGATCGCGAGCAAATCGCCCGGACTGGAAACCGTGACGCTCTGATTGGTCTGTTCTAGTGCGCGTACCTGGTCGATGCCGACATCCGCTGCCGCATTTGCGCCCAGCTGGCGGTCCAGGAACTGCTCGCGTAGAGATGCGCCCATCTGAAATTCAATCGCGTCAGCGAAAGCCCGCCCGCCCCAATAGTCTTCATTCACCACGAACTGAGCCCGTTCTCCCGCCTGCCATTGATTCAGCCGGTAAGGACCGGTGCCAACCAGGACGGTTGCTCCCGCGCTGTCCAGCTCGCGCTTGACGATCGCATATCTGGGCGAAGCCAGCAGCTCTTCCATGTGCTGAACCGCGGATGGAGCATCGATGATCAGGGTCTGCCGATCCGGCGCGGCGCATTTCCATGCCGGATTGCTTTTGCTGAGACTGGCGGCCGCGTCGGCGGCGGTGAGCACCGTGCCGTCATGAAAGTTGGCCAGCCGCAGACGAAATCGCCATTGCCGCTTCAACGGATCCGATCCCCAGGTTGCCGCCAGCCCGGCTTGCACGCGTCCCTGCGTATCTACTTCCGTCAACGTCTCAAAGCTCAGCGCAGCCAGACGGTCGCGCGTGGCTGGATGGTCCTCCTCCGCGAGCGGATCAAGAGCCATGATCCTGTCGCGGAGCAACACTCGTACCGTTCCGCCGTAGCGCGGGCGAGAACTGCCGTAAACGCAGACTGCCGGCAGCAGGCTACTGAGTGCAAGTAACGGTAAGAGTAAACGCTTCATATTTGCCGGTTCCTTGCGATTGCATTACTCCATTCACCACCTGATTGTAGTTGGGCGCTGTCCACAGCGCCTGGATGGTGCCAAAAACATCAATGGGCGCGCTCACCGGCTGCGCTTCACGGCCGGTGATCTCCACCGCCTGCAAGCTGTCAGGACGCGTTGTATCCGCGGGGGAACTCGTCAGTATCTGGCGTCCTGAGCCGCAAGTTGAACGGACGGCCGCCAGCGCGCCGCCCCAGCCGTTATACGTGGCCGCGGGCGAGTTCAGATCGTTCTGAAACAAGCGCGCGCGCCCGTCAGTGCCGGTAAAGAGCCAGACGCGCTGATCGCCCTCCTGCCACGCGGCCCCGGAGAAAAACGGCGCAACGGACGCTCCTGCGCTCTGCCCCGCCAGCAGGCCCGTGAAAAAATTCCGCCGGGGGCTGAAGAACGCAACCAGGGCGGGATCGATCGGCCAGGGATCGTCACTCGCACGGCACTCCAGCGCCGGCGGCGAGATCGTGCCGCTACACCGTGTTCCGGGAAGAAATGCATCAATGTGCCCGCTATGTACTTCCATTCTTCCCCGCAGGTCGCGCGGCCAGGGATTCTGATGCGGGATCCCCAGCGTCTGCCTTGCGCGCCACTGTCCTGAATCGCTCGCATAGAGGGAGATCTGGCCCCGTTCCAGGACCAGAAGGTTCCTCTCGTCGTGGTAGAAGTCAAGAATTTGCAAATCCTGCTGCCATACAGGGATTTTGCGGATGGTCAGGGTGGGCGTGCGCGCCGTGGCCACGCGCTGCCGGCGCGGAATCTTCTTGATCACCACCTGGCTGGCCGGCCCTTGCTTCACCGCAGCGATCCACACGTAACCCTGCCAGTCCTCAGAAAAAGAGATCTGCGCTTCCGCCTGCGCCTGTTCGGGTTTCACCAGGTTGACATTGGCTGCGCGAAAGGCGTTGAAGATCGCATTCTGAACCGCCTCCTGGGTGTCCGGCGGCAAGGTGGTGGAGACATTCCGGAATCCCACGGCCAGCGAAGAAGGCAGTCCGCTGCGCGAAAGGATCTGCTGCACAAACTCCACGGCGGCGGCCGGCAGCGGTTGCGTCTCCTGTTGCGCGCCGGCAGTCACGCACAAAAGGACAAGCAGCATCGCGCCAGCCCAGTGATCAAGTGCGGTCTTCAACATTGCTAGAGAAAATGACTATAGCCTTCATTTGACTGGAAAAAACCGCAATTAGCAATCGGGGAAAAACTTGTGTAACCACTGATTGCACTGATGAACACTTGATCGAGGATAGGCCGGTTGGTGCAAAGAAAGGCTCGAAAACTATGCTCGGTTGCTGCCTTTGTGCAGAAGTCATCAGTGTGTTCAGTGTGAATCAGTGGTAGAAATCCTTCCACCGGGCCGGGCGTACCGTCCCGGCGGAGACGGCGGCCCGGTTGGATTTCCGGCGGAAACTGATTGCCGGGGCGCGTCCCCGCGGTCTGGCTCACTCTGATGCCGCTCATCCCGCTGGGCACCACCACTATGCCGGCAGCGAGAGTGAGCGGCAGCCAGGCCGCGAGAAACGCCCATTTGGCAGAGGTCCAGTTCAGCTGCGGTTTTTCCACGTGACCGCCATGGGTTGATGGCGGCTCCGTGGGAGCCCCTTCCGGCCCCGATGAAATGCCGGACAAGGAGCCCGGAGCTATATGGCGCAGCTGGCGGTGATACTGGACAACCCCAATGTGGTAGCCAATTTCACTACTGCAACGGGGGTGCCAGCAAATTTCGGATTGCACTACAAACACTTAGGCGACCAGAGCTGCGCTCCGGCCGTGGTGGCTATGACACTGTGGCTACAAACTGACACAGCGCTAGCGAAGGGCCACGCATCAAGGCTTGTGAGTCACCGAACAGCTCAACGGTTGGACATTTTCCGCCTGAAATCCCTTTTGCCCCTTATGCGGTTCGAAATAGACTGTCTGGCCTTCCCGCATTGACCTAAAACCGCTGGCCTGGATCGCTGAGAAATGAACAAAAACATCCTGGTGGCCCCAACTGATAAATCCGTATCCCTTCGCATCATTAAACCACTTGATTCGGCCTAAAGCCCTTTCTGTCTCGGTTTCCACTTGAATGTTTCCCCGGTTCAGTAGACGAAATGCGTCCTTCTGGCAATGCAGGCAGGAAATAAGCAAAGTGTGGGCACATCCCCACTCGGCGGAAACGTTTTCAAGGGTGCTCTTCACCTGGGCCACTGGGATGACAGATTTGCCCGACGATTGCAGGCCTACTGTTACCAAATCACCAGATGCGCGCTTGACCACGATGACCGGTTCAGTGACGCCAACGCCGCTGGACTGGAAAAGCAGGACAAGTGCAACTACAAGGGTTTGGACCATCTGGTTACCTCCTGGGAATGTCGTTCAAGTCAATGACCTGCTGAACAGTGAGTGGCGGCACTTTCAGGAACGCAACGTCAGTGCCTATCTCAATGGTGCTCGGCTTGCGAGAAGCGCCGCCGGCATCTGACCGGAACCTGCGCAGTGCCCTTACCTGCACCCCGCCTTGCATGAGCAACAGTGCGACAAACTTTGCCTGCTCTACCGACACGTCGTCTGCTGCCCAGATTGCATTTGTTTCTAAATCTGGATTCTTGCCGCCACTGGACAGTTGATTCACCTTGAAGCCGGCATTCGAAAGCGAAGTGCTGAGGTCGTTGAAGTTAATCCTGTCGACCGACTTGGGATAAAAGTTAACGCTGATCTGTTGCCGCTTGTTACCGTCGATCGCCGTAGGCAATAGGGACTTGATGGCCTTATCCGCCGTTGAGACCTGCACCTCGGCGAAGGTGGATGCCACGTTTGTGAGCAACCTCTTTGTCTCATCATTTTGCTGAGCGTCCGGAGTGGATGATTCCCTGAACACCGAGTTCGCAATCAACAATTGAACTTGCGGAGGGACTTGGTCCTGCGGGTAACGCGCCAGGATCACATCCTGGGCCCGCAGCCGGATGGCGGCATCCTTATTTGTCAGGTAAGGAAGCAGGGTTGCGAGAAACTGTGAATCTTCCCGTTGCCTGTCCAGCTTGGCCTGCTGTTCCTGCTGGTCTTTCAGCCGTTGGTCGTTTCTATGGTTCCAGTAATAAGTAATCAGTGACAATACAACGCTGCCGAGAAGCCATAGTCCGAACTGGCTGTTTAGAAAGTCCCATAACCTTTTCTTAAGGGCTGCGGCCTCAGTGTCGGCCTTCTCCGCGCGTTCTGACGGACTGCGGGGGGTATCTTTTGGGTTCATGGAGCGGTGTCTTCCTTGCTTGCGGACAAAATGCTTCTGGGGGTGGTAGAAGGTGGGTCCTGCAGTACAAGAATCATATCATGCGATTCGAGTGATAAACACTTGACGGCGAAAACCAGACTGACGCTCATTGATTGACCGCAGCCATGCGCGGATTGACCGCTAGCCATGCGCGGATTGACCGCTAGCGATGCGCGGCCCATAGTCAGTTCATGGGGCAGCTCGGGCTGGACGCGGAGGCTGAGACAGAGGGTGGGTTGAAACAGTGCTCAAAAAATAGTAAAGGCTGTGACATTGGTTATGCTCCAGCCGCCAACTCCTGCGAGGGAGCCAACAACCCGGATGCATGTACCGTCACAGCCTTTGATGCGACCACCGCTTTCGCGATCCCTGACCCCAACTGGCTCCTCGCAGAGCCCGTCGGTTTTTTCAGGTCCGGGCGTGCCTCGAATCGCTTCGCTGCACCTGATCACCCAGTCTACTTCGGATCAACCACTTTTTATTTTGACTGACCCTTTCGACCGTCGACGTGAGCCATCCTAATGCAAGAACGGGAAATGTCAACGCCCGTGATTTGTGCAAGTGCAGAAATTTTTTGTCCGCCGCAGCCATCGTGAAAATACAATGAAAATGCGGCTGATCCAGTGTCACACTTCAGCTATGCAGGTTTTCCACAACGCTTTCCACAGAAATGAAGGAACCAATGGGATTGACCGGAGGTGCGAACGAACCAAATGAATCTCTTGACGGGCGCAACCAAAGTGCCTCATTGTGTGTCTTAGGAAAGAGAGCTGGATGTCCGATCTGATCGCATACGTTGACGGCGGATCCCACGGAAGCCCGGGGCCGTCCGGCATTGGCGTGCTGATTGAAAAGCCCGACGGCGAGCTGATCCGCATCGCCAAATGGATCGGGCACCATGACAACAACGTAGCCGAGTACGCAGCTTTGCTTGAAGCCCTGCAGCGCGCGCTCGATCTCAATGCCACCTCGCTCAGCGTCTACAGCGATTCCGAGCTGGTGGTCAAGCAGATGACCGGGGAGTACTCCTGCCGCAGCCCGCGGCTTTATTCCCTGCATTGGATGTGCCGCAAGCTGGCGCGAACGCTCAAATTCTGCATCTCCCATATTCCTCGCGAGCAGAACCAGGAAGCCAATCGCCTGGCCAACCACGCGGTCCGCTTTCGGCAGCAACCGGTTTTTGAGCTGGAATAAGACTTCGCTGCCTTGAGATGCGTGCGGGCGCGCAAAACTCCCATCGCGCGACTAACCTCAAAAGTTAACCAGACTGAAAGCGCAGATACGATCGCGGCTACGCCTTGCTGTGCTCGTAGTATTTGCCGATGATCAGCCCGATCGCCACGGCGGAATCAGGGTTCAGATCGACAAACTCAAAGCCGGCATATTGCTGGTCAGAGAAGCGCAGGCGCGCATTGACCCGCACGCGAATGTCCTCGAGCGGCTCGTGGATGGTAAAGGTGTAGATCTTGTTGTCCTCGCCATAGGTCTTGTCGGGCTCCATCATGAAGCCGCCACGGGCGAGCTGCCGGAGTACGCCGGTCTTTCGTTCTTTGGCGTCCAGGACCAGGACCTGGGCCTGGTGGGTGATGTCTACTCGTTCAAACCGGCGACGTTCTTCAGGATTCTGCGCTTCTGGCCTTGACGTCATTGAATTTGTTCCCCGAACGCGCTGACTGGATCGATGTCCACGGGCACATCTTTTATGTTCGCTAGCGCCGATTTTAACTCAGGCGGCATGGATTCGTACTTCTTAAACCATTGCTCAGCGCGGTTCCGGTCACCGGTGGCTTCAATTTCCAGCAGCTCCTTGGCCAGAGTCGCGATGGCCGGCTGCATTTTTGTGAAATCAATTGCATACTTGCCGGTCTTGGGATCGCGCGTGATGGCTCCCTGCTCGACAAAGTAGTTGAACTCCATCATCTCCGCGCGGCCATGGGCCTCCGCCACGCCGAAGCGAACCGTGCGAAAGATCCCGGCCACATGGGAAGCGTAGAAGTCCTGCGCCTTTTCCTTCTGGACCACGCCCTTCTCCATCAGCCAGTTCAGAGCGAACAAACCGACGATGTCCGCCTTGGCCTCCTCCAGTCCGCCAAACACCGGTCCAATCGACTCGCGGATGTCCGCCTGGCCGGCGCTGGTGCGGGCGTAGGCGGGGCCCAGGGCATGGCAGATCTCGTGCATCAGCACCACGCCAAGATAGCCCTCCATGCTGGCCAATGCCGCCTGGTCCTCCCGCATGAGCAGCTTGGCGATGGGCAGCACAACGTAGTTCACGCGCGCATCCATGTAGTTCTTGAAGAAAATCTTCTTGGATCCTTTTTCCTGATGAATGCGGGGATCGTTGGGCAGGTTGTCCGCCACCGCCTGGTAGCCGTGGCGGAGATCGCCGGCGCGGAAGGGCGTGTCCATCACCTCCATCGGCGAGCTCTTGCCCTGGAGCGAAGGGCGGTCTTCGGGCGGCAGCGGCAGCGCATCCTGAATTTCCGGGACGTACTTTTTAAAGGTGTCGAGGCTGGCGCTCTCGGCATCATTGCGGATCATCACCGCCGCGCCGTACGAGGTCTTTACCCCCAAAACATCGTCCAAATATGTTTCGTATGGAGCAAAGATCACGTCAAACTTCGGGTTTTCCAGGTCCAGCCAGGCGATGTCGCTCTTGTAATAGTCGTCGCTGAGCAGAGCTTCGGCACGCAGGCGAAGGAAGCCGGCGAAAGCCTTGTCCGGGCTGAGCGCCGCGGCCTCGCGCAGAGCCGCCGCTGCCCCCGTAAGCCACGGCCTGTACTCGACGTGATAGGGAACCGCAATCAACTCCGCGCCCTGGCGCTTGATGACCGTGTAGGGGCTGTAGATCTGCGCTTTCTTTTCCGGATGCTTGGCGGCGTAGGCTTCGATTTCCTGCCGCGTGATGCCCACAGGGTGCAGGGCGCGTCCCGGCGAAAACGCAGTGCTGCCGACAAACGGCTTGTTGTTCTCCAGCAGATCATAACGTCCGCCATTGATCATCAACAGGCGGCGGATCTTCTGGTTCATCACCTGATTGCAGCCCAGCAGGCGCTTGTACAACTCCAGGCCCTTGGGATCGTTCTGGCGCCAGTAGATGCTCTCCAGGAATTGCGCAGCTTCTACCAGCTTGTAGACCATCTTGCGCTCCTGGTCGCCCAGCCCATTCACGCTGAAAGGCATGGAAACCAGTTTGAACTTGGCCACCTGGCCGGCAATATCTTCGTTGATGTTCTCGCGCAGCAGGCACTTGTCGGCGGTCTTGGGCGGAGGCGCGGCGCGCCGGCCTGCCTGGGACCAGGTCGTGCCGGAGATCGCAGCCATCCATGCCAAAACCGTAAGCCAGAGTCTGGTATTCATGACTTCGATTCTAGCAGCCCGTGTCTGGCGACCATGGTCGAGTGGTAAACAGAAATCGACCCCATCTCCGTGTTCTCCGCGTTAGCATGTTAGATTTAAGGGCGTAATGTCGGCGCCAAATTCAAGGTTTGTCCGCGCCTGCCGCTCGGAACCGGTGGACGTTACGCCGGTCTGGCTGATGCGCCAGGCGGGCCGGTACATGGCCGAATACCGCGCTGTGCGGAAGCGACATTCCATCCTGGAGATCTGCAAGACCCCGGAGATCGCCGCCGAGGTCACCATCACGGCGGCGGAGAAGCTGGATGTGGACGCAGCCATTATTTTTGCCGACCTGCTGCTGCCCCTCGAAGTCATGGGGCTGCCCTTTCATTTTGCCGCCGGAGAAGGCCCGGTCATCGAACGGCCTTTGCGCACAAGGAGGGACATCGACGCGCTCATAACCGATCGCAGCGCCGAACTCGGTTATGTTGCGGAATCGGTCCGCCGCGTAGCCAGGCACTTCGGCGACACGCTGCCTGTGATCGGCTTCTGCGGGGCGCCCTTCACCCTGGCCAGCTACATGATTGAAGGCGGCGGTTCGCGCAGTTACATCCACACCAAGAAAATGATGTACACGGAGACCGCCGCGTGGGAGACGCTGATGCGCAAGCTGGTGGAGGTGCTCTCCGCGTATGCAGCCGAGCAGGCCACGGCGGGCGCTGATGCGCTGCAGATCTTTGATAGCTGGGTAGGCTGCCTGAGCGTGGAGGATTATCGCCGCTACGTGCTGCCGTTTTCGAAGGACCTGGTGCAGCGGCTCAGGAAAACCAAGGCCCCTATCATTTATTTTGGGACGGATACGGCCACGCTGCTGCCCTCGATGAAAGAGACCGGCGCGGAAGTAGTGGGTGTGGACTGGAGGGTCCCCCTCGACCAGGCCTGGCGCAGCCTGAATTTTGCCGGAGGAGTGCAAGGCAACCTTGATCCAGTATTGCTGTTTGCGGGGCAAAAAGAGCTGCGCGAGCGCACCGACGCGATCCTGCGCCAGGCCGGGGGCCGGCCCGGCCACATTTTCAACCTGGGCCACGGCATTCTGCCGGAAACCCCGGTAGAAAACGTGCGCGCGCTGGTAAACTTCGTAAGGGAGTTGAGCCCGCGATATTCCTCAACCGGAGCGGTTCGATGAGCAGTCGGAAAACGGCGATCCTGTTGCTTGCCCACGGCAGCCCGGATTCTCCTGCAGACGTTCCCGAGTTCATGCATTACATCACCGGGGGCAGGCCGGTGCCCGATTCCGTCATCCAGGAGGTTGCGCACAGGTACTCGCTGATCGGCAAATCTCCTCTCACGGCGATCACGATGCAGCAGGCGGAAGCCTTGCAGCACAAGGTTGAGGTACCCGTTCACGTTGGCATGCGCAATTGGAGGCCATTCATCGCTGACGCGGTGAAGCAAATGATGGCCTCCGGCGTAGAACAGGTGGTTGCCATCTGCCTGGCGCCGCAGAATTCCTCCACCAGCGTAGGGCTTTACCGCAAAGCGCTGATGGCGGAGTTGAAGCCGGGAATCGGATTGCAGTTTGTGGAATCGTGGCATGACCATCCGCTACTCGTGCAGGCTTTTGCGGAGAGACTGGAGCCGGTCTGGCGGCAGGCAAGCACTGAACTTGGCGCGCCAGCGCCGGTAATCTTCACCGCGCACAGCGTGCCCATGCGCACCATCCAGGCCGGCGATCCCTACGAAAAACAGGCCAAGGAAACCGCCCGGCTGGTAGGCAGCAAAATCACAGGGCTTACGCCGGAACTGCAGCACTTTGCCTTTCAGAGCCAGGGCATGTCCGGCGGCCCCTGGCTGGGACCGACGGTGGAGAGCGCGATGCTCGAACTGAAGAGGCAGGGCAACGCCGGCGTGGTGATCGCGCCGGTCGGCTTTGTGTGCGACCACGTTGAGGTTCTTTACGACGTGGACATCGGATTCCGCGAGTTTGCCCGGGAGCAGGGCCTGAAGATGCGGCGGCCGGAATCGTTGAATGCGTCGCCGACCTTCGTTGCTGCGCTGGCCAGGCTGGCCGCCACCGAATTGGCGAGGGCTTCCGGCATTATCTCCCTGGTATGAAGCGGATTGCGATTATCGGCGGCGGCATCGCCGGACTCAGCGCGGCCTGGTACCTGGAAAGAGCACGGCAGAGCGGCGCCGATCTCGACTGGGTGCTCTTGGAGAAGTCTGATCGCCTCGGCGGCGTCATCCAGACCGAGCGGCGCGACGGCTTCGTACTGGAAGCCGGGCCGGACTCCTTCCTCAGCATCAAGCCGGACGCGGCGCGGCTCTGCACTGAGCTGGGATTGGCCGGTGAACTCATCTCCTCGAATGATGCCGAGCGCAAGACCTACATTCTGGTAAAGGGCCGGCTGGTTCCCATTCCTCACGGGCTGGAGTTCATGGTCCCGACGCGCGTCTGGCCAATGGTGATGACCCCGCTCTTTTCTTTGCAGACAAAGCTGCGCATGGGCCTGGAGTTGTTCTTATCACGCCGGACCGATGCCGGCGACGAGTCAGTGGATGAATTTGTGCGGCGGCATTTCGGACGCGAAATGGTGGACCGGGTGGCCGAGCCGCTGCTGGCCGGCGTCTATGGCGGCAACGCGGAGAAGCTGAGCATTCGCGCCGTTCTGCCGCGCTTTGCCGAAATGGAAAATACCAGCGGCAGCCTGGTGCGGGCCACTCTGAAGGCCAAGGCCAAAGCCAAAGCGGGAACGAAACCGCCGCCGCTCTTCAGCTCGCTGAGAAATGGCATGCAGCAGATGGTGGATGCGCTGGCCAACGCGTTGCCGCGATCTTCGCTGCGTCTGCGCCAGGCAAATCTGCAGGTCCGCCCGTCCGGCGATGGCTGGCAGGTGGAGTGCGGCGGAAACCAGGAAAAATTCCGGGCCGTGATGCTGGCTGTGCCTGCTCCCGCTGCGGCGGCGGCGCTGCGCCAGGTCCCTCCGGCGCTGGTGGAAGGGTTGAAGCGGATCGAGTACACGTCATCGGTGGCGGTGGCGCTGGCTTATCAATCCGCGGCGCTGCCGCCCGGACACGGTTTCCTGGTCCCGCGGACAGAGGGACGCAAGATCATGGCGTGCACCTTTGTCCACAAAAAATTTTCTCATCGCGCGCCGGAAGGAACCAGGCTGCTGCGCTGCTTTTTCTCGAGTTCCCGGATGCCGGAGCTGCTCCGTCACAGCGATGAGGATTTTGCGGCCATGGCGAGGCAAGAGCTTGAGGCGATTCTCGGGCTTAACGCGCAGCCAATCTTCACCCGCACCTTTCGCTCGGAGCGCGCCATGGCCCAATATGAGACGGGGCACCTGGATCGCGTGGCTGCGATGGAGAAGATCATCGGGCAGATGCCGGGGCTCTTTATTATCGGCAACTCGTTTCACGGCATCGGCGTGCCGGATTGCATCAAGTCCGCGCGCCTGGCAGTCGAGCAGATTACCTCTGACGCTTGCCAGCCCGCCGCGGTCTAGCCTTCAGCGCCTTTGTTCCGGAGTTTGCAGTCATTGACGCCTGGGTCTTCTTTGGGAGCTTTTCCCGCACAAGGTGGTAGGACTTCGCGATCAACTCTCTCAACTCCGCCTGGCGCAGCGCTTCCATCTCCAGCATTGCCACCCAATGATTGCGCGCCATGTAGGGCGCGGGGATAATTCCGTCGATTTCGACCAGTTCGGCGAACTTTTCCGGCGTGCACTTGAAGGCGATCTTGGTGGGACTCACTCCCGGCTCCAGGTTGGCGATGCAAAACATCTTGCCGGCAATGCGGAAAAGCAGGTTGTGTTCCCATTGCACGTCTTCAGTGGCATGCGGCAGCGAGAGGCAGACCGATCTGATCCAGTCGACGTAAGAGAGCATCTGGGGAGAATACAC